>Ga0076285_101_pt1 | contig 72884 bp, 68 predicted proteins | sample RifGroF2_FD_67789 | JGI IMG/M metagenome (GOLD analysis project Ga0076285, IMG submission 67789) | Parcubacteria bacterium GW2011_GWF2_45_11
TACGCCAGGCGTCAAACAAAATTCAGCTGTTGTATTTGGGCCAGTTGGAAGAGTACAAAGGCATCCGATTTTTACTGGAGGCGTTAAGTTCATTGGCTACAGATGAGTATGCGCTGACCGTGGCCGGCGGCGGCAGCCTTTTTAAAAAACTGAGGGAGCAATATCAGAGCCAGCGCGTAAATTTTTTGGGGCTGGTACCCCACGAATCAATTGACGGACTGTTTAGCCACGCCGATCTTACCGTGGTACCGTCGCTCTGGTGGGAAAATTCGCCAACGGTCATTTACGAAAGTTACGCCGCGGCCGTGCCGGTTTTGGTTTCAGATGCCGGCGGCGCCAAAGAATTGGTCCAGCCCGGCCAAACCGGCTATATCTTTAAGTCGGGCGATCTGGAGAGCCTTTATTCCACTTTACGGCAAGTTGCTCAGGAGAGGGCAAATTTGCGGGAATTAGGCCTGGCCGGGCAACGGCTGGTTGCTGATTTTCAGCCCCAACATTACGTCAAAAAACTAATGCAATTATGTCAGGATTCGCCGAGATAAAATACATTTTACAGCAGCGCGCTAAATTTAACGACGGTGTTTTTAGCTACTTGCCCCAGGTTTCTGAATTTCAGCGCCAGGAGATTATTTTTCACGATCAGATTCATCAGGATGAAATTGAAGTCCACCAGCTGAAGACGGTTCGCAATAAGTATTATCACCATTATTTTAAAAAATGGCTTTATGACCTGCCGCCGGCCGCGGTCATCTTGGAAATCGGTTCGGGCAGCGGCTTTGACCTGCCGCCGCTTTTAGCACGCGGCTACCGAGTTATTGCCAGCGACATCAGCTCGGCTTCCATCAGGTCGGTCAGGGGAAAAATTGACCTTGAACTGCCGGCGTTTAAGGGTAATTTGCTTTGTTTGGAGGCCGATGGGCAGAATCTGCCTTTACCCGATGAATCGCTGGAGGCCGTTTTTATGGTGGCCTCCTTTCACCATTTTGAGGACCAGGCTCGGGCGATCGCCGAAATTAAACGGCTGGTTAAAAAAAACGGCCTGGTGATTCTGGCCATGGAACCTTCAAGACTGATGATGAAAGTCACGCGCCTGTTTAAGGCTACAACCCGCTTAAGAATTCATCAAGGGCATTCTGCGGCCGACGCGAGCCATAACGGTTTTACCAAAAAAGATTGGTTTAAAATTTCCGGACCGGCGTTCAGCCTGATTAAGCTTAAGCCGGTCTGGTGCCTTTTGGGTTTGGCACACTATTTGCTGGAAGGAATTTTTAGGATTTTTAGGTTAAAAAAAAGGCTGAAATTGCCCGTCTGGCTGGAGCGTCTGCTTTTGGTTGTTGATGAAGTTTTATTGAGCCTGCCGTTGGTTTCCAGGTTAAACTGGCACTGGATCGCTATCTATAAAAAAGAGTGATCTTATCTAACCAGCCTGACTGATTTTTGCCGCTGAGCCGATGTCCGGCTTTTTTTAATTGACGTATTCAAAAATGAAATTTTTTCCATCAATGGCGTACCAATGATCGGCGCTGTCTTTGTGTTGTAGAATAAGATCGCTGGCGTTAAACCAGTAGTCGGTCAAAATAAAATAAACCGTGTTCACTCCGGTAAGATAACGAACCGTGGCCATGACGTCAGCAGTTTTTTCGTTATTGTAAGCCAGATCCTCATAAAGCTGATATAATCTTTCACCGGTGGGTACGGGGTAAAAATAAAAGCCGTTATAATAATATTTAAAGCCCAGCGTTTTAATGGCGGCCGCAGATATTGGCTGCGCGGCCAGGACCACGTACGGCTGACCCTGGTTAAGCTGCTCCAGGAAATTGACGGTTTTAACGTCCGTGGCGGAGGTGGAATAGCCGTGATCCTCGGTAATCTGATCCACCCGGGGATAAGATAAATAAAATGAATTGGTCAGCGCCAGAGCGGTCAGCGCCGTCAACAGGAGGATAAACAGACCTTTTTGTTGTATAACCTTTTGCAGTATCAGGTACAGGCCAAAGACTAAAAATGGCAGTAGCGAATAAGCGCTCAGGCTCAAGATTCTGGCCGGATAAATTTGCTGTTCGGAGGACAGCAGGTTAAAAAAGGAAAGACCAGCCACCAAAAAAACATAGTTAATGAGCAGGATAAAAGACAGGCAAATATAGATAACGAAAATTTTTAAACGGCTGCGCCTGGACAAATACCAAAGGCCGACGATAGTTAAAAGAAAAAATAACGGTACCAGGTTATTGCCGTAATTGTAAATCAGATCATAGACGTTTATATACGGCCGGTAAAACAAAGACAGATCGGCCGAGGTTAAGGCCACGATTAAATTGGCCGGCCAGTGGCTGTTTAGGCCAACCTGAAGCTGGGCGACTGTTTTGGCGTTGATTAAAAAGGCCGCCGGCAAGGCGAGGCAGGCGATGATAAACAGTTCCCAAAAAATCCCCTGGTGAAGCAGGCTGGGGATTTTTAATCTAAAACGATGATAAAGCAAAAGCAGTATGACAAAAAAGAGGCAAGGGATGCCCGCCAAGGGGTGGACCAAAAAAGTGGTCAGCGCCAGAACCAGCAGCGGCCAAAATGAGGCCCGCGGATGAGCCAAAAAATAAAGGCTTAAAAAAATGGTAATCAGAAATAAGGTGTTGGCCAGCGACTGCGGTGTGGTGGAAATAAAGTTAGTAAAAGGCAAAAACAACAGCAGGCCGACGATGACCGCTAAATGGTTGGTTTTAAACTTAAAATTATCCTTAAAGGCGTGATAAACGGTCAGCGGCAGGTAGACCGCGGCCAACAGCGGCACCAACAGCTTATCCAGCCAGACCAGAGAAAGGTTCAGCAGGCGCCCAAAAAAAATGATCAAACTGTACTGCCCGATGTAATAAAATGGCTTTGGCAGCAAAGTGCCGGTCTGCCAGATTAAAGTTTCATTCGTTTGGTGGATAAAGGGATCGTAGTCAAAACCGATTTTATAGACGAGCCAGGCTACGGAAAAGCTGATGAAAAAATGAACCGATACCAGCAGGACCGATGCGCGGCTGCGGCTGAAAAACAAAACAGCCAAAAGGATGAAGCTTGCGAAAAAGTACAGGAGAAAAATTTCCGGCGGCACAACCTCCCAGGGTGAGCGGATGCTGGCGTCTGTCTGCGACGTCGTCAGCAAATAAACGATCGTGGCCAGGAAACCGAAATAGGCGAGGGTTAAAAAGAAAATTTTGGGGTTCACCCGGCCCAGTATTTTATTGGGCCATTCAATCACCAGCGGCTTGTGCAAAACTAAAGGCAGAAGCAAGGCGGGGATTAAAATCAGGGTGACGGTCTGGCTAAAGAGGGTCAGCTGGCCAAAATAAAAGAAAGCGGAACCGATAATGCTGGCCAAAGACAAAAGAAACAGGAAACCGAACAGCAATTTGCAACTCAAGGAGTTTTTAATAAAAAGCCAGTTGCCAAAAACAAAAGCGAAGAACAATAAATATAAAATCCCGGAAAAGTATTTCAGCTCCTCCGGCATTATCAGGTTAAGAGCGGTCAAAATCAAAGAAATAACCAGATACCTGGGCCATTTGATTATTTGCACCATATTAGATATTTTAGCATAAAATCAGGGAAGAAAGAATTATGAAATCAGAATATTGTTTGCCATTTCAACCGAGAGAGCCTAATGGCGAACGAGCGGAGAAATTCCTTAATTAAAAGCAAGAAATTGAATTTTTAATAACTTGTTACAGGTTAGCTGCCCGACTTGTTGTCATAATGGGCGGGCGCGATATACGTTACACGATTTAATGATTTCTTGATTTTTTGCTATACTTTAGTCAAACATTATTTTGGCAAAATGGACAAAACTTCTAAAATGTCGCCTGATTATTATTTATTGACCCTGATACTGGCGGGAGCCGCCTTTTTTTTCCTTTATTCATATTTAGCTTTAACCATCCGCGGCGACTGGCAGGCAGAGCCGAAATTAATTTTTAATTCGCCTGACGAAACCGCCAATTATTTTTTTAGCGACTTAATGGCCAGGGAGTCAAAACTGCAATATTTTGATCCGGCCAATCTGGCCGCCGCGCCTTTAATCTCCCCCAGAAGCATGCGAGTGATTGACGTTCAGACGGTTCCGGCGGGTTTTATCGGCTTGCCATTAATTTACGGCCTGCTTGCTAAAATTCTTAGCAGTGCGGCAATTCCGTTTTTCACTCCGGCTCTGGCCGTCATTGGGGTGATATTTTTTTATTTTGTGGTCAAAGAGCTGTTTGGCCGTCAAACAGGTTTTTTATCCGCCGGCTTATTGCTGATTTTTCCGGGTTTTTGGTATTACGCCATTAAGGGCTTAATGCCTAATGTTGCATTTGTGGTTTTACTGATTATGGCCGGCTGTTTTTTCGCCAGACTGCTTAACCACAAAAAGCTGGTAAATTACCTGTTATTTGGTTTTGTTTTGGGTTTAGCTTTGATGATCAGGACTTCGGAAATTGTCTGGATCGGTTTTGTCATTATTTCCTTGACGGCTTTTCACTATCGCAAAATTAAATTTAACTATTTGGTCCTGTCGGTCTTACTTTTTTTTCTTGTTTTTTCCCCAATTTTTTTCTTTAACCAGCAAATTTACGGTAGCCCCTTGTCGTACGGCTATTCTTTGAATCTGGAATTAGCCGGTAAAAACGTGATTAACCAGGGCCTAACCTTGGCGGAAAAGATCATTTTGCCTTTTGGTTTTCATCCGCGCTTGGCCTGGAAAAATCTTTTTGATTACACTTACGGCATCTTTCCTCTGTGGACGCTATTGTTTCTGGCGAGTTTTGTGACTTTCATCCGCGGATTTTTAAAATACCCCGGCAAATTCAAAGCATTTTACTTGATTTTATTTTTGCTAACCGCCACATACGTGGTGATTTATTACGGCTCATGGCAATTTCATGATAACCCCGATCCCAACGCCGTGACCATCGGCACTTCCTATATTCGTTATTGGCTACCGCTTTATATTTTTGTTTTGCCGCTTTTGGCCCGAGCCCTGATTTTTTGGCTGAAAAATTTGCCCAGAATAAAAACGGTCGTGCTGGTTTATTTTTTTGCCGTTTTATCCCTAACTTCTTATCAGACGGTTTTTTGGGGGCCTGAAGAGGGTGTCTTAAAGGTCAAGGAAAATATTAACGGTTATCAACAAATTGCTAGTCGGGTTTTTTCACTTGTTCCGGAAAAATCGGTGATTATTGCCGGGACTATGGATAAAGTTTTTTTTCCCGCCCGTAGCGTCATTATCGCCTTAAACTACCCCCAGGATTATGTTAAAATTAAGCAGCTTCTTTATCAGGGCTACGCTGTTTATTATTTTTATTTTAGCCGCACGCCGGCGGAACTGGCCGAGTTCAATCAGAGATATTTTCAAAGCTATGGCTTGCGGGTGGAATCAAGCCTGATTGATTTTGAGGAGCAGAGCCTGTATCCGGTCGTGGCCACCGTTGATTCATGAGTATTTTTTTAAATAAATTTTATGTTTTCTGCCGCGCGAGTATCATCATTGCGCCGTTTTTGGTTTTAGGCTGGCTGATTAAAAAAGACCTGGTGACAGACGGCCAGGTTGAGTTTGTTTACGATTTCCGTCAGGACTCGCCGGCGATTACCAATTTATTTCCGGCAAACAGGTTAAGTTCCGTTTATCGTGATACGGCGAACGATTTTTTTTGGCAGGAGGTCAACGCCGAACCGGTTTATTTTGAAACTAGGCTGCCCCAGACTTTTGACCGGGCGACGGTTGAAATAACTTACCAGAACAAAAACCTGCCTTTGGTTCAGGTCGGCCTGCAAACTTTGGGCGAAACGGCCTGGAATTACGATTTTAAGCCTTTGGAGAATCAGCTGGTTGATCAGCTGAGTTGGTCAAAAATTGAAGATCAGCGCGGTTCGCTGTGGCAAAGGCAAAAAAAGTATTTATCCTTTGATCAGTTTATTGACGATCTGGATAATTTAAGCAACTTCGCCGCTTATAATTATCCGGTTAACCGCAAGTTTATTTTAACAGGCTACCAGCCCGGAAATAAAAAAACGGTGTTTAACAAAACCTTGAGAGGCTACCACAGCTTTTACACTTACATTAAAAATGAGGATTTGGATTTTACTTTTTACATCCAGGACATCAACCGCAGCGAAGGTCCAGATTACCTGACCGTAAAAATTTATAGCGATAAAAACCTGAAAGTTTACGAGCAAAAAGTCAATGATGACGGCTTTATCAACAAGTTTGATCCCGCTTCGCCGGAACAGGCAATAAAAGTGCTGGTACCCGGACTGCCGGAAGGAGCTTACCGGGTGGTTCTGGATTGCGAAGATGAAATGTTTTTCCGCCAGATAGAAACCAAACAGCGCTATTTGACTTTCATTGACCGGCTGTATCTGGTGGACAATCCCGAATACGACGACGGCTTTACTGATTTGCTCTACAAACCGACGGCGGTTTACAGCACCATGCCCCGGCTGGGATTTTTTACCGCCCATCCCGCCGGCTTGCAACACGTGGGCGTTAACAAGGAGGTGGTGGAAATAAAAGAAACCCACCGCGATTATTACCTGACCCCTAAAAAGGTTCCCGCCCTAATTTACGTGGAAAAAAACGATCTAAAAATATTCGGCCGAGGGCTGATGGCTTTGGCCGAAGACATGTATTTTAATCCGGAAATATACGATTTAAGGGATTTAACCGAACTGTCTGCCATTGATTATCTGGTGACCGATTACCACACGCCTACAGAGGTGCAAGGCTGGAAAACCGGCCAGGTTAAGTTTGATTTGTCTAACGCCAGCATTTCAAACCGCAAGCTCAGATTTGTGATTTCCGCACCGGAACTGAGCAATCAATCCGCAGCCATCCCTTTAAAGGAGATAAGAATTTGGTTGCAAAAAAAGCCTTTAAGCTGGGGCGAATTTTGGGCTAAAACTATAAATTATTTTAAAAAGAAATTTTTATGACGAAAGCAATCAGACGATTTAAATCCTTTCCGCTGTTTGAGGCTTTACGGGAATTTTTAGGGAAAGTTTTCCGGTTGCTTTTCGGTGTTTCAACTTTGACTTTCATAGCTTATTTTTTTCTGGAACATTTTAAAACGGGCTTAATCTCCAATTATTTCGATTTGAATTTATTACTGGGCTTAAGCTTAGTCAGCGGTTTTATAACTCTGATGGTTGACACAGGCCGCGCCAATTCGCGTCTGTGGGGTCTGAATTTGACGGTTGTGGCGGCCGTGGCTTTAGCCTTGGGATTGCTGAGTTATCAATATTTACAAAATCTGGAAAAAGTGCGATACTTTATTCCGCCATTGGTGATTGCTTCGGTGTTTTTTATAATTTATTTTTATCAGCGATATGACAACGATTGACGGCGTAATAATAAAAAAATTAGGCGTCCATGGCGACGACCGGGGCCTGTTGATGGAATTTTTAAGAAACGACGATCCTGAATTTGAAAAATTCGGCCAGGTATATCTGACGCTGGTTAAAAGGGGAGTGGCCAAGGCCTGGCATCATCATAACTTGCAGGATGATCATTTTGTCTGCGTTGAAGGCAAGGCTTTGGTGGCGCTATGCGATATGCGTCCCGCTTCGCCGACTTACAAAAACTGCCAGGATTTTGTTTTGTCCGCTCCGGAAATCGCCGGGGAACATCTGTTGATTAAAATTCCCAAGGGCGTGGCGCACGGGTTTACGGCGGTTGATTGCCCGCAGGCTAAAATAGTCAACATACCGACCATGACCTATAACTATGCCAAACCGGACGAACAGCGTTATCCCTGGGATAGCACGGAGATTAATTTTCATTGGCCGGAGGAGGTTAAAAGCGGCGGTTAATAAATTTATTAAGCAAATAAATCCAGCACCTTTTCTAGATGGTATTAGGTGGGCTGCTGATAAAATTAAAAAATTTATAATTAATATATGGATTGCATCTTTTGTAAAATAGTGGCGGGCGAGCTGCCGGCCGCCAAAGTCTACGAGGATAAGAGATTTTTGGCTTTTTTGGACATCAACCCCATTAACAAGGGTCACGTTTTAGTCATCCCCAAAGAGCATCACGAAGCTCTAACAAACACGCCGGTTGACATTCTCAAGGATCTTATCGCCATTGTTAAAACCCTGGCTCCGGCCGTGGTTTCCGGCGCCGGCGGCGCCGGTTTTAACCTGGGAGTCAATAACGGTAAGGTCGCCGGCCAGCTGGTTGACCACGTGCATTTTCACATTATTCCCCGGTTAGATAACGATAATCTGCATCCCTGGCCCGGTAAGCAATACGCCGAGGGCGAAAAAGAAAGCTACGCCCAGAGAATTCTTAAATCTTTAGAAAGTTAAAACGCATGAACATTTTTGTTTATGGCTCTATTGTTTACGACCGGATCATGGATTTCCCCGGCCTGTTCAAGGATCATATTCTGCCGGATCAAATTCACAATTTAAGCGTCAGTTTTGTGGTCAACCAATTTAAGGAAACGTTCGGCGGCGCCGGCGCCAACATCGCCTACAATCTGGCGTTGCTGGAGGAAAAGCCAATTTTATGCGGGGCGGTCGGCAAGGACTTTGGCAAGTATGGGGAACATTTCTCGGGCCTGAATTTGTCCGGCGTCAAAGTTTATGCCAACGAGTTTACCGCGTCGGCCTATATTATGACCGATAAAAACGATAACCAGATAACCGGCTTTTTCCCGGGAACGATGCGGCGATCAAGTTACGCGCCGGTTTTTAAAAAGTCAGATTTGCTGATCATCGCTCCCGGCAATCAGGACGAAATGCGGCAATGGGCGGAACGGGCCAGCCAGCTCCAGCTTGCCTTTATTTTTGATCCCGGACAGCAGATAATTCAATTTTCCCGGCAGCAACTTCGGCGCGCTCTCTCCCTGGCGACCGTTTATATCGTCAACGACTATGAACTTTCGCTGACCAAAAAAATAACCGGCTATTCCAATGAACAAATCAGAAGCCAAGCCGGCATTTTAATCACGACTTTCGGCGGCCATGGCTCGCAAATAGAAATCAGCCATAACAAGGAAGACGCAAAATTCAACATTCCCGCCGCCGGCGTCAAAGCCGTCAAAGATCCCACTGGCGCGGGGGATGCTTACCGCGCCGGACTGATCAAAGGACTTAAGGAGCAGTGGCCTGATTTTAGACAAGGGAACTACCTGCGCTTGGACTGGCGACGCATCGGGCGCCTGGCCTCGTTAAGCTCAGCCTACGCCGTTGAATGTTACGGCACCCAGAACCACCGTTACTCTTTGACTCAATTTAAAAAAAGATACAATTTAACTTTTAAAGCCAGCTATGATTAAACACGACGTTAAGAGCCTGTCTTTGGCCAAGGCGGGCAGGAAAAAAATTGAGTGGGCGGAAAGACAGATGGATGTGCTCAGGCAGATCCGGGTTCGGTTTAGCCGGGAAAAGCCCTTAGCCGGCGTAAGAATGGCCGCCTGTCTGCATGTGACGGCTGAGACCGCCAATTTGGTCAGAACTTTAAAGGCCGGCGGGGCTCAGGTGGCCTTATGCGCTTCCAACCCGTTGTCCACCCAGGACGAAGTGGCGGCCAGCTTGGTCAAGGATTTTAATATCGCCGTTTACGCCATTAACAACGTTGACCGGCAGAAATATTACCGGCATATCAACGCCGTTTTAGATTTAAAGCCGAACTTGACTATGGACGATGGCGCGGATCTTGTTTCCGTGATTCACGGCCAAAGGAAAAATTTGGTTAAAAATATTTTCGGCGGCACCGAAGAGACCACCACGGGCGTCATCAGGCTGAAAGCTCTGGCTGACCAGAAAAAACTGCTTTATCCCATTGTGGCGGTGAACGACGCCCAAACCAAGCATTTTTTTGACAACCGCTATGGCACCGGCCAATCGACTTTAGACGGCATCATTCGCGCGACCAACTGGCTTTTGGCCGGTAAGACCGTGGTCACGGCCGGCTACGGCTGGTGCGGCCGCGGCTTCGCTTTAAAAGCCAAAGGCCTGGGCGCCAAGGTTATAGTCACGGAAGTGGATCCGCTCAAGGCTTTGGAAGCGGTTATGGACGGCTTTAACGTTATGCCGATGCTTAAAGCCGCGCCGTTAGGCGACATTTTCTGCACCCTGACCGGCGATACCCATGTTTTGCGTGCCGAGCATTTTGGCCGAATGAAAGACGGCGCGGTGGTCTGCAATTCCGGACACTTTGACGTGGAAATTGACTTAGTCGTCTTAAAAAAAATGTCCGTCAGCGTCAAAACGGTCAGGCCTTTTGTGGAAGCATACCGCCTTAAAAACGGACGCGCTATTCACGTTTTGGCCGGCGGTCGGCTGATTAATCTGGCCGCGGCCGAAGGACATCCGGCTTCGGTCATGGACATGAGTTTTGCCAATCAGTCATTAGCCGCTGAATTCGTGGTCAAAAACCGCGGTCAGCTGGAAAATAAGGTTTATGACGTCACCCTGGAAAACGATCATTACATCGCCAAAGCCAAATTAAAATCTCTGGGCGTTAAGATTGACCGGCTAACGCCTGAACAGGTTAAGTATCTTTCCAGCTGGGAAATCGGGACGTAGAATTATCAAATCGTATGTAGTGCGTATCACGCACCAACCAATCTGAACTTGGCTGAGCTGTCTGGGGGGGTTAATAAAGTCTAACTTTTTCTTATGTCTAAAATACTAGTTACTGGTGGTGCGGGGTTCATTGGGTCTAATTTTATCAGGTATATTTTAAAAAAGTACCCCGAAGACACCGTCATCAATCTGGATAAGCTGACTTACGCCGGCAATCTTAATAATCTTAAAGATATTGAAGGTAACGCCAATTATAAATTCATTAAGGGCGACATTGCCGAAGAAAGAACCGTTAAAAAGGTTTTTCGCTTCAATCGGCCTGACGTTGTCGTCAATTACGCCGCCGAAACCCATGTGGACCGCTCAATTATTGATCCGGCCGCTTTCGTTAAAACCGATATTATCGGGACATACAATTTATTAGAAGCGATCAAAGAATTTGGGACAGCCAAATACGTTCAGATATCCACCGATGAGGTTTACGGTAGCTTAAAATCGGGCAAATTCACCGAAGAATCTCCCTTTGAGCCTAACAGCCCTTACAGCGCTTCCAAAGCCGGCGGCGATCTTTTGTGCCGCTCTTACAGCAAAACTTATGGTTTACCGGTAATCATCACCCACGCCGTCAATTGCTACGGGCCTTACCAGTACCCGGAAAAACTTATACCGTTATTTATCACCAACCTGTCGGAGTCAAAAAAAGTGCCGGTGTACGGCAACGGCGCCAATGTCAGGGAATGGCTTTATGTTTTGGATCATTGTAGCGCCATTGATTTTTTACTGCATAAAGGCGAAAGCGGCCAGTCATATAACATCGGTAGCGGCGTGGAAAAACAAAATTCCATCACCATTGATCTTCAACCTAACCCCATGATTTGCGCTACGCTCTGGAGATGAGCAAAATCCAAAAAATCGGCTGGCAGCCCGAATATAAATTTGAGGAGGCAATCAGGGAAACAATCAGATGGTACAGGAACAACGAGTGGTGGTGGAAGCCGCTTAAATCAGGCGAGTATCTGGCTTATTATAAAAAGCAATATAATCAGTAATTAGACCATGAAAATACTAATCACAGGCGCCGGCGGGATGCTCGGATACGATCTGGTCAACGCTTTTGTTAACGAAGATATTATAGTGGCCGATTTGCCGGAATGGGATATTACCGAGAGTGATAGCTTAAACAACAAAATTCAAACCTGTCGGCCTGATCTGATTATCAATGCTGCCGCTTATACCGACGTTGAAGGCGCCGAGGCCAACCGCGATCTCGCCTTTAAAGTCAATGCCGAGGGCGTGAAAAATCTGGCTGGTATCGCCAGTCAGCTTCAGGTGCCGTTAGTTCACATCAGCACGGAATATGTTTTTGACGGGAAAAACGAGAAAGGCTACAATGAAGATGACTTAACCGGCGCCCAAAACGTTTACGGCCAAAGCAAGGAGCAAGGCGAAAAACATCTTTTAGCCCTCTGCCGTCAATATTATTTAGTTAGGACTTCCTGGCTTTTCGGGCGGGCGCCGCAAAAAGGCAAGCCCAGGGGGAAAAATTTTATCGATCAAATTATAGAACTGGGGCTTAAGCAACAAGAGGTCAGGGTGGTCAACGATCAAATCGGCCGGCCGACTTATGCCAAAGATTTCGCCCTGGCGCTCAGGGATTTAGTCAAAGCCAAGCCGCCTTACGGCATTTATCACCTGGTCAACGAAGGTTCTGGCAGCTGGTATGATTTAGCCGCCGAGGCCTTTAAAGCCAGGGATCTGCCAACCCGGCTGATAGCAGTGCCGTCATCCCAATTCCCGAGCCGCGCTATCAGGCCGCAGTTTTCTCTTCTAAACAACAATAAGTTTAACAAACTCAGAGACTGGCGCCAGGCGGTCAAGGAATACTTAACTTAAAATGGCAAAATGAGGTAATTGATATGCGAGGTATAATTTTATCAGGCGGAGCCGGGACCAGGCTTAGGCCTTGTACCAAAATCACCAGCAAGCAGCTCCTGCCGGTTTACAACCGGCCCATGATTTATTATCCCTTAAACACCCTGATCAAGGCTGGCATCAAGGAAATTTTAATCATTGTCGCACCAGAAAGAGCTGGGGATTATCTTAATCTGCTGGGTTCAGGCAGGCAATTTGGGGTCAAGTTTACCTATGAAATTCAGGACCAGCCCAAAGGCCTGCCGCAGGCTTTTACCATCGGCGAGAATTTTATTGATGATCAGCCGGTAGCCATGATCCTGGGCGATAACATTTTTGAGGACGATTTTACGGCGGAGATTAAAAAATTCACCGGCGGCGCCAAAATATTCGCCAAAAAGGTAACTGATCCGGAACGCTCCGGCGTCGTTAAGTTCAACAAACAGATGCAGGTTGAAAAAATCGTGGAAAAGCCTAAAAAATGGATTTCGGATTACGCCATTACCGGTCTTTATCTCTACGACAGCCGGGTGGTTCAACTGGCCAGGAATTTAAAGCCCTCAGCCAGAGGCGAGCTGGAAATTGTGGATTTGCATAACTGGTATTTTAAGCGGCACGAGCTGGAAGTTGCCCTGGTTAAAGGCAGATGGATTGACGCCGGGACTTTTGACAGCCTGCTGGAAGCGCAGCAATTCGCCAAAGATAAGCTGCAAAAAAAATTGGTCATTTAATAAAAAAAGTCCCCAAGAGGGGGATTTTTTGTTTGTCCTTAAAAGTTTGCGATTATTGGATTACGACCGTAAATAAACCGCTCTGGCTTTCAGCTTCCGTCAGCAGAAATAATTTATCGCCCTTTTTGTTGACGAAAATGTTGTCTTGAGTTTGTGCCGTTAAATCCAGTAAGTCATGAACATTCCTGGTATCGCGGCTATCCAGTTCGTAAATTTTAAGCTTATTGTCTATCTGGCCGAAAATGTAAGTGAAAGCAGAATGCCAAAAGGCGTTTTGCACCGGGTTAGAAGCTCGTTCAATGAAAATTGCCTGATTGCTTTCCGGATAATCAACCCAGAGTTCAAAATCGTTCCAGTAGACAAACTGCTTATCGTACCAGCGCAGGGCGTAAATATTTTTTATGACTTTTTTGTAAGGCTGGTTGTTTTCCGGGTCAATGATATAAGCGAGATTTTCGTTGTGATCCAAAATGGCAATGTAATTTTGAGCGGAAGGCAAAAATTCGTAATGGGTGGAAGCGGGCATGACCAGCATGTCCTCTGATTTATTTAATTCCTTTAAAGTATATTTGCCATCAGCGTTTGCAATGTAGAGAATTTTAGTTTTCCAGGGCAGGTAGCTTAAAATTTTATCCTCAGTCAGAATTTTTATTTTTTTTTGGATGAGGTCAATCTCATACAGTTTACCTTGGCTAAGGGCGTAGAAAATGTTGTCATTATAAAAATCACATTGTACCTCGCTGAAATAGTTATTGGTTAGGCTGTAGAGTGAGTCAGTTTTACCTGATTCAACGTTAACAATCAGGTAATCCTTACCGCTCGCCACGATTAGTTTATGACTGCCGTTGCACCAGGTATCCAGAGCTAACGGCGTTTTACTGGTGAACAGTTCTTTTTGGCTGTTGCCGATTAAATTAAAGTGAATAAGCTTAGCCTGCCCGGCGTCATTTTGTAGCAGGGCTAATTTGCTCTCATCAGGCGAAACTTTAAATTTTGAAAAATTACCCGCTAAAACTAAAGTTGGTTTTAAGTTATTTTTAAAAAGAGTAATATCTTCAACAAAAGTTGTAGACTGTGGGAAAATAGGCAAATTTTTCTGCCAGGTAAAATAACCATCTTTTTCCACTTTGACGCTATAATTATTGGCCAGCAAGCGGTTGATCTGGCTGGGCGTCTGCCGTTTTTGTAATTTGCCGTTTAAATAAATCCCCGCATTTTTCGGGTAAGACTTAATATAAAAGACGCCGGTTTTTTCAATCCGGCCCTTGTCAAAATTATAGCGCAGGCCCCAGGCATAAAACATCATCAAGGGCGCAACTACCAAAAAGATGGCTATAAAAATTAGATAAAGAACGCGGCGGAAGCGTAAAGTCATAGACCTTGTTATTTTACTAAAAACGTTATACAATAATTACTGATTCTTAACCTTGGAATTAGCCTAAAGATCAGCCGGTTCGGCTAAAAACTCGTCAGCGTATCTCCATACTACTATGTCTCAATTTATTATTCAAGGCGGACGCAAACTGAGCGGCGCTATTACCACTAATAGTTCCAAGAACGCCGCCGTGGCTTTGCTGACAGCCTCTATTTTAAATAAAGGGGTGAGCGAGCTTTTGAATTTTCCACGCATTCAGGAAACCAACAGGATCATTGAGGTTCTAAGCAGTCTCGGCTTTAAATTCAGCTGGCCAAGTGCGCATCACCTTAAAATAATGCCGCCAGCCAGGATTCGCCTGGATAAAATTAACCGCCAGGCCGCCGCCAAAACCAGGATCATACTTTTATTTATCGGCGCCTTGATTCATGACTTTGCCAGGTTTAATCTACCCCAGGCGGGCGGTTGCACCTTAGGCAAAAGATCGGTCAACCCGCACTTTTTCGCGCTGGAAGAATTTGGCATCAAATCAAAAATCAATCGCTGTTCATATTCCATTTCACGCGGCCAGCTCAAAGCGGTAAAAAATCTGGTTCTTTACGAATCAGGGGATACGGTGACGGAGAACGCCCTATTGGTGGCCGCTAAAATACCCGCCGTCACCACGATTAAATTCGCCTCCGCCAATTATCAGGTTCAGGATCTTTGTTATTTCCTTAAGGGTCTGGGCGTTAAGATCAGCGGCATCGGTACAACTACCCTAACGGTCACGGGAAAAAAACTGATCAAAAAAAATCTAAAGTACTATCTGACCGAAGACCCAATAGAATCCATGTTTTTTATCGCCATTGCCGCTACCACCAATTCTTCAATTGTCATTAAACGCTGTCCAATTGATTTTTTGGAACTGGAATTGTTAAAACTACAAAAAATGGGTTTTAAGTTCAACATTATCAGGCAATATAAGGCCAAAAACGGCCACAGCCGGCTGGTTGACTTGGAAACCTACCCCTCAACCTTGACCGCTCTGGAGGATAAAATTTACGGCCGTCCTTACCCGGGTTTGAATATTGATAATTTGCCGTTTTTTGTGCCCATCGCCACTCAGGCCAGAGGGCGGACGTTTATTCACGACTGGGCTTTTGAAAACCGGGCGATTTATTCCACCGAATTTAACAAACTCGGCGCGGCGGTTACCTTAAATGATCAGCATCGTTTTTACATTGACGGTCCGACGCCTTTAAAACCGGCCGACATTACTGCCCCACCGGCCTTGCGTCCTGGAGCTGTTTTAATCGTCGGCATGCTGGCGGCGCGCGGAACCTCGGTTTTACGGAATATCTATTCAATCGAAAGGGGTTACGAGGATTTAAGTAGCCGTCTAAAAAAAATTGGCGCCCACATAGAAAAATCGGAATAATTTTGACCTGCCCGCTGTTTTTTGCTAAAATATTATAGTGCACCACTTTCAAAAGATCAGTCGGGTGATAAAAAAGTGGTGCCTCATTATTTAATCTACCATATGAACGAGATTGATAATCTCAATCCAGTTCCAAAACATTTGCCTTTGAGCCACCATAAAATTGTTTTTATCTGCCTGGTGGCTATTTTACTAACCGTCAGTTTTTTTATCGGCTTGGTCACCGGTTTGAACAAACAAATTGACCTGGCCGGCACGGTGCCGGACCTTGTCAGCGCCGGTCAGATTTTAAATACCGATATCATGCCGGAATATCTGGCCAAGGACATCAACTTCAAGCAATTTTGGAAAGTCTGGGATATTATTAAGGCTAAATACATTGATCGGGAATTGGTCACCGATGCCCAGCTATTTTACGGGGCCTTGCAGGGTCTGGTGGCTTCCTTGGATGATCCTTACTCCGTCTTTTTAAATCCTACGACCGCCGAAGACTTTGCCGAAGAGCTTTCAGGCAAGTTTGAGGGAATCGGCGCGGAAATTGGCATTAAAAATGATTACTTAACCATCATTGCGCCATTGCCTGAGTCGCCGGCGGAAAAAGCCGGTTTAAAGTCTCAGGATAGAATTCTGACAATTGATCAGCGCGATACTACAGCCATTTCCTTAGACGAGGCGGTGAGGCTGATTAAGGGTCCCAAAGGTTCAAGCGTGACTTTAACCGTGGCCAGGGGAGAAGATCCGGAAATTCTGGATATCGTCATTACCCGAGATACGATTGATATTAAGAGCGTCCGCTTGGAAATGAAGGAGGCCGACATCGCTTATATCAAATTAACGCATTTTAACGGTGACACCAGCGGTGAGTTTAAAGAGAAGGTTAACGAACTGCTGACCAAGTCTCCCCGCGGAGTCATCATAGACATGAGAAATAACGCCGGCGGTTATCTGGAAGTGGCTATTGACATTGCTGGTTATTGGGTGAAAAACGGGGAAGTCGTGGTTAAGGAAAGCTACGGCAACGCCGAGAACGACAAGAATTACATTGCCCACGGCAACGAAGAACTGAAAAACCACCCGACCGTGGTTTTGATTAACGGCGGCTCGGCCTCCGCTTCCGAGATTGTGGCCGGCGCTTTGCAGGACCTTGGTTTGGCCCAAATCGTCGGCGAGGCCAGTTTTGGCAAAGGCTCAGTTCAGGAACTTGAGGAATTATCCGACGGTTCCAGCGTAAAAATTACCGTGGCCAGATGGCTGACGCCTTTCGGACGCTCAATCCAGGAAAAAGGCATTTTGCCCGACCTGGAAGTGGAATTGACCGAGGATGATTATAATAACAGTCAGGATCCGCAACTGGATAAAGCCATTGAGATTTTAAAACTGGAACCATAATGAATATACAAGTTATTTTACTTTCAGACGTCAAGGGTTTGGGTTATAAAGGTGAAGTTAAATCGGTCGCCAAGGGCTACGCCCATAATTTTTTGTTTGCACAAAAGTTAGCCGCCAGACTTAATTCCCCTCAAGCAGACGAACTAAAATCAAAGCTCATAAGCCAGTCCCAGAAACAACAAACAGCCAAAAAGCAGTCGCTTAAGGCCGCCGACCGCCTGGCTGGCCTCGCCTTGGAGTTTATTGTTAAAGCTTCAGCGGCCGGGACTTTATTTTCGGGCATCGGCAAAAAAGAAATCGTCAACCGGCTTAAGGGCAAAACCAAAGCGGCGATTGCTGAAAAAAACATCCTGCTGGAAAATGACCTGAAAAAATTGGGCGAATACACGGCGCAACTTAAACTTGACCAGCAAGTGGTGGATATTAAAATAATCATTAAACAAGATGGTCAATAAATCAACAAAGTACATTTTTGTTTCCGGTGGCGTCTTATCCGGCCTGGGCAAAGGCGTGGTGGCATCTTCACTCGGGTTTTTGCTGCAAAACAGGGGTTATAACGTCGGTGCCATCAAATGCGAAAATTACATCAATATCGACTCGGGCACGATCAACCCCATTGAACACGGTGATCCTTTTTTATGCGAAGACGGACTGGAAGCGGACATGGATCTGGGCACTTACGAAAGATTTTTGAACCAGGAAATGGGTCATAAAAATTTTACGACTATGGGCCAAATTTATAAGACCGTTATAGATCGCGAACGGTCTTTTGGCTATAAGGGCGAAGATGTTGAGGCCATTCCGCACGTTTCCGATGAAATCATTTCCAGAATCAAATCGGCCGGGGAAGGCCGGGATATCATTATTATTGAACTCGGGGGCACGGCCGGCGAATATCAAAACATGCTTTATTATGAGGCTTGCCGGATTATGAAAGCGAAAATGCCCGGCCAGGTTTTAAATATTCACGTCAGCTACGTGCCCTTGCCCAGACATATCGGCGAGCCGAAAACCATGCCTACCCAGCTTTCCATCAAGACCGTTATGAGCATGGGCATTATGCCGGAATTTTTGGTTTTAAGGTCGGAAGCCGTTCTGGATAAGCGCCGTCGCTATTTATTGGGCTTAAAAACCAGCGTTTCCGGCGATAACGTGATCATGGCGCCTGATTTGGATACCATTTATGAATTACCGCTCATTTTTGCCAAGCAAAACCTTGATCGCAATGTTTTAAAATATTTCGGCCTGAATTTACGCCAGCCTGCCTTGGGCGCGTGGAAAAAAATGATCCGCAATATCCAGTCAAAAAAGAAGAAGCAAATTCAGATTGTCATCGCTGGCAAATACATCGCCACCGGCGATTATGAATTGTTGGATTCGTACGCTTCTTTAATTGAGGCAATTAAGCACGCCTGCTGGCACCTGAACATTGAGCTTAAGCTGAAGTTTGTCAATACCGAGGATCTGGAACAGCAGGGCGTAAAATTATTAGGCAAGCCCGACGGCCTGATCGTGCCAATCGGCTGGGGCAGCCGGGGAGCAGAAGGTAAAATCATAGCAATTAAGTTTGCCAGGGAAAAAAAGATACCGTATCTCGGACTGTGTTACGGTATGCAGTTGGCCTGCGTTGAATTTGCTCGCAACGTCGTCGGCTTAACCGGGGCCAACAGCGTGGAAATCAATCCCGACACGCCTTATCCGATCATTCATGATATCCCGATGAACGAAAAATATCAGCTAATTAAGGGCCAGGGCACCTCCATGAGGCTGGGGGCTTATGATTGCTATTTAAAAAATGATTCGTTGGCCGCTGCTATTTACAATAAACACCGGCAAGCGGAAATTTTAACACCCAGCCAGATAAAAAGCCAGAACGTCAAGGCTAAAGGCAATGTTAAAATCTCGGAGCGCCACCGCCATCGTTATGAATTCAACAATGCTTTTAGGGAGCAACTGGAAAAGGCGGGACTGGTAATTTCCGGAACCTCCAAGGACGATTTTTTCGTGGAGATGGTTGAGTTGCCAAAATCCATTCATCCATTCTTTTTGGCCACCCAGGGGCACCCTGAATACAAATCAAATCCGCTAAAGCCTCATCCGGTGTTTATTGAATTTATCAAGGCCGGTTTAAAATAAATTCAGCCCTGATAATTTTTGTTGACTTTTTTTGAATTCGGTTGTAGAATTTTTTTTATTCTGAAGATTTTGTCAGACGGGAAGAAAAGAAAAGTATTTTGGATAAATATCGTTCGGGGATCGCCTCGTAATGATTAGAAAAAAAGCGATTTATGCAGTATTATGTTTATATTCTTATAAGTCATGTTAAGCTCCGCTGGTCTTATGTCGGCAGTACTTCCACCACAAGTATGGTAAAGTGCAATCAACCAAAGCTTTTAGGCCTTTGGAGTTAGCTTATTTTGAAAAGTGCGATAGCAGGATTAAAGCATATGAAAGAGAGCTTTACCTAAAAACCGGCTTGGGCCGGGAAGAAAAGAAAAGTATTTTAGATAAATATCGTTCGGGGATCGGGGTTCGAATCCCTGTCCCCGAGCCAAATTTTATGTTGCGGGTTTATTGCCTCGTCGTAGCCTCGAAAATATTTTGAACTATTTTTAAAAGCATTGAGTTAAAATTTAATGTTTTTAAATTTTTGGAACAGTTTATTCCACAACTGTTTCCGTCTCTGCGGTGAATTGTCTGAAAGGATTGTTAATAATCGGAGCGTTAGCTGGCGCAGGCGGCTGGGCTTGCAGTAACTCCAATAATTGGTCGGCTTTTTCCGTTTCCACTTCATCCAGGGCAACTTGCTTTATGTAAAGACGGATTTTTTCACCCACGCCCTTGGTTTTATTATAGTAATTGATTGAGTTAACGTAAAAATAAGCAATAACCAAGATCAGTAAGATTATAACCGTAGGGTAAAGCAGTTTTTGGGGATTTATTTTCATTTTTTTCATAACTTTAATCGTTGGCCTTTAACCAATAAGTGTAACCGAGCAATTTAACCTCCAGCCGGGCATCGCCGCTTTGTTTTACGTCAATATTCTGAATGGTCAGATTATAGGGCATTTGGTGCAAGGCTTTTAAGTATTGCAAAAAATTATCAAAGGTGCCGCTAATGACAAAATTAAAAGGGACCTGAATAATGTGGCCGCTTAGGGCTGTATTATTGACGCCTAAATCCAATTTTTGGTTCAAAGAAAATTTATCGGCCAGCTCTTCCAGTTTGGTTACGAGCGAAAGTTCATCCCCGGTTTCAATGAACAGCGATTCGTATTCGGGCAGCTTGTCGTAATAGCTTTGATAGGCCTGGGAAAATTTTTCCACGCCTGCCCCGGCGGTGTACTTAGATTCCAGCGCTTCCGCCTCCGCGGTCAGGGTCAGGTTAATATTTTTTAAACTATTATAATTGGGGCTGACTAAAAGTAACACCACCAAAACTAAAATAATGAGCAAAACAGCGTATTTAATCAGGTTGACTATTGGTAATTTAAAAGTCATTTGAGCGATCCTTTAATAGTAAAAGTAATATCTTCTTTTTTTAAAATGTCGGTCAAGGGGAAATCAAGATTGGAAAAATAATCCGAAGCCTCCAAATTGCCGCGAAATTTTAGATAGCTGTCCCTGGTTTTTGCAAAACCGTGCAAATTAAACTGCTGGGATGTGCTTTGGCCGTTAAATTCCAGGATGGCCACGTCTTCGGGGGTCAGGCCAGATAACACTTTAAGCAACTCCGTCCAGTTATAATTATCGGACTGAATCGCATAAAGCAGGTTAATTTTTTCATTAAGGTCCGACACCTTGTCCGTTAAAAAACGGTTATCGGCGGCCGACTTTTCGCGGTCATAATTTACCTCGTCGTTCAAGACGCTGATAAAATTGTTAAAGGGTATTAGGATGATGGAAATTAAAATGGCGATCACGACCGTTAAACCTAAGATATTCTCTATGTCAATATAAAGCTTATGCTTTTTAAGGTAAGTTTGCTGTTCGGGTGAGATGAGATTTAATTTGATCATGTCAGCTGAGATAAATATGGCGTAAGGCCAAACCGATGGCCGTGGTAAATGACTGGATTTTACTTTCCGGCAGGCGGATTTTGCCGGCGGAAATATTCACCAAGGGATCGGCGTAGGCAACTTCCATGTTAACGGACTCTTTTAAAAATAGGTCTAAGCCGGGGACTAAAGAGCCGCCGCCGGTTAAATAAAGTCGCTTGATCGGTTCCGGCACATCATAGTGCTCCTGGTAAAAATAATTAGCTTCGCGTATTTTTTGCGCCAATTTGTCTGCCTCCGGCCTGAGGATTTTATAACAGCTGCCTCCGGCCAAATTTTTATTTAAGCCGATTTTGATTTTGGCGTCTTCAGCCTCGCTCAGCGTGATTTTAAGCTTGTTCTTTAAAACTTTAGTCAGATCATTGCTGGAAAAAGTCAACGAGAGCGAAAAGGGGATGGCGTTATTTTCATAAATAATCAAGCCGGTCCGGGAGGCACCCATATCCAGAATCATCACTGGCTCTTTAATTTTTTGCTGAACGGGAAAAAGACTGCGGACGATGGCCGCTCCTTCAATCTCCAGGGCGGCCGGCATCAAGTTCGCTTTTATCAAAACTTGCTGGTAATTGTCCACGATTTCTTTGGGGCAGGCGCCGATTAAAACTTTTGACCGGTCACGGCTGACGTATTGCCAGTCCAAATAAACTTCATCAAGGGGATAGGGGATGTGTTTTTTTGCTTCCTGGACGATTTCCTCCAGAAGATCCTTGCCTTCTGGATAAGCCAAATTGATCAGCTTGATAAAAGTTTTTTGTTCCGCCAGGCAGGCGATTACCTGTTTTAATTTTATTTTCTGTCCATGCGCCTGGTTGAATAACTGTAAAATGAGTTTGACCGCCACATTCACCTGTTCTATTTTACCGTCTTTTAGCAGGCCTTCCGGAACTTCCAACTCGCCATAACTGATTAAAGTGATTTTTTTGCGGCTTTTGCGCAACTGAACCAAACGGAATATTCTTTCGCTGATATCAAGGCCAAGGCTTTTATTTTGAAAAAAATTAAGGTCCATTTTTATATTATAACATAAGGTCCGGCTAATTTCATGCTTAAAGTTAGTATTCCTCTTCCCAGTGCTCAATATTAATAATCGGCGAGGCTAATGGATTACCTAAAGTCGCGTCGATTTTTGGTTTATCGTAAGTAAAATTTAAATCGTCCCATAGATTAAGCAGGGAAAAATTACGGCAAATAATACCGCCGTTAATAACGAGATCAATGTTTAAAGCATCTATGGTAACGGTGTTGTAAGCGTAAATCAGGCCGGAGACCCCGATATGATCGGCGTAGCTACCAAAATTAAGGTTTTTTTTGGTCAAAATGCCTGAGGGGTTGGAACCGGCCGCGCTGACGCTGAGAAACGGCCCGCTTTTCCAAAAGGGCCAGAATTCAGTGCCAATGCTGATGTTGCCGTCGGCCACCAGCACGCCGCTAACATTTAAGACCTGCCCGCGGGGAATGACGATATTGCCGGTAACGTAAGTAATGCCGCTTAAAGTCAGATTGGGCTGGCCGACCATTAAGTTGCTGAATTGATTGGCCGTGTAAACATTGTCCGCCCGGCTTAAAAAGGATGCTGGATCAGCGGAATCAAAGTCGATTTGCGGCATTTCCACCTGATCGGCAGGCGGTGGAAAATTAGCGGCATGATAATCGCTGGCGTTGATGCTGGAGTTCCAGGAAGTGGTAATATTGTTGACGGCGTAGGCGTCTAAACCAATGTTAACCTCGCTAAAAAAAGTCGCTTCAATGTTATTATTGGCGAAAATCCCGCCATTGGTAAATTCCAAGCTGGCGCCGCTAAAGCCTATGTTATGGTCGGCAAACAGCAAAATGTCGTCTAAGGGCTCGGGATTTAAGGCCTGAAAAATTTTGGTTTTAACAACCCGCTGCGCCTGCGACTCGCCTGAGTCGTTGAGGCCGGTGGTGGTGATTTCCGCTTCCCCCAAACCCGTGTTGGCGACGGTTACGTCATAAGAAACGCCGTTGTCAAAAATGTCTTCGCGGGTGATGGTCGCTCTCCAGCCGGGATCGGTTTGGAAACTGTTATTCCAGCCGGGATCGTTTTTTATTTTCCAAATCGCTTCCTGAATGCCGGCCTCGGTGGAGTAATAGGTTTGCGTGGAGAAATTCTGGCTGATGGAAATCTTGGAATCCGTGGTGACAAAATCCAAAAAATAAAAAGCCAGCAACAATAATACGCCCAAAACCACGGTCACGGAAACTAGAATAAAGCCTTGCGGCGTTTTGTTCATCATAAGTTTAACTGCGGGTATTACGGCCCCAGACACCGGTGTAAAAATGCTCCGTCAGATCAAATTTATTCAGCCAGATTTCCAGATAAATAACTGGATCTCCGTAAAATTTCAGGTCGGAGATATATTCGGCGATAATTTTATTTTCTAAAGTAGTCTGAATAGGCGGCTGGCCAAATTCGTCTTCTTCATTCCAGACCACGTAAGTGCCCGGCTCTTCGGCAAAGGCGTAAACCAGGCGTTGGCGGTATAACGAGCCATCAATCAGGTAATATCTCAAATATTGGATGTCCTCAAGGCCATGGCCGTCCTGAAACTGAATTTCACTGGCGGGCGGAAAGCCTATTTCAGATTTAGTAGGGGGGAGCGCCGTGGCAATCTCCGGAGTTTGCCTGAGTTCCCTGGTCAGACGGTCCAAAACTACCCGGGCGTTTTGCACCAGTTCCAAGCGGGTGTCGCCGATTTTGAATGATTTTTGCGAAACCAGATAAATATCATAGGTCATTAAAAAAATCAGCATAGTGACGGAAATGACAATCACCAGTTCAATGACGCTGAACCCAGCGGACGGTTTGGTAATTTTAACTTTTTTGTGCCAGATAACAGTCATCGTCTAAAGCTTAAAAATCGTTAATTAACGTAACCAGGCTGGTAGTGGACCGCTGGCTACTAAAGGGGCTCAGCCAGCTGACGTAAACTTGAACTTTTTTTAAGCCTAAATCCTGCCCGACCGTTTCTAGATCAGCGTTGACGTAATTGATGACCGTCAGTCGGGTAAAACCGCTAAAATCCTCATCAATAGCGCTGAGGCTGTCTTCGGTCACGCTACCGGGGTTTAAATTTCCGTAGCTCTCGCTGATAAGCTCCTCCATCCTGGCCTGGGCCAAATTGGTGGCCCGCGTGGTATTTTTTGCCTGTTGGCCGGCTTTTAAGCCTAAAGGAAAGAGCTGGACTATGGCTAAAACCGCCACCGTCAGGATGGCTAAAGCGATCAGTGTTTCAATCAAAGTAAAACCAGCCTCACTCAGGTTGGCCAAGGTTAATTTAGGCTGACGGTGAAGATGGTGTTTTAAAAACCTGCCTTTAAGGTGCTTCATAGGTTTGCCAGGTAATATATCCCGATGGCTTAATGTTAATGACAGTCTGATTTTGGGTTGACTGATGAGTCAGATAAAGCTGTCCGGCGAAATCCACCGAACCGCCGGCGTTGTACACTATTTCGTCATCAAGCAAACCGATTTGACTGGCAAAAAAAACATCTTCAGCCAGCTGTAAATCTTTGACGGTCACCTCAGGATCGCTTTGTTTAACCAGGTGGTAATCCGCGCCTAAAATGTCAAAGCTCAGGGCGTGCTTGACTTGTCCGGTAATGGCCAGCTGTTGGGCCAATTTTAAATTAACCACAAATTCCTTGGTGGCATTTTGGAGCTGCAAATTTTTGGTGTACTCGCTTAAAGAGGGGAAAGTGGCCGCTGAAACAATAACCATGATCCCTAAAACAATAAGCAGTTGCGCCACGGAAAAACCTTTCATAAAAAGCGTGTAACATGTAACCTGCCCGTCACGACAACGAGCCGGGCGGGTAACTCTTCATTCTTAAACTGATATCAAAACTTTTGAGTCAAAGAATACATTGGCATAATGATGGCGATGGCCATGATGGCGACGCCGGCGCCCAAGATCAACATCAATACCGGCTCAATAATGGAGGGCAGGGTTTTCATAATCTGATCAATCTCGTCTTCGTAAAAACTCGCCAGTTCGGCCAGAATGCTGTCAACCTGGCCTGTCTCTTCGCCCGTCATAATCATCTGGATGATAACCGGCGGAAATAAGCGCGGATATTCGCTCAAAGCGTTGGCGATGGTACCGCCTTCCTTAAGTTTTTTGGCCGATTCAACTAACGCCTGGCGGTAATGGCGGTTGTTCAAGGTTTTTGAAGCGACCTCAAATGTTTTGATGATCGGAATGTCCGTTTTAATCAAGGAACTCAAGGTTCTGGCAAACTTAGCGATGTTGATTTTACAAACAATCGGCCCGCAAATGGGCAATCTTAAAATCAGTCCGTGGAAAATGTACTTGCCTTTTTTTGAACGGATAAAAGCGATAAATGAGATGATAACCGCCAAAGCCAAAGCGGCGCTCAACAGGCCGTGGCTGATGATAAAATCGGAAGTATTGATCAGCAGTTTGGTGGCCACGGGCAAATCGGCGCTAACCTGATCAAACAGGCTGGTAATTTTGGGGATGACAAAAATTAACATGCCAATGCCGATTAAAACCATGGCAATTAAAACAATCACCGGATAGGTCATGGCCGATTTAATGCGGCTCTTCAGCTCATTGCCTTTTTTTATCTGCAGATAAATCTGACCCAAAACCTCATCAAGTTTTCCGGAGATACTGCCAGCTTCCACCATATTAATGAATAATTCGCCAAAGGTGCTCTTAAACTTGCCTAAACTGTCCTGAAAGGCCACGCCTTTTTCCGTATCCTGGTATAAAGAAGTGATGATGCTCTTGAATTTTTTGTTGCTCATCTGCAGAGCCAGAGTCTTCAACGAGCGGTCCAAAGGCAGGCCGCTTTTGGTCATAACCTGTAAATTTTGGACAAAAAACTGTTTCTCTTTGGAAGAAATTGTGTTAAGTCCTTGGGTCAGTTGAAGCAAACGGCTGAATTTACCCTTATTTTTGGCAATCAGGTTTTCCTCTGATTGTTGAATCCGCTTTAGATCTAAAGCCATAAAAAAAGCTAATAATTATTCCTGGGTCACTCTTAGCACTTCCTCAATGCTGGTCAGGCCTTTTAGAGCTTTCATAAAACCGTCCTGAGTTAAAGTCAGCATTTTATCGCTGATGGCCTGTCGGTGGATTTCTTCAGCCGTGCCTTTGCGGGCGATCAGTTCGGCGATCTTGGGCGTCATGTCCAAAACTTCGTAAATGCCGGTACGGCCCTTATAACCGGACTGGCCGCATTGCTTACAGCCTTTACCCTTGTAAAATAAAATTGACTCAAACGTGCTTTTTTGTTTGGAAATCATGCCTTCTTTGACCAAAAATTCCTTGATGCCGTCCAGATCAAAATGAAGCTTGAGCTGATCAACGACTTTTTTGTCAAGGTTATAGCTGATCATGCAGTGCTTGCAGATTTTCCTGACCAGGCGCTGGGCCACGATGGCAATGACCGTCGTGGCCACCAAGAAAGGCTGGACGTTCATATTTAAAAGGCGCTGGGGTGTGCTGGCGGCATCGTTGGTGTGGACCGTGGACAAAACCAAGTGCCCGGTCATGGCGGCGTTAATGGCAATCTCGGCCGTTTCCTGATCCCTGATTTCGCCGACCATGATGATATTAGGATCCTGCCGCAAGAGCGCCCTCAAACCGGCCGCGAAAGTGAAGTCTATTTTGGGATTGACCTGGCTTTGATTTATACGCGGCATGCGGTATTCAATGGGATCTTCCACCGTGGAAATGTTAACTTCTGGCTTGTTCAAAACGTTCATAATAGTATATAAGGTGGTGGTTTTGCCCGAGCCGGTTGGGCCGGTCACTAAAATCATGCCGTGGGGTTTTTCAATGCTTGTTTTTAAAATTTCAAATGGCCTGGTCTGCAGACCCAAATCCGTCAGATCCAGTTTTTTTTGCGCTTCGTTTAACAGCCTTAACACGACTTTTTCGCCGTCAAAAACGGGAATGATGGAAACTCTAAAAGCCACCTTGTACTGCGGGCTGGAAATTTTAAAACGGCCGTCCTGGGGCAGGCGGTGCTCGTCAAGCTTCAAGTTGGACAAAACCTTGATCCTGGCGACTAAGCCTGATTGGACACTTTTCGGCAGAGTCATAACGTCCCGTAAAATGCCGTCCAAACGGTATCGGATGACCAAGTTTTTTTCGGTCGGCTCAATATGAATATCCGAAGCGTCTTCAAAAATGGCGTATTCCAGCAGCGTATCCACGATCCTTACCACCGGCAGATCCTGCGCCAGTTCTTTTAAATCCTTGTCCTGATTATTCACGTCTTCTTCGCTTTTGCTGATATTTTGAAACTCCGCTTCCAGGCTTTGGTGATACTGCTTTAAAGCCTCCTTGATTGAATTCGGGGTGGTTAAGTGGATGACTAGGTCCGTTTCCAGCTTTTTCTTTAAAAATTCTATTGTCTGCAAATCTGTCGGATCGGTGGTAGCGATGCTGATACCTCTCTCATCGCGGTTAAAAGCGATAATTTCGTGCGTTTGGGCGATCGGCTCGGGAATCAAAAATAAAATATCCTTGCGGATAGTCTCATTTTTGAGATTAATCAATTCCAGATTGTAAAATTTGGCAATTTGGGCGTAAAGTGCGCTTGGGTCAACTAAATTATTTTCCAGCACGTGAGCAAACAGGGAAGATTGATTTTTTTTAGCGTCTTTTTGGGCGGCCTTTAAGGTTTCCTCATCAATCAGGCTGTTAGACGTTAAAAGTGTAACCAGTTTTTTATCTTCTATCATAAGTCAAAATTTTTTCGGTTTTAAAATTGTTGACATTCAACTTGTTTAATTATAACATATATACCACAATTCAAATAGACTTTAACTGGTTAAAGCTGGTATAATGCCTTTTAGGATGATCAATTCATTTGAACAAAACCTCAGGGATTTTTTGAGCAAGCCGATTTTGTATCTGCCGTTTTTTTTAGCCTGCTTTTTAAATCTGCTACTCTGGCTGTTTCTGCTTGTCCGTATTCAGCCTTCGGCCGCCTGGATTCCGCTTCATTACAATGTTAATTTCGGCATTGATTTCCTCGGTCCGTGGCTGTACATTTTTCTTTTCCCTTCGGCCGGCTTCGCCGTGATCGTTCTTAATCTGATCCTCGCACTTTCCTTTCAGATTAAGGAGGTCTTACTGACCAGACTGCTGGTTTGGTCGGCCGTTATTGTCCAGTTGTTCATCATTTTGAGCCTGTTTTTTTTGGCGCTTAATAGTTTTTAAACAAGCATGATCGCGAATTTTGCCATTATTAAAATTTTTCTTTTGACCACTGCGGCATTTGTTTTGGCCATTGCCTTAACTCCCTGGCTGACCCACTATCTGTATAAATACAAAGCCGGCAAGCAGATCAGGAGTTCGGAAATGGCGCCGATTTACTTTCAGCTTCACCAAAAAAAAGCCGGCACGCCCACCATGGGCGGCATCATCATCTGGTTGACGGTTTTGCTGATCGCCGTCATTTTGTTTTATTTGGACCAGCTGACGTCTTTGACTATTTTTCATAATCTTAATTTTTTGACCCGCTCGCAGACTCTTCTGCCCTTGGGCGCTTTGGTCGCCTCGGCCATTATCGGCTTGGTTGATGATTGGCTGGGGTTAAAGAAAGCCGGCCGCCGGGGCCAAGGCTTAGGCGTCCGACACAAACTTTTAATTTATACCGCCATCGCCGCCGTTGGCTCCTGGTGGTTTTATTTTAAGCTGGATTGGGATCTGTTGCACATTCCGTTTTTGGGTAATTTTGAAATCGGCTGGTGGTACATTCCCATCTTTATTTTTATAATTGTGGCCACTTCTTTTTCGGTTAATGAAACAGACGGCCTGGATGGCCTGGCCGGCGGCGTCTTACTGACTTCTTTTGGCAGTCTGGCCGCTATCGCCTTTATTTTAGGCAAATACGATTTGGCCACTTTTTGCGGGGTGATCATCGGCGCTTTGCTGGCCTTTTTGTGGTTTAACATCAATCCGGCCAGGTTTATCATGGGCGATACCGGTTCCATGTCTTTAGGCGTAACTTTGGGCATCGTGGCCATGCTGACCAACACCGCTTTACTGTTGCCGTTGATCAGCATCGTGCTGGTGATTGAATCACTATCAGTCATCGTTCAATTAATTTCCAAAAAACTCCGCCATGGCAAAAAAGTCTTTCTCTCGGCGCCCATTCACCATCATCTGGAAGCCAAAGGCTGGCCGGAACCGAAAATTGTCATGCGGTTCTGGGTGATTTCCGGCGTTTCTGCCACCATCGGGCTGATTATCTTTTTACTGGATAAAGTTTGACCTTTTTAAACCAGAAAATTTTATGAACCTAAAGGATTTTAAACATCAAACTATCCACCTGATCGGCTTATCCGGCGCTGAGGGTAGCAGTTTGGCGCTTTTTTTTATCAGGCAGGGGGTTAAAAACCTGATTGGCCATGACTTTTGCCGTCCGGGCGATTTTAGCAAAAATTATTTCAAATACCATCAATTCCAGAGCCGCGAAAAATCCCAGCAGCAAATTAAGCAAATTAAAGCGGCGTTCAAGATCAATTTTAAAAAATCGTATCTTCAAGGCCTGGGGCGGAACGATCTGATTTTCGCGCCTTCCTCGTGGTTTCGTTATGCGGAAAATAAAAAACTGGCGAAGCATCAATTTTTTAATTGGTATAACCTGGTCGGGGAGATATTTCGGGGAAAAATTATCGGGGTAACCGGCACCGCCGGCAAGGGCACCACCACGCATCTCATTACGCTGATGCTTAAAGCCGCCGGCAAAAAAGTCTATCTGGCCGGCGATGCCTGGCAGATGATTGACCTTGGCAAAATTTCCAGCATGCCTAAAAATTCCTGGCTCGTGCTGGAGCTTTCAAACCGCACCCTGACCTTTGCCTCAAAGACCCGTTTCAGTCCGCAGCTGGCCGTCATCACTAACATCAGTAAACACCATATTGACGATCACCATAACTCCTTTGGCGAGTATATAAAAACCAAAAAAGAAATCGCCCGCTATCAGACCAAGGTAGATTATTTTCTGTATAATTCCGCCGACGCGGAAGCCGGCAAGTTAAAACGTTACGGCCGGGCCAAACACCTGGCTTTTTCCCAAACGACAGCGAAAAAGTTATGGTTGAACAACCGTTTTCTGATCGGCCAGCATCTTAGGGCTGACGCCGCGGCCGCCATTAAAGTCGCCAAAATTTTAAAAATACGAGATGTTCAGATAAAAAAAGCTTTGGCGACCTTCCGTCCGCGTTCAGGCCGGATGGAACCGGTAGGCGCCTTAAACGGCATTTTTTTTGTAAATGACGGTGCTTCCACCCGGCCATCAGCCAGTGCGGCCGCCATTGGCGCCTTTTCCAAAAATAAAGTGCATTTGCTGCTGGAAGGCTCCCGCAAAAAGCCGCACCGATCTTATTATCTTGACCTGCTAAAAATCATCAGGGATTGCCGGGTAAAAAACGTTTTCATCAGCGGGTCAATCACCGGTTTTCTCCTGCCTTTGCTTAAAAAAACCGGTGTGCCGGCCTTTGCCTCAAACGGCTTGGCGGAATCCGTCTGTCGGGCCTATCGGTCGGCCAAAAGCGGGGAGATTATTCTGCTTTCCCCGGCTAATGAAAGCTTTGGCCAGTTTAGTGATTATCGCGAACGCGTCGCCTTGTTTAACGCCACCGTTAAAAAATTAAAATGAAACATGACAGCTGGAAGCAAAAAATCCAAAAACTGCTGTATTATCCCTTTGTCCATCTTAGGTATCAGCACCGTCCAGATTTTATTTTTATCATCGCGCTAGGCATCATCTGTTTTTTGGGCCTGCTGATGCTGTCTTCGGCCAGTTCGGTCCAGGCTTTCCAAAAATTCGGGGACAGCTATTATTTTTTAAAACATCAGCTGGTCAGAGGCTTTATTCTCGGCTTGATTTTCTTTTTTATTTTTTCACGGATTGATTATCACCAATGGAAAAAGTGGGCCTTTTGGATGTTGCTTGGTACCATGGTCTTGCTCATCCTGGTTTTTATTCCCGGCATTGGCGAAGACTACGGTAAGGCTCATAGCTGGATTGTTTTAGGCACTATAAGTTTCCAGCCGACGGAAATCGTTAAACTAACATTTTTGGTCTATCTAGTCACCTGGCTCTCTAAAAAAACCGAGCAGGAAATAGGGGATTTTGAATACAGCTTTTTGCCCTTTCTGTTTATGATGGGCGTGATTGTTTTCTTAATTTTAGCCCAGCCGGATCTTGGCACGCTCATAGTTATCATCGCCATTGCTTTCTTGGTTTATTTTGCGGCCGGCGCGCCCTGGAATCATATTTTAGGTCTGATCGCCGGCGGGTTGATTATTCTTTTTATTGCCGTGCAGGTAGCGCCTTACCGCTTGGAGCGCTTGACCGCCTTTTTTAACCCGGGTATTGATCCTCAAGGTACCAGCTATCACATTACCCAAGCCAAGATCGCCATCGGTTCCGGCGGCATTTTGGGCCTGGGTATCGGCAAGTCCAGGCAAAAATTCAATTACTTGCCCGAAGTTGCCGGTGATTCTATTTTTGCCGTCATTGCCGAAGAAATGGGTTTTATCTTCGCAGTTTTATTACTGGCGCTTTTTGTGACTCTGCTGATACGCGGCCTTAAAATCGCCAAAAACGCACCCGACAGTTTTGGCCGGCTGCTGGGGGTGGGCATTATCAGCTGGTTTTCTTTTCAGGCTTTTATTAATATTGCCGCCATGGTCAATATTGTGCCTTTAACGGGGATTCCTTTGCCCTTTATCAGCTACGGCGGCACCGCCATGACTGTTTCTTTGCTGACTGCCGGCATTTTGGTAAATATTTCCAAACAAACCAAGCTTTAATTTTCAGAAATACTGAAAAAATCGGCCGAAGCCTTAATAAATCCGGCTTGATTTTTGCCCTCTTTTGGGCTACGCTTTAAAATATGAAATTAATTCTAACCGGCGGCGGCACCTTAGGCTCTGTCAGCCCTTTAATCGGCGTCTGGCAGGAACTTAAGCGCCAGACTGAGGTGGAAACGCTGTTTGTCGGCGGCAAAAAAGGGCCTGAGGCCGGCTTAATCAAAAGTTACGGCTTTAGTTTTAAAACGATTAGCGCCGGCAAATTACGGCGCTATTTTAGCTTGAAAAATTTTTCTGATATCTGCCTGTTTGTTTTAGGTTTTTTTCAGTCGGTTAAAATTCTTAAAGAGTTCAGGCCGGAGATAATTATTTCCGCCGGCAGTTACGTGGCCGTGCCTTTAATCTGGGCCAGTTGTTTTTTTAAAACGAAAGTTGTAATTTACCAGCCGGACTTAAAAGTCGGCCTAGCCAACCGCCTGAGTAAAAAGCTGGCCGCCTGGATCTTTGTTTCTTTCCCGGAAACGGCCAAGCATTTTCCCCCAAAAAAAACCGCCGTTGTCGGAACCGTCTTAAGGCAGGAAATCGGCCAGCCGTTTGTTCAGCCCGCAAATAAGCGCCCGTTGCTTTTATTTTTAGGCGGCGGCACGGGTTCCGCCACCATCAACCGCCTGGCCGCCCAAGCTTTGCCCGGTCTTAAGGATTATGATATCTTTCATCTTACCGGCCAGAACAAAAACCAGCCGGCCGGGGGCATAAACTACGGCTCGGCGGAATTTTTAGCGTCCGGGTATGAGCAAAAACTTTTACAAGCCGACCTGGTTATCAGCCGCGCCGGCTTTTCAACCTTAATGGAGCTGTCGTTTCTGGCCAAGCCGGCCGTTTTGATTCCATTGCCCAATTCGCCTCAGGAACAAAACGCCGAATATTTTTGCCGTCGGCAGGCTGCAGTTTGCCTGGAACAAAAAAGCCTGACCGTTGCCAAGCTTATTGAAACGATCGGCTCGGCACTTGAACAAAGCCGGTCTTTGAGCAAAAACATCCATAAAATTTTTTCGCATGACGGCGCGCATTTAATCAGTCAAAAAATATTAACACTCAATAATCATGAATCTAAATAATCTCAAAAAAATTCACCTAATCGGCTGTGGCGGTAGCGGCGTTTCGGCCGTGGCCAGAATGATGCTTAAACTGGGCAGGCAAGTCAGCGGTTCCGATCTTTTTCGCTCAGACATCACCGATAGCCTCCAAGCCCTAGGCGCCGATATTGTGATCGGCCACGACGTCAATAAACTGTCGCCCAAGACAGACTTGGTTATTTATTCCGCCGCCGTGCCGCCAGACGATCAGGAACTGAGCCAGGCCAAAAAACTTGACCTGGAAATATTAAGCTACGCTGAATTTTTAGGACTGTTGTCCACCGGTAAAAAAACCATCGCGGTTTGCGGCACTAACGGCAAAACCACCACTTCGGCCATGTGCGGAAAAATTTTAGCCGAGCTTGGACTAGATCCCACGGTCATCATCGGCTCGGAGCTTAAAAATTTTCAGGGCAATTACCGCGCCGGACAATCTAAATATTTTGTTTTAGAAGCCGACGAATACAAGGCCAATATGCTTAAAATCAAGCCCTGGTCCATCCTCTTGACCAGCATTGAAGAAGATCATCTTGATTTTTACCAAAACTTAAGCGACATTATCAGGCATTTTCAGCTATTTGTTGACCAGCTACCCGCGGACGGCTGGATGTTTTACAATGCCGATGACCGCAATATCATCAAGTTAAAACTGCCGGCCAGGGCGTTAAGTTGTAGCCTGCGCCGTCCGGCTGATTATTGGCTGAAATGCTTCCAAAAAAATCCCGGCTGTTACCGCTTTACAGCCATGCATCTTTCGGAAAACCTGGGGCAGTTTACCGTAACCATTCCGGGCGAGTATAACGTTTTAAACGCCCTGCTGGTTATCGCTTTATGCCATAAACTAAAACTTGATTTGAACAAGGCGAGGCGGGCGGTGGAAAATTTCGGGGGACTGAGACGGCGTTTTGAGGTGCTAGGGCCGATGAAACAGGCGCAAGACGTTTTAGTCGCCTCCGATTACACCCATCATCCCTCGGCCATCGCTAAAACCTTGCAAGCCGCCAAGGATTTTTATCCGAACCGCCGTTTATTCCTTGTTTATCAGCCTCATCAGCACGACCGCACCAAAAAATTGTTTGAACAGTTTTTAACTTGTTTTGTCAAAGCGGACCTTACCATTCTTCAGGAAATTTATGACGTACCCGGCCGCCAATACGCCGAAGACAAAACCGTCTCGTCAAAAAATCTGGTTGAGGCGATCAATCAGCCAAACATGATTTATTCGCCGGATGCTGTTGCGAGCAAAAAATTAATTTTAAATCACCTAAAGCCCCAAGACCTGCTTCTAATTATGGGCGCGGGGGATATTGACCGGCTGGCGCGTGAGCTGGTTTAAATAAAATTGGGCCTAAGCTACCTAAAAATTTTTACATGGATCGTGCCTACAAACAACTGAAAAAAATCAGCGGACTGAGCGTTAGCCAAAACGAACCGCTGAAAGACCACACCACTTTTCAAATCGGCGGGCCGGCGTCCCTTTATCTTGAAGTGCGTGAGCCTCAGGCCTTACCCGAGGTGCTTAAAATTTTAAGGACGGAAAAAATCAATTACCTCATACTCGGGGGCGGTAGCAACCTCTTAGTCAGCGATCAGGGTTTTAAAGGCGCGGTCATAAAAAAATTTCCCCGGCCCTTAAGCATCAGTGGAACCGCCGTGACCGTTGATGCCAGCTACAGCCTGGCCGGCTTGATTATGGCAACGTTGGACAGTCGCCTGACCGGCCTGGAGTTCGCCGCCGGCGTACCGGGCACGGTCGGCGGAGCCATCAAGGGCAATGCCGGCACTTACGGTGAGGCCATGGATAAAGTGGTCAAAACAGTCAGTTACATCAACAGCGATTTGCAGCCGGCCATTTTGGAAAATTCCGGCTGTTGCTTTGCCTACCGCCACAGCATTTTTAAAGAGCACGACAACTGGCTGATCACGGACAGCGTGATCAAGCTGGAACAGGGAAATATAGAGGCCAGCCGGCGCCTGATTGAAGAACGAATCGGCTACCGTATGCGCACCCAGCCTTATGGCAAACCTTCGGCCGGCTGCACCTTTAAAAATATTATTTATACCGAAAGCCTGGCCGCCAAATTAAAAAACCTGGGCTGGGAACTGCCGGAAAAATTCAAAAAGTATAAAAAAATACCAGCCGCCTGGCTGATAGAAAACTTAGATCTTAAGGGCCGGGCCATCGGCCAGGCCAAAATCGCCGACGAACACGCCAATTACATCATTAATCTGGGCGGGGCCACCGCCGATCAGGTGGTTCAGCTGATTAGCCTGATTAAAATGAAAGTCCGCGATGAACTGGGTATCCAGTTGGAAGAGGAAATCCGCTACCTCGGCTTTGAACCTTCTTAAAATTCAGTCTTGGCCTCGTCAAATATCCTCAAATAAAGGGGAAGTTGAACCGCCGGTGACTAAAAGCTCTACCACTTCGGCCACGTTTTTAGAAACATCCACCACTTTAAAACCCGGCAAATCCAGATATTTTTGCTCAATCAGATTTGAATTGGTGGTGATAAACTCTGTTAATGTGCCTTGGGTGAGCATATCTGCCAGCGCGGTATAAGCGTTGCTGGTCGGATCAAAATGAGCGGCAAAAGCGTAGATTTTTTCAGCGCCGCGATTTTTTAAGGCTTCGGCCGATTTTTTTAAAGTCGCCAGACTTAAGGCCATATCGTCAAACAGACCTATTTTTTTGCCGATCACTTCGCCTTCCAGCCGATGACGGCTGATTTGGCTGTCGGTTGAATTATGATTGTGATCCTTAAAAGCGACAATGATCGGCAGGCGCTTGTTAAAAAAACTCTCCACTTTAAACGCCCTCCTGGTTGAGCTGTAATCGGTGGCGGCAATCTGATCAATGCCTATTTTTTTGGCTTCTTCAATCAAGAGGCGTAAAAAATAAAAACGGCGGCGGCGCCTGGGATAAAAAAGTTCCAAATGGCTGGATTGGTGCGGATCAAAAATATTGACTGATTTAGGGCGCATCTGGGCGATGCGGCGGCTGATCCAGGCGGCTGTAGATACCTGGCCGGCGGAATGGGCGACATCGTCTTTGCCGCAAAGCCAGGTGACAATAATGTGAATTTCCGAAGCTGAGCCGCAGGCGTCAAACATCAGTTCCAATTCTTCAACCGGCGAACCGATTTGCCGGTATTGCAGGCTGGTGATGATGACCACTTTTTTGTGGGCAAAATTTACATCCTCGGGCCGCTTGCAATGGGGGTAGCCGTTGCCCCAGTTATCCGTTTCCAAAATCACCGGTTCCACGCCCAGATGGGCGGCGACTTTTTTTACCAGCGGCTGGTTGTAACTGCCGGTAACCACGGCAAAATCGCCGGGATTGAGCGCATGCTCATTGATCATATAGATTATTTTTTAATGACTTGCCTATACTCTAGCAAAATTTGTGAAAAAATTCAAAGCCAAAAATTCAAAGCAAAAATTCAAAGCCAAAAATTCAAAGCCAATTCAAAGCCATTGCCAAACACCGCAAACTCTGGTATTATGGACAGGCAAAAACCGCAAAAATATGAATCTTTTGAACAAAATTTTCGGCGACGGCAACGAAAAATATTTAAAAAGCCTGCAGCCGCCAATTGAAAAAATTAACACTCTGGAAAAATCATACGCTGATTTATCTCAGGCGGATTTAAAAGCCAAGGCTAAAGACTTAAAGCGTGTTGTCGCCGGTGGAAAAGCCTTGGACGATATTTTACCCGAAGCTTTCGCCCTGGTCAGGGAAGCGGCCAAGCGTACCCTTAACCAAAAGCATTACGATGTCCAGCTGATTGGCGGCTTGGTTTTGCATCAGGGCGGCATTGCGGAGATGAAAACCGGGGAAGGCAAAACGTTGGTGGCCACCCTGCCGGCGTTTCTTAACGCCCTCGCCGGCAAAGGCGTTCATGTTATTACCGTTAACGATTATCTGTCACGGCGCGACATGGTCTGGATGGGTCAAATTTACAACTATTTAGGCCTGTCCGTCAGCTGTCTGCAACACGACAGCGCTTTTTTGTATGACGAAACATTCGCCGCCGATCAAAAAAGCGAAGAAGAGCGCGATCGCGGCGTGGTGGTGCCGGAAAAATTTTTAAAGCCGGCTAGCCGTAAGGAGGCTTATTTGGCCGATATTACTTACGGCACCAACAACGAATTCGGTTTTGATTACTTAAGGGACAATATGGTCCAGCAGGCCTCCGGCATGGTCCAACGCGGGCTTAATTACGCCATTATTGACGAAGTTGATTCCATTTTAATAGACGAAGCCCGCACCCCTCTGATTATTTCGGCGCCGGCCGAAGAGTCAACGGATAAGTACTATCAGTTTGCCAAGCTGGTCAGGATTTTAAATGAAACCGCAGATTACAATATTGACGAAAAGTTGCGGGCCTGTAGCTTAACCGAAGAGGGAATTACCAAAATAGAAAAATCTTTGGGCGTGGAAAACATTTACGAATCCCACGGCTTAAGCATTGTCCATCATCTGGAAGAAGCCCTGAAAGCGGAAACTATTTTTAAGCGCGACCGCGATTACGTGGTCAAGGACGGCGAGGTCATTATCGTGGACGAATTCACCGGCCGCTTAATGTTCGGCCGGCGCTATTCCGGCGGCCTGCATCAGGCAATTGAAGCCAAAGAAGGGGTTAAAATCCAGCGCGAAAGCGTGACCATGGCCACGATTACTTTTCAAAACTATTTTAGAATGTACCCCAAGCTGGCAGGCATGACCGGCACGGCCGCCACTGAAGCGGAAGAGTTCGCTAAAATTTACAATCTGGACGTCACGGTCATCCCCACCAACAAGCCGATGATCAGAAAGGATTCAAACGATCGCATTTATAAAAACGAGGCGGGCAAATTTACCGCCGCGGTCAAGGAAATTAAAGAGCGGAACCAAAAAGGCCAGCCGGTTTTAATCGGCACCATTTCCATAGAAAAAAACGAGCTGCTTTCTCAATTTCTGAGCCGCGAGGGCATCAGGCATGAACTGTTGAACGCCAAAAACCATGCCCGTGAAGCGGAAATTTTGGCCCAAGCCGGGCGCCCGGGCGCCGTTACTCTGGCCACCAACATGGCCGGGCGCGGCGTGGACATAATTTTAGGCGGCAATCCGGTTAATCAGGCCGAGCAACAAAAAGTGATCGCGGCCGGAGGTTTGCACGTTATCGGCACCGAACGCCACGAATCCAGAAGAATAGATAACCAGTTAAGGGGGCGTTCCGGCCGGCAGGGGGATCCCGGCTCCAGCCAATTTTTTGTCTGCTTAGACGATGATCTCATGAGAATTTTTGGCTCCGACCGAATGAAAAGCCTGATGAACACCCTCAAAGTTCCGGAAGACCTGCCCATTGAAAACCGGCTGATTTCCAAATCCATTGAGTCAGCGCAAAAGCGAGTGGAAGGCAACAACTTTGACATCAGAAAACACCTGGTGGAATATGATGACGTTTTAAACAAGCAAAGAACCGCCATTTACAGGAAACGGCGACTGATTCTTGATCTGGCGGAGGGTCAACATAAACTAAACGCCAACCAGCAACCAGCTGTGCCAAAAAATGTTCTGGAGGCAGACGCTAAAACAGAACAGAACGAGCCGGCCAAATACCGCGACACCCGCGAAATTGTCTTAGATTATGTCAACCGCGAAATTGAACAGATTGTTGACGTTCACTTAGCCGAAAACAGCGAAAGTCCTGAAAAAATTTTTGAAAGCCTGGAGACGATTTGCCCATTCAATCAGCCGGAAAAAGATTTAATCGGCAAAAGCCTGGCTAAAAATCCGGCGGCGGTTGTCAATCAAATACAGGATTTAGCCAAAGAAAAATATGTACAAATGGAAGAGTCCATTAGCCATCTGCCCCAGCTGGTGAAGCAAAAAGAACCATTAAGGCAACTGGAAAAATATCTTTTACTCAGAACAATAGATTCCTTATGGATTGAGCATCTGGAAGCGATTGAGCATTTAAGAACTGGCATCGGCTTAAGGGGCTATGGCCAGCGCGAGCCTTTGATTGAATATAAAAAAGAATCGTTTCTTTTGTTTCAGCAGCTCTTAAGCCTGATTCAGGAACAGGTGGCACGCTCCATTTTTAAGATGGGTTTGGCGGCCACCGTGCCGCTGGCTAACCAGCCGCGGGGAATTCAACAGATAAAATCCAGCCTCAGCCAATTTAACCGTCCGGCCGAAAAAAATCAGGCAGACAACTCGGCTCAAGGGGTCAGCGGCAAAATTAAAGATGTCAGCGGCCATAAAATCGGGCGCAACGATCCCTGCCCGTGCGGCGCGACCAAGGCGGACGGAAGCCCGGTTAAATACAAGCATTGCCACGGCCAGTAATTTTTTATCGTCTTTTAGACTTATGGACAATAATCGCTTAAAACTTGGCCGATACCGGCATTACAAAGGCCAAGACTACAAAGTCATCGGCCTGGCCAGGCACAGCGAAACTCTGGAACAATTGGTGATTTACCAGGCGCTGTACGCCGATCAAGGCTTATGGGTCAGGCCGCTTAAAATGTTCAAGGAAAAAGTGGAAGTTGACGGTAAAAAAATTCCCCGCTTCAACTACCTGGGCAACTAAATCGGACATTATGAAATACAATAAACTGGTCAGGGATAACATCCCTGAAATCATCAAAAAAAAAGGCGGCCGGCCGCTGACTCATTGTGCCGGCGACCGGGAATATTGGATCATGCTTAAAGAAAAACTGGCCGAGGAAGTCAAAGAATTTGTTAACCATCCGGTGATGGAGGAACTGGCCGATATTCAGGAGGTGTTGGAAGCGATCAGCCATTATAAAAAATTTGATCTTAAAAAACTGTCCAAGATCAAAAAGGCCAAAGCAAAATCCAACGGGCGGTTTACCAAAAAAATAATTCTGGATGAGTCATAACGGTAAATACCATTTTAAACAGCTAACTTAAAACCATGGCAACTCTTGAAGAATTACAGCTTGAAATTGAAAAAGTTAAAAGTCGCAACCGGCATGTGGAAGCTGACAAAGCCTGGGAAACGTGCTGGACCAGAAAAATTGTCATCTCGTTTTTCACCTATATCGTCATCGTGGTATTTTTTTATTTCGCCCGTCTGCCTCAGCCTTTTATCAATGCCGTTGTTCCGGCTGTAGCCTTTATTTTGTCCACGCTGACAATCCCGCTTTTTAGAAAATGGTGGCTCAAAAAAAGATAAATGTAAATTCGCACTTCTTAAAGCCTCGTCCAGTTCAATGTCTGAGCGTGCCTCGTTTGATTTCCAAAAATAGAAAATGCCGCCAGTCGCGCATTACGTTTTGCGGCTTATTTTTTAGACCAACGTCGGATTTTTTTGACTTCCTGATAAATCAAAAATCAGTTATAATTGGCTTAAGATATCTGTCCGAATAAAGCCTGATTAAGCATCAATTATGGAAAATTTACGACCTAAAATTGGCGTTGGCGTTATCGTCATCAAAAACAGTCAGGTATTAATGGGGCAAAGAAAAAACTCTCACGGGGCGGGTAGCTGGTCTTTTCCCGGCGGACATCTGGAATACCGGGAAACTCTGGCAGGCTGCGCCAGCCGCGAAGTTAAGGAAGAAACTGGTTTGGAGATCGCTAACGTTCGCCTGGCCACCGTCACCAATGATATTTTTGAAGCCGAACAAAAACATTACGTCACCCTTTATCTTTTGGCTGATTATACCGGCGGCGCGCCCACGGTCAGAGAGCCGGAAAAATGCACCGGCTGGCAATGGTTTGATTGGCACGCCTTACCCAAGCCGCTGTTTTTGCCGGTGCAAAATTTGCTTAAAACTGGCTTCAAACCCTTTTAAATCATAACTGTTTCTACCAACATAAAGCCTGACCGCCCGCCACGACAACAAGACGGGTAGTTAACGCGTTACAAATAATCGTTAAATGATGCGCCTACCTTTGTCATTTTAACCGCGGACGGACTTTAGCGAGGCGGAGCGCACCTACCTCTGCGCCAAGCCGTTGTTTTGCTCCGGCAAAGGCAGGAAAAAATCCTTCATATCCTTTCTTTTAATTAAGGAGTTTATCCGCCCGTTCGCCATTAGGCTCACTCGGCGAAATGACAAACAATTACTTAGCCCATTTAACCTATAACTTAACGCTTAACTTTTCTTTTTTCTTAATTCATCATGTAACGCTTGACTTGTAATGAAGCTAAAATTGCTTTTAACCCTGCTTACTTTTTTAATCCCGCTACAACTGCTGGCCCGGACGGAAAATCCGGAAATCAGGGTTTTTGATTTTGAGGGCACCCTTTTAAAAACGATCAGCCTTAAAAATTACGGCTGGACCCAAACCGGAGACATTAAAGTAGCTGACCTTGGAACAGACGGCGTGCCGGAAATAATTTTGAGCGCTCCGGCCGGCGCCAAACCCTATATAAAAATTTACCGCTTGGACGGTAGCCCGATTAATGAATTGCTGATTTATCCCGAGGCTTACTTGGGCGGGATCAACTTGGAAATCGCCGATCTTGACCAGGACGGCTATAAAGAAATCATTACCGGCGCCACTTTTGGCGGCGGGCCGCATGTCATAATCCTTGACAGTCAGGGGCAAGTTATTAAGTCTTTTTTTGCTTTTGACCTGCTGGATAAGGGGGGAGTTAATGTCAGCGCCGGCAATCTTTACGGCGATGACAATCTGGAAATCGTAGTCAGCTCCAACGCCCATAACTACGTTAGGGTTTTTGATTCCGGCGGTAAAATCCTAAACGGCTTTGAGCTTAAAAACAGTTTTACCAATGGGCAAAAAATTGCGACTTTTGACCTGGGCTTAGACGGCCTGGCCGAAATCATCACATACTCTAACGCCAGCGACCGGCCATACCTTAATCTTTACAACAACTACGGCGAGAGGCTTAACTCATTTTTGGTCTTTAACGAAAATTTTAGCGGCGGTTTTAACTTTGACTATCAGGGCTACCAGCTGTTTTTAGGCGCCGGCTTTGGCGGCGGGCCCCATCTTAAAATCGTTGACGGCTACACCAACACCATCAGCCAGTTTTTTACCGCCGAGCAAAACTTTTTAGGCGGCGTAATGTTCGCGGTTTATAATGATAAAATTTATACCCTGGCTGAACGTTTTGCCACGGCCGTTATGCCGGAGAGCCAATATATTTTAATTGATCTTTCCGAACAAAAATTAAAATACTTCCGCGACGGATTTGCCATTTTTGACGAATCAATTTCTTCCGGCACGGATTTTTACCCCACACCCGTTGGCCAATATCAAATTCTCAGCAAATCGCCCCTGGCCTATTCTTACACCTACGGCCTGTACATGCCCTTTTGGATGAACTTTTATGCCAATTACGGAATTCATGAACTGCCTTACTGGCCTTCCGGCTACCGCGAGGGCGAAAGCCATTTAGGCACTAAAGTCTCTCATGGCTGCGTCCGCTTGGGCCTTGGCGCCGCGGAAAAATTATATAACCTGGCGACCATCGGCACTAAAGTTTATATTGAGGAATAGCCGGACTGCTAAATGGCCGATGCCTGATTTTGCTCTTGAACTTTTTTTTTGTTGTGTTAATATATTCATAAGTTATGCCCAGAAAAACCAAAATTGTCACCAGATCCAGGGTTTGGCTCACTTTTGTGGGCATTTTAGTTTTGGCGATTTTTGCCGGCCTGATTGATTATCCCAAACTGCCGGCGGATTTTCCCGGGCAGTCCTGGTTCAGTAAATTCACTCCCAAACTGGGCTTGGATTTGCAGGGCGGTGCCCATTTGGTTTATCAAGCTGATGTTTCGGACATTCCTTCCGCTGACGCCGCTTCAGCCTTGGAAGGCGTCAGAGACGTTATTGAACAGCGGGTAAATGCTTTTGGGGTTTCCGAGCCGCTGGTGCAAACCGGCAGTAATAACCGCCTCATCATTGAACTGGCCGGCGTGACCGACGTTAATCAGGCCATCCAGCAAATCGGCGAAACGCCGCTCCTGGAATTCAAAGAAATGTCAGAACCGCCGGCGCCAACGCCCTTAACGGCCGCAGAAAAAGAAGCCGCGGTTAAACACAACGAGGAAACCTTAAACACGGCCGACTCCATCATTCAGCAGCTAAACCAGGGAAGTGATTTTGGCGAACTGGCCCGCCAGTATTCCGAAGATCCCGGGTCAAAAGACAACGGCGGCGATTTAGACTTTGCCAAACGCAATACTTTTGTGCCGGAATTTGAAGAAGTTTTGTTTGATCAGCTTAAAATAAGCGAGATCACCCAGGCGCCTTTAAAAACTGAATTCGGTTACCATATTATCAAAAAACTGGACGAGCGCGGACAAGGAGAGGATTACGAAGTCAAAGGAGCGCATATTCTTTTAACCATTACTAACGAAGTCTATCAGTCGCAGGACAATCTAACCCTGGATTGGAATAATACCCAGCTATCCGGAAAAAATTTAAAACGGTCCGCGGTGGAGTTTGATCCCAATTCCGGCCAGCCGGTTATTTCCCTGCAATTTGACGATCAAGGCCGGGAGCTTTTCGCGGCCATCACCAAGCGCAATTTGCAAAAGCCGGTCGCCATATTTTTAGACGGCCAGCCGATCAGTATACCCACCGTGCAGGAAGAAATCACCCAGGGTAGCGCCGTGATTTCCGGCAACTTTAATCTGGTAGAGGCCAAACTTCTGGCCCAGCGTTTGAACGCCGGCGCCCTGCCCGTGCCAATTGAGCTTATTAGCCAGCAGACAGTCGGTCCGGCTCTGGGCAAAATTTCTCTGCAAAAAAGTCTGATTGCCGGCTTTTTAGGCTTAATCATCGTCTCTTTATTCATGATTATCTTTTACCGCCTGCCCGGTCTGATGGCGGTCGTAGCCCTGTTTATTTACGGCTTGGTCGCTTTGGCGATTTTTGAACTGTGGCCGGTCACCCTGACTTTGGCTGGCATTGCCGGCTTTATCCTGTCTGTTGGCATGGCGGTTGACGCCAACGTTTTAATTTTTGAAAGAACCAAAGAGGAACTCCGAAACGGCAAGCCGATCGGCACAAGCGTTGAAGAAGGCTTTAACCGCGCCTGGTTTTCTATCAGAGACTCCAATTTTTCCAGCATCATCACCTGCGTTATCCTAGCCTGGTTCGGTTCCAGTCTAATCAAAGGCTTTGCCGTAACTTTGGCCATCGGTATTTTAATTTCCATGTTCAGCGCCATTACTGTCACCAGAACATTTTTGCGTTTAATGGCCGCAAAATACTTTGAGGATCACCCGTTCTTATTCGGGGTAAGTAAGAAAAAAGATGTTTAATATCATTCAGGCCAGAAAAATTTGGCTTTGCCTTTCCGGGCTACTGATTGTAGCCAGCGTTTTGGCTTTGATTTTTTGGGGCCTGCGTTTGGGCATAGATTTCACCGGTGGCAGCCTGTTGGAAGTGGAATTTTTAGAAAGCCGACCGGCCAGCGAAACTATCCAAGCTCAGCTTGACGAGCTTAAGCTGAAAACACTCCAGCTCCAGCCTACCGGCGAAAAAGGCCTGTTAATCAGAACTACGGCCTTAAGCGAAGAGCAACACCAGCTTATTTTGGAAAAAATAGACAGCTTGTTTGGGGAAGAAAATACCGCGACCGTTTCCGAGCCAACGGCCGGGCAAACCGAAAAAACAGTCACCGTGCCTGCCTCAGCCATCGGCCTAACAGGCGAGGGGACGGAAAACCTAAGCGTGGATATTTCCGGCACCAATCTGGAACAGCTGGGTCTGGAAGGCATTGGCGTTAGCTCGGCCAGCGCCAGCCGGAATTTTACCGAGCTGAGGTTTGATTCTATCGGCCCGACCATTGGTAGCGAACTTAAACGCAAATCTTTTTACGCTATTATTGTGGTTTTACTGGCCATTATTTTATATATCGCTTACGCTTTCCGCAAAGTTTCCAAACCGGTTGAATCCTGGGTCTACGGCCTGTCCGCCATTATCGCCTTGGCCCACGACATCTTTATTATTACTGGCCTTTACGCTATTTTCGGTCACTTCTTTGATTTTCAGGCGGACGCTTTGTTCGTGACCGCCCTGCTGACTATTTTGGGCTTTTCCGTCCACGACACCATTGTCACTTTTGACCGCATTAGGGAAAATCTGCACCGCCACCAAGACGAAACTTTCATGGCCGTGGTCAATCGCAGTGTTAACGAAACTATTGTCCGTTCGCTGAACACTTCGCTGACCACTTTATTTGTTTTACTGTCCGTCTATCTCTTTGGCGGCGACAGCATTAAAAATTTTGTCCTGACTCTGATGCTAGGCCTGATTATCGGCACCTATTCTTCTATTTTCATCGCCAGCCCGCTTTTGGTTATTTGGAACAAGCTTAAAAAAAACTAGACTTGATTGATTAAACTTAAGCTTTCGGTCTGACTGGAGGCTTTTTTGTTTTAATTTAAATAATCAACTGAAATAGGCAAATGATAATACCAATTAACCGGATTTTTTTGACTTTGTGTCAATATCTTGACGTATACTATCATTTATGCTATACTTTGAATAATCTTAAAAATTGCCGCTATATTGGCCAAAAATATGACATACGAAGAATCAATTCTGGATAAAATAATTTCCACTCAACAGGCGAATATCATTAACGAATTTGACCCCAAAGAAATCGTCATTTCTTTGATTCAACCTTTATCCAGCAGGGAAATGGAAGTCATTACCCTTAGGCACGGGCTTGATCTTAAAGGCAAAAAAACCCTGGAGAAAATCGGCAACCAGTTTAATGTCACCCGAGAGAGAATCCGGCAGATAGAAAATTCCGCCATCAAAAAAATCAAGAAAAGCCCGGAATTATCGGAAAAAATTGGCACTGTTAAAAATGTTTTCCAGCAAACTTTGGAAAAACACGGCGGCATTATGCTGGAAGAATTGCTACTGGAAAAAACCCTGAGCAACGTTGGCGTTAACGAAGAAAACAAAATCTATGTCAGCTTTATTCTCTCGCAATTATTGAGCGATCAGCTGAACTATGTTCCGGAATCGGACCAGCTTCACGCCGCCTGGAAACTGCCTTCAGCTTCGGTGGAGAGCCTGATCAGCCTTTTAGAGCTCACCCTAAAAACCATCAAAGAGATTAACGAGCCCGTGCCCTTGAGTGATATCCATGCCAGACTAGTCAATAACTACAAACACCAATTGCTGGAGGAATTGACGGAAGACATCCTGCTCTCTTATTTGCACTTAAGCAAGTACACTGAACAAAATCCCTATAAAGAATGGGGTATGGCGGACTGGAACACGGTCACCCTCAAAAAAATCAGCGATAAAGTTTATTTGGTCCTTAAAAAGGAAGGCCAGCCTCTTCATTTTACCGCCATCGCCGATAAAATTAATGAAACGGGTTTTGATCAAAAAATCGCCAACCCCGCCACGATTCACAACGAACTTATTTTGGATGACAAATACGTTTTAGTCGGCCGGGGCATGTATGCTTTAAGCGAATGGGGCTATAAACCAGGAACGGTGGCGGAAGTCATAACTGATATTTTAAAAAACAGCGAAAAACCTCTGAGTAAAAACGAAATCATCGCCAAGGTTCTGGAAAACCGCCTAGTGAAAAAAAGCACCATTATTTTGGCTTTGATGGACAAAAGCCGCTTTACCAAGACCGCTCAGGGGCACTACGCCCTGGCCGCGAATGCAACAGGGGATTAAGCTTTAAAATTGAGTTGTCAAGGCCGTAAATTTACTCTAAAATAAATTCAGCTGCCCTGAAAAATATAATTTATCGGTTCTGGGTCCGCTGACGGTTTTTTTAAAAACACCCTAAAAACAAAAATGGAAATCACTATTGATCTAAGCCGACTCGTTTTTTTAAGTTCAAACAATCCAGCCCAATTAATCTGGTATATTTTCAGCCACGGCGGGTGGCTTATTTTTGTTATCGGCCTGCTGATCCTTATCTTTTACGTCAGGCTGATATGGCAAAGAAAAAAGTACGTTAAAAGCGTTGAACAAACCCTGCTGGCCATTGACATTCCCAAGGATAATGAGCAAAGCCTGATCGCGGTTGAACAAATTTTTGCCAGCCTGGCCGGCATCAAAAGCGGTCCAAATCTCTGGGAAAAATATTGGCTCGGCAAAGTCCAGCTTTGGTTTAGCCTGGAAATAATTTCCTTGGAGGGCTATATCCAGTTTTTGATCCGCACCCCGGTGATTTACCGCGATTTGGTGGAATCGGCTCTGTACGCCCAGTACCCGGAGGCAGAAATTACCGAAGTCAACGATTACATCAAACTTATTCCCGACGACGTCCACGAAATCAGCTCTGAACACAACATTTGGGCGACGGAATTCACTTTGGCCAAAAATAGCGCCTATCCCATTAAAACCTACAAATTTTTTGAACATCAGTTAAGCCAGTTGTTCATTGATCCTATGTCCGCTTTGCTGGAAGTTATGAGCAAGCTGGGCAAGGGGGAACAGCTGGCCATTCAACTGTTGATTGCGCCGGTCGGCGATCACTGGAAAGATAAAGGCCATGAGATCGTCGCTCATCTGATTGGAGAAAAATCTGACGCACCCAAAAATTTAGGGGATAAAATCGTTGACAGTTCGGTTAAGGGACTGGAAAAATTCAGCGAGGCCGTCATTAAACTTTGGGGCGATATCAAGGATGAGAGCCAAGAGGACAGCGCTAAAAACTACATTCAATACCTCACGCCCGGAGAAAGATTCGTGGTGGAGCGCATTCAGGCAAAATTGGCGCAAATAACTTTCGCCAGCAAATTCAGACTTTATTACCTGGCGCACAACGAGGTTTTTTCCAAAGGCAAGGGCGTTAACGCCATTTTAGGCGCAATCAACCAGTTTAACACCTCCGATCTCAATGCCTTTAAAAAAAACAAGCGGACCGTAACGGATGTTGATTATTTTTTCGTCAAATCAAGGGTTTCCAAACGCCAGCGGAAATTCGTTAAATATTTTAAAATGAGATCATTGATGGACGGCGCCACGCCTTTTATGCTCTGTACGGAAGAATTGGCCACGCTTTACCATTTCCCGACGATTACCGTCAAAGCCCCGCTGATCAAAAAAGCCGAAGCTAAAAGAGCAGAACCGCCGACCGCTTTGCCGGTGGAGTTTATGTCGGGCAAAAATTTCTTTACGCCTAAGGAGGAAAAATCCGCCGAACAGCCCCAAGAAATTGAAACCGTCGGAACAGAACCGACTTATAAAATCGCGGAGTCGCTTTCCGGTTATGATTTTGACAACAACTATTTTGAGGAGGCTTTTGCCAAAGACGAATCTTCAATTAAGCCGAGGCAAGACACGCCCTCAAGCAGTGACTCCGCTCCGGAGCCGCCGGACAATTTGCCCCTCAGCCGCTAAAACGCTTAGTTTATGCCCCAAGAGGAAATAACAATTTTCGCCCAAACTAATTTTAGAAACCAAAAAGCCAAGTTTGGCATAAAAACTGACGACCGCCGCCGGCATTTTTACGTTTTGGGCAAAACGGGCATGGGTAAAACCAACCTTTTGGAAACCATGATCATCCAGGATATCCAACGGGGGAAAGGCGTGGCCGTGGTTGATCCTCACGGCGAATTGGTGGAAAACATCCTCAGGTTCATCCCCAACAGGCGGATTAACGATGTCATTTACTTTAACCCCTCGGATATCAATTTCCCCATCGCTTTTAACGTGCTTGAGCAGGTCAGTCCGGAACACCGGCATCTGGTCGCCTCCGGTCTGCTCGGCGTCTTTCAAAAAATTTGGGCCGATTCCTGGGGGCCCCGCCTGGAATATGTTTTAAACAACGCCATTTTGGCCTTGCTGGAATACCCGGGTAGCACTCTCTTAGGCATCATGAAAATTCTGGTTGACAAAAATTTCAGGCAAAAGGTGGTCAGGAATCTTTCGGATCCGGTGGTTAAATCATTTTGGGTGGACGAGTATTCCAATTATCCGGACCGCTTCCAGTCCGAGGCGATCGCGCCGATCCAGAATAAAGTCGGCCGCTTCCTCTCCTCCTCCATGATGCGCAATATCGTCGGCCAGGTTAAATCAACCATTGATATGCGCAAAATCATGGATGAAGAAAAAATTCTCCTGCTGAACCTGTCCAAAGGCAGAATCGGGGAAGACAACTCAGCTTTACTAGGCGCCATGATGGTGACCAAAATGCAGCTTGCCGCCATGAGCCGGGTGGAAATGCCGGAAAGCGAGCGCCGCGACTTTTATTTGTACGTGGATGAGTTTCAAAACTTTGCCACCGACAGCTTTGCCAACATTTTATCGGAAGCGCGCAAATACCGCTTAAACCTTATTTTGGCCCACCAATACATTGAACAGCTGTCCGACACGGTGCGGGCGGCGGTTTTTGGCAATGTCGGCACTTTAATCTGCTTTAGGGTAGGCGCCGAAGACGCTGAATTTTTGGTTAAAGAATTCACGCCCCGTTTTGAAGAAACTGATCTGGTCAATCTGGGTAAATACAATGTTTATCTTAAACTGATGATTGACGGCTTAGCTTCGGAGCCTTTTTCTGCCACCAGCCTGCCGCCGGAAACGGCGCCGGAAGATTATGCCGAAGTCGTGGAAAAAGTCATCAAGGTCACTCGGGAACGCTATACCACCAAACGGGAAATCATTGAAGAAAAAATCACCCGCTGGAGCGGCCTTAATCACGATAAAGAAACTCCGCTCAAAACCGAAAAGCGAATTTTTCCGGAAAAAAAGCCCTGGCCGGCCGCCAAAACCGAAAAACCAAAAGAGGCAAAAGATAAAAAAACCAGCCTCAGCGTCATCTGCGACTCTTGCAAAAATTCCACCACCATTAATTTTGTTCCCGACCCGACCAAGCCGATTTACTGCAAGGACTGCCTTAAAAAAATCCGCCAGGCCAAAATCATAGCTGAACCAGCTGGGCCGTCTTTGGCTGAGCGCGTTTTAAGCCAAAACACCATTTCCCTCAAACAGGCGCTTAATCTGCCGGTTAAAGATTTTAAAAACCACAAAAATAAAAACGAAGCTTACGACTCCGGCCGCAAGATTGAGCCGGGGGAAACGGTTAATTTTTAAAGCAATCTTTAAGACGCTATGATAAAAAACCGGGCAGTGGCGGCGCTGTTAAAAGCCTGGACTTTGTTACGCCAAGCATTCAACCGCCAAAAAATTTACGAAATCCTGCCGGCTTTTTTAGTTTGGCTGACTTTTGTTTTGGCCATCGTGGTTTCGTTCGCCAGGCCGCTGTGGGTCATTGTTTTTATTATTATTTTTGATTTATTATGGCTAATCAGGGTTTATTACCTGGTCGTCCATTTGCTGGCCTCGTGGATCAGGTTTAAACACGACGCCAAAATTTCCTGGCTAGATGAGCTTAAAACCCTGCCGGACAAAAACTGGGAAGACTATTGCCACCTGATTTTTTTGCCGACTTACAAAGAACCTTATGAAGTCATAGATAAAACCTTTGACGCCCTGGCCAAAGTCAATTATCCCACGCCTAAATTTTTACTGGTTTTGGCCGGCGAGACCAGGGATAGAAATAATTTTTTAGACGTTGCCGAGCGTCTGAATCAAAAATACGGCCATAAATTTTTAAAAATTCTGGTCACGCTCCATCCCCAAAATTTAGCCGATGAAATTCCCGGCAAAGGCTCAAATATAAATTACGCCGGCCATCAGGCGCAAAAACTGATAGACGAGCTTAAAATTCCCTACGAAAAAATTATTGTCTCGTCCTTTGATATAGATACCTGCGTTTATCCCGACTATTTTGCCTATTTAACCTATAAATATATAACCCATCCCCAGCCGGAACACGCCAGTTTCCAGCCCTTGGCCTTTTATCATAACAATATCTGGGAGTCTGACCCGGTTACCCGGGTAGTGGCCAATTCCACCACTTTTTGGCTGATGACGGATCTGGCCAGGAACGAACGGCTGTTTACTTTTTCTTCACACAGCATGAGCTTTAACGCCCTGGTTAAGGTGGGTTTTTGGGAAAAAAACATTGTCACCGACGATTCCCGCATTTTTCTGCAGTGCCTCCTGCATTACAACGGCGACTACAAAGTTGAACCCCTGTACATCCCGGTTTCCATGAACACGGTTTATATGGGACACTTTTGGCAAAGCCTTAAAAACCAATACAAACAGATGCGGCGCTGGGCCTGGGGCGCGGAACACATCCCTTATATGCTACTGAATTATCCCAAGCATCCCCGGATGCCTTTTAAAAAAAAGTGGTACTACCTCTTTAACCAGCTGGAAGGCGTTTATTCCTGGGCGACCGCCCCTTTATTGATTTTTATCCTCGGCCGGTTGCCCTTGATGCTGGCGGATAAATCCGAGCAAAGCACTATGGTGGCTCAAAACGCCCCGTTCATTTTGGAATACCTGATGAATTTCGCCATGATCGGCCTGATTCTTTCGGCGATTTTCAGCACCCTGATTTTGCCGCAAAAACCCAAAAATAAAAGCTGGCTTTATTATCCCATTATGGTTCTTCAATGGCTGCTTTTTCCGGTAACCATGATCGCTTTCGGCTCATTGCCCGCCATAGACGCCCAAACCAGGCTGATGATCGGCGGCAAAGCCCGTTTGGGTTTTTGGGTTACGGAAAAAAAATCACTGTAGCCGCCGGCTTCTCTCCTGTGGATAAGTTAGCGCTGTCATTTTATCCGCGAATTCATTATAATGTAAGCTAAAGATATCAAAATTCTTCTTAGTGATTTGATTTAATCTGAGCTAAAATAGGGAGAAATGAAAATGATTGTTTCAGTCATTTTATTGATGTTTACTTTAGTCATTAATAATGCGTAATTTAGGTTACGTTTTTTATTTTTTAGATAACTATCGGTTAAGCCAGCTTAAGTTAAGCTTTTAAAAGGTCGGTAAGCTTAAAAACTTAAAGAGCTTGGCTGACTTAACTAGTAAATCCAGCATGAAAGTGCGGGTATAATAACTATTTTATATATTTTATATATTTATAGTTTAAAAAAGGAAAACTTCTTATGAAAAAAATTTTATTAATCTCCGTCTTGTCTTTATGCGCCATGACGGTAGTTGTGGGTTACGCGGCCGCGGCCACAACTATCAGCACCAGCATTAATACAGGCGGAACTTTGACGGTTGGCGCTGATGCCGCCGGCACCGACGTGCTCTTTTACACCGACGTATCCGGCGAAGAGCTGTTGTGGGATGCCAGCGAAAACATGCTGACCATTGACGGCGCCAACGGTGCCAATGCCTTGCAGGTTACCGATGGCAACGTGGCTTTTAGCGATGATTTGGCGGTAACGGCTAACACCACGGTTGGTGGTACTTTAGGCGTAACAGGAATCACAACCTTAACAGGTAATCTTAATATTAACGGTTATGCCACCACCACGGCGGCCAGCGGCAACTTTGCCACCGAAGGCACCTTAACTGTTGTAGGCGCAACCACCATGACGGGCAATTTCTACGTTAACGGTTATGCCACCACCACGGCCTCAACCGGCGCCATTGCTACGGAGGGCGCGCTAACCGCAGACGGCACCGTCACCTTGGCCACCACTACGGTCAACGGCTTTTTCACCCTTAATGGCGTCAGAGACGCAGGCACCGGCTATGATAACTTTATGACAGTCAGCGGTGATATAACCGGCACGGTTGGTGGAGCAAAAACCCGCGGCGTGCTTGTTGATTTGACCCGCCCGGCCACGGCCGACAGTACCGAAGGCGACATTGAAGATACCGGCATTATGGTCAGGGTCAAAACATTGTCAGATTCAACCACCGCCGGCAATAAATTAACCGGTTTGGACGTTGAATCCAAAGCTGATAACCCGGATGGTACCATTACCAACGTGCAAGGCGCGGCCATAACGGCCAAAAGCGACACTAGCGCTGGTTCTGTGGCCTCAATGTGGGGCTTATTAGTCAATGTCCAAAATAATGCCGCCGTCACCACCGATTTAATCAGCGGAGATTTCCGCATGTTCAGGCAGGCCGCCACTGAACCGACTAACGAATTTGTCCTCAGGGTCAGGAACGAAAACACTTCCGGCACCGGCGTTGATGCCGGCGTGCGCATTTACAGCAACGGTTCCAATGGCGTTGCTTCAGCCGCTTTTGACTACGCCATTGATATGTCCAGTTCCACCATCAATACGGCTGATATTCGCTTATCCAATGGCGCCTTAATTGCTAATGGCGACACCGACACTTTAACGGTTACCGAGGCTGTCAGTTCTTTTGTCGGCGCTATTACTGTTACTGGTGATGTTACCGTTAACGGTTACGCCACCACCACGGCGGCCACCGGCGCATTCGCCGCCCAAGGTTCTGGTGCTTTCGGTACCACGACGCCGACTTCCAAGCTTGATATCTTCTCAACCGGCACTTCCACGATGATTATTGACAGTAGCACCAAAGGCGGCTGTCTCTGCCTTAAAGACCTGGATAGCGCCGGTTACACTTGTATCGCGGCCAATGACGGCGTCATAAGCTATGACACCTATGCGACTGAAGCTTTGGCGGCTGCTTGCGGAGATTAACCCCTAAATTAACTTATTGTCTTTACCTTATCAAAAGGTCGAGAAAGATAATAAATGTAATTTAGCTTCTTTATTAAGTTAATTTAGGACGCATCTTATGAAAAAATTTGCTTTAATTACGCTGGCGATCGTGCTGGCTTTAAGCATAGCCTCACCGGCTCTGGCCACTGATCTTGTTCTGCAATCGGGCAGTCAGATAACCGTTGACGATATGACCTTTACCATCAACGGCTCAGTGGACTCCATTACGGTTAATGCGAGCGATTTCACGGTCACTATCACCAACAGTTCGGCCACCATCGTCTCCAATGACAAATATACCCTAAGCTCCACCTATGGCGTCTTTGACTGTTACACCGGCTACTCCCAGATGTTCCTCCAAAACAGCGGCACGGTTACCCACACAGTCACGCCTTCTAGCACTGTTTGCAACACCACCTCTTACACGGGCGGCGGTAGCAACAGCGGCGGTACCAGTTCGGGCGGCGGGGGAGGCGGAGTTTCACCGACTTCCGGAGAAACCACGCCCGTTACCACTACTACGCCGTTGACCAGTTTAGACAATTATGCCAGCGGTGGTGGAGAAGTAACATTAGCCAACCCGGTCAGCCAGAGCGTTTTCGCCTCCACCGAAAATTCCGTTGCCCTGAGCGATAATTCGGTCAATTTGAGTCTGCCGGCCGGAGCGGTCAGCGACAGCGGTTCCCTGAGCATCACGCCCGAGGCCACCTATGCCCAGCCCAAAGCCGGTTACGCGGCAGTCAAATCCCAGGCTTTTGAAATTAGCCTGGAAAACAGCGCCGGCGCTGAGGTTACCCAGCTGAACGGCACAGCGACCTTAACTTTCAGCTACACCGATGAACAAATCTCCGGTTTTAGCGAAGGCACGCTGGTCGTCAGCTATTGGGACGAAAATCTCGCCCAATGGGTAGACCTAACAACCACGGTTAACGCCGCTGGCAATACCATTACCGCCACCACCAATCACTTCACCAAATTCATCATTCAGGCTAAATCTCTGACGGTCCCGGCCGGTTCTTTGGTGAAAACCGCCTCTAACCCCGCGGTTTACTACATTGGGCATGACGGGGAGCGCTACACTTTCAGCGACGACAAAGTCTTCTACAGCTGGTATACAAACTTTGACGATGTCATCACCATCACCGACAGCCAGATGTACGCCTTTCCCCTGGGCGGGAACATTACCGTCAGGCCGGGAACCAAGCTGATCCAATTCGTCGGCTACACTCTTGAAGGCCAGATGACGGTAGGCGACCCCAAAGTTTATGCCGTTGAACCGGGCGGCGTCAGACGCTGGATTGAAACAGCGTCCATCGCACAAACCCTCTTTGGCAGTAACTGGGAACAAAAAATCTACGCCGTACCCACCACTTTGGCAGGTTTTTACAGCTTGGGCAGTTCTCTGGCCGAACCCGTTTATCCTTCGGGTGCCGTGGTCAAAGAAACTTCCAGCAATAAAATCTATTACATCAACGCGGCGGAAAAACGGCTGATAAACACCGGCGGCCTTTCGGCCAACGGTTTTCAGGCACTGCATTACAATTCTGCCACCAGTTTAAGTAGCTATGCTCTGTCTACTGATTTAAACGACTATCAAAACAGCATTAGCTGGACTGGCGGGAAATAGAATAGGTTTTGCCAATTTAAAAAACAACCGTTGGGTTTTCCGGCGGTTGTTTTGATTCTAGCTAAAAAAATAACCGTTGATAAACTCCCGTGCCAACATAGCCCGCTTGCCCTCCGGCTGAAGCTCGTTAATCAGCAGAGAGTCCTGACCGCACTTGACCAACAGCCGGCCGTTAATCTTCTGAAACTCACCGACTTTGCCCGAGACTTCGCCGGCGGCCAAACTAACGGACAAAAGTTTGACTTTTAACTTTTGCCCGAGGCGGTTTTTTGATCCGTCCGCCTTGTGTCCGGTAAAATAAGTAAAACTGCCCGGCCAGGGAAAATAAGCTCTGATTTGACGTTCTATAGCCAGGGCGGTCTGACGCCAATTGATTTGACCGTCGGCGCGTTTTAAAATTTTAGTAAAAGTCGCCAAAGACTCGGCCTGTGCCAGAGGTTGAATTTGGCCGGACAAATAATCAGGCAAAATCCGGCAGAGCAAGTCCGCGCCGCTTTGGGCCAAAAGGTCATGCAAGCTTATAGCGGTATCGGAATCTTTGATCGGCAATCTTTGGCTTTGGGCCACGATCGGTCCGTGATCCATTTTTTGATCCAGTTTGATTAGGGAAACGCCCGTAAACTCATCACCGTTTAAAATAGCCGATTGCATGGGGGAAGGTCCGCGATATTTTGGCAAAAAGGAGGGATGAACGTTCAAACAGCCCAAAGGAAAAAGATCCAGAATCCTCTGCGGAATCAGCCTACCATAAGCCACCGCCACGCCAAGATCGGCTTTAGCCTCCTGCAACCTTTCCAGGTTTAAGCTCTGGCTGACTTTAAGCCCCAGCTGTTTGGCGGCGGCTTTAACCGGCGGCGGTCTTAAAGCCAGCTGGCGGCCGGCCGGTTTATCCGGCTGAGTAACAACCTGCACCAAATTAAAACCGCGCTCAGATAGCAGTTTAAGTGAGGGCACGGCGAATTCCGGCGTGCCGAAAAAAATTATTTTTGCCACTTGGTTAGACATTACCTTATTTTATATCGGCTAACGTTCATTCAGTTTAGCCCGGGCGATCAAGGCTTTGACTTTATCTTCGCCCCTGGTGTACTTAAAAATCTTATCAATGAATAAAACGCCGTTCAGATGATCAATCTCATGCTGAATAACCGTGGCCAGCAGGCCTTCCGCTCTGAACTTCAGACGCCGTCCGTTTTTATCCTTATAAGCGATTTTAACCCAAAACGGCCTTTTAACGAGGCCGTAAATTCCGGGAAAGGATAAACAGCCTTCATCAACCGTATTTTTTTTAAACAAGGCCCGCCAGCAGATTCTAGGATTGATCAAAAATTCCGGACCGCCTTTCATTTTAATGACAGCCACCCTCAGTTGGCTCTTCACCTGGGAAGCGGCCAGGCCGATGCCGTCCTCTTTCAACATGGTTTCAGACAGCTCCGTTAAAAATCGCTGAAATTCAGGTTCCTGGATCTTGGCGACTTTTTTGGTGCGTTGCCGCAAAATTTTGTCTGGATACTTGATAATATTTAACATTTTTGCTGTTTTTTAATTATTTGTTATAATTCTACTACAGATTCAAAATTTATTAAAATATGGGGTTTAGTGACTTTAAAAAAATCGGGGAAATTTTATCGGCCAAACAATCGGTCAGGTCGCCGGCTTACGCCTGGCAGGAGCTAGCCTTAACCATCATCAGTGAGCTTAACGTGCCGCCATTCAAAAAAAGCGCTGTTTTTAAAATCTGCAAAGATTACCCCAAACCTTTTATTGAGCGCTGTTTAAACGACACCAAGGAACTGGCCAAAGGCCAGCGCTGGAAATATTTTTTCAAGCTGATTAGCCCTAAAAAACTGGGTTAAAAAATTTCCGCGGCCTTAAGCGGAATTTTTTTATGATATAAAAAAAGATGTAGTCTGCCCGCCCGTTAGTCAAAAATCATGTGCCTCTTTCTTGTCATTTCGGCCGAGGACAAACTTTAGTGAGGACGAGTGCCTGCCTGCGCAAAGCTGTTGCTTCGCTACGGCTATAGCAGGGAGAAATCCCTCGTGTCCTGGCTTATAATCAAGAGATTTCTCCGCTCGTTCGCCATTAGGCTCACTCGGTTGAAATGACAAACAATCACTTAACCCATCACGTCGGGCACGCTATAAGACAAAATTAGCCACAAGATAACCTACGCCGAAAGGACCTTCGTAGCTTAAAATCTGCGGCTGATAATTAAGTTCACCTAAAATGCCTAAAAGTATCAAAATGGAACGGTAGCCGCATTCGCCAGCCTCAGCCAGCAATTCCTGCTTGATTTTCGCAATCGCCTGATGATCTTTTTTCTTCAGCAGGTCAATCAACAACCGGTCAAATTCCTGGCCGCGGGGCGAGTAACCGGCCGGAGCGTCTTCGGTCAGACGGTGCGAAAGATCGCCTGAAGCCACAACAGCAATGCGCTCGTTGGATTGATCAATAATTTTGCGGATTTGCCCGCCGAACTCCAGATGTTTGTTTCTGGGTAAAAAAGAATAGCCGATGGGAATGACTTTAAGCTTTTTTAAATTCTGGCTTAAATAAAATAAAGGCACGCCGGCGCCATGATCCAGCTCATGATCGGTGGTTAAAACCACCGGCAAAACCGCTTCCGCCCGCTCCCGTATCTGATAAGCCAGCCCCAGATTATTGTTAAACTCCAGTTTGGTTGAAAGATCGCCGAACTGTTCAAACTTAGACGTCAGCGTGGGTGCGTGGTTGATGGTAAAAGCGTCGGCTAAAAGCTCGCTGTGGGGAGTAATGACGATGACGGTTTCGGGATTAGCGTGGTATAAATTTTCTTCAAGCTCTTTTAGTCCCTTAACGGTTTTTTCAATCAAAGCTAAATTTTCCCGGCCGATTTCCGGAATAAGCAAGGGGGGATGGGGGCAGATGGCCGCAAAAACCAAAGGCATATTTAGTAAGGTTTAAGACTTATAACTGACGCGTGATGGTTAATTAATCATAACACAGATAAATACGGATGAAAAAAGGCATATCGTGGGGCGTATCTGATGTCCAGTTCACAAAGTGATTTAAGCTGGTTAACCTTCTTTAAAAGGTTATTCGGTATAGATTTCTCCATATTCCGGCAAACGCCTCAGCCTTTTTAAAGGATCTATTTGAACCAAATAATCTTGTAATTCCTCCATGAGTTGTACAAGTACTTGTTTATTATCTTTGTATTCAACAATTTTTACCATAACCTTTTAAATACGAATTTTCGTAATGTCAGGCAACGGGCGTGTGTCTGCGACGTTGTCTAAGCCGCATGGCCATATAATTGCCCCGAGCTTGTCGGGGGCTACCGCCTAAGCAGACAAACAATTTGGGTGAGCACTGAGCGATCTTGAGTGAGGAGCAAAGCGACGAGTCAAAAAGGAGTTGAAAAGCACATATTAGGATGTAATTAGTGGTTTTTCTTTGCATTCTCATATGCCGCATGCCCGCCAGCCTTCATGTCTTTTGCTGGATATTTTTTAGCGTTATATTTAATCTTCTTTAACGTTGAATCAAGTAAGTCAATATCATTTTCTTGGCAAAATTCAAGCAGATAGATAAAAATATCCGCAACTTCTGCAGCAACTTCATTTTTGTTTTTTTCGGCTACGCTCTTGTTTCTTTCAACATCAGTGCTATCCCATTGATAATGCTCTAAAAGTTCAGCGGCTTCTAAAACGATTGATTTTGCCAAATCTACCGGGGCAAGACCAAGCCAGTCACGTTCTTTCCTGAAAAAATGAAGTTGCTTAACCACTTCCTCAAAGGTAATGTTTTTATTGGACATATAAAAAATAATAAAATTTATTCCCGATGGCAGACAGACAATGAAACTGTCATAAAACCGCCAAAAACTTGAATGATTACTGCACTTCCAAAAGCTTTGACTCATCTTCTATTAAATCCAGGGCCGGTGTGGAAGTGGCCAGGGCTTCCAAGGCAGAACCGCTCGGATGAACCAGCAGCGCTTCGCTATTGGTTTCAATAATATTCTGCCAGGCATAGCCGCGAGAAACAAAGGCGGCTTCGTCTTTAATGTGGAGTTTTTGGCCGTCCGAAATAACATAAACCTTGCCGTCATTTTTCGCTTTAACTAAGGTGCCGTCTTTAAACCTTACAGGCGAACCCTTGGGGTAACGCTCCAGCTCGTCCATGTGCCCCAAGAGAATCGGCTGGCCGGGATAATTAACCTGCAAAATTTCCCCGGCCACAATCGGATACTTAACCCCGTTTTGCACGTAATAAACGCCAGAAGTTTCCACGTCCCTGATCAGAGCGCCGGTCGGGTAGCTGCTTTTGAGGGTCAACTCGGCTCCAATCTCAAGCCCGGCCGCGTCCTCTAAGGTGATCTCAATCATTTCCTCCGGATTAAAGCCCAGGGTTCTAAAAACCTCCATATCCGCGATATGCCTGAGTTTATCATCCACTAATAAATAAATATTACCGGTAGGATCATGAAGCAATGAATACTGGGCAAACTTTATCTCCGGCCCCTCGGCAAAAGAATCTATTTCCGCCTGGGGCACCGCGATTATATTTTTAGGATCAAAATGGCTGATTAACGAAGTAAAGGAGGCAAACTTGCGGCGCTGGCCGTCGGTAATCAAGTAAACATCATCGCTGTCAGGCGCTTTGAGCAAAGTGCCGTTAGCCCGGAAATGAGAATTTTCAAACCAGGCATTCCAAATTTTCCAAAAATTATAATTAGCGCCGATGCGGTAACCGTCAACCACCGTATTGCCCTGATAAGGATTGTAGGTGTAAAGGGCGGCCGTGGCCTTGGTTTGCGGCGTAATGGTGATTTTATCCTGTGTCATTTTGGACACGCCCAAGCACCATTTGGTAAAAGTACAGTAAAATCCGGCCTGGTGCTTGCCGTAAGCGTTCAAATCCGCCATGTATTCTTTAAATTTTTTAGCGGCGGACTGCACTTGTTTGGTAAAACCTTTGTAAACATCCAGGCAGATTCCCCCGTAACAGCTGTAGCCGGTCGCCCAGTTGTACTGATTGGCCGAAGGCTCGGTATCGGTTACCAAGCTTTGCTCTTTTTGCAAAAGGGTTAAAAGAAAGCGGGGATTAATCAGAAACTCCTGGGCCGCGTGCCAGATGGTGTAATAAGCGGCCATGCCGTTGGCCGGATCGGTATAGCTTGCTAAAGCGCCGCCCTGGACCTGGAGAAAATCCCTGATTTGCTCAATGCTCATGGCCCTGTAATCCAGCATCTCATCGTCGCTCAAAAGATAGTGAGGATTAAAATCAGGATTATCCTCGTATGACTCAACGGCCAAGGTCAAATTAAAAGGCAATGATATGGCGATCAAGGAAATTAAAAAAGTTTTTCTGGCGTTCATGGTAAATAAAATAAGCAAAAGCTAAGCCTTAACATCTCCTCCAGTCTAACAAAAAATCACTCAAATTTCAACGGTAATTGATAACCGCACTTAGGGCATTGACCCGCTAAGCTGTAATTGGTGATTTCATAGGCGCGGCGCCTGATCACCAAGGCGCGGCAACAAGGACAATAGGTGTTTTCCCGGCCGTCATTAAGTAAATTGCCCGTGTAAACATAGCTCAGCCCCGCTTTCAGTCCGGCCTCATAAGCGGCGTCAATCAAGCCGGCGGGTGTGGGCTGATAAGACTGGAGCAAATAAGAAATCTCCGGAGAAAATTTGGAAATGTGCCAGGGAACGTCAGGCGAAAGTTCGGTGGCGATAAAATCGGCAATGTCCCCAAGCTGATCCAGCTTGTCTGTCTGGCCAGGGACCAGCAGGGTGGTCACTTCCAGGTTGACGCCGGCTTTAGCCAGCCGCTGTAAATTTTCCAAAATCGGCGCTAGATGACAGCCGCAATTTTGCCAGTAGATTTGCTCGTCAAAAAACTTTAAATCCACATTAATGGCGTCCAGCCAGGGGAGTATCTCGTTCAAGCAGTCTTTGGACATGTAGCCATTGGAAACCCAAATATTTTTTAGGCTATGTTGGCGCGCCAGTTTCATGCAGTCCAAAGCGTACTCAAAAAAAATCGTCGGCTCGGTGTAGGTATAGGCAATTGACCGGCAGCCTGATTCTACGGCTTCGGCCACCACCTCTTGTACGCTGACATCATCACCGGGAAACAAAAAATTGTTTTCTTGTCGCACCCCTCTCGTTCCGCTTGCAAAGTCGGGCCGGGGATTTTTTGATTCTTTAATTCCCTGGCTAATCTGCCAGTTCTGACAATTAGCGCAACACAAATTGCAACCGACCGCAGCGATTGAGTAGGCGGCCGTCCCCGGCAAAAAATGAAACAGCGGCTTTTTTTCCACCGGATCAACCGCTCTGGCAATCAGGCGTCCGTAATTCAAACTGACTAACAAGCCCGCCTGATTCTGCCTGACACCGCAAAGACCCCGCTGATTCTCGCTCAACCGGCAAAAATGGCGGCACAAACAACATTGGACCAAACACCTGGGTAATTTTTTGTATAAGCCGGCTTCTCTCATAAGTCTATTATAGCAATTGAATCAGAGTAATAAAAATGCTAAAATAGGACGGAGATTGGGTGAGTTGGTCATTAGGTAGATCAGATAGATTGATTGATCAGGTTGATTGGGAGATTAGGTTGTTAGCTAATTAATTATCTAACATAGCCCAACCGACCCAAGCCACCAATGAACCCGTTTCCGTGTAACTCATAACGCGTATCGCGGATCATGCCCGCCCGCCACCACAACAAGTCGGGCGGGTAACCCGTAACAAATAATCAAAAAATCAATTTCTTGCTTTAAACTAAGGGATTTCTCCCTGCCATAGCCGTAGCGAAGCAACAGCTTTGCGCAGGCAGGCGCTCGTCCTCACTAAAGTTTGTCTTCGGTCAAAATGACAAACAACTAACGTAACTCTTAACGCTTAACTCATCATTCTAATCCACCCATTCACCCAATAAAAATGAAACGAATTTTCCTCGGTATTGATTTACCTCATGAGTTGAAAAATAAAATAGAAAAGCTGAAAAACGAATATCAGCTGAAAAATCTGCCGATTAAATTGGTTGAGCCGGAGAACAGCCATATCGCCTTTAAATTTTTGGCTAACCTGACAGACGAACAAATAGCCCGGGTGGCGGAGACTGTCAGCCGGGCGGTGGAAAACTTTAAATGCTTTAACGTTAGCATCTCCGGCTGTTTGGCTTTTCCTAACTTTGAGCATGCCAGAGTCCTGGCTCTAAAAGTCGTCAGCCCCAACTTAAACGGCCTGGCCACCAAACTGTTCAGCCGCTTTAACGAACTTGATTTTATTGAGCCGGAACAAAGGCCCTACGCGCCTCACGTGACTTTGGGCAGAATTAAAGATACCTTAACCCTCAGCCAGCAGCAAAAAATTTCCCAGCTAAAATTCGGCGCGGAATTCCTGGTTGACCGTCTCCAGCTTTTTCACAGCCAGTTGACCGCTGACGGTCCCGCTTATGCTGTTTTAAAAAACTTTCAACTTAAATAATGAAAGCCAATATCCTCGGCGTACAAATCGACGTGTTAACCAAAACAAAAGCGCTGGAGCAAATTGAGCGATTTTTAAGCTCGGACCGGCAACACCAAGTGGTCACGGCCAACCCGGAAATGGTATTACAGGCCTGGCGCCATGATGACTTTCGCCGGCTGATTAACAACAGTAGCCTGGTGGTGGCCGACGGCATCGGTTTGCTCTGGGCCGCTAAATTTTTGGCGCTGAAAAGCTCAAATTTCATTATCTCGCTCTGCCAGCTGATCATCAGCAGCCTGAGCCTGGTCATTAGCCCGGACTATTGCCGCCAGGTTTTGCCGGAAAGAATTACCGGCGTGGATCTGCTGGAAAAAATCTGCGAACAGGCAAGCCGGAAAAATTGGAAAGTTTATCTTCTGGGCGGGGCAGAGGGCATCGCTGAAAAAACGTCAGCGGTTCTTAAAAAACGTTATCTGGAACTTAAAATAGTCGGCGCTGATCATGGTTACGAATTACTAATAACCAATGACAAATTACAACCGGACGAAAAAAACAATCAGCCAATGGTCAGCCGCATCAATCAACAACAACCCGACATTCTCTTGGTCGCTTTCGGCGCCCTTAAGCAGGAGTACTGGATTAAGGAAAATCTGAGTAAGCTGACGAGCGTTAAAGTGGCGATGGGCGTGGGGGGCGCCTTTGACTTTATTGCGGGCCGCGCCAAGCGCGCGCCGGAAATTTACCGCGAGCTGGGCCTGGAATGGCTGCACCGTTTTTGCCACCAGCCCTGGCGGGCAACAAGAATGTTCAACGCCACTCTCAAATTCATTTACCGCGTCAGCAAATATAAACATCACCTTGGTTGAATATGACGGAAAAAATCACTTTGGTTGACGAAAACAACAACATCACCGGCTACGAAGAAAAATTAAAAGTGCATCAGCTGGGACTGTTGCACGCGGCTTTTTCCATCTTTATCTTCAATGACAAAGAAGAGATGCTGATCCAAAAAAGGCATCCGGCCAAATATCATTCCGGCGGCTTATGGGCCAACAGCTGCTGCAGTCACCCCCGGCAAGACGAAATCATTGATCAAGCCATCCACCGCCGCCTGCGGGAGGAACTGGGCTTTGATTGTCCGCTAAAAAAAATCTTTGACTTTACTTATCGGGTGGAATTTGAAAACGGCCTGATTGAACACGAGCTGGATAATGTTTTTCTCGGCCGGTTTAACGGGCCCGTTCACCCCAATCCCCAAAAAATACAAGACGTCAAATGGCTTAAGCTGGATGACTTAGCCAGCGACATTAAAAACCGTTCGGCACAATACGCTTACTGGTTCAAGCGGGCTTGGCCGCGGGTGATAAAGTTTATCAGTCATTATGGCACTCTATAAGATTTAATCGTAATGTGATAAAATCTATAAGCTGGCGGAAAAACAAAATAATTTTATCCGGCCGGGTTAGCCACTGATTACAAATTTCCTAGATAAAAAAAGAGGTTTCCGGGAAACCTCAAATATTCGGTAACTTAGCCTGACTGACTCTCCTGGTCACCATCAGGAAAAATCGTCAGTGTTAGGCACGCAATGGCAACAGCTATAGTTGCCAAAATGTGCCAGAATATGCTGGCGTCAAACAACCAGCATATTCCATTATATACTAGTGCCAAAAAAACAAATATGGCACTGTAGACAACATTCCTCGTCATACCACCCCCTATTTTCCCGTGAACCAGATAAATATAATTTACAAAAATAAAACAAATATGTCAATCAAGCGTTAGCAAATAAAAACAGCGCATTCTCAAGAGGAACTTTCCCGTATCGCCCAGCAGAAATATGCACTGCCGAGAATAGGGGAATCAGAAAAAGCGCTGAATAAATTTAACAAAAAAAAGAAAGCTTCAACTGCCTTAAATCCATTAATTTTTATCTTCAGCCTCTGCGGCTTAAAGCATAAAAAAAATGAGACCGGGCAACCGATCTCATGAATCCGAAGAAGTCAGCTCAGGCGCTGACCGCCCATAAGCCTGAGCAAACCGTCCCTGAGAACTTCCAGACACATTAAACCAAAAATTTTAAAGTAAATCATCCCACCTCCTTTAGGCTAAAAAACGTAACAATATCTAATTTAGGCCGGCCTTGACTTAAATGTCAAATTTTTAAAAAAAATAATCTTAAAAATTTAACCTGATTTTAACCTATCAGCCAATTGATTAAAACCCGTTTCGCGCCGTCGCCGACCGGTTACCTTCACATCGGCGGCTTAAGAGGCGCCCTCTATCCCTACCTTTTCGCCAAACAGCATAAGGGCAAATTTGTTTTACGCTTGGAAGACACTGATCAATCCCGGTACGTTAAAGGCGCCGTGGAAAACATTATCCAAACCCTGCAAAAAATCGGCCTGGAATGGGACGAAGGGCCTTATTTGGATAAAACCCTTAACATTAAACAAAAAGGCCGATTTGGCCCATATTTTCAGTCTCAGAGGCTACCAATCTATCAACAATATGCCCAAAAATTAATTGACAGCGGCCAGGCCTATTATTGCTTTTGCAGTACCGACCGGCTGGAAAAATTGCGCCAACTGCAACAAGGGCAAAATCAACCATCCAAATATGACGGCTGTTGCCGCAGATTAACCGAAAAATACAAAAGCGCCAAATTCAAAATTCAAAATTCAAAATTACTCGTTAATGACCGGCCGGCCGTCATCAGGCTTAAAATTCCCCAAAGCGGGGAAGTCAGGTTTAATGATTTAATCAGAGGGGAAGTTAAAATCCAGATGGAAGATATTGACGATCAGGTGCTGATAAAATCAGACGGTTTTCCCACTTATCATCTGGCCGTGGTGATTGACGATCATCTCATGGGCATCACCCATGTTATCAGGGGAGAAGAGTGGATTTCTTCCACGCCCAAGCATATTTTGCTTTACCAATTTTTAAACTGGGACCTGCCTAAATTCGCCCATCTGCCCCTGCTGTTGAACAAAGACCGCTCAAAACTGTCCAAACGCCAGGGCGACGTGGCGGCGGAGGACTATCTAAAAAAAGGTTACCTGCCGGAAGCCCTGCTCAATTACGTGGCTCTGCTTGGCTGGCATCCCTCAGACGACCGTGAACTTTTCCGCCTGAAAGAGCTAATTAAAAATTTTGATTTAAGCCGGGTGCAAAAAGCCGGGGCGATCTTTGACTCAGACAAACTCAACTGGTTCAACTGCTTTTACATTAAAAACAAGCCGGACAAAGAGTTATTGAGACTCGCTAAAAAATTCCTGCCGGACGTGCCGGATAAATTGCTAGATAAAATTCTTAAAGTGGAAAAATCCAGGCTCAGCTATCTGGCGGAAATCTGCGACCGCGCCGGCTACTTTTTAAACTTGGCGGATTATGAGCCTGAAATTTTAATTTTTAAAAAATCAGACGGGGGAACGGCGCGGCTGGCCCTGGAAAAAGTTATGGACCGCTTAAACGGCCTTAAAAAATGGCAGCCGGAAAAAATCAAACAGGCTTTGGCGGCGGTTGTCCAGGAAAACCGGCTAACGAACGGCGACGTTTTCTGGCCGGTCAGAGTGGCCCTCTCCGGCCTCAAGCAAAGCCCGCCGCCGGAAGAGATCATGGCCGTTTTGGAAAAAGATGAAAGCCTGACAAGAATCCAGTCGGCCTTAGATAAACTAAAAAAATGAAAAAACGATCATTCTTAACCATTCTCATTTTTTTGACCATTGGCCTCTGTTTAGCGCCGCTTAACTTAAGTTTGGCCCAAGATAACCTAGGCGTTGCGTCTTTGACCGAAGAGTTGGACCCGGCCATACAGGAGCTTAAAGACGAAATCAGCAAATACCAAAGTCAGGTGGAAAAACTGAAAAAACAGCAAAATTCTTACGAGGCCAGCCTTAAAATCAAGCACCAGCAAATTAATAATCTTAAAAACCAGCTGGGCATCCTTGATGACAGCATCGCCAAGCTTATTTTGGAAATTCAAACCACTCAGCTGCAAATTGAGCAGACTAATCTGGAAATCCAAAACCTGAACCTGCAAATTGAACGCCAGGTGATAGAAATACAAAATTATCAGGCCAAAATGGCGGGCGTCCTCAGAACGATTGATAAAAAAGACCGAAAAAAAAGTCACCTTGAGGCTTTGGTCTTACAGGGCACTTTGGGCAGTTTTTTTGAAGAACTAAACCAGCTCCAGTCTTTGGAAAACACCCTTAATAAGGGGCTGAACGATTTAACTCAGCTCAAAAATGAACTGGAGGGAAAAAAATCCAGCTTAGAAACCAGAAAAGATCAGCTGAACAACCTCAAGGATAAACTGCTGTCACAATCGGAAAGCCTGGAAGGGGACAGGAACGTCAAAGACAATTTACTGGACCAAACCAGGGGCGAAGAAGGCAAATTTCAGCAATTACTGGAACAGCTGAAAGCGGAGCAGTCCGAAATTGAATCAAGCATCCAAAATCTGGAAGTGGAAGCCAGACGGAGGATCCTGGAAACCGAAGGCATCCTGCCTTCAGACGCCGGCTTTATTTGGCCGGTGCCGTCCAGAAAAATTACTACCAATTTTCACGATCCTGATTATCCTTTCCGCTACATTTTTGAACACCCGGCCATTGATATCGGTTCAACGCCCCAGGGCACGGCCGTTAGGGCCGCCCGTTCCGGCTATGTTGCCAGGGTAAAATACGACGGCAATTCCAATTATGCTTATATTCTTCTAGTCCATAACGGCGGACTGTCCACCGTTTATGGCCACATCAGCAAACCCTACGTCACCGAGGATTCTTTCGTCGTCCAGGGCGAAGTCATCGCCTTATCCGGCGGCATGCCCGGCACCACCGGCGCCGGCCGCCTAACCACCGGACCGCATTTGCATTTTGAAGTCAGGCTAAACGGCATTCCGGTCAACCCGCTCCAATATTTGCCATAAATAAAAAACTTGTTTTTTGTTTTTTGTTGTTGTTTTTTTTTGCCGTTTGTTTAATAAGCGCAAATAAGGCATTTAAAACAAAAAGGGACAAGTTTTTTATTTTTCAAAAAATGACCAGATGACCATAATTAAAGCAAGCGTAATAACATACGCCCAAACGCTCACTTCGTTCTGGATCATCACCAGAATAACTATCACAGACATTAATAAAAAAACAATCCTTTTACCCATATTTACTTCTTGTTTTAATCGTTTAAACTAACAAAAAATGGTATTTTTGTCAACAGCCAAAATTTAGCCTGTCAAAATTTAGCCAAAATTTAGCCTGTCAAAATTTAGACACAGACAAAATTTTAGACTAAATTTTAATGTAAACGAAAAATAGAAATATCATAGACAAAATTTTAAAAATTACCGCAAAGGGTGAAACTTAGTATGGACCTCTTGAGCGTAACGATCAGAAGCGTGAACGTACCGAGTGGTCGTATCCAAAGACTCATGGCCTAAAAGCACTTGAATGGCCGCCGGATTAGCGCCTTCCTCGGCCAAATAGGTGGCAAAACCGTGCCTTAACGAATGAGCGGAAATGGGAGTATTGATTCTTAAAATTTCCCGATAATGCTTAATCCTTGCCTGAAGATAATTAGGTGAAATTTTCTTATTTTTATCAGCGGCGTTACGTCCCCTTAAGGGCGTGTACAAAAAATCCGAATGATCTTTGGCTTCGGCCAGATAATTTTTAAGGTGAGCTATGGCTCTGGGAGTCAGATAAACAAATCTTTCTTTTTTGCCTTTGCCCATAATAAATATCTTGCCGGTGTCGTCAATCTGGCTCTTTTTAAGATTAATCAGCTCGGAGATCCTCATGCCGGTGGCAAAGAGCATCTCCAGCATCGCCCGATTACGCAAGCCCACCGGTTTATTTTTTTCCAGCTTGAGTGGTGATTCAATCAATTTAACCAGATCATTAAATTCCGCCACCCTAGGGTGTTTTCGTTCGGTTTTAACCAGCTTGATCGCTTCTGGTGAAATGGGCGACTGATAGTCAAAATCTATTAAAAATTTCAAATAAGAACGCAAGGCCGAAAGAATCCGGTTAATGGAATAACTGGCCAAACGCACCTGGCCTTTGTGGTGCCTGGGCGTCTGGCGGTCGATAGAGGAGAGGTAAGCCTTATAATTCAAAATAAAACGCTTATCAAGCTGGCTGAATTTTACTTTAGTGTTGCTCAAAAAATCCTGAAAAATATTCAAGTCGCGTTCATAATTATAAACCGTTTCCGGGGAATAATAATTTGTCTGCAGATGCAATAAAAACTCATCCAAAAGGGGGAGTGAGGCAGTGGCCGATTGTTTTTTGGCTTTTTGGGGCTTCAGCATAATTTAACTGAGTGTAAGGGATATTATACTCAGTTTATCATATTTACTTAAAAAGGCAAACAGAGGCCTTTTTACTTATAAATAACCTGGTTATCTAGGCGCAGATTAATATAATCAACCTTGTTCAAATCTATTTTACCCGCCTCCAAGGAACGTTTTAGCTTATTCAACTGCTGATCCAAACCTAAAGCCGGCGTCAAATGGATTTCAAAGCCCTGTTTGGTGCTAAGCCTGATAAAATTAGCCTTGGTGCTGTCCACCCGGAATGAATCAAGCTCAGTGGCCGGCAACCCAAATTCAGCGAATTTTTCGTAAGCCTCCGCAATAAAGTTAATCATGCCGGAATCCAGCACCCGGTCGCCGACCGCCACCAGCGACTCGGAATTATCATAAATCACCGGTAAGCCGACGTTGACCATTTCCCTGGCCGGCACTTCTTTGAATATTTCCCCGTCTAGATTAAAAAGATAAATGACTTCATTCGTCACCCAGATGAATTGTCCGGCTCTTTCGATTAATTCAACCAATAAAGTATCGGGCGGAATTTTTTCAACGGACAACTCATCCAGCAAATACTTTTTTTGAAAATCCCGCTGCAATTTCTTTTCGCTAAAAAAGAAATAATTATCCTGCGGAAAAACCAGCCAGCTGTACCGCCGGATAGACTGCCAAATGACCTCTTCTATCTCCGCAATGGGCGCTTCAACATGACCGCTGATTACCACGTGCTTAATCTTAAAACTTTCCGAATAAAACAAAAGATAAACTAAAAAAATGATCAAAACTATGCCCAGATACCTTAAAACCCGGCGCCTGAGGCTAACCGCCCGCTCGTGCAGGTACTCGTAGGTTCTTTTGCTCCTGGTAACTCTGCCCGCTGACTGGCCGCTGGACCTGGGCGTTTGCGCTTTACTGGTAAACTTTGACCTGGAGTAATCTCTTTTCATGAAAGTTAATAGTTAGCCTGCCAGCCCGCGTCAATATCATCAAACGAGGTTTTTAAGGCGTTTTTTTCCTGATGCCTGGCCAAAGCCAGCTCAATCAGCCGGTCAATCAATTTATCGTAAGGCAAACCGCTGGCCTGCCATAATTTGGGATACATGCTGATTTTGGTAAACCCCGGCACGGTATTAACTTCATTGAGGTAAATCCGGCCCGCGGGATCAAGCAAAAAATCCACCCGGGCCATGCCGGACAAATCCAGGGCCTTAAAAGCTGTCAGTGACAACTCTTGAATTTTTCGGACGACCGGCTCGTCCAATTTCGCCGGCACTGCCAAACCGGCACCGTTCTCGTCCACGTACTTGGCTTCATAAGAATAAAATTCGTGATGCGGGATGATTTCTCCCGGGACCGACGCCTCTGGCTCATCATTGCCCAAAACGGCGCATTCAATCTCCCGGTTGTTTTCAATTGATTTTTCCACGATCGCCCGGCGGTCATATTTAAAAGCCTCGGCCAGGGCCCGGGCCAGGCCGGCCGGGTCTTTAACCTTGCTGATGCCCACGGATGAACCTAAGTTGGCCGGTTTAACAAATACGGGATAAGTCAGCTCCGCGGCGACGGTTTTTAATACCTCAAGCTCACCCGCCAGCCAGTCTTTTTTTAACACAAGGACAAAGTCGGGCGTTAGTAAACCCGCCTGCCTGAAGAGATTTTTCATGATCACCTTATCCATGCCCACTGCCGAGCCCAAAACGCCGCAGCCGACGTAAGGCAGATTGGCCATTTCCAAAAGCCCTTGGAGTTTGCCGTCTTCGCCGTAAGTGCCGTGAATCAAAGGAATAACCACATCCAGGGCGGTTTCAGCAGCCAGGCCGTCCGGCTTTAAGGAAACCAAAGACTGATGATTGGGATCAGGCAACAAAATCTTTTCGGCTAACTGCTGGTTGGACATACCGGCTTTTAAAGATTCAACCGTGCCCGGACCGGAAATCCATTGGCCGGTCTTGGTTATGCCAATCGACACCACATCATATTTATCTTTGTTCAAAGCCTTGATGACTGAGGAGGCGGAGACCACCGAAACCTCATGTTCGCCGCTCCTGCCGCCCATCATCACCCCCACCCTCAATTTTTTAGGCATATTTTATGTGTCGTAAAATATTATTAAGGTGACCGCTGACAATATCATTTAACCGCCACCCGCGGCAGGCAAGGATTAATCCTGGTCACCACTTCGTAATTAATCGTCTGTAGCTTTTGCGCGAATTCGTTGGCCGTTATCTCTTCCCTGCCCTGCTGGCCGATTAAAACCACTTCATCTTCAATCTCAACCCCCGCTATATCGGTGACGTCAGCCATAAACATATTCATGCAAATCCGGCCGATAATTTTGGCTCGTTGCCCCCTGACAATCACGTTGCCCAGACTGCCCATGCCCCGATCAAAACCGTCCCAATAGCCTACCGGGATAACGGCAATCTGGGAATCGCGATAAACCCGCTCGCTGCAACCGTAACCGACTGGCTGGCCCTTTTTTACCGGTTTAATCTGCGCCACCACGGTCTTCCAGCTTAAAACCGGTTTTAAGGTCAGGGATTTGCGCTGACGGGCGGCGACCAGCTTGGTTTCGTTGCTGCTCCAGAGGCCGTAAACACTGATGCCGCTTCTAACCATGTCAAAATAAGTCTGCTGATACAAAATGGCGGCCGCCGAACAAGCAGTATGCAATAAGGGAATATGAATGTGATGGTCGCTTAAAAGCTTGGCCGACTGCTTAAAAAGACTCAGTTGTTTAAAAGCAAAATCATGATTCAAGGTGTCCTCAATGTTGGCATAATGCGTATAAAGGCCCTCAATCACCAGGTTTTGCCGCCGGCGGATATAGCGGACAAAATCCAAAAGATTTTCTGGCAAAATGCCCTGCCGGGCCGTTCCCGTTTCCAGCTTAAGATGAACCTTGACCGTCTTGTTCAATAAGCCCAGACGGCGGATCGTTTCTTTATTGTAAACGGTTAGGCTGACGTTGGATAATTTTTGCAGGCGCTGAAGTTCGTTAAGCCTGACATAGCCTAAAATCAAAAGCGGCAGCTTAACTTTGTTTTTCCTCAAAATTTCCGCTTCCTCCAGCGAGTTGACCCCCAAAAAATCCACGCCGTTTTTTTCGACCAGGCCGGAAATCAAAACCAGGCCATGACCGTAAGCGTTAGCCTTAACGGCGACCAATAATCTGACCCGGGGGCCGATTATTTTTTTAAACTGCCGGATGTTATGAATTAAAGCTGAGCGGCTGATCTCCACCCAAGCGTTAGCCTTTACCATGTTTTATAATTTTTTTGCCTAAAAATTTCTGCAGAACTTTGGGTACTCTGACCGAGCCGTCGGCCTGCTGGTACTGTTCCAAAATCGCCGGAAGCAGACGGCTGGTAGCCAGGCCGGAACCGTTTAAAGTATGGACGAATTCATTCTTGCCGCTAACCGGATTTTTGTATCTGACGTTGCCCCGCCGCGCCTGAAAATCAAGAGCGTTGGAAACGCTGCTGACTTCTTTATATATTCCCATGCTGGGGATATAGACTTCCAGGTCATAGGTCTTGGTCGCGCCAAAGCCCATGTCGCCGGTGCACAGCG
>Ga0076285_115_pt1 | contig 43298 bp, 48 predicted proteins | sample RifGroF2_FD_67789 | JGI IMG/M metagenome (GOLD analysis project Ga0076285, IMG submission 67789) | Parcubacteria bacterium GW2011_GWF2_45_11
TTTTTAAAACGACCTTTTATGTTATTATTATCTCACAAAGTTGTATTTTAATGAATTGACTAACTTTCGGCTGTTTTTAAGCCAAAGGCGTAAGTCCTATATATCAAAATTAATAGACTAAGCCAATAAATCTTAGGGTTTAACGGCCAAAGAAAGCCAACGTCAATGCAAGACGAATTTACCAATGACGAAGATACTGATTTAGACAAAGACACGTCATTCACCGATGAAGTAGCCGAGGAAGAGGCTGAAACGGAAGATGAAGAAACAGTGTAAACATTTCTAACAATCAAAAAATCCAGCCCGAATCATCAGACTGGATTTTTTGCTGGGCGAATATTACCCGGGAGACGAGAGTTTTTTAAATCTGTCTTGGGCCTGAGCGAGCTTGGCTTGCTCCCCCATAATGACCGTGGCCGGCGCTTTGCCGGTAAATTCCTTATTGGCCAATTTTGCCTCCTGGATATTAATATACCGTTCCAAATTCTTAAGCTCTTTCGCCCGGGTTTTAAAAACTTCCTGATTAATTTTTATGTCTAAAGTAATATTGGCTGAACCAACGGACAGCTTTAAGCCGGGAGATTTGGGCGTCAGCCTCACCTTGGCCAAACCTTCAATAATTTTTTGATTGCCAGCCACCAGCTGGTGCCGGTCAGTTTCAATCGCGCAGGTAAAAATCTTTTTAGGGTTAACCCTATGCTCGGCGCGGGCGTTTCTAATAGCCGAAACCAATGCCTGAATGTAAGCAAACTCGATTAAGGCCGGCTTTTTAATTTTGCCCGCCAGTGATGGCCAAGACTGGATGATTAACGGCTCCGGACTTAAATTTTGCCAGAGAACTTCCGTAACAAACGGACAGAAAGGATGCCACAGAATCAGCAGGCGCTCTAAAATGTATAATAAAATTTCCTCCTTAGCCCCTTCCAGCTTGGCAACCTCTAAATACCAGTCGGCCAGTTTGGACCAGGTAAATTCATACAGCTCTTCGCCGGCCTGAGAAAATTTAAATTCTTCAATATTCTTAGTGGTGGTCTGAATAATCTTATTCAGTTCCGCCAAAATCCACTCATCAGCCAAGGTTTTTGGATTTTGATTTTTGATTTTTGATTTTGTTTGAATCTTAACATTAGTTTCTTGAAGTTTGGATATAATATAGCGGCTGATATTCCAAAGTTTATTGACGAAATTACGGTAGCCGGCGATTTTTTCTTCATAAAGCCGCAGATCGGTCCCGGGCGTTGAACCGACGACCATGGAAAGCCGCAATGCGTCAGCGCCGAATTTTTTTATCATCTCCAAAGGATCAATACCATTACCTAAAGACTTGGACATTTTCCGTCCCTGTTTATCCTTGATCATGGCATGCAAATAAACTGTGGCAAAAGGCTTTTCCTTGAGGAAATAAAGGGACATAATAATCATCCGGGCCACCCAAAAAAACAGGATGTCGTACATGGTTTCCAAAACCGAAGTCGGATGATAAATTTTTAAATCTTTTGTTTGCTTGGGCCAGCCTAAAGTGGAAAAAGTCCATAAGCCGGCAGAAAACCAGGTGTCCAAAGTATCCTGATCCTGAATCCAGCCTTCGCCGGTGGGCGGTTCCAGACCCACAAAAATCTCCTGCTTGTTTACCTGTGGAAATAATTTACTGTTTTTTCGTATTTTTGATTTCTTGTCCGGCTGACGATACCACACCGGAATCTGATGGCCGTACCAGATTTGCCGCGAAATGCACCAATCCCTCAGATTATCCATCCACTGAAAATAGATTTTATTAAAACGGTCTGGGATAATCGTTATCTCATGACTGCTAACCGCCTCGGTCGCCAACTGCTTCAAGGACTTACCCCGGGAGGGCACTTTTTTGTTAACATCCACAAACCACTGTCTGGAGGTTAACGGTTCGATTGAAGTTTTACAGCGATAACAAACGGAAAGATTGTTTTTATAATCTTCAATTTTTTCCAGCAAACCTGCTTTGCGTAAATCAGCCACCAAACGGTTTCGACACTCTAAAGTTGACAGTCCCTGATATTTGCCGGCGGCGGCCGTCATTTCCCCCCGTTCATCAATGACTTTAATTAAAGGCAAATTATATTTTTCCGCCCATTTAAAATCCTGCTGGCTGTGCGCCGGCGTCACGCCGATGGCGCCGCTGCCAAAATTTTGATCAACTTCGCTATCGCCAAAAACCTTAACCGCAAGCTTGTGACCGGCCAGATCAATCGGTAAAACCTGACCAATCAATTTTTTATAGCGCTCGTCTTTAGGATTCACGGCCACTCCCGTATCACCCAACTTGGTTTCCGGCCGGGTGGTAGCAATGGTTAGCGGGCCGTATTTGATAAAATAAAACTGGCCTTGAGACTCTTCATATTCCACTTCATCATCGGCCAGAGTGGACTGGCACCTCGGACACCAGTTGACTACCCGATCGCCGCGATAAATCAAGCCGTCATCATACATTCTCTTAAAAGCAGTCCTGACGGCCAAAGATAAATTTTCATCCAAAGTAAAGCGCTCGCGCGACCAGTCCAAAGAAGAGCCCATCTTTTTTATTTGCTGCCTGATAATTTTTTTTGAGGCTTCGGCAAAATCGTTAACCTTGGCTAAAAATGCCGCCCGGCCTAAATCATGCCTGGTTTTACCCTGCTGCTTCAGTTCTTTTTCCACCACGTTCTGAGTGGCGATGGCGGCATGATCCATGCCCGGCAACCATAAAGTTTTATCGCCCTTAAGCCGGTGATAACGGATCATGATATCCTGATAGGACAGCATGGAAGCGTGCCCCAAATGCAGCTTGCCGGTCACGTTTGGTGGCGGCAAAACGATAGTGAAAGCTTTCTGCCGCTGACCGGGCAAATTATCGGGATTAAAATAGCCCGACTCTTCCCACCTTTGGTAAATGGCATCTTCATGTTTATGGGGCTCGTAAGTTTTATCTAAGGTCGGCATAAATTTACTTAATAAAAGTTGCCTTCATGGCATTACGGTTAAACTCGTCAATTTGCTTGGAGTTAAAAATTCCCTGATCCACCAAAAACTGCCTTTCCTTGAACAAATTAGTGCGGTACATTTCCGGACCGTCGGTATTAATCGTCAGTTTAACGCCGTTTTTATAAAGCGTCTGATAAATTTCTTTCATAGCGGCCACGGACTTGATCACGCCACAGCGTAAATTGGAAGTCGGGCAAAGTTCAAGGACGGTTTTTTGTCTTGCCAGCTCTTTCATCAGATGCTGGTCCTGCCAGGCTAAAAAGCCGTGGCCGATGCGCTCAGGCCTGATCACCTTAACCAAATCGCGCATTTCGCGCAAATTGCCCTCTTCGCCTGTATGAATGGTCAAACCCAGACCGGATTTTTTGGCTTGTCTGAACAGGGGATACAGCCGAGTCAGCTTAAAACCTTGAACCTGCGGTCCGGCGATATCCAGACCGACAATGCCGCGGTTTTTATATTTAAGCGCTTTGGCAAGAATAATCTCATTCTGGGTAAAAGTGAATTTACGATCCATCATCAAAATCAGGCCGGCCTTAACCTGGGGATATTCTTGAACCGCCCGATCCATGCCCCTGATGGCCGCTAAAATAATATGATCTAAATCCTTTTCGCCCGAACGGTTCCGGTTCATGGGGTTAAACCTGAGCTCGTGGATGACAATATTGCATTTACGGTAACCGCCGCCGATAACCGATTTGACCGACGTTTCCACCGCTTCCGGCGAAGACTGTACCAGCTCGGTCCAATAAAACAAAGCCTTATCTACTTCCGCCACGCTGTTGTAACCTTCGGCCACGTCAATGGTAATCAAATCTTCAAAATCCCAGTAATTTTTGGAGGGCAGCCTGATGCCCTGGCTGTGGGCGATTGACCACATAATCGGCGGATCAACGGCCGCACCTAAATGATTATGTAATTCAGCCCGGTCGGGCATGTTGATTTTTGGCATATAATTCAGTGAATTTAAATTAATCCAGCACCCTTTCTAAAGGGTATTAGATCCTTTAGAAAAGAATCTCTGCCAGGTAACCCTGCGGCAAGCCCGGCACCAGAAATTGGTGCTTGGGTAAGACCGCAGGGTATTAGAAAAGGTGCTGGATAAAAAATTACAGTATTATTATATCATTGTTTTAAAATAAAAACCCCTATTGCCATAAGGGTCCCAAAAATACTTTCAGGACGGTACCACCTTACTTACCCTGAATCAAACGAGCGAAGCGAGTTCTAATTCAGGGTATCTTATTTACTGCTATAACGGGCCTGCCCGTCTGGATCTGCTAACCGCCGAAGTTTCAGCGGCGTTCTGCCAGCCACTCACCGGATGACATGATTTCCGGATAATCCTTAAACAAAAGAGGATACGTTTTCAGCAAATGAATTACCCTGCGGCAAGACCGCAGGGTAAACTGTGGTAATGTATCCTCATTATAAATTATCCGGCAGTGATCGTCAATTAAATTTAGGCTCAGCGGCTCCGGGCGTGGGCGTAGGGCGGACTGGTTAAAACTTCCGGCACGCCGGCCAATATATTACCCGTCACGGCGAAAATCCGGCCTAAGCCCTGAATGGAATTCCGCCAGGTCCCCAAGCATAAAGCATCAAAATGTTCGCCAACCGCTTCCGCCGCCACGGCCGTATCATACCACATGTTCCGGACGGCCAGACTCAGGCTCGGTGCCGAAGCCCGGATAAAATTATCACCGGGTATTTTGGAATTTGCGCTGAGCAAACCATTGAACATCATCAGGGAAAAAATAATCAAACAAGAACCGAGAATATAGGTTCCCCGCAGGAGATATTCCTGAAAAGCGTCCATGGTGGCCATGAAATCCCTTTTTTTCCTAGGTAAACAAGCCTGGCAATCATTTGTCTGCATAATTTGTCCCTGAGGCTCCTCCGCCTAATTGGCGGTTTCGCTCGGGGTATTTTTATTTTTGTTTTTGCTTAATTATTAATTATCTAAATTCTTAAGATCTGACAATATAAAAACATAGGCCAAAATTCCTATGTTATGTTCTTATGATAGCACACTTAATCTAAAAAGTCAAGAACTTTTTAAAATAAAGCCCGATTCACCGGCCGCGATTTTAAAAATATTTTAAATTATTTTTTGGAAATTAACTCTTCTCTGATTTTCACCGCGACCGGGATTAAATTCAATTATGATAGTTTTAGCCGGTAGCCAATCTTTAACCTTATCGGCCCACTCAATCACCACAACCGTATCCGGACCGTTAAGATATTCCTTAAGGCCGATGTTGTCCAGTTCGTCAGCTGAGTTTAAACGATAAGCATCAACGTGAATAAAACCGTGGATCGTTGATCGTGGATCGTTGATCGTGTATTCTTTCATTAAGACAAAGGTCGGACTATTGACTATCTCAGTAACGCCTAGAGCGGCGGCCAATCCCTGGGTAAAAACGGTTTTACCCGAACCAAGGTCGCCGATTAAGCCGATAACCTCGCCGCCTTTCAAAGTCAGGGAGATTTTAGCCGCCAGCTTTTTTGTTTCTCCCGCATTGTTAGTAATAGATTCTGGCATATAATTGATCTGTCAGGCATCGTCTGCCCCGTTTTATAAAAAAATGCCGGATAAAAGCTGGACAAACGCGAAATTATTTACAGTTTGGCTTAGACAGGATAAAATGTCAATAAGAAACCAAGTTATTTAAAGTATGTCAAAAATACTTTACTGGTTGCCGCGCCTGCTTTCTCTTTTCATAACCGGCTTTTGGCTATTCTATACGGTCCGCGCTTACGGGCTTTCTTTAACGGCCTTATCAAAAAACGGCGTCTGGATCGCCCTCTTGGTTTTTAGCCTTTTGGCCTGGCGCGGCCAGCTGATCGGCCGACTGGGTTTTATTTTAATGGCAGTACTGTATGTGATGAAAGCGGGGGCCAATCTGCCGTTTAAAACAGTGGCGCTAACTGCCGGCCCGCTTTTATTCATCGGACTGCTTTATTTTTTTGACCGACAAAGAATCTTCTTAAAACCGGTAAAAGAAACGCTGGACAATCTTAAAAAAAAATACGACGATAAAACCAAGACGGACGATCATGAACTGATTTAAACGATGCTTAAATTAGCTTCGGCAATTAACTTGCGCCAGTTATTTTTTCTGGCGCTTTTTTGCTTGAAGTAACCGGTTAGGGCGATCATGGCCGCATTATCGCCGGTCAGCCATTTTTCCGGATAATAAAATGCCAGGCCTAAATTGAAAATTGACGATTGGAAATCGGCAATTAACATTTCATTGGCGCTGACGCCCCCGCCTAAAATAACGGACTTGGCCTTATGCTTAACCGCCGCCTTGATGGTTTTACCAACCAACACGTCAATAACGGCCTGCTGAAAACTGGCGCAGACGTCATTAATAAAAGCCTGGCTGAAATTGCCGGTCGGGACCATATCGTTCAGCTGATATTTTACGGCGGTTTTGAGGCCGGAAAAAGAAAAATCAAAATCGCCTGATTCCATCATCGGACGGGGGAAATTAATCTGGGACGAATTTCCTTTTTTGGCAAAATGGGCGATGACAGGGCCGCCTGGATAACCCAAATTCAGCATCTTGGCCACCTTGTCAAAAGCTTCGCCGGCCGCATCGTCTCTGGTCCGGCCGATTAGCCGATAGGTGCCCGGACCTTTAACTAAAATCATCTCCGTATGTCCGCCGGAAATGATAAGCCCAATCGCTGGAAATAGCGTATCTTGCCCACCCGCCACGACAACGAGCCGGGCGGGTAACTTGTGGCTTGTATCTTGATTCAATAGGTAACTCCAGAGGTGCGCTTCCAGATGATTGACGCCGACAAGCGGAACGTCCCAAACATAAGACAGCGTCTTGGCCGTCTGCAGACCAACTTGCAGAGAAGTGATTAAGCCAGGCCCCCGCGTTACCGCAATCAAATCAGGCTTTTGACCGTTTAATGCTTCTGCAATAACCGGACTTATGGTTTCTACATGCTTTCTGGCTGCCACTTCCGGCACAACCCCGCCGTACTTTTTATGTATATTAACTTGCGACAGCACAACATTACCCAATATTTGAAATTTGAGATTTGAAATTTGAGATTTTTTTGTTTTGTGGGAATTGTAATCTGCAACTTCCAGCAAAGCGGCCGCTGTTTCGTCGCATGATGTTTCTATGCCTAAAATTTTCATATGACTTTAGGGTATCACCTTAAAATAAAAAAGCCCTGGGGACCGGGCCGGCTGAGAAAAAAACTGGCAAACTTTAGTTTAATTGACTTTAAGATTAGGCTCGGCGCTCTTCCCACTTGTCTAAAGCTTTGGCTAAAATTTCCATGGCCCGCCTGAGATCGTCCTCCTTTAAAACGTAAGCAAGGCGGACTTCGTCTTTGCCGGAACCCTGGCTTAAATAAAACCCGGCCGCCGGCGCCAGCATGACCGTTTCGTTGCGGTCCTTAAAATCAGTTAAAAGCCATTGGCAAAATTCATCCGCATCTGCAACCGGCAATTTGACAATAATGTAAAAAGCGCCTTCCGGCTCGCAAAAGACCAAGCCCTCAATCCGATTAAGCCCGTCAATTAAAACTTGACGGCGCTTGGCGTATTCCGCCAAGGTCTGTTCCAGATAGTCTTCATCCTGGCCGATAATGTTCGCCGTCATTAACATGTTAATTGAACCGGCGGACAGGCGCGCTTGGCCGTACCGCAGCATCACGGCGATTATCTTTTTGTTCCTGGAACAAACCAGCCCGACCCTGGCGCCGCACAGAGAATAGCGCTTGGAAAAACTGTCCAAAACCAAAACGCGGCTCTCGGCTAAATCGGCCTGACGTTCCTTTTCCACTGTCAGAATGGAAATCATCCGATGCTCTCCGTAAGCAAACTCGCGGTAAACTTCATCGGACAACAAGTAAAGATTTTTTTCCTGGGCGATGTCGTACAATAAATCCAGCTCCGCCCGGCGATATACCGTGCCGGTAGGATTATTAGGGTTACAAAACATGATCGCCTTGGTCTTTTCGTTTATCTGAGACAGGATCGCCTTTTTATCGGGCAGATGAAAACCCTCTTCAATTTTGGTGGCGACCGCCTTAAGTTTAACGCCGGCCATGATAGCCAGACTGTTATAGTTGGTGTAAAAAGGCTCAAAAGTAATAATTTCGTCGCCTGGATCGGCCACCGTCATAATCGCCCACAAAATCGCTTCACTGCCGCCCAAAGTGGCGATAAAATTATCCTTATCCAAATCTTGATGCCCGAGACGGTGATAATATTTCACCAGACTTTCCAGATAATCATGTTCGCCCTGGGAGTGGCTGTATTCAATCACCGGCCCGTGATAGTTATTTAAAAAATCAAAAACTGCGGCTGGCGGCGGCAGATCGGGCTGACCGATATTCAAATGATAAACCTTGACCCCGCGCTTTTTAGCCTCCAGACCAAAGCCGGCCAGTTTTCTGATGGGACTTTGCGGGATTAAATTTGCTCTCTGGGATAACGGCATATATTTTTATGGCTACATCTTAGCATACCTTGACTTTTGTTTCAATTTCCATTAGTATAGCTAAAGTTTAGGACGGCCGCGGCAAAAACCTGACGACCGACCAACCGGCAAAAGCAAAACGAAAAAATTGAAATTAAATCGTTCGCCGCGCAGTACAGGCATCCTGGCTGAGGCAACGGAATTTTCAAAAAACAGCACTCTTTATTGACTGACGGCCCTACCGTCTAATGGTTTGCCGCCTCATCGGCGACCGGCTGGAGAGGCGGACCTGCCGGCAGGGATACCAAATTTTGTTCATCCGCGCCAAAAAACTTCAAATTAAAAAATCTCGCCGCCTTCGTCTAGTGGTTAGGACACCAGGTTTTCATCCTGGTAACAGGGGTCCGATTCCCCTAGGCGGTACCACAAAATCTTGCACGTCAGGATTTTTTGTTTAAGCCATGGCTGAAAAATCTGTATGGAGCGACGCCGGCCTGACTCTCCGGTACCCTTAAGGGTCTTGCCTCAGCGTTTCCCTTGCCCTGTGGGTAAAAATATCGTATAATAATAACACTAAAGTTGCTTTAAATTTTATAAATTATGAAATTATTCCTTAAAAAGAAAAAACCGCAAACGGAGCAAACAGAAACAACCGAAGATAATTTTTTCCTTGACGACAGTGCCGAGAGTGTCGCCAAAGTTAAAACAACGACAGAGCCGCCCAAGAAAGAAGACAGCTGGCTGGAAGAAGATTACGAAGAAGGACAACTGTCGGTTGACGTTTACCAGACCAAAGACGCCATTGTCATCAAATCCACGATTGCCGGCGTTAAACCGGAAGACATTGATATCTCCATTAACAACGACATGGTAACCATAAGAGGTAAAAGGGAATTTGACGACTCGGTTCAGGAAGATGACTATTTTTACCAGGAATGTTACTGGGGCGGCTTTTCTCGTTCCATTATTTTGCCGGTGGAAATTCAGCCGGATAAAGTTCAAGCGAATCTAAAAAATGGGGTTTTAACCATTACTTTGCCTAAAGTGGCCAAAGCCAAAGCCGTTTCCATTAAAGTCCAGGAAGAGGGTGATTAATTTATGGCCAAGCCTTTAATTATCCGCGGGATAATCGATCGTTTTGAAAATAAGCTGGCCGTTATTGTAACGCCGGACAAAACGGAAATTTTATGGCCGATTAAAAATCTGCCCGAAGAAATAGGCCAGGGCAGTGCCGTCAGGCTGACGCTTTCCACCAATGAATCCGCAGAGCAGGAACGCGAAGCGCTGGCTAAATCAATGCTTAATGATATTTTAAATAATGCTCCTGAAGAAACAAACCTCAGTTAAAATTGTCCTGCCCCTGTTGATGAAGTGGTTGCTGTCCGGCGTAACCATTTTTTTGATTGCCGCCACCGCGGTGATCATGCTGGCCTTGATTTATGATAAGGCCCATGAGTTAAAATTCTTCCCTGGCGTGACCATTAACCATCAGACGTTAAAAAAAATGAGCCATGCCGAGGCGGTCAATTTTTTCCAAAATCAGGTGGACGACTTCACCGCCCAAGGCCTAAATTATATTCTGGAGGGCAAAGCCATCAATCTGTTAACCACTTTGCCCGCCACCTCCGATCCTGACGTTTCTCATAATTTAATTAATTTTGAGGTGCAAAAAACGGTTGACGAAGCTTACCTGTACGGGCGCAAGCAGGGTTATAGGATGAATTTTTTTAACCAAATGTGGTCTTTGATCTTTGGCCATGACATACCCTTAAAATTCAACCTGCAAAACAAGGAATTCTTTAACCTGCTGGAGGCTAATCTAAAACCGTTGACTCAGGCCAAAACAGACGCCCGGCCGATCATTGATGAACAGCTTAAAATTACCATCAGACACGAAACCGCCGGCAGCACTTTTGATTATGAAGAAATCTACCGGCAAACCCTGGACCGCCTGACCAAGCTTTCCGACCAACCAATCCAGGCGACCTTAATGACTGACCAGCCGGCGGTAACGGGAAAAAATATCAGCCCCGAACTCTTAAACCGCCTGGAAAAAGTGATCGCCACGTCAACTTTGACTCTAACTTACCATAATCAAAGCTGGCCGGTGGCCAATCAAATATTTAAAGACTGGCTGGTCTTTAAAAAATCGCCCGCTCAGGTTGAATTAGGTTTTGATTCATCAACCACGGCCGCTTATTTAACCAACGAAGTCGCCCAAGATATTTACCGGCCGACCCTGGATGCCAAGTTTGAAATTATCAACGGCCGGGTGGTGGAATTTCAGGGTAGCCAAGACGGGCTGGATCTTGATATTGACAAATCAATCAGCCAACTGGAACAAGATTTTCTGCAAAATCAGCAGACCGCCGTTAACTTAGTGGTGAACCAGACCAAGTCTAAAATTACTACCGACAGCGTTAATGATCTGGGCATCACCCAGATTATCGGCACGGGCTATTCTGATTTTTCCGGCAGCCCGGTAAACCGGCGCCACAATATCAGCGTCGGCGCCCAGACTTTAAACGGGGTTTTGATCAAGCCTGAAGAAGAATTTTCTTTAATCACCGCCTTGGGCGATATTAACGCGGCTGCCGGCTACAAACCGGAACTGGTGATTAAGGGAGACAAAACCATCCCCGAATACGGCGGCGGCCTCTGCCAGATAGGCACCACGGTTTTTAGATCGGCGCTGGCTGGCGGACTGCCGATCACCTTAAGAAGAAATCATTCTTACCGGGTCAGCTATTATGAACCGGCGGGCAAGGACGCCACCATTTACGACCCCTGGCCGGATTTAAAATTTATCAATGACACTGGCGCCCACATTTTAATCCAGTCGCGTATAGAAGGGGATGACTTATATTTTGACTTTTGGGGGACGAGCGACGGCCGGATCATTGAACAGTCGGACTCGGTCATCTATAATATCAAAAGTCCAGGCCCGACCCAGTATATTGAAACGCCCGACCTGGCCCCCGGAGAAAAAAAATGCACCGAAAGCGCCCACGCCGGCGCCGATGCCTATTTTGATTATCAGGTCACTTACCCTAAAGCTCGCTGGTAACGGTGGTGGCGGCGGCGGAGCGAAACCGGAAGCGGCCACTTCCACGGAAGCGGTCATTGAGTAATCTTATAAAAATAACCGTGGGGGGGTCTAAAACAAAAAAACCAAACACGGGACAAATTAAAAATAAGTCCTGCACCTTTTCACCTAAAACTAAAAAGACGCTATCTTGATACTGCGTCCAAGAAAATTATTGTAAGCACAAATCTAGCAATTCAACAAATGAGAAAAGCCGGATGTAAAGCGCTTACAAAAATCCCCATGCTTGTCGTGGACGCAGAAGCAAAATAGCATCTTGTAATCAACGGACTCGTTAGTATAGCAGATATATAAATTATGTCAAGCTTAAAGTAGATAGTCGCCTGGATTTTGGCTAAAGTTAGCTTAATTCATACTAACAAAGACAGTTGACAAGCCGGCCGATATCCGCTAAACTGGTGCTGATCTTTATTAAAACAATTTTACCTAACAAATATTTACTAATTATAAAATTATGGCCTTACAATCGCAAAAAAGAACCAAGTCTTCAAAAAAACGCCGGGCATCGCATTTTGCTTTAACTAAAATTAATTTAAGCCAATGTTCGCACTGCCATCAACCAGTTCAGCCTCATCACGCCTGCGCCAATTGCGGCTACTATAAAGGCAAGGAAGTCATAAAACAAAAAAGCGCCATGACTAAAAAGGGTAAAACTTAATTGTTACAAATTACCGCTGACAAACTACTTAAACCTCCATGTCTAATCGCCATCTGGCCCGAACCATAGTCTTACAAAGCTTATTTCAATGGGACTTTAACAACCGGGCGGAAAACATCAATAAGCTTTTGGAAATGAACAGGGCGGAATTTGCCCCTGATTTTGATGACCAAGGTTTTTCCGAAAGTCTGCTGAAGTCTTTAATAGACAAAATCCAGGACATTGACGGTCTGATCAGCCAATACGCTCCGGAATGGCCGATTGAGCAAATCACGCCCATTGACCGCAACGTCCTGAGAATCGGCATTTACGAACTAAAATTCGCCCAGGATATTCCGCCAAAAGTGGCGATTAATGAAGCGATTGAACTAGCCAAAACTTACAGCGGCGGCTCTTCCGGAAAATTTATTAATGGAGTTCTGGGCAGTATTTACAAAGATATGCAGGCAAAGGGGGAAAAACAGGACTTGGAAGTTGATCCACCCAGGGAATATTCCGCCGGAGGTGTGGTCTACCGTAAATCAGGCGCCGACTGCGAATTTGTCCTGGTTTTGGACGCCTACAATAAATGGACTTTCCCCAAAGGCCATATTGAAGAAAATGAAGACCGGGAAAAAGCCGCCGCCCGGGAAATCTGCGAAGAGGTCGGTATTAAAAATACCATTAATCAGGGCTACTTAGGCAGCATTGACATTAAAGTCAACGAACCCAATAAACGGGCCACACCAAAAACCGTTTTTTATTATTTGATCGAGACTGCGGATAAAACCCTGACGGTCACCAAAGAGCCGGAAGTCAAAGAAGCTAAATGGCTAACTAAAGAAGAGGCGCTGGCGACGATTAGTTACGAAAATGCCAGAGAAATTTTTAAGCTGGCTTTAAAAAAATTAAACCTTAAATAGCTTGTCTATCGCATGTCGTGTATCGTGCATCCTTTATTAGGAGATACGATAGAGGATACGGGATTGACGCTTGAGGAACCTATGAAACAATTTAATGAACTGGAAAAAAACCTGGGCGTGAGTTTTAAAAATACGGATTATTTAAAAATGGCGGTTGTCCACCGTTCCTATTTAAATGAACACAAAAGCTTTGCCCTGGATCATAACGAACGTTTGGAATTTTTGGGCGACGCGGTGCTGGAGCTGGTCACCACGGACTATCTTTACCGCACTTATCCCAACCCTGAAGGCGACCTGACCAACTGGCGCGCCAGCCTGGTCAACGCCAAAATGCTCTCCGACATCGCCAGGGCCCTGGAGATTGAAAAATTTCTCTACATGAGCAAAGGCGAAACCAGGGACGCCAATCCCAAAGCCCGCAATTACATTCTGGCTAACGCCATCGAAGCCATTATCGGCGCCCTTTATTTGGATCAGGGCTACGCGGCGGCGGAAAAATTTATCGGCGAAAAAATCCTGGTCAAGCTGCCTCATATTTTAAAAAACCAGCTTTACCTGGATGCTAAAAGCAAATTTCAGGAAAAAGCCCAGGAAATATACGGCCTAACGCCCTCCTACAAGGTTTTATTGGAATCCGGCCCCGATCATAATAAATTTTTCAAAATCGGCATCTACGTCAATAACGAACTGGTGGCCGAAGGCGAGGGCACTTCCAAACAGGAAGCGCAAATGAATGCCGCGGAAAACGCGCTGGCAGTGAAAAATTGGTAATCAACATCTTTAAAACAAAACCGGACGAGTCTGACTCGTCTGGTTTTGTTTATCTGAGCTGTAACTAACGCTTAGTTGTCTGATAGCGTTTGCGGAGCTAAAGATTAATGAAATCTGCTTAAACCCATACCATCCGGCCCGGACAAACCCAGCTGTTCGCCAATCTGCCGCGCTTCGGCCATGAGCTGATGCATTTTAACTAGCTGAGCAAAATTATCAGCATTGATCTTTTCAGCGACCTTGGTCCCGGCCATTAAAGAAGCCCAGGTGTCGTAATCATTAGTCTCCACAGCCTGTTTGATATCCTGACTTTTAGCCTGCCAGACTTCCCTTTGTTCAGTCGCGGGCGCCAATCCCTTTTTAGCAAACTCCGCATGATGAGCATAGACGGTTGTGCCGGCGATAATCATTAAGGCTAAAAGAGTCAACGGCACCAGATATTTAATTTGTTTCATGGATAAAAATGGTTAATGATTAGAGGGAGAGCGGCCAACTGCTCTGCCTAAATATTACGCCGGCACCGCCTATTTTATTTTACCGGCTGATGACTGCCGGTCTTTGCTCAACCGACTGAGCCGTGACGCTGCCGTCATCATTAACCGTTCCGACAACGCTGATGTTCTCGCCGACGGCCAAGGCCACGGCCGTGCTGGTAACGGCTTGACTGAAATGAGTCGCCGGACCATAAAAAATAATCTTAGAGCCGTCGTCCGGCAATTTGATGGTCAGGCTGGTCTCGTCCTGACTGATGATTTCACCGGACAAAAAACCGGCGCTGGAGCCGTTTAAGCGGTTAGCCAGATTCCCGCCCGCCTGGCCCTCAGCTAACTTTTGACGATTCGGCGTAAAATTACCAAAATTTTGACGGCCGGCCGTTTGATCGGCGGAGACAAATTTGGTACCAGCGTAAAAAGAACCGCCGGCCGCAATTAAACAGATAATAATGTAAGTGACGATATGTTTTTTGGACATACTTGGTTAAGGTTAAATAAAAATAAAGCTTCATTTAAATAAAACGGGCCGCGCGCTACCTTAATTATTCGTATCTCAAAGCTTCAATCGGATTTAAACGCGCTGCGCGCTGAGCCGGATAATAGCCAAAAATAATGCCAATCGCACCGGAGACGCCAAAGGCCAAAACTACCGAAGACAAAGTCACGGCCGTGGTCATGCCGCCAAATTTGTTGATTAAAGAAGCAATCAGCCAGCCCAACAGCAGGCCGAACAAACCGCCCAGGAAAGTCAGCATGACCGCTTCGGTTAGAAATTGACGGCTGATATCCTTGTTTTTAGCCCCTAAGGATTTGCGCAAGCCGATTTCCCTGGTCCTTTCGGTGACGGTGGTCAGCATCATATTCATAATGCCGATACCGCCGACTAGCAAAGAAATGCCGGCGATCGCCCCTAAGAGCAAAGTAAAAATGCCGGCGGCCGAAGAAACGGCGGAAAGAATATCCGCCTGATTTAAAATGGTAAAATCAACGGCACTGACGTCTTTAATGTTGTGCCTGACCATCAATAAATCATTAATCTGCTGTTGAACCATGGACATCAGTTCCGCCGATTGAACTTCCACGTTAATAGTGCTAACGGCATCACTGCCCGTTAAATATTGCTGAGCCGTGGATAAAGGCACGTAAATCAGATCATCGGAACTGCCAAAGCCGCTGCCGCCCTTGGCTACGGTCACCCCAATAACGGTAAACTCAATTTTATCAATCCGCACTTTTTGACCAACGGCGGCGGGCAGTTCCGGAAACAGGGTCGTTTTTGTTTCCGGTCCTAAAATGGCTACTTTGGAACGGCTTTTGACCTGCTGACTGCTTATAAAAGAACCCTCCGTCAAAGCCAGGCTTTGCACCGCCTGATACTCCGGTCCTACGCCATAAATGCTGGTATTGGTATTATTGCCTTTGACCGTTACCTGTTTTCGGGTGGAAACGTCTGGGGCGACGTTTTTAATATTCGGCACGGCGCCGGCGATAGCCTCGGCATCGGCTAAAACCAATGTGGAAGCCGAACCGAAACCGCTCCTGACCTGCGTGCCCACGGCCCGTTGCGCCCCGGGCATGACCATCAATAAATTGGAGCCCAAGGCCTGAAAATTGCTTTCAATATCTTGTTGCGCGCCCCGGCCGACGGAAATCATGCCGATAACCGAGCCGATGCCGATAACAATGCCTAAAATGGTCAGGCTGGAGCGGACTTTATTGGCGGTTAACGAGGCAACTGTTTCCTTAAGCAAATCAGTGAACAACATAATTTATACAATTCGTCTGTTAAAATTTTTCTCGTCGGAAATTATCTGGCCGTCCTGGATTTTAATAATTCTATCGGCGTGTTCCGCCACGTAACGTTCGTGAGTGATTAAAACAATAGTATGACCCTGCCGACGGTTAAGCCGCTGAAAGGTGTTTAAAACAATTTCGCCAGTTTGAGAATCTAAATTGCCGGTCGGCTCGTCCGCCAAAATAAGATCGGGAGAATTAACCAAAGCCCGGGCAATAGCCACCCGTTGCATTTGACCGCCGGAAAGCTGGTTGGAAAGGTGCTGCCAGCGGTCTGCCGACAGACCGGCCGCCGTTAAGGCCGCCTGAGCTTTAAGTTGGCGTTCCGCTTTGGGTACCAGCGGATTATAAATCAAAGGTAGCATGACGTTCCTTAACACAGAAGTGCGGGATAATAAATTAAAGGACTGAAAAACAAAACCGATTTTTTGCGATCTGATTTCGGCCAGCTGATTATCGGATAGCTTAAACATATCCTGGCCGTTAAATTCGTACTGGCCCTCGGTCGGCCGGTCCAAGGCGCCCAAAATATGCATCAGGGTTGATTTACCCGAACCGGAAGGCCCCATAATGGCCACAAATTCGCCGCGGCCGAGGCTAAACGAAACATCCTTTAAAACTTTAAGGTCTGCTTCGCCGGTTTTGTAAATTTTTATCAAATGCCGACAAGTGATCATTTGGGTATCATGCGAATCATGGTACGCATTTCGTTATTTTGATTGTTGCCGCCGCCGAATGAAGTCTGGATGCTGGCGGTGGCAGCGCTGTGGCCGTTAATTGTCTGGGTGACGATCTCGTCGCCCACATTCAGGCCGGAGACTATTTCCGTAGATAAATCGCCGGCCAAACCGATTTCCACCGGCTGGGGCTGAAGCAACCCGTCTGTCATAACTTCCACGTAATAAATATCCCCCTGGCTCTTAAGAGCGGAGTTAGGCACAATGATAATGTCCTGCTTAAAATCGGTGATGATATTGGCCGATAAGCTCATGCCCGGCTTAATCCGTTCATCCTGGGCGTCAAAGGCCACGGTGACGTCGTAGCCGACTACCCCGGAAGAGACCTCGCCCAAAGTATCAATATCAGCCACCTCGCCGCTCAGGCTAAAATCTTCCACGGCATCAAAAGTTAAAGTCACTTTTTGGCCTAAGGCCACCTGAGCGATATCCACTTCATTTAAAGAAATTACGGCCAGCTGTTTGGTGGTGATCAGGGAGGCCAAAACCGTGCCAGTAGAAACCTGATCACCCAGATGAACGTCGGTTTCGGCTACCACGCCGTCAAAAGGCGCGCGGACATAATAATCAGCTAAATTTTCCTTGGCGTCGGCTAGGGCGTTTTCTTTCTGCTTGAAAAAAATTCTTTGTGATTCAATGTCCAGTTCGTCTTCACCGGCTAAAAGCTGGTTGTGAGAAACATTTTTTTCCTCAATCTCCCTGTCCGCGTCAATAATGGACTGCTTATATGCGCTGATGGCATTGACCATGTTCAGCAGGCTGGAAACCTGACCGTTGGCCAACGAGGTGTTGGCGGCCAAAGTTGATTGATACTCCAAAACCTGGCTATAAACCCTTTTATTTCTTTGGGAGCGATAGTCAACCCAATAATCCAGCATATTGGTCATCTTTTTAATGGAATCGGTAATTAATTTGGCAGTAGCCAGAGATTCATCCAATAAAATACCGATGGTTTCTTTGTCGGAGGATCGGCTTGACCGGCTATAATGATCAAGGTTGAGATCATAAGCGCGGCGGGCGTCCTGGTAAGCGCTTTCGGCGTTGTCAAGATAACTCTGCATGGCTTCCTGCTCGTTATAATCAGCATAAGCGATGGCATTCAACAAAGCCGATTTATTGTTTGTAAGTGCCAAGCCGGTTTCGCCGTCGGCAATTTCATAACTGTATAGGGTGCCATCCAAATCGCTCATAATGTCGGGAAAATCCAAAAAGGCGTCGGTAATGGCGTTATAACTGTCTTCAAAAGACTCGGCCAAATCGCTGACCGCCTGTTCTTTGGTCTCCTCGGCCTTGGCTAAAGCATGTTCTGACTGCAAAAGCTCAAGCTCATTGGCCGGTTTTAACAATTTTTCCAAAGACAGCCTGGCGCTGGCCAAATTAGCCTCGGCGTCCCTGACGCTTTTTAAAACCTCACTAGCATCAAGCTGAACCAATAAAGTCGCGGTTTTAACTGCCTGCCCCTTGGTCATGCCCAAATAAACAATGTCTCCCGAAGTTCTGGGCGACAGGTCTATCTGCTGGGAAACAGTCACTTGGCCACTGCCGGAAACGACCGCGGAAAGAGTGCCTGAGGCTACGGTCTGCGTCATATAACTTATTTCGTCCTGTACGGGCTTAAAATTCCGGTAAGCCCAGATCGCTCCAATGGCGATGACAACCAGAATAAAAATGGCTGATTTTTTATGGCCCGTGATCAATGCTTTGACTTTAGCAATCATAAGATTAAAAATTAATATAAAGATTTAAACGGCCGCACCTTAATAACTTTATCGCCCAAAAACATCGGCGGCCGCAGGCGCGCCGGCAAAATCTGCCTGGCTTCAAAATCAAACTCATCCACTTGACGACCTAACATTTTAATCATGTTATGCAGGCGTAAATCAGGCATGGTCCTAAAATCCTCCGGCCTGAACTGAACGTGCCACTGCTGTTGGCCGGCATCCAAAAGCCTAAATTCATCCGACGATTCCACTTTAATAATCACGCCCGCCAGAAAGCCTTTTTCCGGCGACAGCCAGATTCTGGCGCGCGGACCCAGCAAAAAACGGTACAGGTGCGAACGGTAAATTAAAGCCTCGTCAATCACCTGACCAAAACCCAAACTGTAAAAAATACCGCCCAAAAAAATGCTGGCGATAACGCTGATGACGGTCAGCTTAAAAACGCTTAAACGATAGCCTTTTTTGGTATGCTGAAAATAGTAATAAGCCACACCCATAAACAATGCCAAACAGATAAACCAAAAATAGGGTAAAGTGACCAAAATAAACCCGAGCAGGCTGTCATTAATATCCCGATAAATATCCCAGTCGTTATTCAGCATCATATGAATAATGACCGCGGCGGCAAACGCGCCCACCAGCAAAGCGAAAATGCCGGCCGTCCAGACCGCGTAATCTTTAAGCAAAAACTGCCAGCGGGGCCTTGGCTTAATGGCTTGAACTTTAATGGTTTGAATGACGTCCTGGCCTAAATTTTTTTCCATCATATTTTAAAATATTATTTTACAAAAATTGGACATGAATATCTTTGTGCCGCTCAAACTCCGCTCTGAATTTATCCTTGGCTTTATTAAGCAAAGTGCCCACCGTGCCCATCGGTTTTTTTAAAATATCGGAAATTTCCCGGTAATTCTTATCTTCAAAGTATTTTAAAACAATGACCTCTCGATATTTCTCATCCAGCCGGTTCAAAACTTTATAAATATCCGCCCGTAAGAGTGCAAGCTCAACATCCGCCTCAAGATTCAAAGAGGAAATCAGGCTGTCTATCAGCTGGCTGTTTTCACCCAAAGCCAAGCCGACAGGCCGAGCCTTAAGCCGGCGGTAATGGCTGATGACCTGATTATGCGTAATGCGATAAATCCAGGATGAAAATTTAAGATCCGGATCAAAATCGTTGAGTTTCAAGTAAACCTTGATAAAAACTTCCTGTAGCACATCCTCGGCGTCTTCGGCCGAGACGCCGGAAATCCGCCTAATATACCGCAAAAGCTTAGTTTCGTAACGCTGGACTATAAATAAAAAATTGTCCTGATTTTGTAAGGACAGACGGACAAGCTCGGCATCGCTTTTGCCTAAGACATCATTTGGTCTGCTCATAGGCTTATAATGTATATACGCCCTTGAAACAATTATTATTTTAAGTTTTTAATTCAAAACATTGGACAGCCGGCTGAAATCATAAGGCATAAATCCGGCGCCACCTGAAATATACCTAGCTTTAATATTTTAGTAAATCCAGTCGCCAGCCTAATTAAAGTGGTTAGTGGTTAATTTTAAAAACGTGAATAGCGAAATTAGTTTTTCCTCAAGAAATAGCCATAATCTGGTAGCCTAAGAGGATTCTAACATAGTGAAGCAGATAACCGGCGACTGATCTTGGGAATGAGCTGACCAGGTTAAGATGTTCTTTTAAGTAATCAAAGACAGATTCAATCTTAGGTCTGGTTCTAAGTAAGGCATATTGCCAATCAGTGATTAATTTTTTGTTCTGTTTAAAGTGAGGCTGTGAAACAACTAAAGTGCCATAGGTCAAAGATATGCTTTCTCATTACACTGGCTCACGTAGCCTCCGTCGTCAACCGCTACATTGGCATACTGATTAAGAATTTTAGGCATCTGCTGGGAGTCAGCATAGCTGGCCGGAGTTAAAGCTAAACCGCAAAGCTGTCTGTCTAAATTAATACTGGCGTGAAGTTTGAATCCATAATGCCAGCCTTGGTGATTTTTACCGAAATCAGCAACATTTAAAGCTGTTTTATGCGAATCAGCCCTGACTAATTTACACACTTGAAGCATTGTTGAATCCATTATTCTGACAGTGGAAGTTGACTGAAGTAAATCGTTTAAAACCTTACTCATTAAAGGTAAAATTCTGTGGCAATGTTTAACGAAATTTTCATAGCAAGGCAGATGAGGAAATTCACTTTGATACTCTAAATTAATCCAGTAATAAATATCCTTTAAATTTCTTTGTTTAACCGTTAAAATATTCCAAATCAAGATGGTTATTAATTCACTATTAGCTAAACAGCTTAATCTGCCGGTTTTAGCCAGACTAGGCTTAGGCAGGGCATCATCTACCCAAACATACAAATTTATGATATGTTTTTTATTAAGAACAAGCATTTTGGTTTTGGTTAAGGCTATTAAGACACCTTAATTATATCAAAAAGCTTGTTTTTATTAGAGAAAGTTAATTTCGCTATTCACGTTCTATATTATTGACAAATATTATAAAAGGTGCTATAATTATACATTAATCTTAAATATAAAACTATGAATTACAATAAAGTTAGCCAATTTTTTTCTAAAATCAAAAACGATCGGGCTGGTTTTAGTCTGACTGAATTAATGGTCACAATGGGCATTATCGGCTCAATCGCCACTGTTTCTACGGCGCAAATGGACGATCATTTGCCGGCCGCGAGAGACGCCCAAAGAAAGGCCAATATCCACCAGGTGCAAACTGCTTTAAACTTATATTATGACGATCATTTGACTTATCCGGTGACTGACGATTTTGAGCCGACTGCCATGGGCTGGCAGATGATTACGACAATCTTGGAAAATGAAAACAAGATGTATATGCCTGAAGTGCCGGAAGATCCATTAAACACGGACCAATACGTCTTTACCTACTGGAGCGATGGCCAGACCTTTAAAATCAACTATGAAACCGAAGACCCGGCTGACCCATCGCCCCTGACCGCCTGGGGCGCGTAATCTCAATCGTCATTAAAAACGTCCACGGTTAACCCGCGGACGTTTTGTTTTAAGGAAAAATGATTAACCTGCTCTCCATAAAGCCGGCGCCTGTGCTAGAGGATATTAAACCATCTAGACAAGAAGCCGAATAAAAAGCTGGCAGGGCATCTTTGGCGCCATGTTACAGTTTAAATTCACGCCCCTGGCCTTAACCTTTTGCACACCCGGCTGGTTACAGGCTTGCGCATTCTTATTTTGGCTGGCCTTGGGCATATGCTGATGGATGGCTGATTGATAAAACTAAATCAAAAAATCCCCGTTGGCGTCGGCCGGGGATTTTTGCGTGTGGCTTTTTATGGGATGCTATTATAGCTTGATTGATGAAGGTTTGGCTAAAAAAATTCGGCCATTCTTTATTGTTACGCCGCCTTTAGCCGGATCATCTTTAAAATCAAAGTGGCCGCTGTCCAACTCCACATAATCCAAATCCAGAGCTAAAGCCAGGGCAACGCTGGTGGTAATGGAAATATTGGATTTGTTAATACAACCCATCATAATAATTTTTCTAAAACGTTTAGCCTGCTGGGCTACCAACCCTTGAACACCCGCCGGATCTTTTGATAATGATATTTCAATGAGGAAAGCGGCTGATCAAAAAAATCAAAGCTTAACTTATGAAGTTTATATATTAACCTCAAAATCCATCATAATTATTTTGGTAAATTTTTAGCGAATGATTTTAACTCTTCATTAAAAATTTTAAAAAGCCGGGCCTGGTATGGTAAAGGTAAATTATAGTTTTCATGAATTTTTGAAAAATATCTTTTATACCAAGGCCAGGGTTTAAGCACGGGCAATTTATTTTTTTTGAATAACTCATGATAAATCGAGGGCACCTGACGTTTATAAGCCGCATAAAAAGCAAAATCCAGTTCAATTACGGAACCGCTTTTAACGTCACTGCCAAAATAATGATTAAACATACCTTTCTTTAAAAGCAAATCCTTCTTAAAACCGAGATTAAAAGGATTCAGGCCACAGGCTCTGGCAAACAAAAACATTCTGGCGCATTTATAACAATTGTGGCACCACTGCGAACCTTTTAAAAGAGGCTTTTCGGCGCTGCAAGAAAATTGCATCTGGCCCAGCTTGGGATAACGGTGATGCAGAATGTAAAAAATATTTACTTCTTCCAACGGCTGCAGGCTGCTTTTGACCTGAGCCTGGCCGTTGGTAAACAATCTGGCCATATTATCCTGCAACGCCATGACTGCCGCAGTCTGGTCGGCGGACAAAAACGCCTTAAAACCCTCAATAAATTCAAACTCATTATTGGCAAATTCACTGCCAAAAAAGATGTAACCGGCGCGGTGAGCCAAAACAAAAGGCAGGGCCAGCAGGGTTAAAATAGAAGTTTGCGAACCCCAGCCCAGTTCGGTTGATGAATTTTTAAACCAGGCGCGGCCGTAGCGAAACAGTCCCGGCTCATGTTGCAAAAAATAAACCGGAACCTTAATCAACCGGCTCAGACTGGCCAGTTGTCTTTTTTTATAAGATTCTTCGTAGGGCTGAACCGGCTCCTGGGAATAGAATAAAACCGGCCGCAAGCCGATTTCCAAAGACAAGGCCAGCGTGGTTAAACTTTCCTTGCCAAAAGTAAACGGAATAACCACAGTTTTTGGATCAAACGAAAATGGCCGGCCGGTTTTTGCCTTTGGCCAGCGGCTGATTGATGAAGCAAAGGAAAATGTCAAATTATAAAACCGGCGCAGATAGCTTAAAGGCTTAACCTTGTCGGTCTTTTCGCAAATCAGCATGTCTAAAAGCTGATTTTTGTAAAATATCGGTTCAAAAAGAGGATAATTGGTAGAATAATCAACGCCTGATTTTTTTAACATCAGCGGTAAATAATGAGTTTCGGCGAAAGTCAGGTTATCTAAAAGAAACTTCTTAAGCCAAATAGGAGTCGATTGCCAGATTTTTTTAGGATAAACAATGGGAAACTTTCTTTGTTCCACTATAATATCCAAACCTTGCCTGGTTAAACAACCCCCAACTGATAAAGTCTGAGTGGTTTTTGTTTTCATAATGAAAAATTATATAAATTGTAATCGAAAGATTTTTTTTGATAGCGCTTAACGGCTAAAACGATAAGTTGTTCCAATAAGTCACCATAATCCTCGCCAACCAGCTTAGCCGCCGCCGGCAACATGGCCTTAGGACTTAAGGAGGGATTGGGATTCAATTCCAAAACGTAAGGATTGTTATTTTTATCTACCTTGATTTCCACCCGGCCGTAGTCATGACAATCCAAAATGCTGTAAGTGTCCAAAGCAATCTCGCTGATTAAGGAACTGAGCTTGACGTTGATGTTTTTGGCCGGCTCCTGCAGTTCAATATTATTTTTATAGATCGGATCGTTTAAAAACTTGGCTTCGAAAGGATAAATATGCCAGTAGCCTGCGGGCAACTTATCAAAAATTGAACGGGAAAGCGGCAAAACCCTGAGGTCCTTTTCTTCGCTGCCTAAAATAGCCACGTCATATTCGTCGCCTTCTATGTATTCTTCAATCAACGCCGGGCGCTTAAGCTCCACAATCACCTGTTTAAGCTGCCTTTTAAGTTCGGCCGGATTGGTCACCACCGAATCGTTGGAAATGCCGGTGGAGTTATCGGTGTTGGAGGGCTTAACAATCAGCGGATATTCCAGATCAGCCCTAATCTCTTCGTCTAAAGAATAAACGTAATCCCATTTAGGCGTAGGGATATTATGGTAAGTCAAAAGTTTCTTGACTTTGATTTTATCAATACAAATGCCAAGAGTCAGGGGATTGGAGCCGGTATAAGGTATTTGCAGAGTATCCAGCAAAGCGGCAACGTGCGGTTCCAGCAAACTGGAGCCGTTAATTCTTTCGCAGACGTTAAAGGCCAAATCAATATTGCTTTCCTTAAGTTCCTGATAGGCCTTGGCCACGTTATTAAAGTCAAAAAGGGTCACCTGATAACCGCGTTCGGCTAGCACTTCCATCATCTGGTTACCTACAGAAGCCGGCTCGTTCTGTACCGTGCCCTCAATCCCGGCAAAATTATTGCCGATAATGCCAATCCTAAAATCCCGTTTGTCCTTAAGAACCAAACGGCGGATATTTTCTATCTTAGCCGCGCCTTTAAGAATATTAGTATTAATGGCGGCCATGGAAAAACGGTTTTTACGCGACGTCTTGCCGATGGAAGAGGCCGGATCGTATTTGGCCACCTCAAATTTTATGTCTTTAAGCACTTCCTCCAAATTTTCTTCGGCGTCCAAATCGTTATAACCTTGGACTGTAACCCAGCCCATATATTCATAGCCTTCGGGCGGCACTAAAACTGAATCACCCACTTCTTTAAAGATAAATAAATCCACGATATTTTTATTAGTCTTTAGTTTTTCATCCAGATCCAGCTTAACCAATAACCCTGAATGGGGCGGGGTTAAAGTCTGGCTAATAAGATACTTATAAGGCTCTTCGGGCTTAATCACTTTATCCAGATAAATGCCGATGGCAATTTTTAAAGCCCCATCAATCAAATCAACATGCCAGGCCTCTTTGGAAAAAGCAAAAGCCTCGTCGCCGCCCAGGCGTAAATTCACTTCCAAGGGCATGGGGCCGGTTTTGGTGATTTTAGCTTCAAAATGAACACAACCGTTCTGTACGCCCAATTTTTCCAAGATCTTTTCCGCCATTTCCACTAATTTATCCTGATCTTTGTCGGGCAAACTGGAAGGCACCGCTTCCTGAGTTTCAATAAAAAACGGTTCTTCCGTCTTAAAATTATCAACGATGGAAAAAAACTTCAGCTTGCCATTCTGCAAAAGCATGTCAATATCCACTTCATTGCCGTCAATATATTCTTCCACCATGATATCCATACCGTCAGCCAAGGCTGATTCGCCGGTCGTGGAAATATTTTTCTTGACGTAATTATAAATCTCCTGCAATTCCTCAAAATTCTCGGCCTTAACCACGTAGGCGCTACTGGAGCCGTAAGTCGGCTTAATCACCAAAGGAAAAACGAAATTATTCTGAACATACTCCATATCTTCAGGGGCTTTGACCAACTTATAACGCGGGGCCGGCAAACCATGGCTGACGCAAAACTCCCTGAATAAATGCTTATTTCTAGCCTTCTTCGCCACGTCAAAAGGAATTCCGATAAAATTAAAACGGTCACAAATTCTGGCAGTCAGCAGAACATCATCCTCCCAAAAAGTCATTACGCCGTCCACGTTAACCTTTTGCTTGTCCTGTAAAAAAACCTTGACCGCCTGCAAGGCTTCCTGATGATTACCGGTATCCGCCAAAATCCACTGGTCAACGTAAGGCTGGGCCCAGCTGACTATTTCCTTATTAAGCACAATAAGATGAAGGCCTAATTTTTTAATGCGCTGGACAATAAATTTCTTTTTGATTGAGCCGGTATTGACCAACAGGATGGTTTTGCCTGAAAGTTCGCCGTTTTGTCCGACGATTTTGCCGTTTTTCATAAATCAAAAAAGCTAAAGACTAGCTTTTGAATTAAGTTATTAAATTTTTTAATTAAAGTTAATTGGTTTTGGAAAGCCCCGGGGGGCTGGTCGTCACTATCCATAATGTTATAGCAATATTATAAATCTTCTAAAACGGTTGTCAAGAACAGATAATGGCTGGCTATATTTTACGACGCCGTGATATAATAGAAAGTGAAACTAGGAAACATATCCGTCCGACTCGTTGTCGTGGCAAGCGGGCATGTTACGTATTGCATCCTACATTCTTTATGCAAAAATACTTTAATTACCTCAAGAGCCGGGGCTTAAGCCAGCGAACCGTCCGCAACTACCGTTTTTATTTAGCAAGGTTTTTTAACTTTGCCAAAATCGCCAATGGTTCGGACATTACGGTCGCAAAAATCACCGCTTTTACCCGTTATTTAAGCCAAATACAAATCAATCATCGGCCTTTAAGCCAGTTGACCAGAAATTACCATCTGATCGCCTTAAGGTCATTGTTAAAATACCTGGAGCAGCAAAAACTTCCCAAACTGCCGGCGGCCAAAACCGTGGTCTTGGCCAAAACCGAGCGCCGTCCGCAGACCTTGATTAACGCTGACCTCAACAAACTCCTGGCCGCTCCCCTAAAATTCAATAACCCCAAAATCGTCAAAAGCCGCGACAAGGCGATTCTGGAACTGCTTTTTGCCACCGGCTTAAAAGTCAGTCGCCTGAGCGGGCTGACAAGGTCATGCCTTAACCGAGTTACGGGACACCTTAAAGCCAGTTCAAAAAAATGCCAGCTGTCGCATCAGGCGCTTTACTGGCTCAAGGAATATCTTAATTTACGCACAGACAACCATCCGGCTTTATTCTTAAGCCACGACCGGGCCGCCCGGAGACGGAGCAAAATCAGCAACCTCAGCCCCCGCTCGGTCCAAAGGCTGGTGGAAAAGTACGCCAAATCCGCCGGGCTTAATAAAAAAATCACCCCCGAGACCTTAAGACGCGCCTATGCCAACCGGCTGCTCGGCCTAGGGCTGAACGTTCAAGAACTGCAAAAAAAGCTGGGACACCGTTCAATCAACGCCACCAATCTGATGTATAAGAAAAAATAATCTTTTAAACGTTGACTTTGACGACGATTAATGTTATTTTGTGCGAGTTAACCACGCCCGCTTGTCTGGCAGTTTCAGCCATAGGCTGACCCCACACACACCAGCCGTCGGGCATGACCCCTGTGGCGGGCAACGGATGCTGAGAGTAAAAAGAAATAACAATTAAACCACATGCCCTGGTAGTTCAACGGATAGAATAGGAGCCTTCTAAGCTCTAGATCAAGGTTCGATTCCTTGCCAGGGCACCAATCTGACTTTTAAATTAATTTGTCCCCGTAGCTTAACTGGATAAAGCGCAGGGTTCCGGTCCCTGAAACTGTAGGTTCAAGTCCTGCCGGGGACACCATATAACCGAGCCGAGCTCGGCAACAAGAAGCAAAATCCAATTGCCAAATAAATTTGAATGCTCATATTGTTTGTAACTTGTATCTTGTAACTGGTGTCTTGGGAATTTATCACTTATCAATCGCGGTGGCTATGGTGTAACGGTTAACACAGCGGGTTGTGGTCCCGCTAATCTGGGTTCAATTCCCAGTAGCCACCCCAAGTTATAAGAAGGGGCTTATTGTGTGTAAGAAAAAGCGTAATTCTAACTCTGGTTATACTATGGTGCGTGGGCAATCCAGCACAGGTTTTTATTGCCTATTTTTGTGCTGTTGATTTTTTATATTTACAACTTTATAAAGTTACGCCATTTTGCATAACTTTATAAAGTTTGGTAATATAGTAAATATACATTACAAAAAAATAAACTTCCCCGAGCTTACGCTCGGGGTATTAGCCGAACGCAAGCTTCGCTTGTCCAGAGTCCTCTTGCCCCTGCTGCTCAATATATCGCCTAATAACCTTCAGACCAGACGCTGTCGGTGCCCCAATAGGCCTCTTTGACGAACGGGAATTTTTGCTTCAATGATTTGGCGGTATTGCTCTTTATTATCCTGACCGCATTACCCACTGACATCGTGGGAGGAATGGAGACCAAAAGGTGAATATGGTCAAAATCGTGATTAACCGTCTTACAGCTAATTAGTGGGTAATGCTTGTGAATTTCATCAAGCTTGGTCTCCAAATAGGCAAAAATTCCCTCGTTAAATATCCTCTTTCGATATTTAGTCACTAAAACAAGGTGGTAATCGCAATAGTAGACACAATGGCTAAGTCTTGTCACTTCCATACCTTACAGTATGAGGCAAGAGGACTCTGGAATCAACTCCATCCCACGGCCTTACGGCCGGGGAATTAAGTTGTGACTATTAAAAACTTTCGGCTCGAACTTTATTCTAAAAGGCAGAAAATTCAGATTTTTAGCCGATTTTGGCTGGGAAATTTTGGCGCAAAGCGCCTCATTTGCGTGCTGGCAGGGGTGGTAGGAATCGAACCCACGTTACCGGTTTTGGAGACCGGAGTCCTACCACTGAACGACACCCCCACAATTTTAGGTTAAACTATTAGCAATACGTTTCTTTAAATAAACATAACACATAATCGCTTTTCATAAATTTTTTAAAAACGCAAAAATTACAAACATCAAAAACAAACCACCCCATCACCTAATCGCAAACCTAATTCCCTAAATATTGGCTAAGGTTGAGCTGGCTGACTAAATCCGGAAACTTGTCCAAAAGATAAGCGTAGCGGTCGGTGGCCTGGCCGGTGGACTCGTCAAATAACGGCGTGCCGCCGGTATAAAGGGTGCCGCGGCTGTCACCGTACTGGTTAAGATCGCGTTCGGCCAGCCAGTCGTCAATTTTAGCTTTACCCTGCACGGTTAAATCAGCAACCAGCTGATCAGCCCAATCCTGCCCGTAAGTCTCCCACCAATCCTTAGACTCGGTTAAACCGGCATTGATCAGGCCGGGGACCTTTTCCTCGGCTTGCTTTTGACCTTCTTTAACCCAGCCCCCGATTTCATCATGCCAAAAAAACATCACTACCGCGCCCATAATGATAATAAAAATCAAGGCTCTAATCATAAAATTATGATTATTTTATTTAGTCTCTTTATGAATTGTATGTGTTTTGCAGAAAGGGCAATGCTTTTTAAGTTCCAACCGCTCTTTATTGGTTTTTTTGTTCTTGTGTGAATATTGCGTTACTCTTTTGCATTCAGTACATTCCAATTTGATCAAGTTATCCTGTGACATGGTTTTAATAGGTTAATAAATTAATTGGGTCATAGATTGAGGAAAATCTGGGAAAGGAATCAAGCCCCCAAAATCCAATACAAATTAGTCGCCGAGTCCGCCGAAAAGGCGGATATACTCCGCGAGGTGAACTAAAACTCTTTAACTTTTCATTCTGGAGCCGACGGTCGGATTCGAACCGACGACCTACAGTTTATGCCGCCCTTGGCGGCACCCCGCCGAAGGCGGTGGCAAAACTGTTGCTCTACCTGCCGAACGACTGGAGCCGACGGTCGGATTCGAACCGACGACCTACAGTTTATGCCGCCCTTGGCGGCCCGAACGACTGGAGCCGACGGTCGGATTCGAACCGACGACCTACAGTTTACAAAACTGTTGCTCTACCAACTGAGCTACGTCGGCGACTGGCGACTGGCGGGCAGGCAAAACTGTTGCTCGGCAAATCAGCTTAACATATCGCTGATGGCTCGCCATAAAATTTTTGCGGACATCAACAACTTGTTAACCGCTACCCTAAAGCAAAAACTTTATTCGCTTCGGGGTATAAAATATTTGCTCAGCCTAGTTCGCAAATACTTTTTGGTGGGCCGGGTAGGATTCGAACCTACGAAGGCGAAAGCCAACAGATTTACAGTCTGTCCCGTTTGACCGCTTCGGTACCGACCCATATAGACTTTTAATTTTCAATTAGCTTTTTAAATGCTTCACCGCCTTTATATGATTTTATTCGCAACTCTCTTTTATATGCTTCTTGTTTTGTTAAATACTTTTCCTGATATATAAATTTCCAAGGTACGCCTGGTTTTGTTGATCTGACTAAACCAGCATTGTGTCTTTTCAATCTTTGCTCCAAATTACCTGTGTGACCAATATAATACTTCTTAATTGAAACACTATATAAAATGTAAACAATATACTTCATTATCCCTTTTCTTAAGCTTTAGATTTATGCCGCCTGTGGCGGCACCCCGCCAAAGGCGGTGGCAGTCTGTCCCGTTTGACCGCTTCGGTACCGACCCTCGTTGTAATCGCGCTCCAGCCTCCGTTGCCGAATGAAATTCGGGTACTCCGGCTTACGCGCGCGCTTGCAATCTTAAGTTTGCTCAATCTAATAAATATTTTTTAAAATAACTATGCCATAATATAATATAAATCGGCTAAAAAATCAAGAGGATTAAATATAAAACCCAGATTTACTGGGCGTTATGGCAATACCTGCTAATTAACTGGAGCCGATGTGCGGACTTGAACCGCGGACCTACTCCTTACTCCGCCTACACCCCTTGTTTTGCTTGGGGTTTCGGCGGACAGGCATGGAGTTGCTCCCCGCCTGCCGATCGCCTGGAGCCGATGTGCGGACTTGAACCGCAGACCTACTCCTTACCATGGAGTTGCTCTACCAACTGAGCTACATCGGCGCCCGGAGACTGGCGGGCAGGTACTAACTGAGCTACAACGGCGGATTTTGTAAAATTAGCTATCAGCTTTCTAAAATCAAAGAACCAACTATAACACAACGTATTGGAAGCTACTAGTTTAAAACTGCTTCGTTAAAAGCGTACGAAACAACAATTATAATTCTTCTATCCTTTTCTTAAAATCATCCAGCTTTTGATTTTCCGGATTAGCCTCGGCTAATTGCCTCAAAGCCTTGCGTGCGGCAACTTTATCTTGAAGTATTATACTGATCTCTATCAAAAAGTCAAGAATCTTGGGATTTTTCGGCTCTTGCGTCACCGCCTGGGTAATAACTTCAAACGCCTTATTCGGCTCATCCAGGTTTAAATAAACCTGAGCCAGGTTTAAATAAACCGAAATGTCCTTGCTGTTTAACTGTAATGACTTTAAATACTTATCCTCGGCCGTTTTTAAATCGCCGCGATCAACGGAAATTTCGCCTAAACTTTGGTAAACAAAAGGATCGGCGTCGTCTAAAATCATTAAAAATTCAAAAGTCTCTTTGGCGTGTTCATAATCTTTCTGCAACAAATAAAGCCGGCCTAAACCTTTATAAGCCTCAACGTTCTTTTCGTCTAAAGTTAAAGCTTCTATATATTTCTTTTCCGCCTCCTGGTACTTTTCCTCGTCAGTCAGCTGTTCCGCCTCTTTGATAATTTCATCATTTTTTTGCTCCTGCATCACCTTATCCTTAAAACTTGACTGCAAAACTTTATGACGGTAATCTTCCTCCAAATCCACCAACTTCTGATATCCCTGCCTCAGCTTTAAGCCTAAGTGATTAAAGGCCGGTTTTAAAAAAACCCACAGCTTGGCGCCGCCGTCCCTCAGCCGGCGCTCCAGCCTTTGCCTGATCAGCTGCTGTTTGATGGTCATTTGCTGAATCACAGGCGAGGCTTTAGGATTAACGGATTTAACCGCCGGCAACTTACGCGCCGCGATGTAGATAATCACGCCCAAACACAAGACGATTATTAAAATGATAAAAGGGGTAAACATATAATTATTCAAGGGCTTTGATTAACTGCCAGAATATTTTGGCCTCCAGGCTGGCGCCGCCCACCAGAGCGCCAACGATGGTCGGCTGCGACAAAAATTCCCTGATGTTCAAGGGATTAACGCTACCACCGTACAATAAATGAATTCTTTTGTTAATAACTTCCAGGGGAAAATAATCCAATAAAACCTGACGAATGACCTGAGTGGTATGCTCGGCCTCGCTCGGTTCAACCGCCTGTCCGGAACCAATAACCCAAACCGGTTCGTAAGCGATAATCAGCTGATTTTGTGCCGTCAGCTCAATCCCCGCCAAAGCTTTGTTAACCTGCTGCATGATGATAAAATCCTTGCTACTTGATTGCCTTTGCTCCAAAGTCTCGCCGACGCAGATAATCGGTACTAAATTATTCTCCAAAGCCGCTTTGACCTTTTGCCTGACCATGGCATCGGTTTCGTTCAAATAACCGCGCCGCTCCGAATGGCCGACGATAACGTAATCACAGCCTATCTCCTTTAAATTTAAAGGCGAGACCTCGCCGGTAAACGCCCCTTCGTCATGCCAAAAACAGTCCTGGGCGCCCAGCTTAATTCCGGAATTGGCGATTTTTGGGGCCACGGCCACCAGGGAGATAAACGACGGGCAGACGACTATCTCCGTCTTGTCGCTCGGCTGAATTTGTTGGACTATTTGATCAACTAAATCCAAAGTCTGTTCATGCCCCAGACTCATTTTCCAGTTGGCGATAATAAAATTTTTAGCCATATGTTTTAAAATTAAAAAATATTAACGGAAGTGATAACGCCTAAGGTGGCCAGAGCGACCAAGACGCCGGCGATCATGATGCCTGCGCTAATCAGCCAAAAGGCCTGGGCTTTAGGAATGTCTAACAAATAAGCGATTAACGCGCCGGTCCAGGCGCCCGTGCCGGGCAAGGGAATGCCCACAAAAATCACCAAAGCCCATTTGCCGTATTTAAGATACTTTTTAACCGCCCGGTCGCGGGTGCGCTCAAAGATCCAGTGCATGGCCCTGGCAATAAATTTTTCTTTCCGGCTGAAAAAATCAGCTAAAGGCGGTAGCCAGCTCAACAAGAGATAAGTTATCAAAATATTGCCGAGCACCGACCAAAAAAAAGCTGAAGCCACGGATAAGCCGTAAACCGTCATGGCAATGGGAATGGAAGCGCGTATTTCCGTTACCGGTAAAATCGCCAGCAACATTGTCCAGATCTCTTGGCTAAAATCCATCTTTAAAATAGCTTAATTGATAAAAAAAGTAAACCAACGGCCCGGCAGTCATGCAGAGCGCTTCAACCGCTGATCCGCTTAAATTAGGGCCAATAATAATGGTCAAATGCCCACTGGGCCAGCGCTTTTAACTCCTGAAAACGCTCAAATTCGCCCAGACTGCCCAAAACCACCACGTATATTTCCTGACGATCAGGCCCTTTGACCAAACTGGTTAAACAATAGCCGGCTTCGTCCAAATAGCCGGTCTTGCCCGCCTCAATCTTTAAATAACTGCCGACCAGCTGGTTGGTGTTAGTTAAAGTGTAATGTCTCGGCGCGTTCAGGACATTAAAAGAAAACTCCGGCCTGGAAGTGGCGCTGGCGATCTCCGCCTGGGCAAAGGCCACTTTAATCAATTTAACCAGATCATTGGCGGTGGTGACATTGCCTGGATCCAGACCGGTCGGTTCAACAAAATGGCTTTGAGCCATACCCAAGCTTTGAGCCTTAAGGTTCATTTCGTTAACAAATTCTTCCGCGCTTAAGCCCGTGGATCGGGCCAAAGCCGCCGTGGCGTTGTTGGAAGATGCCAGCAGACTGGCCTGGAATAAATCGCTGACAAAGATCTGCTCGCCCGCATATACATAAATCCTGCCGCCTTCCCGATAATCCCCGGGCTGGATGGTGACAACACTTTGCCAGCCCGGATTGTGATCCAAAAAGACCAAAGCGGACATCAGCTTGGTCAGGCTGGCCAGCGATCTGAGTTCCGCGGGATTCTTTTGCCAAAGGACAAAATCCGTCCGCTTGTCCACAATAATGGCGGACTGGGCTGTCACATCCACGCCCAATGAAATGTTGTTCTTTTTATAAGGCGCGCCGGCTCGGTAAGCTCGTTCCAAAAAAACGATCTGCCCGTTTTCAGAAAAAGCGCTGACATCAATCGTCTGAGCGGTCATAAGCGGCCAAACCACCAGCCCAAATAAGCCTGCCAAATTAGCTAAAATCGATAGTAACATACATCGGACCTTTTAATAACTGCCAAATGTCTGCCCAGTGGATAAAAAAAGAAGCGATCAAGGAAGCGATAATAAACAAAAAGGCAAACTGAAAAGCCAGGACCAAAACAGCGAACAGCATAGCCCCGCCGCCCAGTTTAAGCGAAACTTTAACCAGAATCAGGACGATTAAAAAAGGCAGTAATAAATAAATAACCAAATAATACAAAAAGGCCAGCAAAGGAATCAAATACTCCAGGCCGTTAGCCCTAAACGCCCAGGCTAAGCCGTTGCAAAAAAAGAAATTAAACGCCGCCACTAAAAAACAGCCTAAACTTCCCGAAAAAGTCATGCCGTAAACCCTGCTTAAATCTTGACGGTAAGCTGGCATTAAATTATGTCTGTTTTATTAATAAATTTATACCGGCCTAAAGGCAGGTCGCCTAATTTTAGTTTATTGACCCTGATTCTGATCAAGGCGACGGCTTTATAGCCTAAAGCTTCGCACATTCTCCTTACTTGGCGCTTCCAGCCCTGGTGCAAAACAATTCTGAACTGGTCAGGCGCCACCCTGACCAAACGATCAGCCGACGCCAGCCCCTCTCCCAGTTTAACGCCGCGCCTCAAACTGTGAATTGCTCCGCTGTCCAAAGGCCGGTCAACGGTTACCAGGTATTCCTTTTCGTGCTTATATTTAGGATGAGTCAGCTCCTGGATTAACCGGCCGTCATTGGTAAAAATCAACAACCCTTGAGAATTTTTATCCAAACGGCCAACGGGCTTGATTTTTAAATCGGACGGCAATAACTCCATCACCGTGCGGACCTTAGGCCTGTCCTTAACAGCAGTCACATAGCCCTTGGGCTTATTCAGCATCACGTAAACCAAAGCCGCGGCCGGCTTAACCAGCTGATGGCCGCAAACAACCACGTCTTTGAGGGGGTCCACTTTAACCCCAGGCTCGGTCACAATCTGATTATTGACTTTAATCTTGCCCTGAGCGATCAGTTTTTCGGCCGCCCGACGGGAGGCGATGCCGGCATCAGCTAAGTATTTCTGCAAACGGATTAACATAATTCGCGTGAACGGCGCCGAAAAACCTCAAGCATCTGGTTATCGCTTTTACTACGCAAAGCCTGGCGCCCGTAATTTATGACCTGGCTTAAATGCCCATGACCTGATTGTAAAACACTCAACTTTATGCCGGGCAAAGGGTCAACCACTAAAACTTGATGGTTCTGGCAAAACTCCGTAAAGTCTTGCTGGTTGGCGCGGATAATTTTCAAATGGTTTTTTAGTAACCCCTTAATCTCGGCCGGAAAATGCCGGGTCTGAAAAATCCTGAACAGCCAAAAGCCCAGCCGCTGCTGAACCGACCAATCCTGTTTTTTATCGGCGTTAATGATTAAAAAATGAGTCACGCCCAGATCAATGGCTTTTTGGTAAACGAACGGACTGACCAATTCCGGATCAACGTAATGGGACATGGGCGATACCCGCTCCGGCAAATGATGATGATTAATGGTCATGGTCGCTTTCATAGACTCCCAGATGTCAAAACCGTTCTTCTCATGGTTATGGTAATAAACGATTTTCTGATTCTGATAATCATAAAAAGGGATGAACAAATCGCCCGGCTGGTTTATAAGCTTGGCCAAATCCACGGGATACCGTCGCCGGAAAATTTCATCCACCAGGTAATCAAGGTTAAAAATCGGCCGACCGCTGAAAAGATTTAATTTGTTTAAAAAAAGCCGCGTATTCAATTCCTTGGTCCATATCTGGCTGATGGCGCCGTATTGCCCGGTATAAAAATAAGTCAGGGTCGGAGCGCTGGAGGAAGCGCCGATCAAAACGTCAAAATTTGTCACGCCAAAATTTTTGGCTAACTCAATCAAAGCGCCGGCCGTAAAAGCCACCTTCATTCCCCCGCCATAACAAATTAAGGCTGTTTTAACTTGTTCCATAAACTGCTTTAAACCGTCAATGATTAAACTTCAGCCGGAGCGTTAAATTTAAACGCCGCCTTGGCCTGCCTGAACAATCGCCAGAAGACTCCTATGACTGATTAACCGCCACCTTAATCACGCGGTCGTCATCAGCCTCCAGTTGCTGAGGCGCGGCGGCAAAAAGTTTCTCCAAATTTTCATCGCTGTTCAACTTGGCAAAATCCGGCAGCTCATTCACGGAATTTAAACCCAAAAATTTAACAAAATCAAGGGTGACGGCATACTCGGTGGCTGAGCGCTCCTTGTTATACTCGGCCTCAACTAAGCCACGAATCATCAGATTTCTTAAAATCAGGCTGCAGTTTACTCCCCTGATTTGCTCAATTTCCGCTTTGGTGATCGGCTGCCTGTAAGCGATAATGGTCAAAGTTTCCAAAGACGGCTTGGTCAGCTCGCCCGTCAGATCATTTTTTAAATATTCCTGGACTAAAGCGGCGTTGTCCGGAGCGGAAGCCAGCTGAACCTGGCCGTTATTTTGCAGCAGACGGATGCCACCGCCTTTATTGTTCAAATCGCGACTGATGAGTTCTATCCGCTCCTCCACTTCCTTGGGCTTCACGCTTAAAACTTCGGCTAATTTTTTGATGGAGACCGGCTTAGACGTGACGATCAGCAAACTCTCAATTTTTGATTTTAATTCATCAGACATAATTTTCATCAATAAGTTTTTGTATTAATGCCAACCAATCACCCTTCTTTATTCTTAATTCTTATTCCTGATCAATCCTCTTTATTTTAATCTCCGCGAACATGGCCGTCTGCTCCACCTCAATGGTCTGCTGTTTAACCAGTTCCAGCATGGCTAAAAAGGCCACCACCACTTCGGTTTTACCGCCCTGGTTCAATAATTTTTTAAAGCTGAAATTAACCTGGCTGATGATGTAATCCTTGATCTGCCTGATTTTCTCGCTGATGGAAATTGTCCGGCGGATCACCTCCTGGGGCAAATTAACCACCGGTTCAAGCTTTTTCAAAACCTCAAAAAAAAGCGCCGGCAAGTCCCGCAGGCTGAATTTTTCCGGCGGACTAAATCTGGGCGTAAACACTCTCAGCGGTTTTTCCCTGGCAAAAATAAAATGCTTCCGCTTAATCAGTTTATCCATCGCCTTGGCGGCCTCGTAATATTCTTTATAGATTTTTAACTGGCGTTCCAAATCCAAAGTTTCTTCATCGTCAATATCCAAAGTTGGTATTAAGACTTTTGACTTTATCAATAATAACTTGGAGGCGACCACTAAAAAATCCGCCACTTCTTCGGGATTCATGGCCGCGGCCTGATTGACGTAATCCAAAAACTGTTCGGTCACTTTGGCCAGCGAAACCCGGGTAATGTCCAGCTCTTCGTTTTCTATCAACTGCAACAAGAGGTCCAAAGGACCTTCAAAATGTTCAAGCTGAATTTTATATAAAGATTGGCTCACCTGACTTGTTTACTTTTTCTTTTTGCCTTAAGGCCGGCCGCCTGTTTAGGTTTTGACCTTAGGCTTTGTTTGCTGGACTGGCCGCCTGCTCGCTTAACCGGCCGGGCTAGCCTTTTTGGTTTATTAATCTTTCTCGCCACGGTAAAATTGCCCAAAACCGGATTTTCTACGGCCAAAAAATCCTTGACTTTAAGACGGAGGCTTTCCACAAAACTGCCGCTGGAAAATACCGCCGTTTTAACCTTGGTTAAACTCTGGTCAACGACCACGGGAATTTTATACAATGAGCCGAAAGCGCTGATCGCGCCCGGTTTAACCTTAAAAGCGGCGGTCATGACTTTTTCCTTGGGAATGGAAATCTTGCTGACCTGGACATTTAAAACTTTGGCTAATTTTTTAAAATCCAGATTCTTATCGGCCGGCAACAGGGCCAGATAAAAATCTTTGCCCACTTTGACCAGCAAAGACTTAACCACCTCGCCCAGCTTAACTTTAAGAGTAGCGGCGGCGTCAAAAGCCGTAAAGACCTGACGGTGTCCGACAATTTCAAACTGCGCCTTGGCCTGGCCTAACTTATCTAATAATTTTTGGGATATTGGCATGAATTATTGGGTTAAGGGTTAAGTGTCACCCGCCCGACTCACCGTCGTAACGGGCGGGCACGTTATGGGTTAAGTGATTGTTTAATTTTTTGCCGCGCCCCGCTCGCTCCGCTTGCGGCGTCGGGTCTGGGATTATTTGTTTTCTTGATTTTTTAATTTTTGATTATTGGCTTTCTGGCTTTCTTAAACGGCAACTGACGCTGTTCGCCCAGAATCTTTTTGGTCACCCGCCGGCCGAGCGGCGTTAAAGCCACCTCTTTAATGAACCATTTATCCTTGGTCCGTTGGCCAAAACCGACCATCAAGCCTTTATCAATCAACCGCTCCAGACTTTTGGTGATGACGTTAACCAAATCTTTTTTGCTGGGTGATTTTTTTTGCTTAGCATAAAATCCGGCAAAAATTCTGCGATCAGTCTTTTTCTGCCCGTAGGCCTCCAAGACAATAAATTTTTGCAGGACGGAAAGCTTCATACTTTCTATGATTTATCCGGCACCCCCTGAAGTATATTTATATAACTTAAGAGTGGTGCTCGGGGCGCTGGCTTTATTCATTACCGGGCTCTTTATACCCCATGTCCAACGGCTCGTCATGCCTAAGCAAATAATAGCTGTTGTCATTGTCATCGTGTTCTAATAAACTTTTCTTAACCAGGTAGTCAAAATCCGCTTGGTCAAATCTGACTATTTCAACATCGTCTTGCTTGGGTTTCCGGCGAGTTTGATCGTTATATTCTTCCTGAATCTCGGCCACGGTGAACCTGTCCCGGCCGGTCTCCTTTAATATCTCATAAAGTCTCCTAGCCTGATCAGCATCTTTTCCTTCTCTTTTTTCGGCTGACCAGCCAAAATGACGCTCAAAATTTGTCATAATAATAACGTTAATGATTATTTTTTGATCTTAAGGCCAAGCTCCGCCAATTGTTCCGGTTCCACGGCCGCGGGCGAATCCATTAACGGATCGCGGTTATCGGAAGTTTTAGGAAAAGCCATAACTTCTCTGATTGAAACTTCGCCGCAAAGAATGGCGACCAGGCGATCCAAGCCAAAAGCAATGCCGCCATGCGGGGGCACGCCGTATTTAAAGGCTTCCAAAAGATGCCCGAACTTCGCCTGAATCTCTTTGTCGCTATGCCCTAAAACTTCAAAAACTTTGTGCAAAATTTCGGGATTATGCGTTCTGATGGAACCGCCGGCCACTTCATTGCCGTTTAAAACCAGGTCGTATTGCAGCGCGCGGATACTTTCCAGCTCGCCTTTTTCCAACAGCGGCAAGTCTTCTGGATTAACTGACGTAAATGGATGATGGGTGGCGCCCCAGCGCCGGTCGCCTGCCTTATATTCAAACATCGGAAAATCAGTCACCCACAAAAAAGCGTATTCTTCGGGATTGTTTTTGTCTTGCCTAATGTCCGGCTTGTCGGAATTATATTTTTCCATCGCTACCTTATAAGTCATCCTCGGAAAAGTGATTTTAATCCCGGGTTTGATTTTGGCCAAGACAGCCATGATCATTTTTTCCATTAAAGACAAAACGTCCGCCTGTTCCACAAAACTCATTTCCACGTCCAGTTGGGTGAATTCCGCCTGCCGGTCGCCGCGCTGATCTTCGTCCCGGAAACAGCGGACTATTTGAAAATACTTTTCCAGGCCGGCCACCATTAGCATCTGCTTGTACTGCTGCGGCGACTGCGGTAGGGCGTAAAACTTGCCCGGATAATTTCTGGACGGCACCAAAAAATCACGGGCGCCTTCGGGGGTTGATTTGGACAAAAACGGCGTTTCAATTTCCAAAAAGTCATTCTGATAAAAAAACTCCCGCATCGCCCGGATGATCTGATGCCGGGTAACGATGTTTTTTTTCATCCGTTCGTGCCTTAAATCCAGATAGCGGTATTTAAGCCTCAGCTCTTCATTGGCCTGCCGGTCTTCGTTATCAATTTCAAACGGCGGCGTTGCGGCCTCCGCCAAAATAGTAACTGACGTGGCCAAAACCTCAACCGTGCCGGTCAATAAATCTTGATTAATCTGCTTCGCGCCCCTTGTCTGCACCCGGCCTTCTATGGCCAGAACATATTCGGGCTTAATGTCTTTGATGATTTCCGCCGATCGCTCATCCAATTCAGACGGCACTAAAACTACCTGCACCAACCCCGAACGGTCCCTTAGGTCAACAAACACAATCTTGCCCATTTTGCGGACCACGTGCACCCAGCCCATGAGTAAAACTTTTTGATCAACCTGATTAATGGTTTCTCTATTGTTGATTTTCATAAAATTACAAAATCGTATTTTCCGTTTTCCCCATATGACTAAATTGATTTATATTATAAACCGTTCTCTTGCCTGTCCGAGATTTTTTCGCGAGTACTGACTGTGTCCCCATAATTTCTTTCAGTCTGATCAAGATCAGGCTTAGTTCCGCGTTGTCCCCGGGGCCGCCTGATTTCCTCGGCAAAAATCTCGGCGACTTCAGGATCCTGAGGCGAATCAGAATATTCAGATAAAGTTTCTCTGATTTGATCATCAGGCAACCTAGGGACAAACCTTTCCCGTGGATTTAACATAAAATTTAAAATTAATGATTAAGTCCTCCAAAATTTTTCCTTCTTACCCAGGGCCAAATCCGGCCGAACCGGCCCCCGCCTTCATTCTTTATTCTTTATTCTTCCTACGGCCTGAGTCTGTTAATCATTCTGGGAAACGGAATGGTTTCGCGGATATGATGCACGCCGGCCAACCAACCGACCAGTCGTGTATTTTCTCAAATCCAAATACCATTGAAAAGCTTCTACCGGCAATTTTTCTTTTTTGATTCTTTCTAGCAAGATCTGATAATCATCCTCCCTTTGCGAACCCCCGATAACTTCGCCAAAGCCTTCGGTGGCGATTAAATCATCGCACAAAGCCACTTGATCGGCGCTATCGTGCTTCATGTAAAAAGCTTTGATGTGCGCCGGCCATTTTTCCACAAAAACTGGCACGTCTGAATCTTTAGTCAGTAAAGTTTCATCATCGGCGCCCAGATCGTCATCTTCTTTAATGTCGGAACCCAGGGCCTGCAGTTTTTTAACGGCCTCGGCGTAAGTCAGCCTTAAAAACGGCGCTTTGATTTTCTTTAACGGCGCAATTTCCCTTTCCAAAATTTCCAGTTCTTTTTGATTCTCGGCCAAAACCTGGCTAACCACAAAACTGATTAAGTCTTCCTGAATTTTCATGTTTTCTTCATGTTGAACAAAAGCGGCTTCGGCATCCATCATCCAAAATTCCGTCAAATGCTTTCTGGTTTTAGATTTTTCCGCCCGGAACACCGGACCAAAATCAAAGACCCGGCCGTGGGCGAAAATTGCCGCTTCAATATAAAGCTGCCCGGATTGCGAAAGATAAGCCGATCCAAGATCAAAATACGGCACTTCAAACAAAGTGGTGGTGCCTTCGCAGGCGGTGGGCGTTAAAATCGGCGAATCTATTTTAATAAAGCCGTTAGCATTCAAATATGCGTAAAGTGAGTTGATGACGGTGTTTCTGAGTTGCTGGATGGCCCATTGCTTAGGGCTCCTAAGCCACAAATGACGGTTTTCCAAAAGAAAATCCGGACCATGTTCTTTGTTGCCGATCGGATATTCTTCGGCCACCTGAATCAGCTTAATATCGCTGACCTGCAATTCGTATTCTTCTTTTTTAGGATGTTTGCTGATAATACCAGTAAGTTCTACTGAAGTTTCCTGGGTGATTTTTTGACAATCAGCCCAAACCTGGGCGCTAACCACCGACTTATTGACGATCGCCTGAATAAAACCCGCGCCGTCCCTGATTTGCAAAAAATAAAGACTCCCGCTTGATCGAAAGTTATAGACCCAACCTTGAATTTTCACCTCCTGCCCGACAAATTTTCCAGCCTTTAATATGCTTATTATAGTCATAGATTTATGGTAATTATAATATTTTTTGGTTTTTTTGTAAAACTGGTTTGCCATAAACCCGAACGAGTAAAACGAGTGAGTGGTTTATGGCTCCAAGACTTAAGATTTCACCCCGCCGCATTGGCTGTGGAGGCTGGATTCGAACCAGCGACATCATGATTAACAGTCATGCGTTCTACCACTGAACTACTCCACAACTAATGTAGCGGGGCGGCTTGGACAATAACTAACTGCCACGCCGGCGCTCCTGTGATATAATAGAATAACTAATCAACAGCTAATTTTTTTTAAAATATGACTAATCTTGAATCGTCCGAACCGGCCAGATTAAGCCGTCAATTATATCGTAATCTGGTTTTTGTCGTCGGCATCATCGCCACTTTTGCCTATAGAATCATCGTGGTTTTGAATTATTACAGCCAGCTGTGGGTGGAAATTTCCTGGTACATCGGCACGCTGGGATTTATCTGGTACTTTGCCCATCGCTACCGGGTGGAAAACAAACGCGATAAACTGGTGGAAGAAAAACAGCTGGCGGAAAAAATCGTGTCGCAGGGGGAACTGAGCGCAGCAGACCGTGAATCGCTGGCTTACATCTTAAATGGCCTAAAAACCAGCAAAGCCAAATGGAACTATATTTTTATCTTTATTTTCTCGGTCTTAGCCCTGATTTACGGCATTTATAACCATTTAACTCTGTGGTTAAAATAATCTAAACGGCCGGGCGCTGATTTCAGCTTCAACGGGCTTGGCCACGCCCTCAAAAAATCAATGGCTCCGAGACCTAGAATCGAACTAGGATCGCTGCATTAACAGTGCAGGGTTTCCTGTCTGCCGGCAGGCAGGTACCAATAAACTATCTCGGAATAAATCCAGCGCCCTTTTTTGAGGGTATTCGTAAGCACCACCCTAAAGTTATATAAACTATACTTCAGGGTAGGGTTGGCTAAGACCGCAGGGTATTAGAAAAGGTGCTGGATAAATCTATATTAAGCATCAAAAAACCGACTCTCTTTAAAACTCGGTTGATTTTTTCCTTTCTTGCCTGCCCTGAGCGAAGTCAAAGGGCTTTCTGGTTTTATTGTTTTCTTGCTTTATGGAAAAATCACCAAGCCTTTAGTCGGTTATTATTATCGTTATTATTGTTGGTGAACTGTCTCATATTCTTAACTTAACAAAAAATCATTGACTAGTCAAATAAATCGCATTGGGACATCTAAAACCTTACTTTACCTTCTCTCATTGGGTCATTTAAAATGT
>Ga0076285_103_pt1 | contig 31551 bp, 30 predicted proteins | sample RifGroF2_FD_67789 | JGI IMG/M metagenome (GOLD analysis project Ga0076285, IMG submission 67789) | Parcubacteria bacterium GW2011_GWF2_45_11
AGTCCAAAATAAAATTAGAGATAGAAAAAACCAATTTAAACATTAGTAACATTGAAAATCGCTTGGAATCAATCCGCGCGGATATTGAGAGCCATCGGGCGGAGATTGAAAATTCGCAGGAGCAAATCGCCCGGCTGATCCGGCTGGTCAATAAAAAGGATCATTATTCCTCTTTGGAGATTTTGATCATGCAGCCCAGCTTTGGCGATTTTTTTAAGGAACTGGCGGATTACAACCGTCTGATTTTGAGCTTAAAAACGGTGGTGAGCGAACTCAATGAACAGACGAAGATTTTACAGCGCCAGGGCGAGCAGCTGAGCGCGGAGCGGGAAGATCAAAGCAATTTAATCGCCATAGCCAGTTTGCAAAACAGCAAGCTGTCTCAAAACATCGCCAGCCAGAGAGATCTGCTGGTTAAAACCAACGCCGAGGAAAGCAATTACCAGGCTATTTTGGCCGATCAGGCCAGGCGGGCCGCGGACATAAAAGGCCGTATTTATGACCTTTTGGGCATCAGCCAGGACATCACTTTTGGCGAGGCGCTCAGAATCGCCCAATGGGCCGGCGCCCAAACCGGAGTCAGAACGACTTTTTTGTTGGCCATTTTGACTCAGGAAAGCAATTTAGGCAAAAACGTCGGCACCTGCAACCGCCTGGGCGACCCTCCGGAAAAAGGCTGGCGCAAAATTATGAAGCCGGAACGGGATCAGGAGCCGTTTTTAATCATCACCCGGGAACTGGACATGGATGCGGATATTACCCCGGTTTCCTGCCCGATGCATGACCGCCAGGGCAAACAGATCGGCTGGGGCGGCGCCATGGGTCCGGCGCAGTTTATTCCTTCCACCTGGATGGGTTATAAAGACAAAGTGACGGCCGTGACCGGCCAGCCGGCCAATCCCTGGGATATCAGGGATGCTTTTTTGGCTTCCGCCATTTTGTTAAGAGATAACGGCGCCGCTCAGGTTGGTGGAGAATGGGCGGCGGCCATGCGTTATTTTTCCGGCGGCACCAATCCGGCTTACAGCTTTTATGGCGATAATGTGCTGGCCATTGCCGAGGGCTATGAACAGGATATCGTCGATCTGGATTTTTAAAAAAATGAGTTGCCCTTTGTTAGGGCAAATTAGCTGACAAAAGAAATTATGTGCTTAGGTAAAAGCCAGTTTTGATTTTAAAATATCCTCAATAATGTTATAATGTCAGTAGCTTTAACTTTAAAAATTCATGTTGAATAAAAGTTACATCGGTCTGGATATTTCCGACCGTTCGGTTGAAGTGGCCGAACTGGTCAAGTCGGGCGGGGAGATCCGGCTGGCAAATTTAGGGCGCGTAAAATTAGACGAGGGCATCATTGAAAGGGGCCGCCTGAAAAATCAGGATAAATTACTGGAAGCGGTTGCCAAAGCCTTTGCTCAGGCCAAGCCTCAGGCTATTAAAGGCTCGGAGGTGGTTTTTGGTTTGCAGGAGGCCAGGGTTTTTTCCAAAGTTATGCCTTTGCCGGAAAAAGATTCCAAGCACAGGCAGGGTCTGGTGTTGGAAGAGGCCAGGCGCCATTTGGCGGTGACTGAGGAAGATTTGATTTATAACGTTAAAATCCTGTCCGACTCTCAATCTTTAGGTCAAAAACAGACTTTTGTCGTGGCTACCAATAAAAAGGTGATGCAGGAATGGCAGGAGTTTTTTGCCAAAGCCAATTTAATCGTCAGCTATTTTGACCTTGAGCCTTTGGCCGTCTTTAGGGGCTTGTATAAAAAAGAATTGCAGCAACCGGTTTGCCTGGTGGATTTGGGCACCAACACCACCGGCGTGGCCATTTATACCGCCGAGGGTTTGCAGTATTTTGAAAGCCTGAAGCAGGCTGGCAAGTTTTTTACCAAACAGATAGCTTCGGAACTGGGAGTGGATCTGGAAGCCGCGGAAAAGTTAAAAATAGACAAAGGCCTGATTAACGATAAAAAAGTCGGTAAAGTTCTGGCGGGAACGCTTGATTTGATCTTTGACCAGCTTAAACAGATTTTGGATAATTTCGCCCAAAGCTCGCCTCAGCCAGTCCAGGAAGTGGTGCTGGTCGGCGGCTCGGCTCAGTTAAAAGGGCTCTTAAGTTACGCCGCCAATCATTTGTCGGCTTTTAAGGTGACCCTGGGCGGTTCGGCTTTAAGGGATGCCAGAGCTAGTTTGCTTTATCTGGGTGCCATCGGTTTTGCCTTAAGAGAGGCTGATCAAAAATGGCCGCAGACCGATCCGGTGATTCCTTTGCTTAATCTAGCTAAAGGGGGCAAGACCGCGGCGGTCAAAGGCGCGCTAGCCAGGCAGGTTGATTCCATTGCCATTGCCGGTGCGGAAGCCAAACCCCGGTCAGCTTTTCATTTTCCTTTTAAAACAGTCCTGTCGCTTATTTTTATTTTACTGGTTGGCGGTTTGGGGGTTTGGTATTTTCAATTGGTTCAGAGTCAAAGTCAGGAGCCGGCCGCTGATCAGGATTACGCTTTTACCACGGTTTTGAACTTTCCTTTACAGCTCAGCCTAAAAGAGGGCGCACAAGTGGGCAGTTTAAGCGGTCGCCTTTTGGAAAATACCATTGAAGCGGCGGACAGCCCGGCACAGGCCTTGCTGGCCTCGCGGAGTTTGGTGGTAGCCCAGCTGGCTGAGGGCGAGTATCTTTGGCCTGAATCTTTAACGCCTTTGCCGGCTGAGGCCGATTTTGTCCTGCCGCTTTCTTTTACCTGGCTGGCTTATCCCAAGGCCGAAGTTGAAACCTCGCTGAATAATTTGACGATGGCCAGTTTGCCTGCCGAAACCAGGTTTATTATTAAAAATATCAGCTATAATAAACTGACAGAAACCGATAATCCCGGCATTTATCTCTTGTACAGCCAGGTATCTTTGGCGACCGATAAATTTGTGGATCTGGCGGCGCAATTGGAGTTCTCCAGCGGTTCGGCCGACGTCGCCCAGCCGGCGGAGACGGCTGATCTGCCCGCACCCGCACCGGCCGCGCCGGAAAAACTCTGGGTGATTGAAACTTCCACCGGCTGGCTTAACGTGCGCACCGGTCCGGGCACTTCTTATGATATTTTGACTAAGGTTAATGTGGGGGACGAGCTGGAAATTATCGGCGAGGAGCAGGAGTGGTATCAGGTCAGCCTGCCGGGCGATCTTGGCGCGGGCTGGATTTACGCTTTGTATACCGAAAAAATTCCAAACTTAGAACCATAATTCATCAGCAATTCATTTTTATGAATAAACAACAGTCTGCCAGATTAAAAAAAATAAAACCGCGGATCAAGCAGGTCTTAGCCGAGACCGGTAATAATGATTTTTCCTGGCGCATTTTTAAGATGATGGGCGAACTGGTCGGCGGTTTTGAATTTATCCGCAGTTACGACGCCGCCGTGACCTTTTTTGGCTCAGCCAGATCCCAACACGACAGCCGCGATTACCAGGAGGCGGTTAAACTAGCCGCCGGTTTGTCCAAGATGGGTTTTGCCGTTATCACCGGCGGCGGCCCGGGGATAATGGAAGCGGCCAATAAAGGCGCCGCTCAGGTGAACGGCGTTTCAGTCGGCCTCAATATTCAGCTGCCCTTTGAACAGCGCACTAACCGTTTTGTAAAAGAGTCCAAGGCCTTTCATTACTTTTTCGTGCGGAAAGTCATGCTGTTGTACGCTTCGGAAATTTACATTTTTTTCCCCGGCGGTTTTGGCACCCTAGACGAGCTGTTTGAACTGATCACCCTGATCCAAACCAAAAAAGTCTGCCCCTTGCCGGTTGTTTTGGTGGATAAGCAGTTCTGGAACCCGTTACTCAAATGGATTAACGAGGAATTGGACCAAAGGCATCATGTTATCCATTCGTCTGATACGCAAATTTACCAGTTGGTTAACGACGCTGATGAGGCCTTAAGCTACGTGCAAAAGTTGATTAAAGAAAACAAAATTTTAACCAAAGAAGGGCCGATAGAATATAGCGGTCGCGAGAGTATTCAAAAGTAGCCGCTTTTCCAGACAATTATTACGATAAAAACGCCGCGCGTGAGCCGGCGTTTTTTAGTGTTTGGGTATAAGTTGTGCTTGATTTTTATGTTAGAAATATATAACATTAAGTCAGATGCAAATGATGCTCGAATCATTTTTTAACCTTAATTTAAACTCAATGAGTCAAAAACGTTACTTGACTTGCAAACTGCTGACCGTTATGGTCTTAGCCGTTATTGTAGGCGCGGCCGTCAATTTGGGCCATTATTTTCTGCCGCTTTTGGCCATGGTGGCGGCCTGGGGCTTTTTGTACGTCCTCAAGGGCAAGGTTAAGGCGGTCTTGGCTGATGAGCGCGACTATTTAACCGCCGGCAAAGCGGCCAGAATCTCCCTGACCGCCTACGCCCTGACCATGTCTCTTATAGGGGTGGTGCTGATGGCGTTAAGCCAGAGCGAACCGTCTTTGGAGTTGCCGGCTTTATTGATTGTCTATCCACTCTGCGGCCTGATCGTCTTGAACGCGGTTTTGTTTAAAATCTATGATAAGCGGGGTTAAGGCTTTATGCGCAATCACATCAGGGAATACCGGGCCAGATATAATTTGACCCAGGATGAGTTGGCCAAACGGGCCGGAGTCAGGAGGGAAACGATAGTTTTTTTAGAGCAGGGCAAATACAATCCTTCATTAAAATTAGCCTACGCCATCGCCCGCAGCTTAAAGACCACCATCGCCGCTTTATTTATCTTTGATGACTAGACTTGGTCCGTCAGGTTTAAGGTTTTTTTGAACATTAAAATCAGATCGTTTTTAATTTTCCGCGGCCGATTTGCCGCGGAATTTTTAATTGCAAACCATTTGCAATTATTTTGATTGTCTGCTAGAATATTTTTATGCCAGAAAGTGATTTAAAAAATTTGGGAATAAAGCTGACCCGGCCCAGGCAGGCCATCTATAAAGTTTTAACTCAAAACCAGAAGCCGCTGTCGGCCCAGGAAATTCACCGTAAGCTTAACGGCCGCTTTGATCTAGCCTCGGTTTACCGCAATTTGAATTTACTGGCCGGGCGCGGCCTGATCTACAGCGAAGTGCTGGGGCAGGAGAGCTGTTTTTATCTGGCCGATTTGCCCCACCATCACATTATCTGCCGCTCTTGCGGGCGGCTGGAGTGCCTACCCTGTTGCCATAAGATTAAAGTCAAGCATTTCCGGGTGATTAAGCACCGGCTGACTTTGAGTGGCTTATGCGACCAGTGTTTTTTTTAAAATTAATCACTAATTGGACCTTATGTTGAATATTTGGCTTTATGCTCTGTCCAGCGTTTTGGCGGTTAGCCTGGTTTCTATAATCGGCATTGTCACCGTGGCCCTCAAGGAATACAAGTTAAAAAAGATTTTAATCTTTTTTGTTAGCTTTTCGGCCGGCGGCCTGCTGGGCGGCGCCTTTTTACATATGCTACCCGAGGTGATAGAAAGCGTCGGCTATTCATTATCTTTGGTTTTGGGTTTGATCGGCGGCCTGCTGTTATTTTTTGTTATTGAAAAATACATCCAATGGCGCCATTGTCATGAACCGACTTCCAGCTCTCATCCTCATCATCTGGGTCTGATGAATTTGGTCGGCGACGCTTTTCATAATTTTTTGGACGGTTTGATTATCGCCGCCGCCTATCTGGTGTCTCCGTCTTTGGGTCTGGCTACCACGCTGGCCATCATCTTTCATGAAATTCCTCAGGAAATAGCTGATTTTGGGGTTTTACTGCACGCCGGTTACAAAAAAAGCCGGGCGATTTTTTTAAACCTGATTTCGGCTTTGCTGGCCGTGGCCGGTACGATTATTGGCTTATTAATCGGCAGCGGCATTGAAAGCTTTTCCGCGTTGATTATTCCCGTGGCCGCGGGCGGCTTTATTTACATCGCCACCGCCGATTTAATTCCTGAATTGCATAAGGAAACAAAAATGTCCCGATCATTATGGCAGCTGGTTTTTATTATCGCCGGCGTCGCCGTCATGTATTTTTTAACCCTGATGGAATAATCGGCATTGGGCTCGTCCTGGAGTCCGCTCTAACCTTAACTGGTGTTTTTTGCTGTATTTGTTATAATATATACGATTTTTAAAGATATCCACATCCTTGGAGTTTGAGCCCAGCTTAACTCGGGGATGGGCCAACATTAAGTATTAATTATTAAATAACTTAAAACTATGGCAAAATTGACCAAGTCCCAATTGCTTGATAAATTAGCCGGTGCTTCTGGTATGACCAAGAAGGACGTGGCTGGTTTTTTGGAGACTTTAGCTAAGACTGCCTACAGTGAAGTGAAGTCACATGGTGAATTTACTTTACCTGGTTTTGGTAAGTTAGTGAAAAAGAACCGTTCCGCCAGACAAGGCAGGAACCCGGCTACCGGCCAGACCATCCAGATCCCGGCCAAAACAGTGATTAAATTCCGTGTTGCCAAGGCTGCGAAAGACGCGGTTTTATAGGCCGGAAACCAGTTTTGTTTTATTCGTAGAACTAAAAACCAAGATCCGCCACTCAGCTTAAGCTAAAGGGCGGATTTTTGGTTTTTGTGTTATAATCACCATTGTTGATGCGCTTCTTATCTGTTGGTCTGTTTTTTACCTGCCGACTTGGCGGTGCCTGGGTTTTTTAAAAAAGGCATCGGCTGAATTTGGAAAATATTAGAAGGGCACCAGGCGGTTATATGATCAATCAGGAAAAAAAATATCTGATCAATCTGGCCAGAGAGTCTTTGGCTTATTATTTTAAAACCGGCCGCGTTTTGACCGTTGCCTCAGCCGCCGTGCCGGCCTCATGCACAGAGGATCGGGGAGTTTTCGTCACCCTGACCAAAGCTGGCAGTTTAAGGGGCTGTATCGGTTATATTCTGCCCCACGGCCCTCTTTATCAGTCGGTTATTGATAATGCCTTAAACGCGGCTTTGGACGATCCGCGTTTTCCGCCAGTCGCCGCGGATGAATTACAGGAGCTTAAAATTGAAATTTCTATTTTGTCTTTGCCCGAAGAGCTTAAAGTCAACTCGCCGTCCGAGTTTTTAGCTCGGCTTAAGCCGGGGGTTGACGGGGTGATCCTCCGTCAGGGTTTATCTCAGGCGACTTATTTGCCCCAGGTTTGGCAGGAATTTAAAGCGTCGGCTGCGTTTTTGGACAGCCTGTGCCTTAAAGCCGGTTTGGCCCCGGGTTGCTGGCAAGAACCGCAAACCAGCATTTTAACTTATCAGGCTGAAGTCTTCGGCGAAGCAGGCTGACAACTCACTGATAGTTCACTCGCCTACGCGTACGCTTCGGCGAAGTAAGCGGATAAATCACGGATAATGATTGACGTTCATCTGACAGTATTGGAGCCAAGTCTGCTATGGGCCTGGCTCAGCGAGGGCTGAAAAATTTTGTCTGTCAAATATCAAAAAATATTAGCCCAGGCAAGTAGCTTGATTATTATGACAGTCATGGCGCCGGCCGTCAAATCGTCAGCTATCACCCCAAAAGGGGTTTTTATTTTGTCAAAAATATTTACTGGCCAGATTTTAAAAGCGTCAAACAATCTGAATAAAATAAAAGCCGCGAGCCAGGCGGTTATGGACCAGGGGATCAAGACCACAATCAGCATCACGCCCAGGACTTCATCAATGACAATCCAGGCCGGATCTTGATTGACCTCGTTTAGAATCGCTGTTTTGATAGCGCGGTGAGAGACGAGCAGAAGCAACAAAAATATCAGGGCGGCGGTTGTTAAATTAAAATAGCCGGCCAGGGGATAAGCCACCAAAAAAGTCGCCAGCGAAGCATAAGTGCCGGGCATGGGCTTGAGGAAGCCCAGGCCGGCGAGGGAAACGATGAAGATGGCGATTTTATTCACGGGCGATGATGGTTAATTTTTTAGGCAGAATTTCCACCTCAATCTTATCAACCTTGATGGCTTCGCCGTCAATTTGCACCAGCTTTTCCATTTCGGAAAAATATTCCAGGGAAATTTTTTTACCCTTATTTTTGAATAAAAAAGGAAAACGCCGTTTGCCGAAAAAGAAAGCCAACACCACCCTGGCAAAGCCGGCGATGGTTTTATTCCGGGTGATTAAAATTTCCAGCTGGCCGTCGGAAAAATCAACGGGCGTGCGCGGCCGCAGTTTAAAAACGCTCAGGGCGTTGGCAATAACCATGGTGTTACCCTCAATTTTATATGCCTGGCCGTCCAGTTTAAAATTAAAGGTGGCGCGGTAGATTTTCCACTGTTTTAAAAAGGTAAAAACATAAGCTAAAAAACCTACTTTTATTTTAAGACCTCTGGCCGTGGCCTGAATAATTTTGCTCCAGTGACCGATGGATAAGCAGATCAAAAAATATTCCTGCTGGTTTAGCCAGCCGACGTCGATTTTTTTTTCTTTGCCCAAACAGGCGCATTTGATGGCTGATGAGGGAATTAAAGGTATTTGCAGGCTGGAAGCCAGGGCATTGCAGGAACCTTGGGGGACGATCGCTAGGGGCAAGTTAGTATTGCTGCTTAAAAGATAATCGGCGATATTTTTAATGGTGCCGTCGCCGCCGATGCCGATAATTTTTTGATATTGGGAAAAGTCAACTTGTTTAAGCTGGGCTTTAAGCTGAGGCGTGGTTTCCAGCCAATCGTAGCCGGTTTGCGGCAGAAATTTTTTATAATACCTCAAAAAATATTCCTTATAGCCTTTAGGGTATTTAAAACCCGCAACCGGATTAAAAACGATTAAATTTTTTTTAAAATTATCGCTCATTACCACCAGACTTTTTTAAGTTTAAGCCAATAAGCCGCCAGATTGCTTAAGGGGTGCAAAATGAGGGTTAAAACCAAAGCGGCCATGATGATTGGTCGCGAAAGACTGACCGTTAAAGAAATCAGCAGAAAGTAGCCGATAATAAAATCCCATTGATCCAAGAAAGGTGCCATAGTTCCGCTGGGTAAATGCAGCCGTCGTTTAAAAAAACTGGCAACAATGTCACCGCCAACCGCGCCCAGGCCGCTTAAAATGCCTAAAATCAGCCAGTTTGTTTGAGCATAATCAATGACCGACAGCCGGCGGAAAAAATCAAAATTAAACAACCAGGATTGCAGAGCGACCGCGGCCAGCGCCAATAACATGGCGGTTAAAGTTCCGCCATAGGTTTTTCCCGGCCCCAAAAAATAATTGGTGATTATTTTTTTATTATGGTCCAACGGCTGGGGCAGGATTTTAAGCTTGCTGGCTAAGGTGGCGGACATATTGGCCAGGTAAGCCGGCGCCAGCAAGTATAATGATTGCCAGATCAGAAACATCATAGGAATTAGAAATTGTAAAGTTGTTTGCCGTTGTTCAGAATACTTTTTTATAGTTTCTGATAATAATAAAAACGCCGCTGAGGTAGCTGATAAACAGGGTTAATAGCAACAGGTAAAAGGTTAAGGGCTCTAAAAGATTACGGTCGGGCGGATTAAGTCCGGTTAAGGCTAAAATGCCTAAAGCCACGCCTAGAGTTTGAAATAAAGTTTTAGATTTGCCTGATTTTCTTGCGGGAATGGAAATATTTTTAGATAAGGCCAAATCCCGGAAAGAAGAAATAATCAAATCCCTGAAGATCAGCAATAAAGCCAGCCAGGCCGGAATCACTTCCTGATCAACCAGGCAGATTAAAAAAGCGCTGATGGTTATTTTGTCGGCCAAAGGATCTAGAAAGGTACCCAAGGCGCTGACCTGGTTTAATTTTCTGGCCAGATAACCGTCCAAAAGATCCAAAAACATGGCTGAAAGAAAAAGACCCAGCGACCAGAGATAATGGCCGGCGAACGTCAGATAAAATGAACCGACAGCCGCCGCGGCTAGCGCCAGTCTGAAAAGCGTGATTTTATTGGGTAGCGTCATAAATTTATCCAGCACCCCCTGAAGTATATTTATCTAACTTCAGAGGGTGCTCGGGGGTGCCGGATTTATTATAAGGGAAAAGTTTAGCTTAAAAAGCCGGTAATTAAACTCCGACTTTTTAGGGTGATTAATCCGTAAAGGGCGCGGCTTGGTAATTAGGCGCTTCTTTGATTATGCTAACATCATGAGGATGGGATTCCCTGAGGGAGCTATGGGATATTTGAATGAATTTCGCTCTTTTATGCAACTCGTTGATGTTTTTTGAGCCGGTATAACCAAGGCCGGCTCTGAGGCCGCCGATTAACTGATGGACGCGATCAGCCAATTTGCCTTTAAATAAAGTTTGGCCGACAATACCTTCGGGGATTAATTTATCGACCGTCTCATCTTTTTTTAAACCGTATCGGTCGCGCGCGCCCTGGCTCATGGCTTCAATGGAGCCCATGCCGCGGTAGATTTTATACATCTGGCCGCCCATATAAGTGATGTCCCCGGGGCTTTCTTCGGTGGCGGCAAACAGACCGCCGATCATCACGCTGTCCGCGCCGGCGGCCAAAGCTTTAACAATATCCCCGGAATATCTGATACCGCCGTCGGAAATAATGGGCACGGTGGATTTGCCCCGGCCCTTGGCCGCGTTTTGGATGGCGCTGATCTGGGGCACGCCAACGCCCGCCACTACGCGGGTGGTGCAAATGGAACCGGGACCGACGCCGACTTTGACGGCATCGGCGCCCAGAGCGATCAGCTCTTTGGCCGCTTCGGCGGTGGCGATGTTGCCGGCGATAATGTCAATGTCCTGCAATTTTTTATTCTTTTTTAAGGCTTTTAAGGTTTCAAAAACATTCTGGCTGTGGCCGTGAGCCGTATCAATGGTAATAACGTCGACTCCGCTGGCCGCCATCAGTTCCGCCCTTAAAATGGCTTCGGCTTTAACGCCCACGGCGCCGCCGACCCTTAAGCGGTCTCGGGAGTCTTTATTAGCTTCGGGGAACTGCAGGTTTTTAGCCACATCGCTGCGCGCGACGATGCTTTTCAGCAGACCCTTCTTATCCACGATCAGCAAGACCGGAACTTTTTTCTCTCTGATCAGTTGCCTGGCGGTGTTTAAAGAAGTACCGACCGGAGCAATCACCAGCTCTTTCAGGGTTTTCATCCGTTTTTTGATGGTCAGATTTTCGTCATCCGGCCAGAAATAATCGTATTTTGTCAGCAAGCCCACTAATTTGCCCTGATCGATAATGGGAATGTTTTTATAGCCTTTTTCTTCCCTGATTTTTACCGCGTCCTTAATCAAGTCATCAGGGCCCAAAGTCAGCGGGTTTTCGATAAAGCTGTTACGGAACCTTTTAACCTTGGCGACTTCTTCCGCCTGTTTTTCCGGCGTAAGATTACGATGGATAAAGCCTAAGCCCCCGCTCATGGCCAAAGCAATGGCCAGTTTGCTTTCGGTCACGGTATCCATGGGCGCCGAAACCAAGGGAATATTTAGGTCAATATTTTTGCTCAGCTTAGTTTTGGTGTTGACGTTATTGGGGGTGATATTGGTTTTTAAAGGCAGGAGGAGTACATCGTCAAACGTGATGCCTTGTTGAAATTCTTGTTTCATATAGCTTGATGTTTCGCCAATCGAGCTCGGCTCGGGTTTAGCTCGACCAATGACTCGTAAACAACGGGCTAAATCATTCGACGCACTATTTGTGCAGTTGGCGGATTATTTTGTAAAAATATATTTATAGTGATATTATAAGTAAAATATTGAATAATTTCAAGGCACATGCCAATTAATCATCAACAGATTGCCGTTTTAGACTTTGGCTCCCAGTACACCCATTTGATCGCCCGGCGTTTCCGCCAATTGGGGGTTTTAGCCAAGCTTTATTTGCCCACGGCTGATTTAAGTCGGATTCCCAATCTCATTGGCATAGTTTTATCGGGCGGTCCGGGCAGCGCCGGGGATAAAGAGTATCCTTACAATCCCGATATATTTAAACTGGGCCTGCCGATTTTGGGCCACTGCTTCGGCCATCATCTGATCGCCCACCATCTGGGCGGCGAGGTCAATAACGACGGCACCGGTGAATATGGCCTGGCCACCGTTCAAGTTGGCGAGTCAGTCATCTTTGAAGGTTTGGCCGGCGGCGAGGTTGTTTGGATGAGCCATGGCGACAGCGTTACCCGCCTGCCTCAGGGCTTTAAAACGATCGGCGGCACGCCTGATTGCCCGATTGCCGCCATGGCCAACGAGGCCGAAAAAATTTACGGCCTGCAGTTTCATCCCGAAGTCACTCATACGGTTCACGGCCAGATCATTTTGGAAAATTTTGCTTTTAAAATTTGCGGAGCCGCGAGAGACTGGCAAATCAAGGATTGGTTGGATCAGGTTATTCAGCAAACAAGAAAGGACGTCAAAGATAAAAAAGTCTTTTTGCTGGTTTCGGGCGGAGTTGATTCCACGGTCTGTTACGCTTTATTGGAAAAAGCTTTGGGTCGCGAGAGCGTTTTTGGCCTGCACGTGGATACCGGGCTGATGAGGAAAAATGAAGTCGCTCAGGTGCAGGGTTCGCTGGCCCAGGCCGGTTTTGAAAGTTTGCAGGTCAAGGACGCCTCGGCACAATTTTTGTCCGCCCTCAAGGCTGTTTATGATCCCGAAGAAAAAAGAAAAATCATCGGCCAGTTATTTGTGGACATGCAGGCGCAGGTTAGCCGCGAGGTCGGCCTGAATTCGCAGGACTGGCTCCTGGGGCAGGGCACCATCTATCCGGATACCATAGAAACCGGCGGCACGCACCATGCCGATACGATCAAGACTCATCATAACCGGGTGGCCGAGATTCATCAGTTAATTGCCGCCGGCAAGGTGATTGAGCCGCTCAAGGATTTATATAAAGACGAAGTCAGGGAACTGGGGCAGTTGTTGGGACTTTCACCTAAACTGGTTTGGCGCCAGCCTTTTCCGGGACCGGGTTTGGGCATCAGATTACTTTGTCATAATAAAAAAGGGGAAAGGGACAATGAAAAATTTGATGAGATAAAAAATAGGATTGCCAGGATTGTCCCGTCACCGTATACAGCCAAAGTTTTGCCGATTAAAAGCGTGGGCGTGCAGGGCGATTATCGCACGTACGCCCACCCTTGCGTGGTGGAAATTCCCAATTCCAAATTTTCAAATATAGACTGGCCGGAACTGGAAATTCTGAGCCCGGCGATCACCAATAAAGTCCGGGCCGTTAACCGCGTGCTGATCAGGGTTGATGACGGCTATGGGAGTTCGGCAAATAGGGACTGGCATCTGGATGACGGGGAACTGATTGAAGCCTCGGTGACCAAAGAAAGATTGGATTTACTCAGAGAGATTGACGCTATCGCGCAGGAGGAAATGGTTAAGGCCAAACTGGAACGTGATATTTGGCAGTTTCCCGTGGTTTTGGTTCCCTTTGGCTTAAACAGCAAAGATAGCGTGGTTTTGCGTCCGGTTTCTTCTTTGGAAGCCATGACGGCCAGATTTTATCCTTTGGAGCCAGAAGTTTTGCAGCAGATCGTTTCCCGGATTATTGCCCTAAACCAAACCTCTTTTGTCTTTTTTGACGTGACCAATAAGCCGCCGGGCACGATTGAATGGGAGTGAGAGGCCGATGGTGTGTTGAGAGTTAAGAGTTACCAGCCGGACTCGCCGTTGTGGCGGGCGGGTATGATACATGATTGTATTATCGGTCCCTTGATTCATTAATGATTTTTTGTTAAAATTTAGATGGTTTTTCGATCAATCAGGTTTTTCGTGGAAAATTTGTTTTCCAGTGCTTGTTGCTTTTTATGGCTTAGCCAGGCGGTTAGTCTTTTAATCATTTAGTCTTAATTAATTCTAGCGTCTTCCTTAATTTGTTAGCTAGAATAGCAGAAACAAGCATGGCCACAATCGTCGACGGCAGAAAAATAGCTTTCGCAATTCTTAATGACTTGGAAACAAGGGTTAATGTTATCAAGCGGCAGGGCGGTCAGGCGGCTTTGGCCGTGGTCATGGTCGGCGATCATAAACCTTCACAAACCTACGTCAGGAAAAAAGGCGAGTCTGCCCAGAAAATCGGGGTAGATTTTTTTAAATTTGTTTTCCCGGAAAAGACTGATAAAGAAACGCTCAAAGAGCGCTTGAAACAGATTCAACAGGAGCATCAGCTGGCGGGCATGATTTTGCAGTTGCCGTTGCCTGAACGGCTCTGGCCTTTTACCAGGGAAATAGTCAATCAGATTGAGATTGACGTTGACGTTGATTGTCTGTCGCATTTGGCCTTGGGCCGGGTGATGATGGGCGAGAGCGCCCTGATCCCGCCGACACCCGGGGCGATTATGGAAATTTTAAAATATCATCGGGTGGAGCTGGCGGGCAAAGAAGTCTGCTTGGTTGGCCGCGGCGATCTGATCGGCAAGCCGCTGGCCGCCATCCTGGCGCACGAGCCGGTGACTTTGGTGACCTGCGGCCGGTCTACCCCGGATTTAAGTCATTATACGAAAACGGCCGATATTGTGATTACCGGCGTGGGCAAAAAAGATTTGCTGATCGGTGAGATGATTAAGACGGGCGCGGTGGTGATTGACGCCGGTGTTTCTTTTGTCGGCGATCAGATGTACGGGGATATTGATTTTGCCTCTGTCAGCCAAAAAGCAGGCTTGGTGGTGCCGACGCCGGGCGGAGTCGGACCGATTACTGTGGCAAAGTTATTGGAGAACACGGTTAAGGTGGCGGAAAGCAGATTAAAATAAGGGCGCTTCCCTGAACTAAAAGAGTTTTTGTTGCCTCTCAGTCTTGCCCGAGTTTCCTTAAGGATTATTATAACCCACTTTAATAAATAGCAGACATGAAAAAAAATTGGCAAACAGTCGCCGTGGTTGGCGCCCAGTGGGGCGATGAGGGCAAGGGTAAAGTCACCGATTATTACGCCAGCGCCACGGATTACGTGGTCAGATTCCAGGGCGGCAACAACGCCGGCCATACCATTGTCCATCATGGCCGGACCCATAAGCTGCATCTTTTGCCTTCCGGCATTCTGCATTCTCATAACAAGATAGTTATTGGCAATGGCGTGGTGGTTGATCCTCGGGTCTTGCTCCAGGAACTGGCCCAGCTTAAAAAAATCGGTTTGAAGCCCCGGCTGTTAATTAGCGAACGGGCGCATCTGATTTTTCCTTTTCACGTGACTTTAGACACGGCCAGCGAAAAAGCGCAGGCTAAAAAAAACCTGTCGGCTTTATCAACGCACCGCGGCATTTGGCCGACCTATGCGGATAAGATGGCCAGAGTGGGCATTAGAATGGTGGACCTGGTCAATCCGCAGGTTTTTAAAAGAAAGTTTGATCTGTTGTTCGGCCTGCAGCAGCAAAGGCTGTCCGTTATTTATAAAAGCAAGATTAAGCTGGATAAGCGGAAAATCATCCAAGACTATCAGGCTTACGGCCGCAGGCTTAAGCCGTATATCAAGGACATTTCTTTGGAACTTGATCGGGCTTACCGGCAGGGTAAAAAAATTTTGTTTGAGGGCGCCCAGGGAGCGATGCTGGATGTTGATCATGGCGTTTATCCGTATACCACTTCTTCCAACACCACTGCGGGCGGCATTGCCAGCGGCGCGGGCATCAGCCCGACTCGTTTGGATAAAGTCATCGGCGTGGTCAAGGCTTATGTGTCCAGAGTGGGCGGCGGCGCCCTACCCACGGAATTAAAGGATGAGATCGGCGATGATATCCGCGAAAGAGGGGCCGAATACGGCACCACCACCGGCCGTCCTCGCAGAATCGGCTGGCTGGATCTGGTCCAGCTCCGGCTGGCCGTCAGAATCAACGGCTTGACCTCTTTGGCGATTACCAAAATTGATATTTTAAACGGCTTAAAAGAGGTTAAGGTTTGCAGCGGTTATCGATACGGTAAAAAATTGCTCAAAGAAATGCCGGCTGATTTATCGGTTTACGAAAAATGCCGGCCGGTTTATCAAAGCTTTAGCGGCTGGCAGGCCCAAGACACGCAACCCAAAATCTACCGGCAGTTACCAGTCAATATGCGGAAATATTTATCGTTTATTGAAAAAGACCTGGGCGTGCCGATTGAGTTGGTTTCCGTTGGCGCGGAAAGACAGGCGACTGTTCTTAAATAAGGGGTAAAAAAAGAACCCGGAGTTTGGCAACCCGGGTGGAAGATTCAGAGGAAAGTGATATCGGGGCTGGTGATTGCCATGTAAGTGGCTTCACCAAAACCGGCGTTGCGTCGGCATTCAAACCGACACCGCCTGCCATTATTTCCCTCAAGCGTTTCTTGGTGGTGCTGAGTGAATTCCCCAGCGCGCGCCAGAAAAATTTCACCACTGTCAGTCTGGAATCTATGTACCCAGACCAGCCATCCGAGGTAAACTCCTTTAAATATCATTTACAACCTCCAATGTAGGAAAAAACGCTTCACTTTAAACTAACCTCTAATTATCATTTTGTCAATGCCGGAAGTGATTTTAAAACTTAATAAATTAAGCGATGCGGAAGTTTTGAAGTTATTGAAAAAATATAACATTGGCTTAACCGTGGCCGAAGCCCGGAAAATTGAAACGGAAATTTTAAAGCGCCCGATGACTTTAACCGAGGCCACGGCTTGGAGCATTCAGGGTTCGGAACACTGTTCCTATAAATCGTCCAGGCATTATTTAAAACAACTGCCCACCAGCGGCCCCAACGTCATCCAGGGACCGGAAGAGGACGCGGGCATCGTGGAGATCGCGCGGTATCAGGGGGAAAGATGGGGCATTGTTTTTGCCCACGAATCCCATAATCATCCGTCGCAATTGGTGCCGTACGAGGGCGCGGCCACGGGCGTCGGCGGCATTGTCAGGGACGTGGTCTGCATGGGCGCCAAAGTCATTGCCTGCGCCGACCCCTTAAGGTTCGGCGAAATTTCCTCCAACAAATCCAAATGGATCGCGCAGGGCGTGGTTGCGGGCATCGGGGGCTATGGCAACCCTCTGGGCATCCCCAACATCGCCGGCGATGTTTACTGGAATTCCTCATTTAACGAAAATTGCCTGGTTAACGTGGTCGCTTTGGGTTTGGTTAAAGAGTCGGAAGTCATCCATTCCAAAGCGCCGGTCGGCGCCGCTGACGGCCGGCATGATCTTATTTTAGTGGGCAAGCCGACGGACAATTCCGGTTTTGGCGGTGCCTCGTTCGCTTCCTTTGAACTGGACGAAGCGGAAAAGGAAAAAAACAAAGGCGCGGTTCAGGAACCCAACGCCTTTTTGGAACGGCATTTATTGGAATCAACTTACGCCTTGTTCGCCCTGCTTAAAGAAAAAAAACTTTTGGATAAAGTCGGCTTTAAAGATATGGGCGGCGGCGGCATCTTGTGCGGCTCCGTGGAAATGGCGGACGCGGCCGGCTTTGGCGCTATGGTTGATTTGGACAAAATTCACGTGGCCATGGCCAATCTGCCGCCCCAGGTTATTTTGGCCGCCGAAACCCAGGAAAGATTTATGTGGGTGGCCCAGGCGGACGTCACGCCGCTGATTTTAAAACATTATAACGTAACTTGGGCTTTACCCAAGGTTTCTAAGGGCGCCCGTGCTTCGGTCATCGGCAGGATCACCACCGACGGCCAGTACATTGTCAAGTACAAGGGTCTGGAAAAAGTGGTGGATGCCAGAGCCTGCGACATCACCCGAGGCTTAAAGTATGACCGGCCAGTCAAAGAACCAAAACAACAGAACCTGGAACCACAAATTCCGGAACCAAAAGATTATAATGAAGTTTTGTCAAAGATACTGGCACATGAGAACATCGCTTCGCGGGATTGCGTTTACGAACGCTATGATAAAACCGTCCAGGGCTATACCGTCATAGAGCCGGGCCGGGCCGACGCCGGCGTGATGAAGCCGTTGATTGACGAAGATTTACCCGAAGAACTTAAACGCATCGGCATCGCTTTGGCGGTTGACGCCAATCCTTTGTACGGCCGAATCAGCTCGTATTGGGGCGCGGTTAACGCCGTGGCTGAAGCTACGCGCAATGTGGCGGCGGTCGGAGCCGTGCCCTGGAGTCTCACCGATTGCCTGTGCTATGGCAATCCGGAAAAGCCCGAACAGATGTGGCAGTTTGCCGAAGGCGTTAGAGGCATAGCCGATGCCTGTAAGAATATTTATCTCAAGGGTTATGAGGCGGCGCCGTTGCCTGTGATTTCCGGCAATGTCAGCCTGTATAACGAATCCAAAAAAGGGCCGGTTGATCCTTCGCCCATTATTGCCTGTTTGGGCCGGATGTCTGATTACGCCAAAGCCGTCACCCTGGAATTTAAGGAGCCTGATTCAGCCATTATGTTGATTGGTTCCAGAAAGAATGAGCTGGGCGGTTCGGTCTATTACCAGTTGTTTAACGAGTTGGGCGCCAACGTGCCCCAGCCCGAATTTGCGGAAGTGAGAAATCAGCTGTACGCCGTGACCGATCTAATTGATCAAAGACTGCTCTTAGCTTGCCATGATATTTCCGACGGCGGTTTGGCCGTCACCTTGTCCGAAATGTGTTTTGGCGGCAGCGGCCAGAACCGGATCGGGGCTGAGGCGGACTTAAGGTATGTGCCAGCCAGCGGCTTAAACCTGTCGGCTAAACTGTTTTCCGAAACCGGCGGGTTTGTTGTGGAAACAAAGATGCTGGCTGAAGTCAAAAAAATTTGCGGCAAATACGGGATTGACATAATTGAATTAGGACAGACAAATAAGAATAAAGAATTAAGAATTAAGAATGAAGAAAAAGAAATCATCAGGCTGTCCGTTGAAGACATGGCGGATAAATGGCTTAATGGTTTAAGAGATAAGATGAATGGGTAAAAAGCGACACGAGAGATTCCGTGCCGCCTAATACTTTGCGATGACAATTAATGCCCCTACAATTATAACAGTTGGTTACAAAGGCGCTGGAGTCAACAAAGACGTCCGCTTGCGTTAAGGCTTTGGCGGATAAGCGCGAGTTCCATACTATTTTAAAAAAATCAGATATGCCTATAAATTATAAAGATTCGGGTGTTAACATAGATGCCGGCAATGAGGCGGTCAGACGCATCAAAGATCAGGTCAAAACCACTTTTACCAAAGAAGTGGTCACGGGTTTGGGCACTTTTGGCGCGATGTACGACGCCAGCTGGCTTAAGGATTATAAAAATCCCGTGTTAGTTCAAAGCGTTGATGGCGTGGGCACCAAATTAATCATCGCCAAAATGGCCGGCAATTTGGCCTGCGCCGGCCAGGACATTGTCAACCATTGTTGTAATGATATTTTATGCCAGGGCGCCCGGCCGTTGACTTTTTTGGATTACATCGCCGCCGCTAAACTCAAACCCCAAGAAGTGGCGGAAATTGTCAGCGGCATGGTTAAGGCCTGCCGGGAAAACGGCGTCAGTTTAATCGGCGGGGAAACAGCCGAAATGCCGGGCGTCTACGCGCCGGGCGAGCATGACGTGGCCGGCTGTATTTTAGGCGTGGTGGAAAAGTCAAAGATTATTACGGGCGATAAAATCCAGGAGGGCGATATGCTGCTGGGTTTAGGCTCCTCCGGCATGCACACCAACGGCGCTTCTTTAATCAGAAAAATATTTTTCAGTGGCGGGCCATATGACGCCGGCAGCCAGTTTGAAGAGTTGCATTTTCCTTTGGCCAAGGAACTGGCCGTGCCGCACAAATCATACGTTAAGGCGGTCAGCCGAGCTATGAACCAATATGAGGTTAAAGGTATCGCCCACATTACCGGCGGCGGTTTGATAGAAAACATTCCGCGGATTCTGCCGGCCGGTCTGGCCGTGGAAATAAAAAAGCATTCCTGGGATATTTTGCCGATTTTTAAAGTCATCCAGAGAATCGGCGAGGTGGCCGAAGAGGAAATGTACCGGGTTTTTAACATGGGCATCGGCCTGGTTTTGATCATCGCCAAAAATCAAATGGCCGGTCTTAGGGCGGACCTGATAAAAAATGGCGAGAAAGTTTTTGAAATCGGCCGGGTGGTTAAAGGCCAGCAGAACGTTAAATTAATATAGCGCGCCTAGAACGCTAATAACTCACGAATAATACGCGAACGATTATGATGAGCGTGTCATCGGCGAGCTATTAGTGCTTTATTGGCAAATAATATGCATAAAATAGCCATAATTTTATTTCCCGGTTCCAATTGTCATCTGGAATCTTATCGGGCCGTTAAGCAGGCCGGCCTGGCGCCGGAGATTTTCAGGTGGAATGACGATTACCAAAAATTAAAAGATTTTGACGGCTATTTTATCGTGGGTGGATTTTCTTATGAGGACCGGATCAGATCGGGAGCGATTGCCGGACGGGATCCGGTGATGTCGGTCATTAAAGAACAGGCGGATTTAGGCAAACCGGTTTTGGGTATTTGCAACGGCGCGCAGATTTTGGTGGAGTCCGGCCTGATTCCTGGCTTAAAGTCCGGTGATTTGGGTGCCGGTTTGGCCTGGAACGATCATGGCTATTTAAATATTTGGGTCAGGATTAAAAATGAAGCCCCGGCCGGGCGCTCGGCTTTTAATAATTTTCCCGCTGATCATCATTTTGCTTTGCCGATCGCCCATGGTGAAGGCCGCTGGGCGGTGCCGGCCGAAGTTTTAGCCCAACTGCAAGAGAACGGTCAGTGTGTTTTTAGATATTGCGACGTTGCCGCTCAGGTGAAAAATGAATATCCCGTTAATCCTAATGGCACTATGTCTAATCTGGCCGGCGTTTGTAATCCTCAGGGCAACGTTTTGGCTTTGATGCCGCATCCGGAAAGGACCGCCGACGGTCAGGTGATTTTTGAATCAATGAGACAGTATTTGGAAGCCGGAAGTCAGAAGCTGGAAACTGGAAACAAATCGCGCCTCAGGACTCAGGCCTTAAACGTCCAAGAGAAAGTTGAGCTTAAAAAATATAAAAAATCAGACAAGGCTTATGAATTCCTGGTTGATTTAATCATCACGGACAATGAAGCGGAAACTTTGCAGGTGGCGCTGGATAATCTGGGTTACCCTCAGGTTAAAGTAAGCCGCCTGACTCACTTTGAGGTCGGCGTGGATAAAAAGTCAGCTGACTTAACGGACGAACTCATCAGGTCGGGTGAGCTGTTAAATACCAACAAGGAAATCGCCTACGTGGACGACCGCGTCAAATTAAAAGCCAGGGCTTATAAAATTTTGGTCAGGTACAAAGATGATTTTTTCGGACCGGCAAAATTGGCTACCCTGAATAATCGCCTAAGTCTCAAGTCGGTTAAGTCCGTTAAACAGGGGGTTGTTTGGCAGCTTGAATGCAAAGAGGACGTTTGGCAAAAAATTCTGGCTTCACATATTTTATTCAATCCTTACGTACAGGAGGCACAGTTGATCGCGGCTCAAGACAGATAGTTTACTCGCCGACGCTACCTCATTCGCTACCTCCTACGCTACCTCCTACGCTAAAGCTTCGGCGGTCAAGAAAGCTTCGGCTCAGCGGGCGGATGAATCACTGACGATATCCGTGCGCTATCAATGATTCATCGGCGGTCTTTGTCTGACGGTTTACAGTTTGTATATCGGCGATGCGATTTTTGTCATACTGTAGCTGGTGTTTACGGTCGTGGCCGTTTACGACCGGTTGCGGGCAAAAAAGCGCTTACTTAAAAAAATGATGGATATTTTTAAAATTAAAACCCCCGAGCTAGACGATCTGGAAAAATACCGCGATCAGCCGGTTTCGTCCACGGTCAGCGATTTGGCCGGAGAGACCGGCAAGCCGTTTTATAAAAATAAGATTTTTTTGGCCATCATGATTATTTCGGTCAGCCTGTCGGTGATTTCCATGATCATTTCGTTATTCATCCGCTAACTGAGGGAGAATATAGTCGCGCATGCATCTAAATAATTAATTAGTAATTATGGATAAAACAACCATTGAAAAAAATTTAAATAACGTTTTAACCGAAACTGATTTTAAATCACTGGGGGAGAAAAAAGTCGGCAAGGTCAGAGACAGTTATCTAGGGGAGGATAACATCATCTTGATTACCACCGACCGTCAAAGCGCCTTTGACCGAATTTTAGCCGCCATTCCTTTTAAGGGCCAGGTTTTAAATCAAACCAGTGCCTGGTGGTTTGAGCACACCAAAGAGATTATTCCCAATTTTGTCCTGGACGTGCCCGATCCCAATATCGTCGTCGGTAAAAAATGCCAAGTTTTTCCCTTTGAAGTGGTTGTTAGGGGTTATTTGACCGGCTCCACCGAGACTTCCGTCTGGGTCAATTATCAAAAAGGCGTCAGGGATTTTTGCGGCCACAAGCTGCCGGACAACATGGTCAAGAATCAACGATTCAACCGGCCTCTGGTCACGCCCACGACCAAGTTTGAAAAGCACGACCGCAATATCGGCCGCAATGATATTTTAGTGGAACAGCTGGCCACGGTGGCCGAGTGGGAGCTGATTTCGGAAAAAGCCTTGGCTTTATTCGCCTACGGTCAAAAGGTTGCCCAGGAACATGGTTTGATTCTGGTGGACACCAAGTATGAATTCGGCAGGGATCAAAAAGGCAATATTTTGCTGATTGACGAAATTCACACGCCGGATTCCTCACGTTATTGGCTGACCGAAACTTACAGTCAGAGAATTCAGGCAGGCAAAGAACCGGATAATATTGACAAGGAATTTTTAAGGTTATGGTTTAAGGAAAACTGCGATCCGTATCACGATGCCGAATTGCCTCAAGCTCCAAAAGAACTGGTGGCGGAATTATCCAGCCGTTATATTAAGCTCTACGAAATGATCACCGGCCAGGCCTTTCAGGTTGATGACCGGCCGATTATGGACAGAATGGAGGCAAACTTGCGAAATAAAGGCTATTTAGTATAATGGAGGCGCGTCATCCATAAACCGCGTCTTTAATCAGCAGACACTAAAGGCGGTTGACCATACTTAAATACGTGAAAAATGAAAGTCATAATTATTCTAGGTAGCCAGTCCGACACGGCCTGGGGCCAAAAAATCACAGAAAGCCTGGCTGAGTGGAATTTAGCCTCAGAAACCATCGTGGCTTCGGCACATAAAGTTCCGGAAAAGGTTTTTGCCCTCGTGCAAAAAAACAATCAGGAAAAAAATCTGGTTTACGTCACCGTCGCCGGACGATCCAACGGTTTGTCCGGAGTAGTGGCCGCCAATTCCGTTCAGCCGGTGATCGCCTGTCCGCCGTTTAAAGATAAGTCAGACTTATTGGTTAACATCCATTCCACCATGCAGATGCCCTCGGAGACTCCGGTCTTAACGGTTTTGGATCCGAGTAACGTCGCGGCCGCCTGCGCCAGAATCTTAGGGCTGGCTGATGAAAATCTTCAGCATAAAGTTGAGAATAAGATTAAAGAAATAAAAGATAATTTTAGCTAAAGTGGCGGCCAGAAACAAGCCCTGGATTACAAGTTTATTTGAAGATATTTGTTATTGATTATTTTTTGCCCGTCGGCCGGACAGGCAGGTAACTTGCAGCTCGTAGTTTGCCTAAAATTTATGTCAGAATTAAAATCAATATCTCCCTTAGACGGCCGTTATCAAAATGACGTCAAAGACTTAAGTCCGATATTTTCCGAAAGCGCTTTGATGAAATACCGGCTGATTATTGAGATTGAATATTTGCTTGCCTTGTCGCACGAACCGAAAATTAAGGAAGTCCGGGAGTTTAACGATGAGGACCGGGTCAACTTAAGAATGATTTACGAAAAGTTCAGCGAGGAGGAGGCGCTCAAGGTGAAAAAAATAGAAAAGACCACCAACCATGACGTTAAGTCGGTTGAGTATTATTTAAAAGATAAGCTAAAAAAAATTAACGGCTTAAAAGATTATTTGGAGTTTGTTCATTTTGCCCTGACTTCCGAAGACGTCAACAACTTGGCTTACAGTTTGATGCTCAAGGATGGCGTGGCCGTTTATTTAAGGAGCCTGCGCACTTTATTAAAAGAACTAAAATCCTTGTCTTGGGCCAATAAGAATGTGGCGTTGCTTTCCTTAACCCACGGCCAGCCGGCCAGCCCGACCACGGTTGGCAAAGAACTGGCGGTTTTTTATTACCGCCTTTTTAGGCAGCTGGATGTTTTAAGCCAGATCAAGCTTCAGGGCAAGTTTTCCGGCGCGGTGGGCAACTGGAGCGCCCAGGCGGCGGCTTACGGCCGGGTGGACTGGCCGGCTTTTAGCCAGACATTTATTGAGTCATTTGGCCTGGAATTCAACCCGCTGACCACTCAGATTGAATCTCATGACGGCCTGGCCCAGGTTTATCACGCTTTAATCAGGATTAATAATATTATCCGTGATTTGAATCAGGACGTCTGGCTTTATATCAGCCGGGGGGTTTTAAAGCAGCACAAAGTCAAAGGCGAGGTCGGTTCATCAACCATGCCGCACAAGATTAACCCCTGGAAATTTGAAAACTCCGACGGCAATTTGGGTCTGGCTAACGCCCTTTTGTCGCAGCTGGCCAATCAGTTGCCGGTTTCCAAGCTCCAGCGCGATCTTTCCGACAGCACCGCTTTAAGGAATCAAGGGGCGGCTTTGGCCTACGCCCTTCTGGCTCTAAAATCAACTTTGGACGGTTTAGCCAGACTGGAGGTTGATCGGCAGGCCGCCCAAGCGGAGCTTGATAACCATTGGGAAATTTTGGCCGAGCCGATCCAGGTGGTTTTACGGCGCCTGGGCTACGATCAGCCGTACGAAAAATTAAAACAGCTGACCCGGGGCGTCAGGATTACCCGAGCCGCTTTACAGCAGTTGGTCAGGGGACTTAAAATACCCAAGCCGAAAAAGGATCAGTTGTTAAAGTTAACGCCGGAAAAGTATATCGGCCTGGCAGCTAAATTGGTTGAAAAATATTTAAAGTAATCAAGAAATCAAGATTCTTTATTCAATACGTAACTTTTAACCCTTAACTCTTCAATATTTTCATGTGCGGAATCGCTGGCATTTTTTCCAACAATCAGGTTGCGACCGAACTTTATGAAAGCTTGCTGGCCTTGCAACATCGCGGGCAGGATTCGGCTGGCATCTCCACTTACGGCTGTCGTTTTCATCTGAAAAAAGGCATGGGCTTAGTCCGTGATGTTTTTAAGCAGGAGAGTATGCAGGGGCTCAAAGGCAATATCGGCATCGGCCAAGTTCGCTACCCCACCGTGGGCGGGGGCACTTTGGAGGACGCCCAGCCGTTCATGGTCAATTCGCCCTACGGCATCGCCATGGTCCACAACGGCAACATTTTTAATTTCCCCCAGCTTAAGGAAGAATTGTTCAAAGAAAATTTGCGGCAAGTCAATTCCAATTGCGATGTTGAGGCCATTCTGAACGTTTTTGCCCACGAGCTGACGCGTTTTTGTCATCGTGATTTTTTTGATTCCATCTGTAAAGCCGTGGAAAGCGTTTATCTGCGGGCTAAGGGCGGCTATTCGGTTTTAGCGGTCATCGCCGATAAAGGCTTGGTCGCTTTTCGCGATCCTCATGGCATCAGGCCTTTGGTGTGGGGCCAGAGAAAAACCAGTTTTAAGACTGAACACATTTTTGCTTCGGAAAATACCATGTTTGAAATTTTGGATTTTGATTTTTACCGCGACGTCGAGCCGGGTGAAGTGGTTTTTATCGATTTTAACGGCAAGGTGCATCAGCGGTCGGTTTTAAAAAAGGAATTTCGGCCCTGCATTTTTGAATATGTTTACTTTGCCAGGGTGGATGCTTTTTTGAACGGCGTCAGCGTTTATCGCGCCCGTTTAAGAATGGGCCAGAATCTCGCCAGGAAAATCAAAAGGGAATATCCCGATTTGCCGATTGACGTGGTGATTCCGGCACCGCAGAGCGCTGATACGGCCGGGTTGGCCTGCGCGCATGAACTGGGCGTTCGTTATACTGAGGGCATTGTTAAAAATCATTTTATTGGCCGGACTTTTATTATGCCTGGTCAGGAAATCAGGCAGAAGGCCAACCGTTACAAATTGTCGGTGATTGATTTTGAGGTGCGCGACAAAAATGTTTTGGTGATTGACGACAGCATCGTCAGAGGCAATGTCTCCAGGCATATCGTTAAACTGATGCGCGCGCACGGCGCCAAGAACGTTTATTTTGCCTCGGCCGCCCCGCCGCTTAAATATCCGGATCTTTACGGGATTGACCTGCCGACCCAGGATGAATATATTGCTTATAACCGCACCATTGAGGATATCAGAAAGCTGATCGGCGCCGACCTGTTAATTTACCAGGATTTGGAAGATTTAATCGAGGCGGTCACCCGCCGAGGCGATCTTAAATTCACCCGGCCGCATACGGCTTACTTTAACGGCGATTATCCCACCAGCGATGTGGATGAGCATGTTTTGGCGGAAGTGGAAAGGCAACGGAAAGAAGAACGGGCAAAATCAAAAACCGAAAAGACCGAATATCAGGGAGGGATTTTGCTATGAAAGTCCTATTAGTGGGCAACGGCGCCCGCGAGCACATTATCGGCAAAAGCGTCAAGCGGAGTTCTAAGAATCCGGACCTGGCGGTTTTTGCTTCTGCCCATAACCCCGGCCTGATGGAGTTAGCTGCCAGTTATCAAATCGGTGAGATGTCCGACAAGACGGCGATTATTGATTTCGCGCAACGGCAAAAAGTTGATTGGGCGATTATCGGCCCGGAAGCCTGCCTAGCGCAGGGCCTGGTTGATGATCTGGAACAAGCCGGCATTATGGCGGTCGGTCCGTCTCAGGCCTTGGCGCAGATTGAAACCAGTAAATCTTTCGCCAGAGAACTGTTTAAGGAATATCATATTCCGGTCAATCCGGAATTTATGATTTTTGATTCCCCTGATGGAGTAGAAGAATGGCTGGATCATTTAAGAGGCCAGTTTGTCATTAAACCGGATGGCTTAACCGGCGGCAAGGGCGTTAAGGTGGCCGGTGATCATTTTAAAACTATGAACGAAGGCCTGGAGATCATCCGGCAACTGCTTGATCTTGGCCAGCGAGTGGTCCTGGAAGAAAAGCTGATCGGCCAGGAATTCAGTTTAATGACCTTTACCGACGGTCGCCACGCTGTGCATCTGCCGGCGGCCCAGGACAACAAGAGAGCTCTGGCGGGCGATCTCGGGCCTAACACCGGCGGCATGGGTTCTTATGCCTGTGCTGATTTCAGCCTGCCGTTTTTAACTCCTGATGACATTAAAGCGGCGCAAAAAATAAACGAACAGGTGATTGACGCCTTAAAGTCCAAAACCGGCCGGCCTTATCGCGGGATTCTTTACGGCAATTTTATCGCGGTTAACAAAGGCGTGAAGATTATTGAATATAACGCCCGCTTCGGCGATCCAGAGGTGATGAATGTCTTAACGGTTTTGCGTTCTGATTTTACCGATATTTGCCAGGGCATCATCCGTGGCAATCTGGATAAAGTCAAAGTTTATTTTGAAAACGCGGCTACGGTCTGCAAGTATCTGGTGCCGGCAGGTTATCCTTTAAATCCGGTTAAGGATGTGACGATTAATGTCGGTGCCGTTGATCAGCAAAAAGTGGATATATACTACGCGGCCGTTGATCAAAAAAAAGACGGTTTATATTTAACCGGTTCGCGGGCCGTGGCCTTAGTGGCCAAGCATCCTGATTTATTTGCGGCGGAAAAAATAGTAGAGGCGGAAATTGACAAGGTGATCGGCCCGCTTCAGCACCGTCGGGATATTGGCACGCCCAAGTTGATCAATAGCCGCATGGAGTCTTTGAAAAAAATTCGTTCTTAAAAAACTACCGCCACGTTAGTGGGGTAGTGAAAAATTGAAGCTGAGGCTAAGGCCCGGGCAGCCCTGATACAAACAGGGCGACAGGGACAGCTGATCAGCCGTTTGAGGCAGGCAGAACTCTTCGCCCACGAGTAGTAGGTAATAAACGCTGCCCGTGAAGAAGCTAAAACCAGGCTCCCGTGTATTCAGGAGCAGATAAGAGCCGGTTTCTAAACTTCTTACGGCGCAACTTAGATACTCGCCTCTGGCTAATGAGGCAAGATGAGGTGCCAGCCTCAGAGGCCAGGCGACCTGGGTTTTGGCGGTCGGCAGTTTGCCCTGGTAATCCAGGACAGTTATAATCATCATTGACGCCATGGCGGTAATATCGTACCATTGCCCATAGCTAACATTTTCCACCTCAGATATCACTGTTACTAAGTGCTGGCTAAGCCTGAAACTGCCATGGGCTGGCTGGACCATGGCACTGTCAGTGTCAGACTCAGCCGGCTGAGCTGACAGACCTAACGGCAGAGCCAGAATCAGCAGAGCCAGGGATGCTACGCTTCTCATGTTTCCTCCAGGTTTAGGTACACTTTGTGGCCATTATAGCAATTTATGAAGATTAAACAAGTTATATGAATATTGCCGTTTTTGCTTCAACCAAGGGGACCGATTTGCAGGCAATTATAGATGCCATACAATCCGGCCGGCTACCAGGCGTGGATTTAAAGTTTGTCCTTTCCAACCGTCAGGACTGCTACGCTTTGGCCAGGGCCGCCCAGGCCGGGATTAAAACTTTTTTTGTCAATCCTCAAGACGAAGGCGGGCGGCTTAGAACCAGGGAAGATTTTGACCGGTTCTGTCTTAAAATTTGCCGCGATGAGCGGATTGATGTGATTGTTTTGATCGGTTATATGCGCATCATCAGCCCGGTTTTGATTGTTGCTTTTCCTCAGCGGATCATGAACATCCATCCGTCTTTGCTACCCAAATATCCGGGCATGGATCTAGACGTGCATCAGGCGGTGTTGACCAATAAGGAAAAGGAATCGGGCTGCACCCTGCATTGGGTCACCAACGAATTGGACGCGGGCCCGATTATTATTCAGGAAAAAGTTCCCATTGCAGAGGGGGAAACGGTTGATTCTTTAAAAACTAAGATTCAGCTCAAGGAACAGGCCGTCATTCTACGAGGTCTGGAGATGTGCCGTGACGGATTATTAAAGAATTAAGAATGAAAAATAATGAATAAAGAATGATGAATTAAGAAGAAAGAGAAGTTAAGTGTTAAGTTATGGGTAAATTGGGTTAAGTTATTGTTTGATTTCTTGATTTCTTGATTATTTGATTCTTATGCGGCGAGCTTTAATTAGCGTTTTTAACAAGGAGGGAGTTATTGAACTGGTGCAAAGCCTTTCCGTTTTAGGTTGGGAAATAATTTCTACCGGTGGAACGTATAAGCTGTTAGCCGAAGCTGGGATAAAAAATTTAAAGGCGGTGGCTAAAGTTTCCGGTTTTCCCGAAATTTTGGACGGCCGGGTTAAAACCTTGAATCCGCAAATTCACGGTGGCATTCTGGCTGACCGCTCCCAAGCCAGCCATCTTGAGGATCTTAAAAACCAGGCGATTGAGCCGATTGATTTGGTGGCGGTTAACTTATATCCTTTTAAAGAAACCGTCAGCCGGCTGGGTGTTAGCGAAGCGGAGGCGATCGCTAATATTGATATCGGCGGCGTGGCCATGATCCGGGCGGCCGCTAAAAATTATCAGCATGTTTACGTGGTGGTTGACCCCGTTGATTATCAGGAGGTCGCTGGCCGCTTAGATCAGAATGAACTTGACTTTAAAAGAAAGCTGGCCGCTAAGGCCTTTGCTTACACCAAGGATTATGATCAGGCCGTGGCCGGTTATTTTGCCGGCGCGACGGAGTTGTTCTTGAATTTTAAAAAAGTCAGGGAACTGCGTTACGGTGAAAATCCTCATCAGCGTGCCTGTTTGTATCAGGACAGCGGCCAGGGGATCGTCGGCGCGGAAGTGTTGCACGGCAAGGAGCTGTCTTATAACAATCTGGTTGACGGAGACAGCGCTTTTAATTTAATCAGGGAGTTTGGCTGGCCGGCCGCGGCCGTGCTTAAGCACACTAACCCTTGCGGTTGCGCCGTGGCGGAAAATATTGATCAGGCTTTTGCTAAGGCTTACGGCGCAGACGCTCTTTCTGCCTTTGGCGGCGTGATCGTTTTAAACCGCGGCTGCACCGTTGCTATAGCCGAAGCCATCAATCAAGTTTTTGCCGAGATGGTTATTGCCCCCGCTTATGAAGTCCAGGCTTTGGACATTTTACGGCAAAAAAAGAACATTAGGATTTTGCGGGTTAACCTGACTCTGCCTCTGTTGGAGTCAAAGGATTATAAAAAAATAGTCGGCGGCATTTTGCAGCAGGATTTTGATCAGCAGGCCGTCACCGAAAAGGATTTAAAAGCCGTGAACGAAATTTTGCCGACCAAAAACCAGCTGCAGGATTTGCTTTTCGGCTGGTCGGTGGTTAGGCACGTTAAGTCCAACGCCGTGGTGCTGGCTAAGGACGGCCTGACCGTGGGTATCGGCGCCGGTCAGATGTCTAGAGTGGATGCCGTGGAGATCGCCCTGCGCAAAGCCGGGGTTCAGGCTGAGGGCGCCGTGGCGGCCTCAGACGCTTTTTTCCCGTTCCGCGACAGCCTAGACAAACTGGCGCAAAATGGTGTAAAATCAGTTATACAACCTGGAGGTTCACTCAGAGACGCCGAAGTCATCCAAGCCTGCAGTGAGCATAAAATGAGCATGGTGTTCACGGGTTTCAGGGCCTTTAGGCACTAACTTATGAAAAAAATCAAGTTATTGCTGGTATTTTTAACACTGCCACTAGTAGTTAGTGGTTGTTTTAAGTTTTCCCGGAATACGCAGATTTTGGATCCTAAATATCTGGTTTTTAACAATCAGACCCTGGCCGAGGCCGCTTATCAGGTGCGCTATCCAGAGAAGTGGGATTTAAGCGAAGACTCAACGGGCGCCATGGGCACTTCCACCGATGTCGCCGTGTTTAAAGTCAGCCGCGAGCAAAAAATCAGCGCCACAGTTTATCAGGGCGTTGCGGAAAGCGAAGTTTTGGCCATGTTCCAGGCCGAGTCTCAGTCTCAAACAGAAGTTAACCGCTTGCTCGGCTCCCGTCTGATCAGCGCCGGTCCGGATAATGACACACCGGTTGAGGCGATCGTGGTCAAAAACGGGGATTACGTTTATGTTTTTCAAACGACCGTGCCGCACTCGCCGGAGTTTGTTGATTTTTTAAACAACGTCACTATTTTCAACAATCTTAACAGCGTGGCTGAACCGCCGGCCGCCGAAGTCAAACAGCCGATTTATAAATTGTATTTTGGCCGAGAAGGAGCCAATCTGGACAGTTGCACCGTCAGTTACTATCGGGAGGTTTATTTTAACCGGCCGGACGACGAAATTGAGCTTATTCCTAAAGTCATTCAGACTTTGCTGTCTCCGGAGCAACTGCGGCTTAATGAGCTCGGGTTATTTACCGGCATTCCGGCGGGCACCAGATTACTGTCTTTTGGTTATGATAATAACAAGGCGATCGTGAATTTTAGCGCCCACCTTAATTTAGGTGGAGGTTCTTGCGCCATGACCATGAGACGCGATCAAATAGAAAAAACTTTGATGGCCCTCAATGAGGTTTCCAACCTCAAGATTATGCAGGTTGAAATTCAGGTTGACGGCTCCACCGATGAGGTTCTTCAACCTTAGATGATTATCCAGTACCGTCTCGGCAAAGTGCGGGGCGTTGGATTTATCGCATTTAGACATTTAAAAACCTTACCGTAGCCCTATCCGTTGGGACATATAATTTCTTACTTAAGCGTGGCTTTTAATTTGGCGATTTTTCCATTA
>Ga0076285_127_pt1 | contig 21949 bp, 26 predicted proteins | sample RifGroF2_FD_67789 | JGI IMG/M metagenome (GOLD analysis project Ga0076285, IMG submission 67789) | Parcubacteria bacterium GW2011_GWF2_45_11
AAAAGGAGAAAGCAAAAAACATTTCAGATACTTGGGCCGCACGAAACCGACCCTCCCAACGGGCGAATTTCCTATAAATCGCCGCTCGGCGCCGCGCTGATGAATCGCGCGAAAGGAGATACGGTTACGGTTCAAACCGAAAGCGGCGATAAAACTTATCGTATTATAGAAATACGGTGAACTTACAGCCGTTTCTTCGTCAGTCCTCCAGTAACACTCTTATCGCCGCGCGGTAGGCGGGCGGCGCGTCTCCGCCGCTCACGTACTGATTGTTATCGGTATTCTTAACGGCCGTTGCCGAAAAAGTATTAGCACTCGCAGTATTGCCTAAAACTACATAGGTAGTTGAAGCGCTCATGGATGAACTGATGTCCATGTAAACGGTATAATTTCTTGTTTCACCGGCATCAATGTTGATAATGTCGGTGAATTGATAATAACCGCCGTCAGTAACGGCTGTTAAATCACTGCAATTTACCGCGCTAGTGCCAGAACCGCCATTATCATCAACGATTCTTAAGTTACTGATATAATCAGCAACACAATCAGCATGGGCCACAGGAAGTCCAATAAGTTCAACCCTCCATTGTTTAACTTCAATGTTAACGCCAGCGGTAATGGCAAACTTTAACATTGGCACGTTGGTTTGACCAACGGAAACATTGTCGGCTGAAGGACCATTATTGGCAACAGTAACCTGGCCGCCCTGAACTGTGGTTTCGCTGTAGTTGGTGCTGGTACCATCGTAAGTTCCAGCAACTGCACTACTTGTACAAGTAGTAGTGCCAGCGTCAACGCAAGCGCCGTAACCATAGGTCTGGCCTAAGGCATAAACGTCGCTCTCGCTGTCTAAGTAAAACTTAGTGGTATCGCCGTTTCTGGCAGAACCGGCAATATCGGCAGTCACAGTAAATATCCTATTCTGGCTCTTATCTAGCACAAAAGGGGTCGCCAGATCAAAAACGGCTAAACTGTCGCCGTTAATGCCGGAAACTTCGGCCAATAAAGTACTGCTCTGATAAAGCTTTAAGTTGCTGAATTTGGCGTTTTCAAGAGTGCCAGTCTGATACAAAGACAGTCTGCTAAGGTGCATAATTTCGGCTGAACTGTTGGTAACCTTGAACTGAGCCACGGTCGCGCCTGTCTGGCCGACGGTCGGATTCGTTAAGGTGCCGCCGTTAGCATCTACATCTAACCAACCGGTAGAAACTGAACCGATAGTTACAGTATTACCAGATAAGGGGAAGCTGCCGTTTACTTGGGCGCTGGTGCTTACACCATCGGCTGAAGCCAAAGAGTAAATATGCACACCGCCCGCAGTAGCGCCGGAACCGGAAGACACTAAAGCGGCCACGTCTGCACTAAAGGTTAAAGCCTTGGTAGTGCCGGCGGCAACGGAAAGGTTCAGGTTGCTGAAAGTAACAGTTAAAGAAGTATTGTTCAATGATTTGCCGCTGGTTAATCTGGTGGCGCCATCATAGAGATAATAATAACTCATGTCGTTATTATCGCTAGGACCGCTCTTGGTAAAGACCAGGCTATTGACGGTAACCGCGCCATCGGTGGAAGCGGTTAAATTAACCTTTAACAGAGGCACGTTGGTAGCTAAGCCAGGAGCAACTTGCGCGCCCGGTGAGCTGGGAGACAAAGCCACTGTTAAACCGGTGCCAATGGGGGTAGCTGTTGCGCCACCGACTGGATTGGCAATATCGCCTTCAACGCCGGTCACGGAAGTGCCGTCGGTATAGCCGGATAAATCACTCGCAGTCAGGACATAGTCCATATTGAGGTTATTGCCGGTCATGCCGTCTGCAGTCACAGGTCTCTTGGTAGTACCTTCAATGTAGTAAACCTGATCACTGCCGGCCATCTTCACTAAAGTACCGGTGGGATAAGTGGAGGTGGAGGTTAAAGCCGCGCCAGTAGTGTAATAACCGGACAAATAGTCAGGTATAGCCACAATCATCTGCTCCCAGTTCTCGCCATATAAAGCGACAGCTGTTTCTGCAGAATCAAGAGCCATGATAGTTCCGTTAGAACTAACAGCATACACGTTTGGAGAAGCAATCATCCAGGTGCCATCGCCTTGGACGCTGACATATTGCATCAGCCGAGCTCCAGGACGGAGGACCACGGTGCCACCAAGATCGTATGAGAACATTTCGGTATCGGCAATTGTCACGACGCCTGAAAAGTCATCATACCAAGTAAAGTATTCTCTCGCATGGTTAAAGGTGTACCTTTTGCCGTCAGCGGACAGATAATAAACAGCCGGATTAGTGGCAGTTTTAATCAAGTCGCCGGTTGAAGCAACGTTAGCGTGCACTGGAACAGTAACAGCGCCAACAACGCCCCAAAGGCTCAAAATAACCACCATGGAGATCAAGAAAGCTTTCTTGATAAAATTATTCATGGTTTTTTTCCTTGTTAAACTTACATTACCCGTTTTTTCCATTAAAACCGATATTAACCCGGCTTTATGAGGTTGCGGCCTGATTTAGACCCCGACCTTTGCAAGACCATAATTGCCGGATATCAGATTTTAATTTTGGCAGAAAAAACTAAATAAGTAAGCGTTTATTAATCGATTTATGCGCTAAAACGCGCAACCCTCGCTTTAATAATTACCATTTGTAATTATCAAAGTTCAGGCAAATCGACTTGTTAATAATAATAACTATATTAAAAGATTGCATCCCTTACTTAGGGACAATCATTTAATCTAGCATCACTTTTACGTATCCGCCCTAAATACGACACGCAAAAGTGGTGCTGGATTAACCCAAATTATAAAATAACTATCGTTTTCTGTCAAAAAAAATCTAAATTGCCCTAATTTGCCTGAGTTTCAGCAACATTATCAACAGCCCTCTATTCGTTAATAAGATCGGAATTCTGCCCGTCAGCCTGATTATTTTGAATAATGGCGGCGGTGGTTTCGGTGGTGGTAGCGGTTTCCATTGGCAAAATCTCCATCACGCCCTCAACCTTTATTGAATTACTCTGATTGTCCTGATTCGCCTGGTTGCCTTCAGCTGGCAATGATTCATCCAAAGTTTCGCCCAAAATCTCATTAGCCTGAATAATAAGCTGAGTGACATTAGAGACGTTCTTTAAGGCCTCAGTTAAATTCCCTTCTGCCAAAGCGTCGCTGGCTAAATCCAGATTATCTTGGAATTTAACGGTTAATTGGTTTAAGGTCGCCTGTTTTTCAGCGGTCAATACTGCCTGATTTTCTGATGTTGCCTGAACTTGATCTCCGGCTGTTTCAGCTGATTCTTCCGCCAGGTTATCTATGACCTCGGCCGTGGTGGTAACAACTGAACTGGTTTGGGGAGTTATTGCCCTAGACTGGTTAAAATAATCTAAAATCTTGTTTAACTGCTCCGTGGCCCTGGCAATCTTTTCCACCACCAGATTGGCCAGCTCTTCGGCAGAAAGATTCTGCAAGTCCTGCTGATCAATCAGCAACTGGATCGCCTCTCCCTGAACCGCTTCGGTAGCGGCAATGGCCTCATTAACTGCCACTTTATCGGCGCCTTTCATTTCCGATTCTTCTATAACCTTATTTAAAGCATTAACGGTATTTTGGGTGTTAGATGTAACTTCTTTGGCGAGCTCGGTAATGTTCCCGCCCGCCTTGGTCTGCTCGGCAATATCCAAAGAAGCCGAGGCCGCTGACATTTCCTTTTTCAGCTTAGTAACCACGGTATTGATGTGCTTATTCCTTTCCTGATCGTCTAATTTTTCTGATTGGGCCAATTTTTGGGCATCCTTAACGGTCTTTTCCACATGCTTAAGATAAACCTTGGTCTGCGAAGTTGGAGAAGTGGCTAAAACCAATTCCGCCCTTTCTACCGTTTCCCAAACGGAATATAAAAACTTACTGGGATTAAACTCGGCTCTGGCCGCCAAGCCGGTGGCGCTGACCAGCCCGATGAGCAACAAAAAGGAAACTGCTTTAACCGGAGACGGCACTAATTTATCCTGCCAGCCAATAAACCAAACTTTAATGTTATAATTCCAGGACGTTTTGTGGGCAAAAGTATCCTGATTAACTTTATTAACCAAAAAACTCCGGGCTTGTTTCAGCCATTCCTGGCTGGCCTCAACCCGTTCCAGATTTTTCATTTGATTGATGAGTTTTTCGGACATTTTATGTATATTTACGCAATTCTTTAATGGAGCGGTGGATAATGACCCTAACGTGTCCTGGTGATTTATCCACAATTTTAGATATTGCCTTGATAGACAAATCTTCAATGTATCTTAGGACGATTATTTCCCGTTGTTCATCGGGCAAAGTTCTAAGCAACTTTTCCAAGATTTCCCGATTGATGGCTGTATCCGGATCAACCTTAATTGATTCTTCAATTTCTTCTTCGGTATAAATTAGCGGCAGTTCTTCTTTATCGCGGCTACGGTAATAATCAACCACTAAATTGCGGGCGATCTTATAGGCAAAGGCCTGAAACTCCCTGATCTTTTTGCCCGCTAAAATATATTCCCAAATTTTAAGAAAAGTCTGGCTGGCCAAATCTTCAGCCGTCTCCTGATTTTTGACTCTAAAATAGATAAAACGGTAAATTTTATTGCCGTATTTATCAAATATTAGCCCAAAAGCCTCTGGCTCGCCATGGCTAGCCTTAAATAACAATAGGTTTTCATCAATCTCTTTCATTAAATATGACGTCAGAATTGGTAAAATGTTACAAATCTACAAATTACAAAGGATAAATATACTAATTTTTGATTAATTTGACAAGTTGCTCTATAAAAATTAAACGCCTCTGACCCTTGATTGAATCAAGGGCATTCAGGCGTAAAAAGTAAAAATTATTGGTATATTAGTAAAATTCGTAGTTTGTAACTTACAATATTATAAATCCAGAGACATTTTTTGTCCATTATCCCTGAATTTATCGGATACTTTCTTTAATAATACCTGACATCATTTTTTGAATATAAATTTTCTGGCTGAGTGGAACTAAAAATACTTTGTTCCTGGACAAAAGAGTCTTTAATAAAGATACGCGTTTTCTTATAATTAACGTTATATAGTATACAATAGTCTAGAAATAAAAATATTTAAGCTGATGTTAGTAGAATATCTTTTATAGACTATTCTAGAATAAATTGATATAATTCACTATATTAGCCACAAAATAATATGCTTAATGATTTACCTATCAGAGTTTCGGTTAGTGAAGCGGCCAAGCTATTTGGAGTTTCAAGCAAAACAATCAGATCAGCCCTAAAGTCGGAAAAACTTCGCTACATAGTTGTTAATAATCGCTATAAAATCAGCTTTGACAGCCTTTTAGACTGGTCACAGCTATCTACCAGAAGGCGCAATCAATTATCCACAAGCGGTATCGGTCAATATGTTCAAAAATGGAATATTGCCAACAAAAAATACAGCCCCAATCCGGAAATGATAAAGCGCCTCTTAAAACCTAAAAATCAATCTTCCTGAAACCGATCCTGTCTTTGGCCAGATTTTCAGTTTTCCACAGCAGGCCCCTGTAGATCATCTGGCTGCCGTAGCGCCCGTTGATTTGATCCATGGCCTCGCTTAAGTTCAAATCAGGCCGAAAAAACAGCTCCGGCTGCTTAAACATCGGGCATAAATTAAAAACTCCAATTGCCAGCATCGTCACCTTATGAGAAAGCTCGGCCCGGCTTAAAACCTGCTGCGCCGGCCGGAAAATATCGTCTGTGGTGTAAACAGGCTTTTTTAATTTAAAAGATTTACTTAACCCGCCTTGGCCGATGTAAGACCAATGAACGTAAACGCCGTAGGCCAGCTGTTTCCGTTCTCTGAGCCGTACGCCCACTTTTGACGCCAGCTTAAATAACACGGCTGACAAATACTTTTTATCAACTGTCCAGCGCGGCAGACAGTAAGAATGCCCGATGGATTTGCTTTTTAGCTCTTCCAAGGACCTTAAATGGTCAATTTCCAGACCATTAACGTGGCAGTACAGCCAGTAACCTGGCTTACCCAAAGCCGAAAAAAGATTCTGCACCGGGAAGACTCGCAGATCCGCGATTGTCCGTATACCCAGGGCGTTAAGATGCTTTTTAAAGCGCCGGTTAACGCCCCAAAGATCAGTCAACTGCCGCCCTCTGAAAACTGGCTCAAGGGAGGCCTGATCAGGCAACATTAAAGTTGAATCAACTCCTGCCGTATCAGAAGCGAATTTAGCTAAAAATTTGGTAAAAGACAAACCAATGGAGCACCTTAACCAGGAACCGATTTCGGCTTTTACACGCCCGCGAATTTTTTCAGCCAGATACTCGGCCTGCTTAAAATCCCTGCACCAGCCGGTTAAATCCAAAAAGGCTTCGTCAATGCTGTAAGGCTCAAAACTGTCGCTGTAGCTTTTCATTATCCCAAATAATTTTTGGGTGACGCTGCGGTATTTATTGGGATCGTTTTCCACCAAAATAACCTGAGGGCATAATTTAACGGCCTGATAAACCCGGCAGCCGGTCTTAACGCCGACCTTTTTGGCTTCCACCGAGGAAGCGATAATGCAGCCATTGGGCGACAAATAAGCGCAAACACCCAAGGGCTTATTTCTAAAAAAAGGGTTGGCCTGCTGTTCAACCGAAGCAAAATAAGAGTTCATGTCCAAATGTAGAATAATCCGCTGCATGGCTAACCGTCAACGCCGCTAAGTTTGGCTTAACCGCTACTGTATAGTTTTTCCAAGACCCAGCTTAAATTAAAAGGGTTAAAAACCAGCTGAAAATAATTCACCTCATCGGTAACCGAAAAATGGTATAAGGTTTGCCGACCTAAAGTGGAAGTATGCACCAGATGCACTTGACTTATTTTATATATTTTACGACGCCAACTGAACAACTGGGGCACAATCTCGTTCGTCTTAAAACTCACCAGGACTTCTATGGGTTCGTTGATTTGATCGTACATCAAAAACAATTTTAAAATTTGGTTAATCACCCGCTGAAATATACTTATGCAACTCCAAAAACAAATAAATCCAGCACCTTTTCACGGAGGGTATTCGTAAGCACCGCCCTAAAGTTATATAAATATACTTCAGCGGAGTGCTGGGTATTAGCCCCTCTAGAAAAGAATCTCTGCAGGGTATTAAAAAAGGTGCTGGATAAAGGAAAAATTATCAGGTAACGGCGAATTTACGGATAACCGCCCGGACTATCCCCTGAATTAAGGGATCCTTGCTGTAGACGGGCTTCATGGAGCTGTTGGCCGGCTGAAGGCGAATCCGGTTCTTTTCGCGGTAAAACTTCTTTAAAGTAGCGTAAGCGTTATCCAACAAGGCAACAACGACATCGCCATTTTTAGGGCTATGATTCCGTTCAATAATCACGTAATCGCCGTCCCAAATGCCCTCGTCAATCATTGATTGCCCCTTAACCTTTAAAATATAGCTGTTTTCTATGTTAGGCACAAAATCCGAGGGCACGGCCATGGTTTCGCGATCTTCAATCGCTTCAATGGGCTCACCGGCGGTAATTAAACCAACCAAAGGCAAATCAATGGAAAAGGCATCGCGGTAGCTGGCTAAAATCACCGGCTCTAAAGCCCGTTTTTGATGTTTTTCGGACTTTAAGTAGCCTTTGTCTTCTAAAGCTTTAACATGCTGATGAACCGTGGCCGGCGAAGAAATGCCAAAATGGTCGGCAATCTCCATATAGCTGGGAGAATACTCATTGTCCTTGAGGTAATATGTGATAAAATCCAAAATTTCTTTCTGACGTTTGGTTAGTTTGTCCATGTGTTTGAAAATTAATAATTAATAACTAAATAATAATTAAAGATGGCTTGCAGAATTGTTACCGGTTAAAAGTAACTGCTTACATTGATGCATGCTACTTATCCACACCTTTCCCTTTTCTACCCGACACCACTTTTACCTTAAAATTAGCGAAATTTTAAAATATTTAATAAAAATGGTGTAGGGTTATATCTTTATTATACCGAAAATAAACCGAAAGTCAAATTAACCGCAATCTTACTGAAATGATAAACAAAAATCTGTCTAAAAGACAGATCAGTAAAATTCCTATGTCATACAGGCGGATATTCGTAAGCTATTCGCCCGCTAGTTCCTTTCTGAATTCATTATTCTAACCTACAGCTCTGCCAAAACCACCTTAACCTCAATCTCCTGGCCTGCCCGGCGCACCAACAAAGTTAATTCCTGGCCCGGAGTGTAATCCTGGATTAATTTAGTTAGAGAATTTCTTTCGTCAACGTCTTCGTTGTTAACCTTTAAAATAATATCGCCCGCTTTAAGCTCGGCCTGAGCGGCCGGGCTACCTTCATTAACCGCCAAAATATTCTTGGCGGCATTGCCCAGCAAGACGGCGCCATTTGTTTTTCCTTCAGAAACCGCCGGCGCCAAACCCAAACTTTCGGATAAATCAACATAATGAACGCCCAGGGCGCTCCGCATAATTTCATTGCGGTTGGCTAAAAAATTATTAACCGCCGAAGCCAGATAATAGCCCGGGATGGCTAAACGAATATCGGGGCGGCCGGAATAAAAAAGCAAGCCGACAACCTCCACATTTTCATTGACCAAAACGGCGCCGTTGTAAACGGCGTCAAAATCCGTAACTAATTTAAGGTAATGATCAATTTTATCGCTCGACAACAAAAAGTCGCTGCCTTGCGCCTGATCGTGATAAGAAAACTTTTGCACGGCCGATTTGACGATATCGGAGCCGTGGTTTTGCGCGGCGTACCGCGAAACCAGCAAAGGCTTGGTTGGCTGAACGGTATTTAAATCCGCAAAGCGGACAGGCGAACGATCCTGAGCGGCGATTTGCACCAGCACCGCTCCGGAAAACTGGTCCACCACCTCGCTTAAAGGTTCAAAAATCTTTTTATCGGCGGTTATAACTACGTAATCTTCAGTCTCAATAACGCTCTGATGGGTCAGCAACCAGCCATCGCTGGTGATAATCATGCCGCTGCCCAAAAAATCGTTTTCCAAATAAAGCGAATCCAAAATGTCTTCGCCCGCCCGGTGTTTATAAAAACCCACCACCTGGCTCTTTAATTGGCTCAGGACATCCTGGTACGCCTGATCTTCCTCATTCAATAAAAAGTTTAAATCCAAAACTTGCTCCTCCGTCACCGCCTCTTTGGGTTCAACCAGAGTGCGAGTGTAATCATCAAACCAAAAATCCTGAATAAAACCTGACAAAAATCCGGCAATCACCGACATCAACAAATAAAAAATAAAAACTTTGCTGCCACCGGCGCGCGTTTTACTGAAAGACGGCACGGAAAATTCCTGTTGATAAATTTCTCTGATAACTTCTTCTTTATCGGGATTTTTATTCGGCTCGTCAGCCGAAAAATCTTTTTTGTTTTTTTCTGGTTTTGGCATGTTAATAAAACAAATTGTCCTGGATTAAAAGATGATAACTTAAGATTTAATCAAACGGCTCCGGCCTTTTAAAAATCGCCTGAGCGGCTTAAAACCATTGGGCGGTGGCCAGGATCAAAACAGCGACGATCATGGCAATGATCAGGTAATTTCTAACGATTTTTTTAGGCGCTGTTTTACCAAACTGCCACACCACTAGGCTGATGACCACGGCATACCATAAGGCCAGCAAAAGTCCTTTAAGATAATAAACAAGGGGCAATAAAGAAACGGCCCAAAACATCTGGCTGACTATGAAAGCGATGACAACCCGGAATAACAGCGGACTGATTTTTAAATGCCAGGCGGACCAATTATGGTACCAGCTTAAAACGACCGTTAAAATAAAAAACACCGGCAAGAGAAGCCCCAGCGAAACGCTTAAAAAATCTCTTAAACCATATAAAATGCTGGCCATAAAAAATGCCAAGAACAATTGGGTAAGATAAAAAATGGACCACAGCTTTTCCAGTTGCGGCAGGGCTTTTTTAAAATACTGAACAAACAATTCATTAAGATAAAGAAAATTGCTGATGACGATAGCCGCGGCTAAAATAAGCTTGAGCGCAAAATTTTCCAAAAACAAAAACATGACCAAGCCGCTTTCGGTCTGCAACAAACTGAACAAAGCGTAAAAAAAACAGGATCTTTTCAGCTTAACCTTGGACTTAACCAGCAGCCAGGCGCCCAAAAAGGACGCCAGCCCGGCAACGATCAAGGTAAAGTAAGCCAGGTTGGCCCGCCAAAATAACAAACCGCTTAAGCCGCCGATAATGGCGGGAACAATAAAAGAAAAAATTCGGTAAAAAAGCATAGGGCCGAGTTAAAAATATCTAGGAAAAATTATTGATGATAAACAAAGATAAGGTGGAAGCCAGCCAGGAATAATCTTTAATAAGCGATTCCAGGCTGGTACGCGTGGCCTGCATGGCCTGAGCCGTACCCGGCTTAACACGATCCAAAGAAGTAATCAGCTTAAAATGAAGGTCTTGATACTTGGCCGGCGTGGTCAGACCCAACAAATCGTTCTCTAACGAACCGACCCCTTCGCTCAAATTTTTCATTTTTTCTTCGGCGCTGTAACTTTGCAATAGCTGAATCAAGGCCTGCTGGTATTCGGTAGCCAGCAGACGCTCCTGTAACCCGGCAACGGGCTGATTGAACGCCTGGCTGAAATTAACAGAATTCAAAATGGTCGTCGTGGCCAGCAAGGTGGTGGAAGACAGCAAAAATATCGCGAAAAACAAGATTCTGCCAATATTCATAAAATTTCATTAATTAATAATCCTTGACTTAAGCCTGCTGCGGCCGGTACATCAGACCTAAAATTATTCCGGCGATAATATAGTTTAACAAGCCGGAAATCAGCCAGGCCACGACTAATTCCGTCGGCACGGCCATGGTTAGAAAAGTCATAATTAAACCCGGGACAGTGCCGACCAGCCAGATCCAAAAAGCATACTGAATGCCTTTGCCAACGCCATGATCGGGAATGGCATTATAAAACAAGGTGTAAACTAGGCTTAAAATCAAACCGATGACCATATCGGAAATTAAAGCCCAAAGCCACCAATGGCCCGTCATGTCGGACCATAAAGCCGGGTCGGAAACGGCGTACAAACCGCCGGACAGCCAGCTTTCAACGGCGCCGAGGACAAAAAGCACCACGCCCAAGAGGATGCCCAGTTGAAAAATTTTGCCTTGGTTGTTTTTTACCATAAGGTTAACTATTAAAAATTAATATGTTAAAAATTAAAACCCCTCCCAAAATCAAAGTCAATAAACTGGTTACAACCGTCACGATCGCCGGCTGATATTTTTGCTGAATGGCCAGGTAAAGCGGATAGCCGAAGATCAGCACGCCCGAAATCGCCACGCTAAAAACTAACAGCAAGAGAACGAAAATTATGTTAAAAGGCGTGGGCGGACCGTTAAAAACGTGATCCAAGCTGTTGATCAGCCAGGCGATTAAAGAGCAGTAAGCCACCTCTAAAATACCGCCACCCAAGCCGAATTTAAGAATCTCTTTGGCTGATTGATTTTTGCTGGTCATATCACTTTAAAGACCGAACGAACCCGCATCAATTTCCTGCCAGTCATCCGCTAAGTTGTCCCATTTAAATATTTTTAAAGTATGAGTAAACTCGTCGGCGGAATAGATATAATCAACTCCCACGTCGCTGCCGATTCTGGTTGAGTAATGCGTCTTTTTGCCCAAGACCCTGGGCCTGGTAATCCATTCCAGGCGCATCAGGCCCACCGGACCCTTGAATTCTATAAACTCCATGGTTTCTAGGCGGTCTTCATGATTAACCTCGCCCTGATCCCTCACCTCAAAGCTGTCAACGATTTTTTGTTTGATTTCCGGCCACTTATCGGGATGCATGATGTAAATTGGATAACAAATTAATAGATTATAGAATTATTAATGATATATTCTACACGTTACATAATACCTGATTCTTGTTATTGATCTTCAAGATATTGCCGGCCGAGTAATTCTTCCGGCAAATAATCCTGCACAACGTCTTCGTCGTAATCGGGATTATCGTAATTTAAATCTTTCATCAGGCTGGTGGGCGCGTTCCTTAAATGCAAGGGCACCGGATAATTTGGCAATTCCATAATGTCTTTTTGGACTTTTTGATAAGCCGTATATAATTTGTTGCTTTTAGACGCCCTGGCCAAATAAACCACTGCTTGAGCCAAAATAACGTTACATTCCGGCAAGCCGATAAAATGACACGCCTGATAAGCGTTAACCGCCTGGACTAAAGCCTGAGGATCGGCCAGACCGATGTCTTCGGAGGCAAAGCGGACCAGGCGCCGGGCCACATACAGCGGGTCTTCTCCGGCTTCCAGCATTCTGGCCAGCCAATAAAGCCCGGCATTCGCGTCTGAACCTCGCAGACTTTTATGCAAAGCGGAAATTATATTGTAATGCTCCTCTCCCGCCCGATCGTAAAGCAAGTGGGATTTTTGCAGCGAGGCGCTGACAGTTTTTTTATCAATAGTAATTGTACCATTTTTATCCGGTTTTGTCGTGTTGATTGTCAGCTCCATGGCGTTTAAGGCGGTGCGGGCGTCGCCGGATGACATCTGAGACAAATAATCTATTACCCCATCGGCTAATTTAAACTGTTTGGCCTGCAGGTATTTATCTGATTTAAGCGCGGAACGCAAAATTTGCGCTATGGCAGACGGTTCTAACGGCTTTAAGACAAACACCCTTGAACGCGAAAGCAAGGGTGAAATAACCTCAAATGAGGGATTTTCGGTGGTGGCGCCGATTAAGATCAGGGTACCGTCTTCCACCACCGGCAAAAAAGCATCCTGCTGAGCCTTGCTGAAACGATGAATTTCATCCACAAATAAAATGGTCCGCTGACGCTTAAATTTTTTTCTTTCCCGCGCCTGGACAATAATCTCCCTGACCTGCTTGACCGAACCGGCCACGGCGCTGAGCTGCACAAAAACGGACCTGGTCTGCCGCGCGATAATTCTGGCCAAAGTGGTTTTGCCGCAACCGGGCGGCCCCCAGAAAATAATGGAGGGAATGTCGTCTTGTTCTATCGCCCGCCGCAAAATAGCGCCAGGACCGATGATTGCTTCCTGGCCGTAAAATCCGGAAAAATCAACCGGCCGTAAACGTTCGGCCAATGGCTGGTCTTTGGTTAAATTTTGATCAAATAAATCAGCCATAAAAAATCTTTTAAAATTCCGAACAGTTATAAATCAAGCGATAAAGGCACTGCTCGCTCCGGCAGACGACTTTGCATTTTTCTTGGATGAGCTCGGATCCGCAGACCGGACAGACCAACTCATCAAACCGTTGGCTCGCTAACAGGTCAGTAACAGATTGATGATTATCCGAATTTTCCATAAGTTTATCTTACCATAACTCTTAGAGAAAATTAAAATCGGGCATAACCCGAAAATAAATGAAGTTAGAATGAAGAATTAAAAATACAGAATGAAGAATAATGAATTAAAAAGAAAGAGAAGTCAGTTAAGTGTTACCGGCCCGGCTCGCCGTCATGGCGGGCGGGCTTCAGGCTTTCTGCTCATTCCCGCCAAAGCGGCGGTGCCGTCCGGCGTAGTCTTTAAGCGCCGCGTCTAAATCCTTTTCTCCAAAACCCGGCCAGCAGACTTTGGGAAAATAAAATTCGCTGTAAGCGGAATGCCATAATAAAAATCCGGATAAGCGCTGCTCGCCCGAAGTTCTGATGATCAAATCCGGCGGCGGCATCTTGGGATCATACATAAGTTTCTGCAAAACTTTTTCGGTGACTGACCTGACTTTAGCTTTAATGGCCCGATTGACCGCGTCCACAATCTCCGGCTGGCCGCCGTAGTTTAAAGCGATATTCAAGGTGGCCTTTTTATTATTCTTCGTTAAAGCCATGGCCTGCCGGCATTCTTTTTGCAAATCTTTGGATAGCTGATTCAAGCGGCCCAAAATCTGGACTTTAATGCCTTTCTGATGCATGGTTTTAACGTCGCGTCTTAAGCCTTCTTTTAATAAATTCATCAGATAGCTGACTTCTTCTTGGGAGCGGTTCCAGTTTTCCGTGGAAAAGGCAAAAACCGTCAAAACCTTAATACTGCGGTCAAGACACCAGTCTCCGACTTTAAGAATTTTGTCGTAACCTTTCTTATGGCCGATTAAAGTGGGCAAACCGCGCTTTTTGGCCCAGCGCCGGTTGCCGTCCATAATTATGGCTAAATGATTTAAAACTGCTTTTTCCATAAGTCAACAAATATATTTAAAAAATGCCTGACAACAAAACTGTGAATTAGTTTATCATAAACTTAACATTTTTAAAAGATTTTTTTAAAGATTTTTTTAAAGATTTTTGAAAGATTTTTGAATTGACAAATCTAATTATTTATGTTATTATCTAAACCAAACGTAAATTTACAAACAATTCCATAGGGAGACGCTGGTGGCTAGCAAATATCCACCTCTGCTTAGAGGTATTAGGCATATGCGCTTAATTCTCGCGCTATGCGTGAGGCTTGATGAAGAAAACATCGAGCATTTTGTTAACACAGCTTGGGAGGCAACGTCTCCCAACCAAGCCTCACGGCTGGGAGCAAAGCTGTTCCTTAATCCTCCATCAGATGACCAACTGATGACAGGGCCGGGCAGCTTTGGTCAAGCCGCTCAAGCGATCAGGAGAATGAAAGATATGAAGGGGCCTCAAGCCAAAGAGGCTCTAAAACAAGAGATTCAAAAAAGGAAAAGAAGCTGATAGAAGTAACAACGACGCCTAACAAAGTCTCCTTAACCAGAGCAAGGTTAGGCAAAGATTGGGAGGAAACATGAAGAGTAGAACCATCGTCCTGGTGGCGGTTTTGGGGACAATTGTCCTTATTGCCGCCTTCGTCTGTCTGGTGAAATTCTGGTGGGGCGCAACCCCCACCTGCCAGACTGTGACACCGGGAGGAGTTGAGGTCACCTACAAGCCTCATCTTTTTTCCTCCCCCACGAATCCGATCCTTGGCAAGATTGTCGCCAAGGATCTTAATCTCAAGATCACTCTTGAGATTAGCGCGAACCGAGTCAGCTACGCTGACTCGTCACGAATCAACAAGGCGGTTGATTCGTGTTTTACCCTGATCTTCAGGCCGGAGGAGATCAACTCGCTCCTGCCTGAAGGTTTTAACCTGGCTGTGGTCACGGCGCCGGAGTGGTATTTTCACTCCACCACGGCCGCGCCTGACGACTTCGTGCCTGCGGCGGCACCAGCAATGCCGCAGACACCCTGCGAATGATTTAAATGGCCGACTTCCCCATAAAGGACGTCGGCCGCTTTTTTTGTTTATTCTCCCTAGTCCTAAGACACGCAGACTAAAGCATTAATTTATAACATGTTTCATAAATTTCTATTTACGCGACACTATTTACGCGACACTATTTACGCGACGCCGCCGCGCATTGCCGCCGCGCATTGCCTGTCCGCCGCGCATTGCCGCGCATTGCCGCCGCGCATTGCCGCCGCGCATTGCCTGTGTCAACGCCGCGCATTGATTGTCAACGGGAAGTTAAAATGTCACCCCTAAACGGGAAGTTGAAATGTCACTCTTTACATTATATTTCAAGGTCAACTTTAAGCTTAATGAAAATTGGTCGGGCTGGCGGGATTTGAACCCACGACCTCGTCGTCCCGAACGACGCGCGCTACCAGCTGCGCTACAGCCCGTATCTTGAGAATATACAGATATTTCGGGAGAAAATCAAGTTTTAAATATTGACACGGGCACGCCATGTAACTTAAAATTTAATTATGAAAGTCAGGTATATAATTTTAAGTCTGACCGTGATCATCGCGGTTGTTGGCGTCGGGCTGGCTTATTATGTGATTAATGATTCATTGGTCCGCTTTCAATGGCAGGATATTTTGAGCCAGGATTTTTTCAGTTCATTCAGCCAGCCCGTTGTCCAGCCCAAGCAACCGAAAGCGCCTGAGGAAGTTTCCGGTATTTTTACGGGCGACATTATGCTTTCTAGGGTTGTCGCCCAAAAAATAAAAGAACACGGCCCGGCTTATCCTTTTTTACAGGTCGGCGATTATTTAAAGTCGGCTGATTTTGTTTTTGGCAACCTGGAAACGCCGCTGACGCCGGGCCGGGAAATTGAGTCCGGTGAAATGGTTTTTCGGGCCGAGCCGGACTTAGCCCAAGTTTTGTCCGACTATAATTTTCAAGTGCTGTCTTTGGCCAACAATCATACGCCCAATTTCGGTGAACAAGGGCTGCTGGACACTTTTAATTATCTGGAACAGGCCGGCATTAAATACGCCGGCGCCGGGCGTAACAATACCCAAGCTTACGCGCCCGCTTATTTTGAGAAGCAGGGGGTTAAGTTCGCCTTTTTGGCCTACACTTATCCGGGCATCGTGCCTCAAAATTATGAGGCCGCTGGCAGCCGCGCTGGTACGGCTTTTATGAACACGGCCATGATGGTGGCGGCCGTTAAGGAGGCTAAAAATCAGGACTACCTGGTGGTTGTTTCCATGCACGCGGGCGATGAATACACCGCTACGCCTAATCGTCAGCAGGTTGATTTTGCCCACACCGCTGTTAAAGCCGGGGCCGATCTGGTCATCGGCCATCATCCGCATTGGGTGCAGTCGGCTGAAATTTATCAGGGTAAATACATTTTTTATTCTTTGGGCAATTTTGTTTTTGATCAAATGTGGTCCCAAGCCACCAGGGAAGGCCTGGCGTTAAAAATTACCTTTGATTCCGCTGGCGTTAAAAAGATTGAGCCTCGGGCTGTCTTAATCAGTGATTACGCTCAGCCAAGTTTATTGGAAGGAGCGGCAGAGGCTGAGATAGTTCAGAGGCTGAGATTATAAGTTTTAAGAATGGCAAAAAGATAAAACTGATGATTCCTCCATGCATCATCAGTTTCTAGTGGCCTCCCCAGTTTTTGCCGCTGGACCAAAATTTGGCGTACTGGTGGCCCCAACCGCCCTGGACCGTCGGCAATCGTTCTAATAAACATAAAAATGCCAAAGCGGTCAACGCCCACAGCCATGTGGGCGTATAGTCCAACGGGTGGTTCACCCAAAAACGTCCGAACATCCAACCTCCTATTGCTATAGGCCGTGAGACGTGGCCTATGACAAAAAGGAGGTTTAAGATGAATTTTTTCATCTCTTAACTCCTTTGTTTGTTTAAGGGGCTTTGATGCCTTATTTGTAGCATGAATAGGCTTGTTTGGCAAAAAAAGAACCGGCGCTGGGAGGCGTCGGGTTTAAAATTATTTTGCCGATCCTGGTGGCAACAGTTCTTTAATTTCATCCAGGGTCGTTTTGATGTCTGTTAGCAGTTGCCTCAACTTGACCGGTGTTGCGGAACTGAACCGTGGGTACAAGAGCGCCAGCGCTCTTTTCCAAATTCTGTCCAGCCATTCTGGTGTTACTTGGTTGAACAGGTCAAACAGCGGCCCATATCTGACCCAGGGGGTCAGAGCGGTTGTAAGGCATGCCGTCAGGTAGCAGAACCATCCGGGCAAGCCAGTAGGAACGCTGATCAGGGTTACGATCAGCACCACCAGACCAAGAACCCCGAGGCAGAACAGCCCCGAGATAATGGATTCAAGCCCGCTGTATCTGAGCCACAGCTTTAATTTTGTCAAGCCGGCTGTGACACTCATGACTGACGAGTCTAACATGTTTCCTCCAATCTTTGCCTAACCTTGCTCTGGTTAAGGAGACTATGTCAGGCGTTGTGGATGCGGGTAGGGGTACGATTTATGACAAAATCTATCATTAAAATATTGTTTTGTCAAGCGTCGCGTAAATAGTTGTCGGCAATGCGCGACAGGCAATGCGCGGCGGTTGACTAACTAAATCACTTCTGCTAGTATGAGAGGTTACAAAATGAACTTAAACAAAAAGCTGATAAAAAGAACCTTTTACACTGGCGCAATGCCTATTTGGACGCTTCGGTGGTTAAGTCTAAAAAAGGGGCAGAAAATACGTAAGTTATTCGGGAAAACATAAGGTTTTAGGCTTAAACCGCAGTTTAGCCATTGATTCCAAGGGTAATCCTTTAACCATTATCTGCTTAAAGGCCAACTATCACGACCAACGAACGGCTTTGGCCACTCTAGACCAGATTAAGACGGGAAAACCTAAAAGATTGGGAGCGGACAAGGGTTATGACGCCGAGGCAATCCGCTTAGAGCTAATCAAACGACGGATCGCGCCTTGTTTAATCAGGCGAAGCAATAATTCAAAAAACATTACCAAGATTGAATTACGGGAAAGAAAGTACTGCCAGCAAAGGTGGAAAGTGGAGAGAAGCTTTGCCTGGCTTAACAACAATCGCCGAATAGACAGGTTTATGGAAAAGAAAGCCAAGACTTACAGGGGTTTCTGCCATTTGTCCTTCATCAAGCATTATCTTAAAAAGCTGGCTAAATGAGTTTTGTAACCAGCTCTATATATCACAGTTGTTTAACATAATCCAAAAACAGAAAGGGGGACGTGATGTCCAAAAAATTCCTGTCACGTGAAGAAGTACCATTCGGCCCGCCACAGCACACTTTCGGTCTTAGGATAGTGAAAGAAGTCTGGTATGATGAAAACGGAGTAAGAGAGTACTGGAAGTACTCTCTTCCCGACGCTGTACAGATATTCGGTCTCACTACGGAAGGACTGGTAGTCGCCATCTCGGAGTTTCAACCCGGGGTGGGCGTGGACTATCTCCACTTGCCGGGCGAGACGATGGAATGGGGAGAAACACCGCTCAAAGCCGCCGTCCGTGGCTTATTCGAGGAAACTGGCTACGTAGCAGAAACAGAATCAGTGAAACTGCTCAGCACGATTCTCGAGAACTCTGGCCGGAGTGATCGCCTCGTTCACATCCTGCTTGCCACCAACTGCAAGAAGAGTGAACACCAAGGCGAGAAAGGGATCAAGACAGTTTTGCTTTCGCCGAGTGAGTTTTGGAATCGTCTCATGCAATACTTTGTGACGAGTCCAGACCACAAGCACGGCGGCGGCAACTCTCTAAAAGCAACTGCTCTCGCTTTTAGTGAGTTGGGTTTGTTAATTATACGAAAGGAGTAAGTTCGTTGAAACCAAAAACAGTCGTTGTGGTTGCCGGCCTCCCAACAAGTGGCAAGAGTACGCTCGCTCGGGCACTCGCCGAAAAAACCGGATTTCACTTCATCGATATCGATGCGGGACCAGCAAGTTGCGCCTGTTCGCAAGAACAGAATCCCTTTCGATCGGATGAAGCTCGCGCCCGCGAGCGGGCGCGGATGACGGTGGCTTACACTGTTCTGCACGCTGCCGTTGAGGCTAATCTCCGGCAGGGTTTTTCGGTGATTATCGCCGCCACCTATTCTCGCCATACCAACCAAGATTTTCTCCAATCGGCGGTCGAGAGAGGCGGGGGGACCATGAAGGTCATTTGGTGTCAATATAACGATACCCCCGAGGAGATTGGGAGACGCATAAAGGATAGATTGACCCGAGGTAGCGTTGGGGGTTGTAAATCCCTGTCAGATTACCTCGATGACAAAGCGAGATATATGGGGATCAAGTTTCCCCATATCGTAATAATGAATAATGAGAGTGAGCTGGACAAGGCCGTTCAGCAAGCCCTCTCGTACATAGGAACCAACTAGTGCTCAGCGGAAATTCGTGAACAACGAATCCAATCCGCAGGGCACTTTTTTCTCAAAATTTCAAAGAACAAACTTTCATTAAGCTTAAAGTTGACCTTGAAATATAATGCGAGGTCGCGGGTTCCCCGCCCGACCGACCAACTTTTGAGGGAAAAACAAAACGTTTTCTCCGCTAGGCCACGAAAACGATTAATTTTAAGACTCAAATGCATGCAAAAAAAATTCGTGTTAAAAAATGATAAGTACAGAAAAACCAGGGGCGGATATTCGCGTTTTATAAATATTTTCTGTCATAACTGTAAAAAGCACCTATTGTTATATCAGGGATGATTAAATTAATTCTGTTGAAAAAGTTTAGGATTACAGGTAATTGTTTTATATCAAAAAGATGGACCGGGCGCACTCAAACGCATATACCTTGACCGTATTTTTGCTCCAAAAATATTTACTCCCAAGACATGCGACTTTATCTGCCCTGCGTGCAAAAAAATCATTGGTAAATTTTATACTTACAAAAACGAAAAACGGCTGGCAATCCGTCTGCATCAAGGATCGTTTTTTAAAAAAATTGGAAAAGGGTCATACCCACCACATTAAAAAGGATTGGCGCTCAGATTTAATACAATACAAAAAAGACGATCAACGGATCGTCTTTTTGTTATTAAAAAAATTCTGTCAGACGGACAAGTACGAATTAAGAATACGGATGAATACGGATTAATGACAAATAATATAAAGAACCATCCGTGCTTCATCAATAAATATGCGTACTATATCCGTATAATCTATACTTGATCAAGCATCTCACGAAACTGCCTGATTGTTTCAAAAAATCTGCCTTTATGTTCTTCCTTGATCGGCTCGCCCGGCGGCAAATTCAAAATCAAAGGATTAATCTTGGTACCGTTTTTAACCACTTCATAATGCAAATGCGGGCCGGTGGAAAGCCCGGTTGAACCGACGTAACCGATAGTTTCCCCCTGTTTGACCTTTTGGCCGGCTTTGACCACAATTCTGGACTGGTGGGCGTAATTGGTGGTGTAAGTGCCATTATGCCTGATACTGGTCAGATTGCCGTAACCCACGCTTGACCAGCCAACGTAAATAACCGTGCCGTCGCCGACCGCTCTGATGGGCGTTCCGGTAGGGGCGGCATAATCAACGGCGCGATGGCCAGTGCACAAACCGTAACTTTCCAGACATCTTAAACCGATGGTAAAACCCGAAGTGATGTATTTATACTGAATCGGCGCTTTTAATAATTCCTTTTGGACTGAAATGCCGTTTTGGTCATAATAACCCCGGTGTTCCTCATCCTCTTCAAAATAATAAATTTGATACTCCGTGCCGGCGTTATTATATTTAGCGGCCAAAATTCTGCCAGGCATAACATAACTGCCGTTCCGGTAACGTTCCTCGTAAATAAATTTAAAAGTGTCGCCGGTTCTGGGATCAACGGCAAAATCAATGGTCCACTGGTAAGCGTCGGCCAAATCAATGATCGCCCGCACATCCACGCTGTTATCCAGGGCGGCCTGATAGAGCGAAGTGGCCACCGTGCCGTCGGCAATTTTCCACTGTAGCTCATAAGGTATTGAGACTCGTTCGGCCGCCCACCCGCTTTCAGTCATTTCCGCGGAAGTGGAAGCCACACCGCCCTGATCTTCATTTGTTAATTCATTGACTTTTTGATACGTGACGTAAAGCTCCTCCTCCGTGTCAATGGGATAAACCAGCTGGATGAATTCGCCGGACTGCTGATTATAACGCAAAGTTAAGGTGCGGCCGACGCGAATGGTGGCCAAATCATAAACGTCTTGGGCGGCGGCTAAAATCTCCGCCGTCATATTAGGATCAACGCCGGCCTGATACATCAAAATCCCGAAAGTTGAATTGGGGGCGATTTCCACGGTGACTAAACGATCCGGTGCAGATTCAGCCGTTTGATTTTCTAGGTTTGTTTCCTCGTCCCTTTTTTGGGAATCAACCGCGTAAATCCAAACAAAAAAAATAAAAACCAGGCAAATAAAGATAAAAAGAATAAAGGATTTTATTCTTAAACTCATAATTTATATTTTAACTTCCTGCCCTGGATTGATTAAGTTGGTACCGGGTACGGGAATCGAACCCGTGTTACCAGGATGAGAACCTGGCGTCCTAGCCACTAGACGAACCCGGCAAATATTATTATTGTTATAAAAACCTGGAGTTCTGCCGGCGGATCGCCGATGAGGCGACTAACCGTTAGACGATGGAACCAAAAATAATAAATTACCCTGCGGCAAGACCGCAGGGTATCGGCAGAAAGGTATGACCCTAAAGCTATATCAGCCTTAGTTGTGCCTCTGCCGGCGTCTGGCCTTGATCG
>Ga0076285_110_pt1 | contig 20988 bp, 19 predicted proteins | sample RifGroF2_FD_67789 | JGI IMG/M metagenome (GOLD analysis project Ga0076285, IMG submission 67789) | Parcubacteria bacterium GW2011_GWF2_45_11
ACCAATCATGCCATCCGTGATATCCGCAGACCGCGACGTGGTCACGTTTCGTGAAAGCGCGCGAGACGCGAACCGCGCCAGCGGTTCCGTCGGATCCATTTTTCCCGAAGCGGACTTTTTCAGCACACGGAACCATCTCGATAATTTTTTTCGCGACTTCGATTTCAATTGAGTGTGGCAATGAGAAAAGAACCCCCTTTTCCATTTGCGCGCGCACGGCTTCGTCCACGTCCGGATCACAGTAACCGAGCGTAACGGCCGCAAGGCTGTTCACGAAATCAATATATTCGTTGCCGTCCACATCCCAGACCTTGCTACCTTTCCCCTTTTCAATAAAAAAGGGCGACACGCCGTGCGGGTACTGGGTTTTGCTCTTGCTAAATGTCTGCGTGCCAAGCGGAATGACTTTCAACGCCGCGGCGAGATATTCTTCTGATTTTTGATAATTTTGCTTTATCATAAAATTGTCTGCTTCAACCCCGCATTGCGCATGTGGCCGCTGTTAAGTTGAATAAGTCCTGGCTCGCTGGCTAAAAAATCCAGGACATCCTGTGTCGTAAAGGCCGGATTTTTCGGATAGAGCGATTCATAAATCCGGGTAACCAGTTCAAAGTCTTCAGGTTCGTCTACGGTCCAGCGCAGCTGAGATAAATCTTTTTTGTCACGGAAATCGCCCAAGCTAAATCTTTCCGGGTGGTGATAAAAATACGGCGTCACATGTTCCCGTTCCAATTTCGATTTGGCCGTGTGCCAGGCTTCTTCGAGACAAGAAAACCGCACAACCTCGATGTCGAGCCCGTCCGGATAAGTAGGTTTGAGGATGTTGCTGGAATAATCAAAGTTGCCTTTTAGATGAAACTCGATAAGTTGGTCGATTAATTCCGGATCCACCAAAGGACAATCTCCGGTGAGTCTCACAACGTGGTCCGGCTTTTTAGCGCGGGTCGCTTGATAAAAGCGGTCCAGCACATCGTCCAAGCTTCCGCGAAAACATTCGACTTTGTTTTTCTTGCAGGTCTCTTCGACCACATTGTCTGTGAGATCTGAACTCGTAGCCAGCACCAATCCATTTAATTTCTTTGCGCGGTGGATTCTTTCTACCTGACGAATCACCATCGGAACTCCGAGAATCGGGCGCAGGACTTTCTGCGGTAGACGTTTCGATGACGCACGCGCCTGTAGGATTCCGAGAATCATTTGCGCCCTCCTGCAACTTTAAGCGCTGGCCAGAAAGTGGGGTTCACCATTTTTTCATCTTGACACGCGAAATCACGAAAGCCGATTACTTCCATCGGGCGTGCAATCAAGGAAAACGCACGATTGATTTCTTCCCATTCCGGCAACGAAGAGACTCCGACAATTCCGTAATCCACGCCCAATCCAGAAGCAAAACTCAAAGCCCCTTGCAAAGGAGTGAGACCTTTAGCCTTCAAGGTTTTGTGGTAGCGAGCAGCCGTTGGACGCAGCGGTTCAAAATAATCCGGTAAAGAATCCTGAAGCAAGAGGCCCTGAAGGAAAATAGAACGCATGTGGATTTCTATTTTCCGGCTTAGAAGCTCTTTCAGTGTTCCGTCTTGAATAAAACGCTGATCAAAAACATTTATAGGAAGTTGAATAATATCGAGGTCGTATTTATTGAGAATCTTCCGGGTCTCCTCCGGATCGTAGACAGAAACGCCGATTTTTTTGACAAATCCTTCCTTCTTCAACAAAGAAGCGTCCGCATAAAGCTTTGGGCCTGATCCGGAAAGCAAATCCTGCGGCCGGTGAAAAAGAAGGCCGTAAAGTTTTTTCTGCTTCAAACGCTCGAGTGACGTTAAGAAAGAATAACGGAGATCACCCCCCGTCTTAGTCACAATTTTAAACTTGTGATTGGCGGGCAGTATCTTTCCTAAAACCATTTCACTTTCTCCATAAAGAGCGGCGGTGTCCAAAAGATCAATCCCTCGGCTTTGTGCATTGGCAAGAATGGCCTTAGCTTCGATTTCCAGAATTTTTCCGCGGGAATTGGTAACGCCATAATCCAATCCGAATTGGGCCGTGCCGAGCGCTAATTTCATGCCGCCACCTTTCCCCGGAATTGCTGAAACATTTCGATCAAGTGACTGAGTGTTTTGGTCTTTTGCTCAAACAGAAAAAGCAGGGGCGAAGAAACCACCAGAAAAATGAAACCTTTTCCAAACGCAGCCCAATAAACATTCGAGCCGCTCACGAAGCGATCGATGAGAAAAATGGCCGTGAAGGAGTAGGCCACCAGCCCAAGCATTTCCGTGATCTTTACCAGCATTTCATTCAGGGTCATGATTTTTTGGATCGCAAGCACATAGAGTCCGAATCCATAAATAAAAAAACTGATCACGGTGCCAATCGCAACCCCGATCAGTCCCCATCCGATTTTTACGAAGAAAACATTAAGGGTAAAATTGATCCCGAGCGCGGCGATCACGACCGGAATATTGACAAGGTATTTATCAATCGCAATGAGATAACTGTAAGCAAATGAGCCTATTAATAGGAAAAAGGTGCCTATCAAATAGATTTTCATAGCCGGAAGCCCGGGAAGATATTTTGGCAAAAAGACCTGGGCGAGCAATGTGATCCCGAAAATTGCCATCCCCGCAAGAAAAGGACAGAGGATTGAAAACCCGAATACCGGTGTGAGCAAGTAACTTTTGATCCCTTCCGGCGTTCCGCCTTTACGGCCGTAATCCTGCTGCATATTCGGATACCACACGTGCGAGAACATATTCGGCAGCGAGTACACATATTGAGTGGCCATGCTGCCCAAAGTGTACATGCCCAAGCTCGCAAAACCTAGATACCGGGCGATGATCCAGTCGTCCGCGCTTTTGAGAAATTCTCCGAGAAAAGTGGCTAGCACCAGAGGCACGCCCAGTTTTAATTCCTGCCATAGAGCTTTGGAATTCCAATAGCGCGCAAAGTGATACGGATGGCTTCTATAAATCATTCCAATGCAAATGGCGGTGACGACCGTCGTTCCGGCCATGAGTCCGTATATGTTCCACCACCGCACCAAGGCAAAGGTCATGATCAATCCCGCGACGGCATTTACAATAATCAGGTGGCTCAGAAGAACAAATTTTTTGTCCGAGCGCAAAAGATTGAGGAGCAAATCATAGAACCTTTGGATCAAAAGAAAACCGGAAAGGAAGGCGATACCAATAGAAACCGGACGGTCGAGTGTCTTTCCTTTGATCGCGAGATAACACACTAAAATCACGATCGGGATCAGTGACATGGTCATCGTAAAGGTGAAGACCATGTCTTTAAGTTTTTCCGCGCTTTCGTTCTCCCCTTTACCACGAAGGATCGGATAATTGCGCGCCATGGCTTTTGTAGTGCCGAAGCTGGCATAGCCGCAATATCCCAAAATGATTTGCAATAAACTCCAAATGCCCATGCCCGCCGGACCGAGAAAACGGCGTAGCGCGACACTATTGACTATACCAAATCCCTGCGCGATATAGTTCGCTATGCTGTAGTAAGTCGTATCTTTCAGGAGTTGCTTCTTATGCTCGTGTTCCATCACGACCCCTGCGCCATTAAAGACCCAACGCTGTCGGCCCGAAGCGGAAGCCGGTGAATGTATACGGAAGGATCCGGAGTTTTAAGAAACTGATCAAGTTTCTGGACAGCTTCTACCGCAGTTGAAAACGGTTGTAGAGTAGGGCCGAAATACTTAAACATTTCCGGCGTAATCATGGATTCCGAAAACTTCGCGTAAAGCGCCAAGGTCGGCAATTGGGCAGCCGTGGCTTCAAAAAGTACAGTCGTAGGCCTATCAATGAAGACAGCGTCTACGGCATTCAAATATTTATGCGCATGACGAGTCGTGATCACGGAAATATTCTTGTACTGTTTTCTTTTGATATAAGGAAGGATAGATTTGTCGGCAAATGCCCGGATGGTCAAGGCATGTTTAAAAACAAAATGATAATCAGTTAACTGGCCCATCATATCTAAGAGTTGCTTTTGATATTCAAAATACCAAAGCGACGGATAAACCATAGCATTAAAATACCGGCCGTGCGCAGAAAGTTTGGCTGGGAGATAAAGAACTTTTTTGGGTGGCCACTGGCGACGTTTAATTTTAGCTATCCGTTCAAGCCTTTTCAAATAATGAGGCGCTTGATAAATTTCGCATCCATTCAAATAGGGTTCCTTAGAGACAGCTGAGCGGAATTTATTCTCGGAAAATCCGTCCGTTGTGGCATAATAATCAAACGGCAAAAGATCCGTGACATGCCAAACTCTGTCATAAAAAGGATCGATACCATGCTGGACGCCTAATGCTTTTGTTTTTCCGTTTAAACGAGCCGCAAGCATCGCGCTTTTGGAAAAAATGTCGGAACTTGTATGACTAACCATCCAGGCGACCTGATGCTTCTCAAAAAAATCTTTGAACTGGTGAGTTTTCAAAATAAGTTCTTTGCACGTTTCTTCTAAATAAATCCGAAAAAATCGCAGCAGGATATCACTAATATCCACGCCGGCCCGTTCACTGATCCACTCAAAAATCCGGCCTGCGTTTGCCGCCAGTTGTTGGGAAGCATGCTGAAGCTGAAAAATCACCTCATCGTTCGAAGAAGAATCCATAACAGGAGTTCTGAAATCATATAGGAGGCGACGGGCCCTTAAATCATAAATCTTATCGCCGGAAAGCAAGTAGACGTTAAATCCTTCTTTCAAACAGACGGCAATGACTGGGTTTAAGTGAAAACTTCCCGAATGAACAAACAAAACATTTTTTCCCCAACCTTTCTTAAGACAATTTGCAGCACCGGCAATTTTAATAGAAAGCAGGGTTGGATAGATAGATTCGTATCCCTTCTGTTTAAGGAGAGAGAAAAAGGAAAGGGCACCTTTTTGTTTCGCAGGTCCATGGGCCGGTCCGAGTATTTCTTCACCAAACAAGTGAATGCGTAAGTTTCGATTATATTTTTGACAAATTTTTGGGAGCAAATCTTCAAAACAGCTTGCACTTTCATCATGCTTCAAATCCTGCATGGTCGTAAGCGCCGGAATCCTTTTCCTTACATAAATAATTTCGCCGTTAGGATCCAGTTTTGAGATTAGTTGGCTTAACAAGAAACACTGAATAACCAGTGGATCCACTAAATATTTAATCCGGTTAAAAAAAAGTTGGCCAAAGCGGATACCGTTTACCTTGGCATAAGGAATTTGATCTTGTAAGAACTTATCAAATCCATCCAGCCACTGAAGTTGCGAAAAAAAATATTCATTTTCATTTTTCCGCAGATCTTCCTCGCGATAATAATCTTCGATAATCTTATAAGAAATCTTGGCTTCTCCTAAATAATAGGAAGCCACGGACGTCAAGGAAATGATAACTCCATCGTCATATGAAAGCGAGGGATCATAATGTTCAACAAGATAATAGCGGAGATTGTTCATAAATGTGGGTTATGGGTGTATCTTGTCCCAAATATTGTCTTTCACCCATTTACCGTTTTCTTTACGCCATACGCGCGGATCCCTAAACCCATCGGCAACACGCCAAAATTCATCTTCTTTCATTCCGACATAGTTAAGCCAGTAATAGACGTCCTTGGAAACTATGTGATCGTGCTTGCGCACCATCTCGATTCCCTGTGCGCGGGTCATGTAACCAGTGCGAATGTCTTTCGAGGCGTGATCCGACGCTCGGCCGTAACCGAACTTCACATATTTCAGAAGATCGTGCGCACCATTTTCATAGCGGTCATCGAGATTGGAGATTTTCCGGTACGTGCGTTCGAACGGAGCATCCGCCGTTTTCCATCCGTATTTTTCCTGGATCATCTTGGCGTGCCAGTTCGGGTCCCACTTGAAAAAGTTTCCGATATAAATCCCGCGCACGCCAACTTTGAGGATATCTTCGTCCGTCGGATATTTGGCCCACAGGACATCTTTTTCCGTGAGTTTTTCCGTGGAATCGTTCAGCATATTGTACCATTCGAACCCGCGGAGGTCGTGTTCGTGGCGCACGCGTGCGCTGAATTCCACAAAATCTTCCGGCTCATACATCCCGGAAATGTCCCAGTTGGTTTCACCCCAAACGACAAGCGGTACGTTGTACTTCACTGCCATTTGGATGGGCACCGTGAAAATCCCGCAGTGCGCGTGCCAGTTCATATCGCCCATTTTCCGGAAGCATAAACGGTTGAGTTTTTTGAGTACCTCGACGCTCGGGCCGACGACAATATGGTCCGCGTCAAAGATGTGGCGCATGCGGTCGCGGTTGTAATCACCTTCCGGCAGATAATTATTGCCGTGATATGTGACGAGCAAAGGCTTGAACCCGTATTCGGTCACCATTTTGTGGATCTGATAATAGCTATCCTTGCCGCCGCTTACGGGAATGACGCAATCATAATTGGATTTATTATTCTTGAGTATTTCCTCTAAGAGCTGCTCGAACTTTTTCTTGCGGCGGTCCCAGAAAGGCTGATCGAGCTGCTCAAATTTTTCAAAGGTCCGGCACGCGCTGCAGATCCCTTCTTCATCAATAAAAAGGTTCACAGCCACTTCCGGATAAACGCAACGCTTACAGTACCGCATTCTTGACCTCCCGTGGATCAAAGAGAATTAAGTCTGGCGGCCGAACATTATAATGACGTTCGTACAGATATTGTTTAGCGACATATACGCTCTGATCGTAATAATGAAAAATATTGGCAGCCGCGATCGCGTCCACTTGGGTCTTATCGAGCGCTTCGGCAAAATGTTCCCACTCGCCCACGCCGCCCATGGCGATCACCGGAATTTTCACGGTCTTAGAAATTTGGTCTAGTAGCGGAATGTCATAACCCGTGCGTGCACCGTCGCGGTCAATGGAATTGATCAGGATTTCTCCCGCGCCGCGGGATTCCACTTCTTTTGCCCAATGAAGCGCATTCCATCCCGTCGATACTTTACCGCCGTCTTTAAAGATACGCCAGGTACCTTCAGAGTCAAGGCGCACATCGATGGAAACCACGATACACTGCGAGCCGTACTCTTTGGCTGCCTGCGTAACAAACTCCGGTGTTTCTATCGGTTTGGTATTGATACAGACCTTGTCCGCTCCGGATCCGACGCGCAGCGCTATATCCTGAAGCGTACGGATTCGTCCACCGATCGTGATAGGCATCAGGCATTCCTTGGCCACGTCGCGAATAATTTCCTCAATCGTGTGCCGATTCGGATGGCCTTTGTCATCGCGCTTCATGTCATACTCGCCTTCACGCGTGATATCGATGAAGATGAGTTCGTCGGACGCCCAATTGCTGAGACGGCGCACGGACGTGATCGGGTCTCCCAGATTTTGATAGCGGGAAAACGACTTGCTCTGAACGAGCCAGCCGTTTTTCAAGAGTAGCACCGGAATCAAACGGTTCTTTTTCATAGATTCAGAAAATTCTTTAACAAGAGAGATCCGGCCTTTTGACTTTTTTCCGGATGAAATTGTGCACCAAAGATATTTTCCTTTTCAATCACTGCGCAAAAGTCTCCGCCATAATCACAGGTCGCCGCAATTACGTCAACATTTTTCGGGATAAAATGAAAGCTGTGAACAAAATAAAAATCTACTTCGTCGCTCAAGCCCTGCAGAAACGGGGATTTTTTTTTAACGACTTTCAAATTGTTCCATCCCACATGCGGAAGACGAAGATCCTTGACCTCTAACCGTTTCACCTCGCCGGGAATCCAGGTTAACCCTGCATGGTCCCCAAATTCGTAGCCGCGATCGGCCAAGAGTTGCATGCCGAGGCATATCCCCATAAATGGCCGTTGATTTTTGAGTGCATGGGTGCGCATCGCATCGATAAGGTTTAATTTCGTTAAATGTTCCATTCCTTCGCCGAAAGCCCCAACACCGGGAAGTACAAGTCGCTCCGCATTGGCAATTCCTGCGGGGTCCCTGGAAATCTTGACATCACATCCGGCGACCTCGAAAGCATTGGCCACGGAAGTAATATTGCCCATGTCATAATCGATTAACATTACGGATTTCATTCTTGGAATACCTGGATCCTTGCGTTCCCTTCTTCAGTCACATAAAGTTGGCCCTTTTTGTCGGCACAAACATTCGTAGGCGTCACAAACTCTCCGGTATTGGAACCATTCTCTCCAAATGAAAATAAAAGGTTACCTTCAGGACTAAACTTCAATATCGAATGGTGCGTTATTTCCGCAACCCAAATAGCACGATGATCATCCACAAAGACCCCAAGCGGTTCTATGAGTTGCTTAGGGTTCACCATGCGGATCAGCGATCCTTCAGGATCAAAGACCTGGATGCGCCCATTTTTGCGATCCGCGACGTAGATATTTTCGTCCGCATCGAGCGCAAGACCATGAGGGAGGCAAAATTCTCCGGGATTACCCCCCTCTTTTCCCCACGCCTTGAGAAAATGCCCTTGGGGACCAAATTTTTGGATCCGGTGATTCTTGTAATCCGCCACATAGATATTTCCGCTTTTACCAACCCGAACACACACAGCACCCATAAATTCCCCTTGGCCCGAGCCTTGCGATCCAAACTGTAAAAGCCGCTTACCCTTGGGATCAAACTTTGAAACCATATTCCCATGGAGATCTGTCACATAAAAATTTCCTTCGGGATCGAGCGCAACAGAATGAGGGTTGGGCAGACCCGGGAAAGAGCGCACCACTTTGTCCTGACTGAAATGCAAAACTTGGTTATTTCGGTAATCCGGGATCCACAGGTCATCGTTTTGCAGGGCCAAGTCATAGACTGAGTTAAGTTCAGGAGCTGTTATAGTTTTCACAAACTTTAGTTCCCCACCGCTCACTTTTTGCGTATTCATAAATAAAATCATGTTCAAGATAAAAAGTCCGATCCGCCTCATATTTTTTAATGCCAAGTTCAAATCCTCACTGCTCAAAACATCGGTGAACAAGGAGAAGAAGTATTCGATTTTTTAAGAATAACATACGGGACGCATATCGAGTGTGCTATCAAATTTGTAATTCGGAATACGGTGCATTTTATCTTCCTAAGAGCTCCAGAACTGTCTGAACGACATAGCGGACTTCGGAATCCTTCATTGCCGGAAATAGCGGCAAGGTGAGCGCCTGGTCGTAATACTTTTCCACTTCAGGAAAGTCTCCTTTACGGTACCCAAGTTTCTGATAATAAGGTTGACGATGAATAGGAATGTAATGCACTTGCGGAATAATTCCGCGACGCAGGAGCTCGGCAAAAAGTTTTACCCGCGATAATCTCGCTTGAGAAGTCAACTGCAAAATATAAATATGGTGGGCGGGTTTGGAATCCGGAAAATTTTTACGAAGGACAATTCCTGGAAGTTTTGCGAAAGCACGGTCATAAAAGGCCGCGATCTTTGTGCGGCGTTTAATCCAGCTTTCCACGCGGTGGAGCTGGCTCAAGCCGAGCGCGGCCTGAAAGTCCGTGATGCGGTAATTAAATCCAAGCTCCTGCATTTCATAGTACCAAGGCGAGACTTGTTTGGAATGGTTCTCATACCAAAAAGCCATATCGGGGTTTTGGAATTTTTGCGGGTCTTTGGTGATCCCGTGCGTGCGCAGCAGGACCAGCATTTTATAAAAAGATTCGTCATTAGTTGTGATGGCCCCACCTTCACCCGTAGTCATCGTCTTGACCGGATGGAAACTGAACACGCATGCTTTAGAATGGGAACAGCTTCCGACTCGATACCATTTAGAATCGATTTTATATCTCCCTCCCAATGCATGGCATCCATCTTCGATCACAATCAGGTTTCGCTTTTTAGCAATCCTGGAAATTTCTTTAAGATTAACCGAATAGCCCCCAAAATGGACAGGAAGAATGACCTTTGTCTTGCCTGTGATACGGCGTTCAATCTCTGCAGCATCAATGTTAAGTGTGTTGGGATCAATGTCAACAAATACTGGTCTGGCACCCGTGAACAAAACAGAATTGGACGTGGCAACAAAACTAAGCGGTGTAGTAATAGCTTCGTCGCCTCGGCTAAGGCCGGCGGCACGGCATGCGAGGTGGAGCGCTGCGGTTCCACTGGAAACGGCAACCGCAAACTTTGCTCCGCAGAAGCTAGCAAGCGTGGCTTCAAATTCAGGAATGGCTGGACCTTGGGTTAGCCATTTAGACTTCAGAACGGAAACAACACTTTTAATGTCCGAAGACGAGATAGATTGACGCCCGTAAGGAATAGCTGGAGTATTTTTTACCGGACGGGGACTTTGTCGCATTGGTTTTCTTCGACAAGTTTTTTTAAATCTTCCACTGTCAGCCAATGCGTATTCGTGTCACTGGCATATCCGGGAAATTCCGAATCCAGTGGGACTCCTCCACTCCGGGTGCGGCGCGTAGCCACAATCTCTGGGCAAGAAATAAATTTATCCGAAAACTCGTAGGTGTAAAGCCCCTCGTCACGGGAAACCAGCGCCTCATGGAGTTTTTCGCCCGGGCGGATACCGGTAATTTTGCGTTTAGCTCCCGGGCAAATCGCTTCTGCGAGGTCCACGATCTTGATGCTGGGAATTTTCGGGATGAAAATTTCTCCTCCCTTCATCAAATCAAAGCCTTCCATCACAAACTGTACGCCTTGCTTTAGCGTGATCCAGAAGCGAGTCATGCGTTCATCAGTGATCGGCACAACTCCAGATTTGCAGCATTCCTTAAAAAATGGCACCACACTGCCGCGCGAGCCAAAAACATTTCCATAACGCACCACACTAAATTTTGTTCCATCTGGGGAATAATTATTTGCGGCAATAAACATTTTTTCCGCACAGAGTTTTGTAGCACCGTATAGATTGATGGGATTCACAGCCTTGTCGGTACTGAGAGCGATCACTTTCTCTACACCGTTATCGATAGCAACGTTGATGATATTTTCTGCTCCGATGACATTGGTTTTGACAGCTTCAAAAGGATTGTATTCTGCGGTAGGGACAATTTTAAGAGCTGCAGCATGAACAATAATATTAACGCCATAAAAAGCACGGTGCAAACGCTCGCGGTCGCGGATATCTCCGATAAAGTAACGAAGATTCGGAGCGCGAAACTGCTTTTGCATTTCATACTGCTTCATTTCATCACGGCTAAAGATGATGAGTTTCCTGGGTTTGTATTTTGCCAGCATAGTCCCGACAAACTCATGCCCGAAGGAGCCAGTACCACCTGTTAAAAGAACAATTTTATCCTGCCAATTCACGGAAGGTTTCATTGGATGTTTGAGTGGTTTAGGTTTTCGCCGTGGCCTCATGAACTGGATCGTCGCTATGTATCCAGCGTCGGCCTTTGTTGTAAATCTTACCCACTTTGTCTTCTAATTCCGGCGAAAGCATGCGGAGGATTTCTTTTCCTAATATTCTGTATTGCTTGCCAACTTTTGCGGCGCGGATCAAACCCTTTTTGATCATGCGGGTCATGGTGCTTGAGCTTATTTTTAGGATATCGCGGACTTCTTTTGGGGTGTAGACTTCGTTCTCTTTAATTTCCATAGACATGCTAGCAGGATATCAGTACAGAGGTGGAATGTCAATACTATCCTTTGAGTTTCAGTAGTAGTCAAAAAGCATCTAAGCCGTCTTAGCTTTACGCAAGTCAAATAAGCTGTAACAGTTTGGGATTTCATCAATTACAGCAAAATGATTGCGGACATAAGCGGCAAAGTCGGGATGCGCTTCAAAATCAGAGGGATTGATCATGGCAAAGTGAGTCGCTCCTTCATAGCGGATAAGGTAGTTCAGAATCGTAGAGGGTTTTTTAAACGCCTCATTTCTTTCCCTCCATTGCGTCTCAGGAAGCTTCTCCCAATTCGTCTGGAGATAATAATCTGAGGTCTTGCTCACATTCAGACTTAACGGCCAGCCGTAACGATCTGCATAATACAGCAACGGATGAGTTCCCTGCACGGCAATACGGCTATTTGGATCCGTTACCTTATGGACTCGTCCTGCAATCTCAAGCAAATGGGCATCTTCAGCAGGAGTTTTAAATGCCGGATGCAGCGCATAGCGCATGGAGGAGAAAAAGGACAGCACGACAAAGCTCCCAATATAAAGATTTCGTGCAGAAGTTTTAGGGAAATGGTCTACAATCTTTAACGCAGAAAAAGCAATCAAAGGCGCTGCAGCCACAAAAAAATGGAGGAGATAAAAGTTATGGTCGATGAGCTTTCGCGGAATAAGAAGCGAACTCCCCCAAAAGCCAATCACCCAGGCAATGAAAATCCCATAATGCTTCCAATCCTTGAAAGATAAAATAAAGCCCACAATAAAAAGCGTGAATCCTATGGGCGTCAAAGCAACGCCGGCAAGCGTATCAAATAATTTTTGGTGATATTCAGATTGAAAAATCAGCGACGAGACAAAACTCGAGCGTACCGCGAGTTGCGCAAATAAGGTACTGTAGATATTGTTCACCTCATGGGAAACTTTCCAGAGATGAAAATACCAAGACGTGGGAAGTATCGCTGCCAGGGCCAAAAAAAACAGTGCACGATTGATCCGTTTGGTTGTATTGCCCGACACGCGATCAAAAAGACAAAGATAACTCGCTGGCAGTAACAAAAATAGACTGTTGGGACGCGTGATCAAAACGAAACTTAGAGACAAAGCGCTCAATACTCCGCAGATAGTTTTCTCCTTCCGCAAAAAGATAAGCCAATAATACATAAAGGTAACGGAAAAGAAGAGCGTGAGCATTTCATTCTGAAAACTTTGTCCGTAAATGATAGTCAGTGGACTCAATGAAAAAACAATCATACTTGCTAATGCCAAACGCTTGTCCAGGAGCTGGGCGCAGAGCTTGTACAAATAAATGGCTGCTCCTGCAAAAAAAAGAACCGCTTGAAATCTTCCCCAGAAATCAAGCGACCCACCGAGAAAGGTATTCAGAAGAGCAGCGATTAGAGCATTCAATGGATAAGCTAAAAGCAAAAGCCCTGGCTTCCCATTGATCAGCACATTAACTTGGGGATAAAAAAGATTTGCGAAATTACTCTCCATGAAAAAACGCGCCATCATTGCATTGACAGTTTGATACATAGAAAAATGTCCAAGCAGTGGACGATTCAGCCCGAGAGAGCGTAGAAGGACACTCCAACAAAGGACCGCCCACGCATTGTAAGGCAGCCCGAGAAAAAGCCGTTCGTGAAGGGTGGGTTTGTTCAAGATTTATTCGGAAGTTACTTGTTTGACCAGAAAGGGCTTTTCATCAAACTTGCGCATGCCGGCCTCAAAACCTTCATCAAGGGTCTCATAAAAACCGATGAGCTTGATGCCTTTGACAAGGGCGAATTTATTGACCACACAACTGTTTTCTTTAATCCAGCCATTTTTTTTAAGCGCAAAATAGCGGAATTCGGTTTCTAACTGCTCTTTTTGCCCATTAATTTTGAAATTTTCCATATCTCACCTCTGAATTGAAACCATACTAGCAATGGGTTTTTGTATTGTCAAGACAGGCATTGCGCCACTGAGCTGCCCAATCATGGCTTACGAGGGCATGCTGCTGAATAAAGTCCCTTCTCACCTTCTGAACCTCTTGCCTACCCCACCACTCTTTTGGATTCTGAATCACCTCCACCGTCTTTCTAGCCGCATCTTCTGGTGAATGGTAAAGAATTCCAGCCTTACGCAGCATAACTAGATCAGATTCCAATTCCAATTTAGCTTCCCATAATCTGGAATCGTAAAATTGAATTACTGGAATATTCATGGTCATGGCCTCAAGAAATGCCGTGGCCCCGAAGTAATCAATCACTACGAGGTCGGCTGAGTGATAAGCCTCATAGATAGGCCTAGAAGAGTCCACTAGCAGATCGGGGAAATATTTTTGAAGGCGCTTATGCTGATACTGTCCATATTCAAATGGAGTCAGGCGGTATTCGATCCTTTTACGCAGATATTCAGGCAGTCGAGTAAAAAAATTTTTCTGGAATTCAAAATAATCTTCCCATTGCGATCCAAGCGGGGAAGAATGAAAGCCCACGGGATAACAAGGCTGTCCGGCTGGGACATAAAGGATCTTCAACTCGGTCGGAAGCCATTTTTTTGAGTGTGAATCCATTTGCATTGAAAGCCGTGGGCTTGGGAGGTTGTGGAGATTCGTATTGGGTTTCGCCCACCCCCAGACAAAAAAATGATCGCCGATTAAACTTTCATGGTGTTCAAGAGAATGAAACCGATACATGCCATAGCCACCGCCGTGCTGGACCGTGAACAATTCACCTCCCCCTTTTTGGATTTCGCCCGCTAAAAACTTCATGGGTTCGTGAAATCTCCAGCCCGTGGACGAAATCAGGACCTCCGGATATTTCCGGATAGTTTCTTTTAATATTTTTAATGCATGCGAATAACCTTCGAGATACAGAATAGGAAAGTTCAAAGACACAAGCTCGCCGAAAATGGATGAAAATTCATCACCCCTAAAAATAGTTTTTATCGCGGCACGCAAGTTCTTGTCCTCTTTCTCTTCAACCTTGATAAGATCAGCCGGAATTTCCATTGCGCTTTCTGCTAAAATGGCGCGAATATCTTCTTTACTGAAATCCATTTCGCAAAAGCCGACCTGAGGGACATGGGAAAGATTTGATTCCTCGGCTTCGCGATATTTGATCACACCGATCGGAACAAAATGCTTTTTTAAGGGCTCAGAGTATGACTTCGAGGGAAAGGCGCATCCCATCGCTGCCAGGATTTGGGAAAATAGCTGAAGATTATAGAAGTCTCCCAGCAGTCGGTTAATAAAATCGAGCGTATCAAAAGGAGTTTTATACGATCTTGGGTTTAAAACGATGGTTTCAAGCTTGGGATCCATTTGAAAAGCTGCTTGCAGATGGATGTAACGATCATAAGCAACATGCAGGAAATAATTCAACCACGGGCCTATGAGAATACGCCAATAACGCACATTTTCATTCTTTTGATGGACAGCATTTAAAAAACCAGCTAGTAAGGCGAGATTATGCTCATAAGTTTCGCCGAGATATTGGTAGGCCCTGGCAACTTTGGAGCGGTCATTCCAGGGTGAAGGAAGCATTTGAACTCGTTGGGAATCGGGGTCCTCAATGCACCATGAGCCCAGATAAAAACACGGAGAGGAAGTGGCCCAGAATTGCCGCAGGGCCGTTGCGGCTAAGAACATAAATCTTTAAGGATAAGGCGGGTTTTACTTGTTACTTTGAGCAAGAAATTCCAACCTCCGCAGCTCTTTTTCCAGCTCGTCAATCTCTTCGCCAAGCATCAACCAATTACAGCGGTCTTCATCAAGGCCATAAACATCAGGGGACAGCAACTCCTTCATATCCGCCGCATGGGCCAAGCGGGTCGGAAATTTATTCCAGGAATCTAAAATTGCCTGCTGCTCCTTCAGGTTAGCCCGCAAGGCCTTTTGCTCTTCGGGAGTAAGGTTCTGCTGGTTGAGTTTCTCACGAATCGCATTGACAGCCGATTGATATGGGCTGGATTTAAAAACCTCTCGAATTTTTTCAAAGCGGGATTTTATTTCCACAATCTTATCGAGAAGTTCCTGTAACTGGACTTGTTCTTTATCGGAAAGCATAAAACCCACTATTTCTTCAAGCCGTCAAGAAGTTCCGGGGCTTTCTGGACAAGCGCAATTTCTTCATCGATCGTATCCCTCGTGTCTTCAGGGACAACACTAGGTTCTTCCAGATGGGTGTTCATGATGTCTTCCATCCACTTTTTACGAAACTTTTTCATATATTCAAATTTGCGCTCGAAAGCATTTTCATCGCTTTTAAAACTTTCAACATGTCCTCTGGCATACATCTTCTCCGCCTCTTCAGCAAAGGAGTTTGGCCAGACGTTGGCTTTATAGCAAGGCGTGCTGCAGCGAAGACAGGTGCGTCCAGCCCCCGGAATTTGGGAGAAATCGCCGCTCAAATGGGCCCGGCGGAACGCACGCATGCGTTCGCCGTTCCAGATATCCATAATGTTTTCGCGGTTCGCATCGCCAATAATCAGATCATCGTCATAATCAAAGATGCAGGCACGAACGAGGCCGGTCGAAGTCACGGCCATATAGCGCCAGGGATATTCGCAAACCACTTTTTTGCCCTGTTTGAGCAGTTCGCCGAGCGTGAGTTCAACTTCATCGTTCAATCCAAAAAAATTGAAAAGCTTGGTAAGATCAATGCGATCAAACGGCATGGCACCAAAAAACTTTTTATAGCGGCGAGCCATGTGTTTATTTTGATTTTCAAAAACAAAAGAAGTACGGGTACGGACATGATAAGCACCCAATTCCTCTTTGGCTTCCAGAAAATCAAGCATATTATTGACCACAAGCTCGAAGTTGGAATTCACATTCACCTTTTCATATGACTCTTTGTCTCCGCCGTTCATAGAAAAGTAAATATAATCCAGTCCGGCACTGATAAATTCTTTTGATTTCTCTTTGTTCAAAAGAGTGGCATTGGTGATAAGACGGGATTTCAATCCGTTGTCTTTCACCATCCGTATCATATCTGCCAAACTTTTGTGAGTGGTGGGTTCCCCTTGCAATTGGAAAGCGATGAAAGACTTATAGGGCGCTAATTCTTTAATGATTTTTTCGAAAAGTTTCGGTTCAATTAGGGATTTTTCGCGCACCATAAAGGCTTGGGGGCAGTGCGTACAGCTCAAGTTGCAAGCTGCGGAGACTTCAATCAATGCCTCGTTCGGAGGTGCCATGCTGAACTCTTTCTTATGCGTAGCTTCATACAAAAATTTAAGATACCAATACTCCTTTTCAAGATCTTCAGGAGCCATTCGCTCCTTACAATCTTGCCTTTGAGGCTGTAGGTTCTTTGCCGCAATAGCATTTTCTGCTTTTGCGCCTGGATGGGCGTTATCCCAATCTTTCAGCGGTAGGGGCGAGGTCATGAATTTTTCTCCTTCTGCATGGGTTATTAAGCAACTTTTAAGAATTGTATCTATCCCTTCATTGCTTGTCAACACTATTCACTAGCTGTCATTCAGTTACGTCAAAGATGTTACAAACTGAAGGTGATACTACGATTTTTTCCGTTTTCGCGCAATCGCAGTGGCCAGCCAGAAAAGTCACCCCTGGGAACAGAATTTGATCCCCCGCGAAAGGACCGAAGTCATATTCCGGAAAAGTTTTTTTTACAGTAAACAAAATCTCTTGCCTTCATGTATTGAGAGAGTGTTGCTACGCAGCAAAGTTTCCTAGCGATGGGCACGTAATGCGTGCCAGGCGCAGCAGGGTGCCGTAACAACAATCAAAACAACCCAATGGTCATCGAAAAGTCCTCATTTGCTCTTCTCGATTTTCTGCGCTATGACCAGAGAACGCACAAGCGGGAAATTAAAATTTTCCGTACTGAATTTAATCATTTTATAAACCCAAAGCGCGGCCTGGCGCAAAACCATCCGGGTCAAAGATTCCCCGCCCTGCGCATGCGCCAACGATTCAGGAATGGGCAGGTTGCCCTTGATGGCAAGAACCTTGAATCCGCTGTTTTCCAGCAATCGCCTGACAGTTTTCCTGGAATATTCATAAACATGATAAGGCGGGTTAAAAGAGCTGTCCTTTGTCTCAAGCTTGAGAAGGACTTTGAAATTCTGCGGAAGATTCAATTTTTTCAAAATGGGGCGCAGGGCTATGAATACGCGGAATGTCCACGAAGAGATATACATGGGCAAAAGCATGGCCACATAGCCGCCGGGAATGAGAGACCTGTTGATCTTTTCTATCGCCGTGAGGGGATTGACAAAATGCTCGAAAACATCCCCGAAAAACATAACAGGGTAGGCTCTTTCTGGCAATTCCGTATTCAGAAAATTTCCACGCGTGAGACTGATGCCATAAAGCTTTTGCGCGTTTTGGACACCCCAGGCCGAAATTTCAAGGCCGCTGACATTCCAGCCGCGCATCTTGGCGCATTGCAAAAAAGCGCCGCCCGCGGAACCCACTTCAAAAAGCGACCTATGCGCCGCGGGGATATGCCTCTCAATATTTCCCAGCACTTCCTCAAATTCGGCGCGGCGTTTGTTGAAAATATCCGAGTAGCTTCCCTCATAACGGCTGGAAATAAAATCTTCCTGAAAATACCGGTCTCCGTACATTCTCTGGATGATCTCATCCGAGGGCATGGGCGCAACGTGAATCAAACGGCACCCGGCGCAGCGTGAAAGGTCAAAATGGTCGCCTTCAAAGCAATAAAAAGAAGAAAGCACAGTCGTGCGCGCCTCAGAACCGCACACAGGGCAATGCCAGGCTTCTTTCAGCGCCCGGAAGGAATCGTTTCCTGCTGCGTTTGAGATTGGGGTGGACATTTTTTTTTAACTTTTGGGAAAATATCAAACCTTAACCGCAGCACCATGATAAATCCTTTGATGAGATGGCGGTAGGTCAATTTTGTCTTACCTAGTTTGCGGTCAACAAAAACAATGGGGATTTCAATGATCCTGTATTCCATGCGGCAGGCCTTGAATAAAATTTCCTGCAAAATAGAAGGGCCGTCCGAAATCAAATGTTCCAACTCGACACTTTCCAGCACTTCGCGCCGGAAGCAGCGAAAACCGGAGCTGCAGTCATGAAGCTTGATTTGAAGAAAGGCCCGGATATACAGATTGGCCAAAAAAGTCACGAAGCGGCGTATGGGACCGCGGTCAGCGTCACGCCCGCCCTGCACAAAACGGGAACCCAGAACAAGGTCAAAGTCCCTCATGCAATTCACAAAAGCCGGAATATAAATCGGGTCATGCGAAAAATCCGCGTCCATTTCAATCACATAATCCGCGCCTTCTTTCAAAGCGTAGATAAAACCGGCAATTCCGGCAGACCCCCTGCCCCGCTCCGCAGTCCGATGGATCAAATGCACCCGGACATCTTTTTCAGCCATTTCTTTAACGATTTTCCAGGTACCATCCGGTGAGTTATCGTCAATCACCACGACATGGGCTTGGGGAAAGACTTCAAAGATGCGCGTGATGAGAGGCTTGATATTCTCGCTCTCATTGTAAGTGGATATAGTGATATAGGTTTTGCTCATGGCTAACTATTGGAAAACAAGAGTTTAGGAATTTTAATCCCGCGCGTCAACTTAAATCCCAATAAACTAGCCGCTGGGATACTGCTGCTTGCGCTCAGACAAACACCTAAAGAAATTAAAAAATAAAATGAGTTCGGTGTTTGAATTCGCTCCAGCAAGCAGTATCCCAACGGAAATATTCATAACATATAACAAATAAATAAGTTACGTTGTTTATATAACTCTTTATTTTAAAATAGGTTATAGAAAATAATCCTTTACATACAATTCGAGATGAGTATAATACCCGCATATGATTATCACACGCACCCCATTGAGAATATGCCTGGGCGGCGGAGGCACGGACGTAAAAGACTATTATGAGCAGCATGGCGGCTACGTGGTAAGCGCCGCGCTCAATCAATACATCTACATTGTCATCCATAACAATTTCGAAAAAAGCATCCGCATCTGCTATTCCAAGCGTGAAATTGTCAATACGGCCGATGAGGTCCATCACCCCGTAGTCCGCGAGGCCATGAAGCTTTTCGACATCACAGACAAAGGCATTGAAATCATTTCCTTTGCGGACGCGCCTTCAGACACGGGCCTCGGCAGTTCAAGCAGTTTCACCGTCGGCCTGATAGGCGCACTAGCCGCTTACAAACGCGTAAAAATGACCAAATATGAAATCGCCGAAATGGCCTGCCATATCGAACGGGATCTTTTAAAGGAAGCCGGCGGCAAGCAAGACCAGTACATCGCCGCTTTCGGCGGCATCACAGTCCTCAACTTTCAGCGGGACGGCAAAGTGATTGTAAGCCCCGTGCAAATATCGCACGAATCGGTCGCTGCGCTTGAAAAAAACGTCATGCTGTTTTATACCGGCATCCGCCGGAATTCTTTCAAAGTACAGCAGGCGCTTATACGCGGCGTCAAAAAGCAGACCCGCACGCTCGAGAGTTTGCACGAAATCAAAAAGCTCGGGCTGGAAACCGAAGAAATATTGCGGAACGGCGAAATCGACCGCTACGCGGATTTTCTCAAACAGCACTGGGAAGCCAAGCAAAAGCTCTCCGATATGATTTCGAATGGAAAAATCAACGATCTTTATGAAAAGGCCATGAAAAGCGGGGCTCAGGGCGGAAAAATAATCGGCGCGGGCGGCGGCGGCTACCTTCTCCTCTACTGCGCCAACGACAAGAACCGGACCCTTATCCGCAGAGCTATGAAAGAGGCGGGCCTGGAAGAATTGCACTACTCTTTTGATTCTACGGGTGTCACCGTGCTTGTCGATGACGGCATGCGCAGCAAAAAATCTAACGAAGTTCTTGTATAGGAATTCCCACGTCGCCCGCTAGGCCGCGGGCTCCTGGGATTAATTCGCACGGGCAACTTGACGCTCCTTACAGTCGCGTAAGTTGCGTGCTCATTGAAGGAGGATTATATTGTGAAAACCAACCGGCAGTTCATTGATCAATTTTTAGCCGAAATGAAAACCATCGTCGACACGATAGACCGCGATAAAATCGACCAGATTATCGAGGCCATGTTCGAGACCTGGGAAAACGGAAAGAGGATGTATCTGATGGGCAACGGCGGCTCGGCTTCCACCGCCTCGCACCTGGTGAATGATTTCGGCAAATGCACCGCCCTTCCAGGCAAAAAAAGATTCAAAGTCATGGGACTGACTGACAATCCGGCGCTTATCACCGCGCTCGTGAACGACAATGGATTCGACAACCTTTATTCCGAACAGCTGCTCAATTTCGTAGAGCCCGGCGATACGCTGGTGGGCTTCAGCGCGCATGGCGGCTCCGGCAAAGACAAAGCGGGGCTCTGGTCCCAAAACCTGCTCAAAGCTTATATGATAGCCAAGGAATACGGCGTGAAAACCATCGGTTTCAGCGGGTACGACGGAGGAGTCATGAAGGATCTCTGTGATATCTGCGTCGTGGTCCCTTTTAACAACACGCAGCACGTGGAA
>Ga0076285_134_pt1 | contig 17644 bp, 3 predicted proteins | sample RifGroF2_FD_67789 | JGI IMG/M metagenome (GOLD analysis project Ga0076285, IMG submission 67789) | Parcubacteria bacterium GW2011_GWF2_45_11
GTGCCTTTGGTGTCGTCGGTGATCCTGATCCTGGCATTGGCCTGATTGCTCAAGGTAGAAGTCAGGTCCGGGACAGTCCAGTAAAAGCTCTTGGAGTTATTCTGTCCGGAAATAACATCCACCCAGACCGGCGTCTGCGCCGCGGCGTCTAAGGTATAAGAAATCCTCAAGGTATTAAACACCAGTCCCTGGGTATCCCATTTTATCTCATACTGCTTGCCCATAGTCCAGGCGCTGTTATTTGCCGGAGAGCTCAAGGTAATCTGGGGCGTCGGCAAAATAGTAAACGGCCCGGCAGTGGCCACTGCCCCGGGATGGGTAGCGCTTTTCTCGGTAATCTTTACCCAGGCCTGCACCGAGGTAGAGGTCGGGGTAATGGATTTAGGCGAGGTATTCGGCCAATCCGCCTCCAGGACACTCCAATTGGCCTGGTTATCATAAGAAATCTTTATCTCCAGATTATTGCCGCTGGAACCGGTGGTGGTCCATTTCAGGTCATACGGTTCGCTGATAGTCAGGGCGCTGTTGCCGTTATTACTGCTGGAAGGCTGACTGATGCTGATCTGCGGCGAGGCAACAGTCCAGAGCGCGGATTCGGCGGTATTAGAAAGCTCGTTTTCCTCATATACCCGCGCCTTAGCCGTAGCCGAATAATCATCGGGAATAGTCCAGGAATAGGCCCCGTTATTAGCAACCGTGGTTGCCGCGTTAAGCGCTCCGGCCATACTCTTCCAAGAGGCCCCGTTATCCACGGAATACTGGAGCTTCACATTAGCAAATGTCCCTTTCAAGGCATTCCAGGAAACCGTCTGGGTAGTGCCGATGATCCAGCTGGCCGAGGCCGCCGGCGCGGATACCTCCAGACTGCCGATAATCTTAAAATTATTGTCCGAGGATGCCGAGATGGCCCCGGAGACACTGCCTACCCGTATTTTGGCGGTCGCGGAAAGGGCATCAGGAACAGTCCAGTCAAAAGAGCCGTCATCGCTGACCATCCCGTCATTGGCCGTGCCTTCGCTTTCACTCACCGGGCTCCAGGCGGTATGCCCGGAATCCACAGAATACTCTATCTTCACCAGGGCCTGGGCCGAAGAAGCCACTGCCGGGCTCCAGGTAATAGTCTTGGTATCGCCCACGGTCAAAGACTCACCGGAGGTCTTGCCGGGATAATCCGTCAGGCTTAGCCCTTTAATCGCCGCGCTTATGTCCGTGGGGCTCATCTGGGTTACCTGGCGCTGGGTATCCGTAACCCGGATATAGGCGGTATTGTCCTTAACTGCCGCCGGCACCCTCCAGCTAAATGTGCCGCTGGAGGCCAAGCTTTCAGCATTGGCATTGGCGCTGTCCTGACACAGGGACCAGACAGCATTGTCCGTGGAATACTCTATCTTCAAGGCCGAGCTCACGCTCCCTGCCCCCTGCCACTGGATAAGCTGGTCAGTATCGGCGCGCCAGGCCGGGACATTTAAAGGCGCAAGTATCCCGATATACGGCTCGGTGCTCACCTCAAAGACCGCGCTTCGGCCTTTACTCAACGGCCGGTTGGCATTAGTATCCCTGACCTGCAAGGCTAAGTATCCGGCCGGGATATTATAATCCGCTGGCCGCAGGTCAAAGGAACCGGAATTGACTGCCGCGCCAACAACATTTACCGTGGCAAAAGAAACCCAAGAGGCATTATCCAAATTATCACTCTGGCTGGATAAGGCCGCGTAAGCCAGCTCCAACTGCCCGTTATTGGTCAGGTAACCGTCGGCGCTCCAGTTAAAGGCAATACTGTCTCCCTGAACCCACTTGCCGGAGGTCTGGACTATGGAAGGCAGGCTCACTGTCAGATACGGCTCGCGCACGCTAAAGACGGCGGAGGTGGAAGTTACCGCGGCATCTAAAGGAGTCTTGGCACTAAGCTTGACCTTGGCCGCTCCGGAGGACAGATAATTATCATCATTGGCAATAGTCCAGGAATAGGTCTTGGGATAATTGGTATAATTAGTGTATCCTGACGGCAAGGCATTGTTATTGGCAGTCTGGTCAATAGTGGCAATATTGCTTGAGCCTTTATAATAGTAAATATATAAACCGGTTACCTCGCCCTCGGTGGTCCAGCCGATAGTATGCTGGGAGCCCACGGGCCAGCTGGCCCCGGAAACCGTAGTCTCATCAAAGGTCAGCCTCTGCTTATCCAGGCTAAAGGCCGATGAGACACCCTCGCCAAAGGGCGAAGAATTATCCATAACCTTAAACTTGGCGGTAGTCTGGGGCACTGCCGTACCTATAGGGACACTCCAGGTAAAAGACTTTTTGTCTTGGGAAAAGCTACCTTGAGTCTTGATAGAACTAAATGAAGTCCCTGTAGGAGCATAGAGAACATCTAAATTACTCCCCATTGTTCCGTCAGTAGTCCAGTTGAATGTGTAGCTTCCTCCCCTTCTTAAAGGACTTTGAGTCGGCAGACTGATGCTAAACAAAGGTTTGGCAATCTCAAAAGAATCGCTATCCACGGTGGCCTGATAATAGGCCGCGCTTTCAGCCTGGGCGTCGGTGATCCGGATCTTGGCGCCGGTCAAAACAGCGATATTGGGCACAGTCCAGACAAATTGCCCGTCATTAGCCACTACGCCGTCATTAGCCGTGCCTTCGTTTTCCGTTACCGCAGTCCAGCTTGAGCCGTTATAATATTCAATCTTGACCTCACTGCTTACTCCAGGTGTAGTTGACCACTGGATCTCCGGGGTAGAGCCGATCCTCCAGACTGCCCCGGACAATGGCGCGGCAATAGTGATCCCCGGGTTACTGATCTTAAAGCTCCAGGCAGTAGTGTCTGTAGTTGAGGCCATCGCGTTATCAAAGACCTTAAGCTTCACTGCCCCAGCCGGCAGGTCCGCGGCCTTATTGATAGTCCAGACAAAGCTATTCTGGCTGTTCTCATCATTCACCCCGGCGGCAGTTACCGTTACCCAATTAGTAAAATTCGGGCTGTCCGCGGCATATTGCAAGGTCGCGGTCTTGTTATTGGTATCTCCGGCGGGTTCAGTCATTGTCCATTTGATCGTATTGGCGCTGTTGATAAACAATTCCGCGCCATCTATCGGCTCAACCAGGGCAATCTGGGGGCTGGCCACAATCTTAAAGTAAGGCTCTGAATCCGCGCTATCAGTAACCGCGGCATTATTCACATCCGTCCCATAGGCGGTGATCCGAATATACGCGCTATTGGTCAGGGTATGGGTATCGGGAATAGTCCAGGCATAAGAATAATGATAATATGTCCCGTCAAAAGAGGAGCTGGCAATAGAAGTCTGGGTGTCTAAAATAGCCGTGGTATGCAGGCCGGCCTGGTCGTCTAACCACTGGCCCTCAATGATCCAGCTCTCGGCGGTCTTACCCCTGGTCTTCCACTTGATCTCATAGCTCCTTCCGGCAATCCAGCGGAAATTGGGGTCGCTCTCGGCATTGCCGGGCGCGCTGATAGTTATCTCCGGCCGGGTAATCTCAAAGGTATTATCCGAGAAATCGCTGATCACCCTGTCGCTGGCGTTATTGTCGCTAAAAGTAATGCTCACATCGTTAAGCGAAGGAGTATAAAATGCATCCGCCGTAGAAAGATAGGCCTTATATTTAAGGTAGCGCTTGGTATCAAGGTTTGTTGGGATGTCCGCGCCCGAGGTAGTAAAATAGGTAGAAGCCGTCCCATCCGGACCCAAGAAGCTGGTCCAGGCCGCATTATCCGCGCTTCCGGCAAGTTGAAAAGCAACAGCGATATTAGTATTATTATAATGAGCTGATAATTCATCAGGCTTTAATGCACGCTGATAAATAGCCAGTTCATCCATGTAGCCTTTATAATTGTAAACATAAACAGCCCCTATGGTTACTGGCTTAGCAATCTGCGGCACTTTGCTATAATTGGCATTGCCAACCGCAACCGCATTCACATAAATAGTTATTTTTCCATTACTGCCGACTACCGCAATATGGCTCCACTCATCTGATACAACAGAAGAAATAGGAGTAGTTATACTAGCCCCGCTGGTAACACCATTAATATAAATTGCATACCATAGAGCGCCGTCAGCCTGCAGTTCGAATCGCTGCGAATTTTCTGCCGTTCCGCCATCATCATTCTGGTTAAAGAGGGAGCCGTAGCCCCGGGTTGAGGAGGGATTTATCCAAAATTCAATAGTAAAATCTTTATCATCAAAAAACCAATCATCGCTGTCAGCCAGGCTTAGATTAACCCCGCTACCATCAAAGTAAAGGCCATTGCCAAATTTAGCGCTTACGCCGCTGGAAACGCTGTTATTTACTGCCGGATGAACGCCTTTGCTGTCGGCTATAGTTGCCGCGGCGGCGGCTTCATTCATATGCCAGAGGGCAACCAGTCCGTTAATCGTGGATTTAAGCTCGCCGTTTACCTCGCTGTGTTTAGCTGAATCTGTAACATCAGCGCCCCAACTCAAAGCCCCCAGCTCCGCGTTGCCCCCGGTATCCAAGGCCGCGGAGGTGAAGGTGCCGGAGGGATAATGCCCCCCCTTTCCCGCATTAGTAATGCCGCTTACCTCAACCGGGGTGTATCGGTTGGTCGTAGTGCCGTCGCCTAATTGGCCGTTAGCATTATATCCCCAGGCCATCACTCTCCCGTCGGATAAAAGAGCAAAAGATTGGCTCCCTCCGGCAAGAACAGCCACCGCATTGCTGATACCGGAAACAAAAACTGGAGTGGTTCGGTTAGTGGTGGTGCCGTCGCCTAATAGGCCGCTACCATTATTCCCCCAGGCCATCACTCTTCCATCGGCTAAAAGGGCCAGAGAAGAAAGACCGCCGCCGGCAGAAACAGCCAGCGCATTGCTGATCCCGGAAACCGTAACCGGTTCAATTCTATCAATGGTAGTACCATCACCTAAGTTGCCGTAGATATTCAACCCCCAGGCCTTGATCGTGCCGTCGGATAAAAGGGCTAAACTATATTCTCTCCCGACAGAAACAGCCAGCGCGGGATTATTGATATTATCTATCCCTAAAACCTCAACCGGGGTGGCGCTGTTAACAGTAGTGCCGTTGCCTAATTGGCCGTAGTAATTCCGCCCCCAGGTCATAACTTTTCCGTTAGCTAACAGAGCTATAGCGTGCAATCCTTCACTACCAGAACCAGTAACAGCCACGGCATTATTTATCCCGGAAACAAAAACCGGGGTGTTCTGATGGCCAAAGCTTCCGTTACCTAATTGGCCATGAGAGCCATACCCCCAGGCCTTGATCGTGCCGTCGGACAAAAGGGCAAAAGATTGGTCAGTGCCGGTAGAAACAGCCACGGCATTGCTAATCCCAGGAACGCTCACCGGAGTAATACTACCATTCCAAGTGCCATCGCCTAATTGGCCAGAGTTATTATAAAGCCCCCAGGCCTTAACCGTGCCGTCGGATAAAAGGGCCAGAGAATGTAACCTTCCAAAGGCAAGACCGCTGACATTGCTTACCACTGAAACTGTAACCGGAGTGGTTCTATCAGTAGTCGTGCCGTCGCCTAATTGGCCATTATCATTATACCCCCAGGCCTTGATTGTGCCGTCAGATAAACGCGCGAAGTAAGAAGAATTTTTGCCGCCGCCTATAGGTAAACCTTTACCTAAATCAAACCCTAACTTTAAGGAAGCATTATTCCCGGAAAAATAAACCTGCGTCTTAGACAATGTCCCCGCCCCAAACTGCGCGCTGGAGGTCTCGGTCAGCTTCTGATAAAAGGTCTCCTCCACCTTGACCTTCATATTCGTGCCTAAGTCATAAGGCAGGCTCCAGGTATAGGTGTTGTCATTGGCCTCGCTCTGGGAAATTGTCTTAGGATAGGTGTTTCCGCCATCTGTAGAGTAGGAGAGCTTGATGTTATTGGAGACCCCGCCGTCATAGCTCCAGGTAACCTCGTAGGGCTCTCCGGCATAGAGCTTGATCAGGTCATCCGATGGCGTGAGCAGGCTTATCAGCGGAGCAGTCAGGGTATTGGCAGAAGCCGTCCCCTCGTCAATCAAGGCCCCGGCGCTGTCTTTAGCCCGCAGGGCGTAGGTGCCGGTAGAGCCCAATAACTGCGGGCTCTTGATCCCGGAAACCACAATACTGGCCGAAGTAGAGGCCGCTATCTGCGCGCTTAAGGTAAGTATCAGGGTGTTCCCGCTGGCGGATATGTTTGTAACGCTGTTTCCGCTGACATAAGCCAGGATCCCGCTCAAGTCATAACCCACCGGGAAATCCACCTCCACCTTCCAGGGTGCCGGTATGGCGCTGATCGTGGTAAAGGAAATCGTAGTGTCCGATGTTGCCCCGGCCTTGGTGGAGACATGGGTAATGCTGGGACTAAGTAAGTAGCCATAGATATGGTCTGAAGCCACCGCGGTATCTTGATCAATCCTACCGATAGTGACCCCGCTTGAGCTGGCAGTCTGGATCTGATAGGTGCCGGTCTGCCCGCCGGGTTGGGGATTCTTGATGTTGGTGAGGATGATATTCTCGCTCTCCCCTTTGGCCTGCTGACTGCCGCCGCTACGGGTAACCGTAACTACTTGACCGCTGACGCTGGCGGTAAGGGTTCCGTCCATTGTGGTTGAGGAGGCCGTAGTCGCGCCTCCGGAGCTTAAAACAAATCCCGCGGGAAAGGTAATCGCTATCTTGGCGTCATCAGGCAGAGGATTGGCCGTGGTAAAGCTGATCGTTACATTACCTACAGCGCCCGCGTAACGGGATACCGGCTCAACATTGGTATTAGTTAAATTCCCGCCGCCTACAATGGTATCCGCGGCAATGCTGGCTATCTTGTCTATGCCCTTAGCGGCGCTGGTCTGGGTTTCTAAAGAGCATGAGTAAACGCCGATGGTAACCTCCTTGATTGAAATATTATCTATATAAAAATTCTCCCCGGGAACATTCGCGTATGTCTGCAAGTACGCGGCAGAATTAGAATGATTCAAACCAGAAGCATCCCACGCACCTGCATAGGTAGTCCAGACGCCTGCAGGGATGTCGCTTACTGTATCTAAGAAAAAATAGTTTAATACAATACTGCATGTTCCTACAGGCCGGTAAATATCAATACTTGCCTTATACTGCTTTCCCGCGGTTGCGCTGGTAAAATAAGGAGAGGATAAGCTTGCGCTGAATGAGTCGGTTACCGACCCCACTGTCCATTTAGCACAGCCCACCCTGCCGCCGATATTACCTGATTCCCAGGTAAATGTTGAGTTTGCTGACAAATTATTACCTCCGACCCAATTTCCTAAGCCGGTTGAAAAATCCCGATCATTTTGGTTTATTATGTTCTCCGGTCCCTCTCCGACTGTCCCAGTATAATTAGGATTCTTGATGTTGGTTAAGGTGATAGTCTCGCTCTGGCCTGCGGCCTGTTGTTGACCGCCGCTTCTAGTAACCGTAACCACCTGGCCGCTGACGCTGACGGCAAATGTGCCGTCCATTGTGGCTGATGAGGCGCTGACCGCGCCGCCGGAGCCGAGGGTAAAGCCTGCCGGAAAGGTAATTACAATCTTGCCATCCGCCGGAAGCGGGTTAACCGTGGTAAAGCTCACATCCACATTGCCCATCACTCCCACCACGGCATTAGTGGCGCTAAGGGAGACATCCGCGGTAGTAATCGCCGCCGGATTGATAGCAAAAGGATTATCCGAGACATCGCTGATTGCGCTGTCCGCGGCCTGATCATCGGTAAAACTAATGCTCACATCATTTAAAGCCGGAGTATAGAATGTATCCGCCGTAGAGAGATAGGCCTTGTATTTGAGGTATTGCTTGCCATCTAAACTTGTGGGAATATCCGCGCCCGAGGTGGTGAAATAAGTAGCATCCGTCCCATCCGGTCCAACAAAGTCCCCCCAGGTATTCCCATCCGCGCTGGCGGCGAGTTGGAACTTAACAGCATTCATGCTGTAAATCTCCGTAAAGGACAATGCCCGATTATAGACACGCACATCATCAATTAAGCCATCCCAAACACTGGAATTATACCCATCCCCCCAGGGACTCCCAATACGAAACACTGCTGTATTGTTAGAAAGGTCAGGGAAAACAGGAACTTGAGTATTTTCCAAGACACCATTAACATAAATTTTCTTTGTTGTTCCATCGTATGTACAGGCCACATGATACCATGTATTCTGGGAAGGAATGGTTGTTCCCTGTAGATGTTCCCCATAAATCCCCCCTCTCCCATATGTGGTAAAATCAAATTGGTTTGCTCCGTAAATACGTAACAAAACATACCCACCAGGGATGTTTTGAGATAATATACCGTTATCGGTAGCCATAGCCGCATCTGTATTCAGCTTAACCCAAGCCGCCCAAGTAAAGGTATTAGCGGCATATTGCAGACTTGCGGAATTGGCAACCTCAACATAATCATCCACCCCGTCAAAACTCCCGGCGTAAGAGCCAATTTTTGAGCTGGCAGTAAAAGCCGCCCCATTATAAGCTGTGCCGCCATTGGTTCCCACACTGTTATTCCAGTTATTCTCCATACTCCATAAAGCCACCAACCCATTTTCAGAAGTTTGGGACTGACTCGGCACGCTTGCCCCCCAGCTCAATTTCCCCAGCTCCGCGTTCCCCCCGGTATCCAGTGCCGCGGAGGTGAAGCTGCCGTAGGCGAGGTAGATTCCTTTTCCAACATTGGTAGCCCCTGAAACCGTAACCGGAGTGGTTCGGTCAGTAGTAGTGCCGTCGCCTAATTGGCCGTAAGTATTTCTTCCCCAAGCCTTGACCGTGCCGTCGGAGAGCAGGGCTATGGAATGCTGGTTTCCCCAGGCAATGGCCACGGCAGTGCTGATCCCGGAGACGCTCACCGGAGTGGTTCGGTTAGTAGTAGTGCCGTCGCCTAATTGGCAGTAACCATTATCTCCCCAAGCCTTGACCGTGCCGTCGGAGAGCAGGGCTATGGAATGAGCGTTTCCCCCGGCAATGGCCACGGCAGTGCTGATCCCGGAGACGCTCACCGGAGTGGTTCGGTTAGTAGTAGTGCCGTCGCCTAATTGGCCAATAGTATTATATCCCCAAGCCTTGACCGTGCCGTCGGAGAGCAGGGCTATGGAATGATAGGCTCCCCCGGCAATGGCCACGGCAGTGCTGATCCCGGAGACGCTCACCGGAGTGGTTCGGTCAGTAGTAGTGCCGTCGCCTAATTGGCAGTAACCATTATTTCCCCAAGCCTTGACCGTGCCGTCGGAGAGCAGGGCTATGGAATGAGCCTCTCCCCCGGCAATGGCCACGGCAGTGCTGATCCCGGAGACGCTCACCGGAGTGGTTCGGTTAGTAGTAGTGCCGTCGCCTAATTGGCCAATAGTATTTCTTCCCCAAGCCTTGACCGTGCCGTCGAAGAGCAGGGCTATGGAATGATTGCCTCCCCCGGCAATCGGCGAACCCTTGGCCAGGTTAAATCCCAATCTGATGAAAGAGGCATCTCCTGTCCTTGAGGTTTGAGTATTCAAACGAGTTCCGCTCCAAAATTGAGTATCAGTGGTCTCCAGGAGTTTCTGGTAGAAAGTGTCCTCGATCTTGACCTTGGTGTCAACTCCCGGATAAAAGGGAACGGTCCAGGTGTATATTCCATCATTAGACTCTCCGCTGGCGATGGTGTTGGGATAGGTTGTGCCGTCGGTGGAATAAGACAATTTTAGGCCGTTAGAGATCTCGCCGCTGTAACTCCAGGTAAGATCATAAGACTGGCCGCCAGCCAGGCTAATTCCGCTATCCGATGGTGTGAGCAGGGTCAAGGTTGGGGCAATGATGGTATTGGCATTGGCTGTGCCTTGGTCAATCAAGGCCCCCGCGCTGTCTTTAGCCCGCAGGGCGTAGGTGCCGGTAGAGCCAAGGAGTAAGGTGTTTTTTATCCCGGAGACCTCAAGGCTTACCGGGCTGTTGGCCGCGATGGCAGTGCCTAAGGTGATTATCAGGGTATTGCCGCTGGCTAAAACTGTAGCATCGGTGTTTCCACTGACTACCCCCAATGTTCCGCTTAGGTCATAGCCCACCGGGAAATCCAGCTCTATCTTGCCGTTTTGGGGCAGGGCACTGCTGGTCCAGGCTATGGTGTTATTGGCAAGCGCCCCGGCCTGGTAAGAAGCTGGAGTAAGTGTCGGGCTGACTGTGCCGAAATTCACCGTCTGGGCCTGGGTGGCGCTGGTCAAGCCGGTTTTAGAGACGGTAATCACGGGTGAGCCGGCAACCGTGTCTTTGTAATAGAATGTGCCTATGCCGCCAGAGGTAGTGATAGAGGTAAGCGTGCCGTTAAAGGCCCCGCCGGCGGCAGTGTCAAATTTACCGGTCGCGGAGTCGCTGGCCAGGTCCAGGACTATCGCGTCGGATGAGCGCTTGTTGTCATACTGATCCCGCACCTCTACCGTATATGCCCCGGAGGCCGCCCCGGCAGTCAGGGTCTGGGCACTGGAGGTCCAGACTATCTTAGAAGCCGCGGCAGGGCTAAAGGCCACCGGCAGAGAAGTGCCGGTTACCGCGGTGTTAATGTCATCGGTAGCAATGACCTCCACATTTTCCGCCTCGGTATCGCTTAAGGTGATTGTAGCCGCGCCATTAGCAAAATCCGCGCTGGTAAGTGAAGTTTTGCTTAAGGCCGCGGTCCCTGATTGGCTTCCGGATTCGGTTTTAGTGATACTTAGCGTAGTTGCCGGGGCATAGTTGGTAACCACATTTCCATTAACATCTTTGGCGGTGATAGTGATGGTTTCCACATCCCCGGCCAAAGCCGAATAATCGTTGTGGATAACAGTGAAATAGCTCGCCGCAAGCGGGGCGTTGTTTACCGTGACTCCAGTCAAAGACGGCGAGACTGCCGGGTCGCTGGTGGTAACAATGGCCCGGTATTGCAGGTAGCGGTTAGCCGAAGAGTCAATAGTTGAGGAAGCGGCAATCATCCAGATAGATAGTCCGGCCCTCGGCCCCGTTAGTCGGCCTTAGGGTCAGGTTGGTGATCGCGTCCCGGTGGGTAGAGAGAGAGCCGGTGAGGTCAAAGTATTCTCTTTGCCATTTGAAAACTGCCGCATTAACCGTGAAACCGCCGGAAGGAAAGGTTAGGCCGCTGTCCCAGCCCACGGTTAGCGCGCCGCTTGAGGCGGGGACAGATTTTACCGTTCCCTGGACGATATATTCCGTGCCGTCAATATTCTCCCGCACTATCACCTTGTCCCCGGGATAAAGATTGCTCCCCTTTTGGGAGAGGCCGTAGGTAGTGGCATCAACGGTAAAAGAGGTATCCCCGGAGCCGCTAATCAGGTTTGCCGAGTCTAATTTAGCCGCAAAGTCTATGGTAATAGGGTGAGAACGCAGGCCGTATTCATAGGCCTGGCGGATCTGGTCAGGGGTGAGGGCAGTGCCTTTGATGATGCGGAGTTCGTCTATGTAGCCGTTGAAGTTGCAAAAAGTTGCCCCACCACCACCTATTCTTAAAAAGGTTGTTGCGTTATTCCAAACATCAGTAGTACTAGAGGCAACTTGTATGCCGTTTTTATAAATTTTTGTAGTGTTTCCTGATTTTACAACAGCAATGTGAAACCACGCTCCCGCAATTAACGAATAACCAGAACTAGCTATTTCAGTACTTCCATTCAACCCCACCCCTAGTTCAGCGCTAGCTCGTATATATATAAACCAGTTGCCATCGGCGCCGCTATTAGTCTGTCCTACTAATGATTGCCCGCCAGATACAGAGTTTGGATAAACCCAAAAATCAATAGATCCGTCAGAAGCAGTAAAATCCCAATCACTATTATCAGCAACTTCTAAATAATCCCCCGTGCCGTCAAAGGACAGCGCGTTGCCGATTTTTCCTCCGCCTACTACTTTGGCATCGTTGACCGCGGTGATGGTTTTGCCGCTTAAGCTGGAATCTTTGATGGAGGTAGAGCCGGAGATTTCATCGCCTTTAACATATAAAACAGTATTGGCATCGGCTTCATAATTGGCATAGGCGGATTCGCCGACAGTGGCCTCAAGGTATGTGCCCGGCCTGTCCGCAGCGATATAGAATGGCAATTTGGTTGAGGAGGATAAATCGGCGGCGGAAATTTGCCGAGTGAGATGATGATTCGCCCCCATTCTATATGTTTCGGCGATTTCGTCGGCGGAAAGGGCGCGGCCATAAGTCATACGGAGTTCATCCATAGCGCCATTAAGAGGAGCAGTGCCTGTAACAGACTGCCCTATTCTTAATACTTCATCAGCATCGGTTGTTTCCGGCACCTGGGCGGTCTTAGTGTTGCTTCCCAAATAAACTCCATCAATATACCCTTTAGCGTTACCACTAGACAAAGATTGATCATACGTAACTGCTACATGGTGCCACCCATTATCATTGGGGTATGTTCCGCTTCCCACCGAGCCACTAATTACATATGTATTCACCCCACCATTTCTGCCAATTTGCAAACCAATTTCTCTGCTGGTAGCAAATAGTATAATGTTGAATCCAGCGTCTGTATCGGCGTTTAAAGTGCTGCCAATAAAATACTGGTGGGCAGCGGGAAAACTATTTATCTTGGTCCAGAAATCTATCGTCCATTTAAAGCCCGATGTATCCGCGGCGCCATGAAAATTCTTATAAGTAGCCACTGTGCCGGATGTAAGATAGTCACTACTTGAGTTAAACTTCCTCGCCTTGCCGAAGATGCCGTCAACCACCGTAGTGCCGGTTGGGGTGGCGTTGTTGGCGTTAGCGGTAGAATCTTTGATATAAGCGCCGGTGCCGGAGGTTTCCTCCATATGCCAGAGGGCGACGGTGTTGCCATCTACTTGCGGCGCGCCAAGGGTGAGTTTGGTGGAGCCGGAACCTTCTTGTTTTATGGTGGTTTCGTTATTGCCACGAATAGTGACAAAAGGACTTATAACAACTTGACCATTCCCAGATTGAACACCGCTTGTTGTAGAAGTGCCTGTAGCTGTGCTTATAATATAACCTGAACCACCACCACCACCACCATAATAGCTGGTATTATACAAATCTGCACCACTACCACCGCCACCACCATAGTAACCACCTCCACCGCCGCCGCCAGGGTACATTCCTCCACTTGCTGCACCGCCCTGAAAAAATGCGCCATTACTACCTGGGGATGCGACTGTACTACCATTCCCACCGCTTGTTTGCGTTCCACCTTGACCTCCAGCACATGAGCCACTATTACCAACTGTCCCGCCTCCGTTACCTCCTCCACAATTATTCTGAAAAGATGCTCCTCCTCCGCCTGCTGCTACAATAACCCTATCAGATGTAGAGATTCCATTTAACCTTACGTCTGATGCACCGCCGCCACCATAACCATGACCACTACCGCTACCACTACTATTACCTCCACCATTATAACCACCAGTGTCTATGCTCCCACTACCTCCAACATAAATATTTAGAACATTTCCAGGCGTAACATTAAAAGTAGCAACCGCAAGTCCACCCAAACCACCTCCACTGCCTCCTCCTTGCGCTCCATAAAGTGTAGCTGTCACCTTGGTAACCCCCGCAGGAACAGTGTAGGTCTGTTGTCCTCCAGTATAATTAAAAGTTGTGCTTGTTGCTGATCCATCCCACAGATTCCAATTCGCCGCGTCGCTGTCCATTGAGAGAAGTTGTGTTTCGCCGGTGGTCGGCTTCCAGGCCTCCCAGGTGCCGTCGTTGGGGTCGCTGGTGGCGCCGGTGCGGGTCTGAAATTCTATGTTTCCCGCGTTGTAGTTGGAGAGGATTTCGGCGGCAGACAGGGCGCGGCCTTTGTAGATACGGATAGAGTCAATAAAACCGTTGTAGTATCCTCCAGAAGCAGGATAATATCCTATTATAGCTGGAGCAGCATAGTTGGGCACAGAAGAAGTATTTGTTGCTGAAGCAACAGAGATACCGTCAACATAAATATTAAAAACATTACCACTTCTTGTAAGAGCAATATGATGCCAAATATTTTCGCTTAATATATTTGTCGCGCTACTAAATAATATAGTATTGACATTAGCCTCTAAAACTTGGTACTCAAGATCTCCTCCCACGTTTAATTTAAAAAGGGTTCGGTTTTCAGCATTTACATCTTGACCAAAAAATTGTATATGTAGTGGTGGAGTTGAATCTAACGGCTTTGTCCATAAATCTATACTAAAATCCCCTGTCCCAAATGCCCAATTATCGCTATCCCCCACGCTCACATAATCATTCGTCCCGTCAAACATCAGGGCTCCGGCGCCCCAGCGCTTGTTGTTGTCGGTCCAGCCGGTGCCGGCCGCGGCATCTTGGGAGCCGGTAGAGGCAAAGTTAGTCAGGGTGCCGTCTAAGGCCGAGGTGCCTTCGGCGTTATCGGCGGTGGTGCCGGATGTCTCATTAAAGTTCCATTGGGCGACGAGGCCGCTGGAGTTGTATAAAGTTTCCCCGTCGCCGGTGTTCACTCCGCCTTCGGTCCAGTTGAGCGTGTCCCATTGAACGCTGGCGGTAGCGTCCAAGACGGGAGAGGTATAGACAGCGTCCGGCCTTCGGCTCGCCGCGGCCTTGATTTCTTCGGGGGTGAGGGCGCGGCCTTTGAGAATGCGGACTTCGTCAAAGAAGCCGTTAGTTGCACCATTTCCATCTCCGAAAGCACCTATAGTAAAGATTGCCGCAGGGTCTGGCAGTGCATTTGTTGAAATAGCGGTAGTTACAGTTAGCGTCTGGCTTACTCCATTAATAAATATATACAGGTTTGTACCATTTCTAACCAGCGCAACATGATACCACACATTCATTGATGGCGACCATGCAAAAGAGTAATGGGCTTTTATAACATCATTTATAGCAGTAACAAATACTAAATTTGTTGAATTATGATAAAACTCTATATAGTTAGTTCCGATTTCGTGAGTAAAAAGCGCTCTATTGCCTGAAAGAGTCGAATATTTTACCCATGTCTCAAAGGAAAAATTTCCCGTTCCAAATGCCCAATCATCACTGTCGGGAATCGTCACATAATCCCCTGTTCCGTCCAAAGCCAGGACATTGCCCATAAACTGGGTGGCGCCGCTGACTGTGGCCGTGTCCACGAGGGTGCCGTTATGGGCCTTGCCGGAGGAGTCATTGGAGTTGCCGTCAAAGTGCCAGAGGCCCACGGTGTAGGGGTCTGCCGCTGGCTCCTGGTAATAGGACTCTAATTTAGGGGCCGCGCCAGCATCAACATCATTTATCCGGTCAAATACTCCGGGATTAGACACATTGGGGTTAAAATCCGTATCCGCGCTGTGGGTGATTGAGGCGGCCAAGACCGGGTTTATCTGCATAAAGAGAAACACCGTCGCGGTCAATAGCCTGACTATCTTATTCCGGGTTTTTAAGTTTTTATTTCTCATATTTCCCCCTGATATAAGCATACACTATCCTTGCCAAAATAACAATTGCCAAACTACTCAAAGGCCTTGCGCGAATTACTCTAAAGCGCTAATGGACGCGAATCTTTAAACGCTAATTTATGCCAATTAACTATCGACTTTCAGCTCATTATAAAATCCCGATTGACACGATTTCCAGACACGATTGACAGCATCCTTGACAATTGTTATCCGGTATGGTAAATTTATTCTGGAGGTGATAATATGTATCAAACCATACCCGCCGTATACGAACACGGCATATTCCGGCCGCTAAAGAAAGTATCCCTGAAAGAACACCAAAAACTCCTTTTAAGGCTGCAAATCCCCAAAGAAGACTACGAGGCCTTATTAGAGAATTTAGAAATCCTGAATGACCAGAAACAGTTAGACCGGATACACTCCGCGCTTCAGGAGGTAAAAAAGGGTAAAACTTTCTCTCACTCCGACATCTTCGGGCGCCCCCAGCCCAATCGTAAAGAAAGCTATCGTTAAAAATTATCTTTCTCATCTAACACCTTAACCTTTGGCTCTACTTTCGCATACGGCCTGGCCCGCGCCCAGTCAAAATACGCCCCCGGCTCGCCGGATAGGCCGCCGGATGATTTCAAGCCAATAGAACCTTCCCGGGAATTATCCGCTCCCAGAAAGCGTATTTCGGCCTGCTTTTGATAATCCGAATCATATCTTTCAAAAATAATCTCATCTGTTGCCTCTAAGGCGCTAACCTTATAAATATAATCCTCCCAGGGCTTAATCGGAATTCCGGAGTTGACCTTGACCATGTCATTCACGGCAATAGTATGCTCGGCCCCAGGATAACCGGAAGAATAAACTAAATGTTCTGTGGCGTATTCGGGCCGGCTTTCTAAAACACTCTTACCCCACCCCGCCTCCCCTTGGTAAGGGGAGGATTTCTTGACTATGGCCTGGACAGCCGAATTATCGCCTGCCTTAGCCTTAAACTCCAGGATTCCGCTTTTCATTTTGAAAGCCCGGGAAAATATAGAGCAATTTTTAAGCTCCAGATAGCCAGCCTTAAGGCTGTATTTTGATTCTAGGTCTAAGCGCGCCTGCCACTTTTGTTCATCAAGGACAGGAGAATTAAAATCGTCAAAAAACAAGAATACACCTTGGGAATTAGAGGCGTCTTTGGCTTCGGAGTTGCCATAATAGAGATGGATATCTACGCCCTCTTTGGGAATTTGGGGGACCTTGACCCAGAAAAAACCCCCTCCCCTAACCCCTCCCACAAGGGGAGGGGAACTTTGGGAAGCGACCCCTCCCACCAGGGGAGGGGAATTGTGTAAGGTAACCTCTCCCTTAAGTAGAGGGGAACTTGTTTTAACCTCTCCCGCCAGGGGAAGGAAAAACCGTTCTAAATAATAATTTAAGGGGATTTGACCGTCGGCGGCAGTAAAGCGGATGTCGCTATAATCGGCCTTGACTCCTTCTAAAGGCCCAAGTTCTATCTTCAACGGGTAATTAAACAATTCCTTATCAACTCCTTCAACCCTCAATATCTTATGGTATTTGAAGCCGGGCAATTCCTGGTTATAAAAGAGGCGGTTGACTCCGGATGAGTCTTTATAACCCAGGACAAGTTTTTTCAGCCGGCCGTCGTCAGCGATATGGACCCGGAAACGCAGTTGATTGCCGGGGATAAAACCCTCAGTTAACACTTCGCCGCAGACAATCGGGGTATAACTTGAGCCGGCATTAGCGCTCACCTCTAAACGCGCCTCACCCTCAAAATCCCAAGAAGCCCGGATTTCACTTATCAAGCCGCTGGCTTCAACTACCTGGGATTCAAATACTTTCGGCCCTGTCAGATTGTATTCAAAAACAAGGGGCGCCTGCTTTTGAATCTCTTCAACAGCCAGCGCCCCTGTACCAAAAACTAAACCCGCTGAAATCATCCCAATTATAGTTATAATCGTCACATATCTTTTCATCTTCTCTAATGTTATATAGAAATAACCGTCTTATTCCTAATATAACTATATAACATTAGTGCCTAAATAACAATAGCCAAGCTACTCTATCGCCTTGCGCGAAATACTCTATAAATAATGACAAATGACAAAGCACAAAATTCAAAACAAATCCAAAACACAAATGTCAAAACCTATTGATTATTCTGAATAATAGAAGCAAAAATCTTTACTAATGTAGTGTCCCTAACGCTTCTTTACTTTTGATAATCTTCGTCATCCTGAGGAGCGGCAGCGACGAAGGATCTAAAATACGAGATTCTTCGGCTTCGCCT
>Ga0076285_166_pt1 | contig 15617 bp, 16 predicted proteins | sample RifGroF2_FD_67789 | JGI IMG/M metagenome (GOLD analysis project Ga0076285, IMG submission 67789) | Parcubacteria bacterium GW2011_GWF2_45_11
CTCCGTGCCGGTGGCCACTGCTCTTTCGGTTTTTTTGGGCGATTTCTTTGACAAAAAAATTGAACAGGAAATCAAGCTGGAGGAGTAAGCCAGGTTCCGGAGTTATTAAATTTATGGTGACTGCAGCCTAGGTAGCCGCGGCCGCGGTCAAATCCGCCATTTAGGTTGCGCCCAGGCTAAATAGGGAATTTTTACTTAATTATTTTTATTTTGTTATGGGTATCTTATACGTAGTGGCCACGCCCATCGGTAATTTAGAGGACATCACTTTGCGCGCCCTGAAGATTTTAGAAGAAGTTGATCTGATTTTATGCGAAGACACCAGGGTAACCCGCAAGCTGTTGGATCATTACGGCTTGAAAAAATCCACCTTAGCTTACCATCAGCATACCACGCCCGGCCAGGTTAATCAGTTAATCAGTTTGATCCTCGGTAATCGGTCCACCGCATTGGTGACTGACGCCGGCACGCCCGGCTTGTCTGATCCGGGCGGTTCTTTGATTAAAGCGGCCATAAAAAGCGGGGTGGAAGTCATGCCCGTGCCCGGGCCTTCGGCGCTGACGGCCGCCATTTCCGTGGCCGGCTGGGCCATGGATAAATTTTTGTTTTTAGGATTTTTGCCCCATAAAAAAGGCCGCCAGATGCTGATTAAAAAAATCACTGAGAGCGAATACCCAGTAGTTTTATTTGAATCGGTCCATCGGATAGATAAATTATTAAACGAATTAAGCCAGCTGCATTCGGCCAGGGAAATATTAGTCGGGCGGGAGCTGACCAAAAAATTTGAAACCGTTTACCGCGGGGCCGTTGAGGCAGTAAAAAATCAGTTAACTTTCAGCGAGACCAAAGGAGAGTTTGTGGTAATTATCAGCCCTACGAATTACAAATAATTACGAATATATATGAACTTTAGTTCATCTCTCTCAGACTATATTTTGATGTGAAAGATTATAGGTTATTAGTAAATTCGTAGCAAAGCAATGAGTAAGTTTTATATCACTACGGCCATACCTTATGTTAATGCCAGTCCGCACATCGGGTTTGCTTTAGAGTTGGTGCAAACGGATGTTTTGGCCAGATATCACCGGCAGACGGGGGATGACGTTTTCTTTTTAACCGGTACGGACGAAAACAGTTTAAAAAACGTCCAGGCCGCGGAAAAGCTGGGCCTGACCACGCCGGCCTTGTGCGATAAAAATTCCGCCGTTTTTAAAAGCTTAAAAGACGTCCTTAACCTTTCTTTTGATGAATTTATCCGCACTACTGAAGAGCGTCATTTTAAAGGCGCGCATAAATTATGGTCGGCCTGCCGCAAGGAAGATATTTACAAAAAGAAATATAAAGGCTTTTATTGTGTGGGCTGTGAGGTTTTTTATCTGGAAAAGGATTTGGTGGACGGCAAATGTCCGGAACATTACAAGGAGCCGGAAATAGTGGAAGAAGAAAATTATTTTTTTAAACTGTCCAATTATCAGGATCGACTTTTAAAACTTATTGAGTCTGACGAATATAAAATCACGCCCAAGACCAGAAAGAATGAGATTGTTAGCTTTATTAAAATGGGCCTGGAGGATTTTAGCATTTCCCGCTCGGTGGAGCGGGCCCACGGCTGGGGCGTGCCGGTCCCGGGCGACACGACGCAAATTATGTATGTTTGGTTTGACGCTTTAGCCAATTATCTCACCGCTGTGGATTACGCCAGCGGCGGAGAAAAATTCAAAAAATACTGGCCGGCGGATCTTCATGTCATCGGCAAAGGTATTACCAGGTTTCATGCCGTTTACTGGCCGGCCATGCTGCTTTCGGCCGGCATGCCTTTGCCGAAGGAGTTGTTTGTCCACGGCTATATTAACGTCAGCGGCGAAAAGATGAGCAAGTCATTAGGCAACGTTGTTGACCCGTTGGAGCTGGTTAAAAAATACGGCACAGATCCGGTCCGTTATTATTTACTCAAACAAATACATCCGGTTGAAGATTCGGATTTTTCTTATGAGCAATTTGAGGAAGTTTATAATGCCGATCTAGCCAACGGCATAGGCAACTTGGTTTCCCGGACCGCCAATATGATTGAAAAAAGCCAATTACAAGTTACGTGCGATGTGTTAAGAGTTGCTAGTGATGAGCTACGGGTTAATCAAAAGGTTGATCAAGCGGTGAAGGAGTTTAAATTTAATGAAGCTTTGCAGGAAATTAAAAATCAGATTACCGCAGCGGATCAGCTGATTGATCAGGCAAAACCCTGGGCATTAGTTAAGTCCGATATAGTTAAAGCGGAGGCGGTCTTGTCAGAGGTGGCCGGCCGAATAGTAAATATCGCCGGACAGCTCAAACCGTTCCTGCCCGAGACCGCAGAAAAAATTTTAAAGACCTTTGAGGCCCAAAATATCGTCAAACCCCCAGAGTCATTATTTCCTAGAATTTGATCATTCGTAGTAAGTTATTAATCATTAAATATCAATTTTATGAGTTTTATCGACATCGTTATACTGATCGTCCTGGCGGTGTTTGTGTGGAAAGGGATTCGCCTGGGTTTGATTGAGTCTATCGGCGGCATTATTGGTTTGTTTGTGGGTGTTTATCTGGCTGGCCTTTATTACGACGAGGCGGCCGCCATGCTTAAGGGTATTTTATTTGGTAGCGAGACTTTAGCCACCATTTTAGGGTTTTTGCTGGTGTTTATTTTGGTCAACCGGGCGGTGGCTTTGGTTTTTTGGATTATTGACAAGGTTTTTAATATTGTTGCCATTATCCCCGGCTTAAAAAGTTTAAACCATTTGCTTGGGGGTATTTTTGGACTTTTGGAGGGTTTGATTTTTATAGGTATTATTGTCTACGTTTTGTCATTTTTTCCGTTAACCGACGGTTTAGGTAATAGCGTCGCCAAGTCTCGTTTCGCCGGTATTATGGAAACGGTTGGTAAAATCAGCGATCCGTTCATTCCGGACGATCTTAAAAATTGGCAAGATTTACTACCTGCCTTTCCCGGCATTCCCGATAATTTAGGCGGCCTTGATTTAAACATTTCCGGTATTTTAATGGGTGGGGACGGCGGCCCGAATCCGAATATTCCAAATGCCGCGGATCCGGAGCTCAATAATTGATAACCGTATCTATTAAACTTTATTTTTGGATTTTTTTGCCTGCTCAAGCAAGGCGCTTGGGCTTTAACCGGTCGGGCAGGCCACGCCTTCTGCTTGATGGTTTTTTGAAAGTTTATTAAAGGCGGAGCATACCTGTTAAACGAATCTTCCATCGTTTATTGAAAGCGGAGCACCTTGCTCCGATGCTGAAAAACGTCGGTAAGATTGCTGATCCTTTTATTCTGGATAATCTGTTTCCCATTCCCGCTGATTTTGAAGCTTTGGATCTGGGAGAATTCATTGACCAGAATTTCAGGAGAATACTGGAAGTGTCTGGTACGAATTAATTTTTAATTTTCAAAAAATGAGTAAAAAAATATTTGAAAATATGTCTAGCCATCAGGAGGAGTTTAACATAGAAAAAGAACAAGTAGCCCTGGAAAAAAGATTAACAAGCCAAATAGAGGCTATTGATTTTGCTCAGGCTCTAAGCCGTGAATCGGAAAAAAGGACCGACGGCTTGTTTAAAGAGGATCAGCTAGAATTTTTGGAAGATATTAAAACAGAATTTTTAAGGTTTCTTGATTCAGAAGAAGCAAGAGCCTGGCTACCTAAAGTTAATGAAGGCAGTGAAGTTGATGCTCTTGTCCAGTCATTTTCCAGATTAATCAAGTATTATCTTAGAGAATGGCCTTTGGAAGAGGTAGAGGCTTATTTTAATCAGCAAAACACTCAGGATCTTTTTAAAGGTTTTCTTATTTATTTTGCCGGCAATATAGCAACCGGACAAGATTACACTTCTTCATATAATCAGGCTCTTGAAATTGGAAAGCAAACCCATTTTCATAACCCGGAAAGAATTTTAGGGTTAAAACAAAAATATCCCGAGGTTCAGCCTGGGATTTTGCAGCGTTTGGCAGTTCATAACCCCAAGGATCCTGAAGCGGCAGTAGAGAGAATGCTGGAAACAGCAGACAGCTTAAAACAAAAATATCGTACTTTGCAGTTCATAACCCCAAGGATCCTGAAGCGGCAGTAAACAGAATGCTGGAAACAGCAGACAGCTTAAAACAAAAATATCCCGAGGTTCAGCCTGGGATTTTGCAGCACTTTGCAGTTCATAACCCCAAGGATCTTGAAGCGGCAGTAAACAGAATGCTGGAAACAGTAAAAAGCTTAAACCAAAAATATCCCGAGGTTCAGTCTGGGATTTTGCAGCGTTTGGCAGTTCATAACCCCAAGGATCCTGAAGCGGCAGTAGAGAGAATGCTGGAAACAGCAGACAGCTTAAAACAAAAATATCGACTTTCCACCAGCAACAATGCAATCTTTAATAGCTGAAAATCCAACTAATCCGCAAAATGCTTTGGATGATTATTTAAATAAGTATCCCATCAGAAAAAAATAATAAGGGTAAATAAATAACAAGATTATGTTAATGGATACCCACGCCCATCTTAATTTTAAAGCTTACGAAGCTGATCGCGCCGAAGTTATTCAACGTTGCCTTGCTAAACCCATGGCCGTGATTAACGTTGGCACCCAATTTAAAACCAGCCAGGAGGCTGTTGAATTGACCCGTCAGCATGATAATTTTTACGCGGCGGTCGGCCTGCACCCGATTCATGTTTTTGATGAGTCTTTTAATCCTGGAAAATATCAGGCTTTAGTAAATGATAAAATCGTGGCTGTCGGGGAAGCAGGCTTTGATTTTTGGCATTTTAAGCATCTAAAGGAGCCTTATAAAATAATTTTACTGCACGGCTGGGGCGGTTCAAAAGAAGAGAGGTTTTTTATCTGGCTGGAACAAGAGTTGACGGCTTTAGGACACAAGGTAATCCGCTTTGATTTTCCCAATACGGATAATCCCAACCAGAAAAAATGGTTGCAAAAGCTGGAGCAGGAAGCCGGTTATATTAATGGCAAGACCCTGTTTGTCGGTTTTAGTCTGGGAGGGGTAACAGCGCTCAGGTTTTTGGAAGAGCTGGATGAGGATGTTAAGGTTGGCGGAGTTTATCTTTTGGGTACGCCGACTGCCGATCTTGGTTATAATGAACTGAAAGATTTTTTTAAAACTGATCTTAATTGGGGAAAACTGAAAACCGCTTGCAACAGCTATTATATTTACAATTCCACCAATGATGAAATTGTTTCACCTGATCATGGCCAAAAGCTGGCCAGAGAGCTTGACTCTGAAGTAACAGTCGTGGAAGGCGCCTGGCATTTTAACGTGGAAAAATTGCCGCAGTTGCTGGACGATATTAAGCAGAATATAAAAAATCTTAATGGAATTCTGCCGACCATAGAAGAGGTGATTAAAAGACAAAAAGAAGTTTTTGAAGCTCACATTGATCTGGCTCTTAAAAATAATCTGCCGCTTATTCTTCATGGCCGTAATGGTTTGGCTGAACGCAATGTTTATTTGGAAATGCTGGATATTCTAAAAGCCAAAGGAGCTGATCGAGCGGTTTTTCATTTTTTTGGGGGCGATCTGGCCACGGCCAAGACGCTTGTTCAGGCCGGTTATTTTATCGGCACTGATGGACCTTTGACTTTTGACAAGAAATCAGAAGAGCTTCAGGCAATTATTAGAGACATTCCATTGGATAAGGTTTTAATTGAAACAGACAGCCCTTATCTGGCGCCGGAGCCTTTTAGGGGGCAGAGAAACGAGCCAGTCTATGTGGAACAGGTGGCGAAGAAAATTGCCGATTTAAAAAATCTGACACTTGAAGAAATAATTGAACAAATTTGGCAGAACGCCAAAAATTTGTTTAAGTTAAAAGGATGATATAAATACCGGGTTTGAGCGGCTAATCTGAAACTATTTAATAAAATGCGAAATAAATTTATTAAATTAGCGTATTAATATAAAGGGAATTTAAAAATTAATTTTAAGTATTATGATGAATAAAAAAATACTTTTGATAATTTTAGGAGTCGTCGCGTTGATCGCGGTGGCTAGTGGCAAATCGCCTTTAGTGACTTTTTTAGGCGGCGATAATAAGAATAAAAAACCGGAAAATAAAAGCGTGCCTAAACCAGATGAAGCTTTTTGTCAAGGACCGGTTTTTGGCACGATGTTTTATAACGGTGCCATTAAGCGGACAGACCGGCAGTCGGAAGACCATAAGGAACTTTTTACCGAGCTTTGGGATTACGGCTTTGTCGCCGGGACACCGGATATTTTGTACATGCAGCCCACGGCAGGGGATTTTAAATTTGTCGCCCTTGATGCAACCATCAAGTGGTTTAAGGATAATGGCCTGACTTACGGTTTATATCATAATATCATCACGCCTAAATTCAGAGTCTTGCCTCAATGGTATATTGGCGCTGAGTCGCAAGCGGAACGGCGGCAGATGCTGGAAAATTATGTTCGCGCCATTGTAAGTCATTATAAAGGGATCATGCCGGCTTACGTGGTGGTCAATCACGTGGTCAATAACAGCTTTAATACTCCGGAATACGAAAACAATTATCTGCTGACCGGCTGGAGCCAATTTGAAACTGTTAAAAAAATGCTGGAGTGGGCGCATGAGGAAGATCCCGTGGCCAAGCTGATTATCAATGAAACCGGGACTGATTTTTCTGACATGACCGTTGCCGACGAAGAGAATAACCAGGACTATTTTAATCTGGTTAAAGAACTGGTGGCGGCCGGCGCGCCCCTTGACGGTCTAGGCATTATGGCTCATTTGGGGGGTTATACCGGCAAAATGCCCGCTAATGAAGATTTGCAGGGGGCGCTTGATCAATATGCTTCTACCGGAGTGCCGATTTACGTGACCGAACTTGATTTGTCTTATAATTTCATGGAAGATCCGCTGGACCCTCAGGAGCCCTTTGAAGGCTTTGACAATTATTGGGAATATCAGGCCGACGGCTACAAACGGGCGTTTTCCGTCTTTAACAGTCATCCTGACGTGGCCGCCGTTTATATGTGGGGTTTTGTAGATTCGGGCGCCTGGCGCGAAGGCGAGGGTTTGTTTGACGAGCAGTTTAATCCCAAGCCGGCTTACTTTGCGGTTAAGGATTTTCTGTTACAAAAGAAGCAATGTGCCGATCTTGCTTTATAAGCTGGTATTTAATAAGATAAATTTATGGACATTTCAACCATTGTCATTCTCATCGTTGTGGTTGCGGGTTTTACTCTTATTTTTTGGCTTTTATCTAAAAAAGGCAAAGACGCAGGTCAAGACCAGTCTTTATTGATGTTGCAGAACCAGATCAACGAAGTTTCCAAGACTTTAGACAGCAGGCTCGGAGACTCAAATAAAATGATGCAGGGCCAGCTTCAGGAATCGGCCCGCATTGTCCGGGACGTGACCGAAAAGTTGACCAAGCTGGACGAGACCAACCGGCAGGTGGTTAATTTTGCCGACCAGCTGAAAAATCTCCAGGATATTTTGAAAAATCCCAAGCAAAGGGGCGTTCTGGGGGAATATTTTCTGGAAGAAACTTTAAAGAATGTTTTGCCGCCCAATTCCTACCAGATGCAGTACAAATTTAAGGACGGCGAGATAGTTGACGCGGTCGTTTTTGTCAAAGACAAGATAATTCCCATTGATTCTAAATTTTCCCTGGAAAATTATGAGCGGATTTTGAATGAAAACGACGAGGAGGCCAGACTGGTTCTAGAAAAACAGTTTAAGCTGGATTTAAAAAATCGCATAGACGAAACGGCCAAATACGTCCGGCCAGCGGAAAACACCATGGAGTTCGCCTTTATGTTTATCCCTTCGGAAGCGATTTATTACGATCTGCTGGTCAATAAGGTCGGCGCGGTTAAAATCGCCACCCGGGATTTGATAGAATATGCTTTCAAAGAAAAGAAAGTCATTATCGTCTCGCCCACCAGCTTTTTAGCTTATTTGCAAACCGTTTTGCAGGGCCTAAGGGCTTTGCAGATAGAGGAGTCAGCCAAGGAGATAAAAAGCAACGTGGAAAAGCTGCAACGCCACATTTTGAGCTACGAGGATTATTTAAAAAAATTAGGCTCCCACCTGGGCACCGCGGTCAATACTTATAATGCCGCTTATCAGGAGTTTGGCAAGATTGACAAGGATGTTTTAAAAATTTCCGGCGGCGAATCCAAGGTTGAGGTGCGAAAATTGGATAAGCCTAAAATTGAGTAGCCGAAGCTTTTATTTTTGGATGGACTGGCATTTATTCAGGCGGCATTATCATTATTCAGGCTTGGTTGCTTGGCAGCCAATTTTGTTTTTTATAAAAAGACTTCGCAAGAAATTTGCGAAGGCGATATGTGAACGCTTTTTTAGAACGATGTGGTGGATAACTGGTTGATCCAGTCCTGGAAGAAAGGTTTAACCAGTCTCCAGGTTTGGTGCCATTCGTCAAATATCTCTTAGGTGCCATTGGCTTTTCTTTCTCTACTTAACAATCATTTAATCAACTATGCTTGGTCTTAAAAGAGGTACAGTAAAATTAACAAATAATCACGAAGAATGGGCGCGGCTTTTTGAAGAAGAAAAAAAATTGTTGCTCGAAAAGTTTGGTAATAGCATCATTGCAATTGAACATATCGGAAGCACGGCAACTCCAGGCGTGCCAGCCAAGCCAATTATTGATATGAATGTTGCCATAGTTTCATTAGATAATGACGAAGTCCAAAAATTTATTGAACCACTTGAAAAAATGGGTTATGAGTATAAAATAAATGAGCATTATGATGACCGTCGGTTATTTGTAAAAGGCCATGAAGAAAACAGGACTCATCATCTCAACCTTGTTCAAATTAATAACCAAACTGGCTGGCACGATCCTATTTTATTTAGAGAATACATTAAAAATAACCTATCTGCTCAAAAAGAATACGCCGCGCTCAAGATAAAACTGGCTGAACAATTTTTAGAAAACCGAAAAGCGTATAGTAATGAAAAACAATCATTTACTAAAGATATTATTCAAAAAGCACGCCAAAAAATTAAAGTAAAAGAATAATCAATGATAAAAGGCAACAGCGCCTAACACCGCGCCGCATACGCACACCTGTTAGCCGAACAACCAGAGCCAAAAGCCATTCCAGACTTTTGCCGGTCAATGCCACAGAACTTTCATGCCTGTTTTCTTGGTGAAGACGTGGTCATATCCCTATCTTTTAGCACCTTTTCTAAAGTGTATCAGAACCTGTAAAAAAATTTCCATAAGGTGGCCCTGTGGCAAACAAGCACCCCTTGAAGTATATTTATATAACTTCAGGGCGGTGCCTGGTAAAATCAAGATGGCATTAGAAAAGGTGCTGGATAAAAGTTAGTCGGTTATTTGTCAAATCGTTAATTTTAGGCTAATATTAGCTTATTTGGAATAAAAGAAGTTATTTTTGTGGATAAAGATTTTTTAAAAGCCTTGATGTTTTTCCATTTTTCCCTTATAATAATGGCGAATTTTTAAAGATATGTCCTTAAAAGACGAATCGCAAAAACAGCCTTTCTGGAAGCCGGCGATTGAGATTTTCGCCAAGGTCACAGGCTTGATCGCCGGGCCGATTGTCATAGCTTTATATGTCGGTCGCTGGCTTGATCAGAGGTATGATTCAGAACCCTGGTTGTTTTTGGCCAGTATGGCGGCCGCCTTTATCCTGTCATCAATCGGGATCGTTAAAATCACTTTGGATTATATAAAAAAAATAGAAAAAGAAGCTGAGGAAAATAAATCCAGCGCCCCGACCTTAGCCGAGGCGGTGTTGGATAAAAAAGCGGAAAATCACAATAACCTAGAAGACCAAAATAATGAATAGCGCCACGGATAGTTCAGATAATCAAGAAGCTTTGGCCCTAGCAGAGCCATTGACGGCTGAACGTCAAGAAAACAATGTGGAATTATCAGCTTCAGCTCCTGAAACCAGTGAGAGTATTTCGCACGAGCCGACTTTATTCGCAGAGCCGGTTTTTAATTTAGGAAATTTCAACGTCACCAATTCGCTTTTAAATTCCTGGCTGACCGTCGTTATTATCTTTGTTTTAGCTTTAGCGGTCGGTAAAAAAATCCGACCGATCCCCAAGGGCCTGCAAAATTATTTTGAAGTTATTCTTGCCGGCGCGATGAATTTGGCCGATTCGGTAACTGGGTCAAGGCAAAAAACCAAAAAAATTTTTCCGCTTGTTTTTACGATTTTTATTTTCGTTTTAATTAATAACTGGCTCGGCTTGATTCCCGGCATTGGTTCCATCGGTTTTATTAAAAGCCATGAAGGCGGCCAGGTGTTTGTGCCGCTTCTGAGGGGCGGCACGGCCGATCTCAACACCACTCTGGCTCTGGCCTTGTTTGCCGTTTTGGCTTCCAACATTTTTGGGTTTATCACCGTCGGCCTGTGGAAATATTTTAACAAATTTGTCAATGTACGCGCCTTTTTGGAGATACCGCGCCAGATCAAAAAGGATCCGGCCATTATTTTTGTTAATCCGATTAAAGCTTTTGTCGGCCTGATTGAGATAGTGGGCGAGGTGGCCAAAGTGGCCTCGTTATCATTCAGGCTTTTTGGCAATGTTTTCGCCGGCGAAGTCTTGCTTTCGGCCATGGCCGTGATTTTCGCTTTTGTTTTGCCCATACCGTTTATATTTTTGGAAGTCATCGTTGGCATCATTCAGGCTTTGATTTTTGCCATGCTGACCCTGGTTTATTTTACCATCGCCGGCACGGCGGAGGAACATTAAAAAAATCAAGTTAGAGGATACAGGTAACAAATAAATCCAGCACTTTTTTTAGAGGGTATTCGTAAGCACCGCCCTAAAGTTATATAAATATACTTCAGGGGGGGTGCTGGATAAATGACACATATTAAATCCCAAGTTTAGAGATTGAGGGGGGGGGTATCTGTTTCTCGTGGGTTGTATTTTGTAACTTATTAATGATTATATTGAGCGACGTTAAATAATAATCAATCGTGTCGTATCTCAAGTAATCATAAGAAAGAAAAAATATTATGGACGAAGTAGTCAAAAACGTTTTAGACCTGACCATGCTAGCCAAAGCTTTGGCCATCGGCATCGGTTCTATTGGCCCGGCTTTGGCCATCGGCAAAATCGGCGCTAAGGCCATGGAATCAATCGGCCGCAATCCGGAAGCCGCCGGCAAAATTTTAGTCCCAATGCTGTTGGCGGCCGCCTTTGCCGAGGCTGTGGCTATTTACGCCTTGGTCATTGCTTTCTCTATCAAATAATAGTCCGCTTGTGTCCAGAGGATCATTTAATGGTCTTCTGGCATAAGAAGATTATTAATTACGTCACGTAACATATAGCGCGTATCACTTATAAATTTGTGTAAGTCATGATACATGATGATACGTGATTCATGAAAAATATGGATGAATTAATCAAAACATTTCATATTGACTGGAAACTGCTGATCGCCCAGCTTGTTAACTTTGGCATCGTTTTATGGGTTTTGTATAAATTTGCCATTAAACCTTTGTCTAAGACTATGGACGCAAGGACTGAGGAGATTGAAAAAAGCCTGGAAGACGCCAAAAAAATTGAGGCCAGTCTGGCCCAAACGGAAACGGAACGCCAAGACAAGCTGGACGCCGCCAAAAAAGACGCCCAGGAGATCATTGAAAAAGCCAGACAGCAGGGTGAACGCCAGGGCAAGACAATGGTGGATGACGCCAAGCGGGAGGTGCAAACGGTTATCGCCGCCGCCAAAGAGCAGATCGCTCAGGAAAAGCAAAGCATGCTGAGGGAGTTAAAGGCGGAAGTCGGCACCTTAGTGGTCAAGGCTACCGCTAAAGTTTTAGAAAAGGTGACCACCAAAGAAGTGGATGAGCGCTTGATTGAAGAATCGCTCAAAGAAGTTAAACGCCAGTAAAATGTTAATGGCCGCCCTGTATCGTTGATTAGGCGGGCAGGCATAAAATTTTCAGACGGATCCTAGCGATACCTTGGCTTTATAAATGACATATGAAAAAAATAAGTCCCAAACAATACGCCCAAGCTCTTTATCAGGCTTTAGACGGCGTTGGCAAAGATGAACTGACAAAACGGGTTCATAATTTTTTGACTTTGCTGACCCGCCGCCAGGACATCAAGATGTTAAATAAAATTTTTAATAATTTTGTGGAGATTTACCAGCAGGAACGGGGGATAGTTGAAGCCGGGGTAACTTCCGCCAAGCCTCTGACCGTCAAAGTCAAGCAGGAAATATTAAACTGGATTAAACAATACACCGGCCGGACCGCTGACTTGCAAGAGGCCCTAGATCCGTCTTTATTGGGAGGGCTGGTGGTTAAATTCGGCTACACGGTGGTTGACGGCAGCCTTAGCCATAATTTGCATAAATTACAGGGCGAATTAATCAAATAAACACCTAACTTATAATAAGAAATTTTATGACGAATAAAGAGCAGATTATTGAACAGCTTAAACAGCAAATAGTTGATTTTAAAAATAAGGCCACCGTTGAACAGGTAGGCACGGTTATTGAAGTGGGCGACGGCATTGCCAAGATCGCCGGTTTGGCCGACTGTATGTCCCAGGAAATGCTCGCTTTTGCCGGCGGCCAGTTTGGCGTGGCTTTAAACCTGGAAGAAGATAGCGTCGGTGCCATGATTTTAGGGGAATATACCGGCATTAAGGAAGGTGACCAGGTTAAAACCACCAAAAGAATTTTGGAAGTGCCGGTAGGCGAAGCCGTCATCGGCCGGGTGGTTAACCCCTTGGGGGAGGCTTTGGACGGCAAGGGCGAGATCAAAACCAGCCAGTTTTATCCGGTAGAAAAAATCGCGCCCAGAGTCATCGCCAGGCAGTCGGTCAGCACGCCTTTGCAAACCGGCATTAAAGCCATTGATTCCATGATTCCTATCGGCCGCGGTCAGCGCGAGTTAATCATCGGTGACCGGCAAACCGGCAAGACCGCCGTGGCCATTGATACCATTATCAATCAAAAAGGCCAGGACGTGATCTGCATTTACGTGGCCATCGGCCAAAAAGAATCCAAAGTCGCCAAGATTGTCAGCAAATTGGAAGCAACCGGCGCTCTTAAATATACCACCGTGATTTTGGCCGGCGCTTCGGATCCGGCTTCCTTATCGTTTATCGCGCCTTACGCCGGTTGCGCCATGGGCGAATATTTTATGGATAAAGGCAGGGATGTTTTGGTGGTCTTTGACGATTTGTCCAAGCACGCCGTGGCTTACCGCGAAGTCGCTTTGCTCTTAAAGCGCCCGCCTGGCCGCGAAGCTTACCCTGGTGACATTTTTTATCTGCATTCCCGCTTGCTGGAGCGTTCGGCCAAGTTGAGCGAGGCTAACGGCGGCGGTTCTTTGACCGCTTTGCCGATTATTGAAACTCAGGCCGGTGATGTTTCGGCTTATATCCCCACTAACGTTATTTCCATTACCGATGGTCAGATTTTCTTGGAAGCGGATTTGTTTTACAAAGGCGTCCGTCCGGCCTTAAATACCGGCATTTCCGTTTCGCGCGTCGGTTCGGCGGCGCAGATTAAAGCGATGAAGAAGGTGGCCGGCAAACTTAAGCTGAGCATGGCGCAATACCGGGAACTGGAAGCTTTTGCCCAGTTCGGTTCGGATTTGGACGAAGCCACGCAAAAGCAGCTTAATTTAGGCAGTCGTTTAATGGAGATTTTAAAGCAAGGGCAGTACGAACCGATGGCGGTTGAGCATCAAGTGGCGATTTTATACGCCGCCATCAACGGTTATCTGGATCAAGTGCCGGTTGATCAGGTTAAGAAATTTGAGGCGGAATTTCATAAGTATATGGACGCTTCCGGTCAGGAAGTTGTGGCCTTGATCAAATCCACCAGGGAACTGGACGAACAGACTGAAGCCAAACTTAAACAGGCGATTGAGGATTTTATCAGACAGTTCGTCAGCTAATAAGATCAAGAAATCAAAGAATCAAATAATCAAGAAATTCTTTCAACTTTGCTCTTTTCGACTGAGCTCAGGCAAGGTAAGAAATTAATCAAGCTTAGCTTGACCAGAAAACATGTTGCCTGAAAAATTCGATAATCAGTAACCAGGCGTAACTTGTGGTCATTTCAAGCGAGCCTCCGCCGGACAATCATCCCGGCTTGAAATGACCAATGACATCTTTAGAACTATGGCGCAAACCAGAGACATCAAAAGAAGAATTAAATCCGTTACCAATACCAAAAAGGTCACCCGAGCCATGGAAATGGTTTCGGCGGCTAAAATGCGTAAAGCGGTGGCTAATGTTTTGGCTACCCGGAGTTACGCCAGTTTGGCCTGGGATTTGGTAAAAAATTTGGCCGCGCGGACGGATTCCCAGCTTCACCCTTTGCTTAAAACGCGTTCCCCGCTGAAAAAGATCGGTTTGATTTTGATCACGTCCAACCGCGGTTTGTGTGGCGGTTTTAACAGCCAGATTATCAGCCAGGCTAACCGCTATATTAAACATCAAAAAGCCGAAGTTGATCTGGAAGCCGATCTGGTCATTATGGGTAAAAAGGGCCAGGAAGCCATGTTCAGAGCCGGTCAGACGATTATCGCCGAATTCAACAAACTGGACATTACCACCGCCAGCAAGGAAATTACGCCCTTGAGCCATTTAGTTATAAACGATTATTTATCCGGCCGTTACGATAAAGTGGTGATCGCCTATACCGACTTTGTTTCCACCTTGGCGCAAAAGCCCAGAGTTATGCAGTTATTGCCGATTATCAATACCGGGTCCGACAAGGATTTGGGTTTTGCCGCCCCGGCCGCTTTGGCGGGTCAGCCGAGCGAGCCTGAGGCCGCGCCGAATTTTGAATATATTTTTGAACCAACACCCCGCCAGGTTTTGGATGAATTATTGCCCAGATTGATTGAGATGCAGATATATCAGGCGATCCTGGAATCTGATGCCAGCGAACATTCCGCCAGGATGATTGCCATGCGCAACGCCACCGACGCCGCTACCGAGATGATCAGCGATCTGACCCTGGCCTTTAATAAAGCGCGCCAAGCTTCCATTACGGCGGAGCTGGCGGATATTTCCGGCGGGCGCTTGGCCATGGAGTAAATCGCGTCTTACTTATGGTTCATTGAGATTTTGTCCGGAATCAAGTTTTTGACCCAGAACCACTTTTGTCACTCAAGATTAATAATTGGATTTTAAACTTTTTCTTACCAATTGAGAGAGAATCCATCGTTGAATAGCAAAAGTGGTGCTGGGTAAAAAAAGAATCTCTCGGTAGAGAGATTCAAGGTTATCCGGCCAGAAAGAGGCGGCGGTCAGGTGCGGTGCTTGAGCCGGGGCGGGCCCAGAATGCAGGGCCTAGTTGCTCGGCTTCTTCTATGGCCCGCCGTCTTTGCTCGCGCTGCTCTTGACTGGATACGTTAGACGGTTCCATCCCCGGATCGGTATGGCCGTCTAGGGCGTAAACATCTTGGGCGTTTGGCACACATCCTCCATGTTTGAACGAAAGTTAGTTGTATTAAAACATAAAATTATATATTAGACCTGTTGCTTAATAAAAAGTTACCAAATTAGAATCTCCCTGGAGATTCTGGAATTAGCATTTCATCGTGAGATGATAATTCCAGAGTCCGCAGGC
>Ga0076285_130_pt1 | contig 11578 bp, 10 predicted proteins | sample RifGroF2_FD_67789 | JGI IMG/M metagenome (GOLD analysis project Ga0076285, IMG submission 67789) | Parcubacteria bacterium GW2011_GWF2_45_11
CCAGAAAACCGGTCTTATTTTCAAATACCACCTCCCGGACCCCTCCGGTATCGGTAGCCACCACCGGCTTATGAGAGGCAAAAGCCTCTAATACCGAAATAGGCAGGCCCTCCCACAAGGAAGTAAGCGCGAATACATCTATTGCCGAAAGTATTTCCGGGATATCTTCTCTCCATCCCAGCAAAAACATATTGTTTGGTAAATTGTATTGGGAAATTAAATCTTCGATGTTTTCGCGCAAGGCCCCGTCGCCAACCAAAACGAATTTCACTCCTGGCAGGGATTGGTTAATCAAACCCGCCAGCCTTACAAAATCACCCGGGGACTTCTGGGGTTTGAAGCAAGCAACCATCCCCACCACTACATCATCCGCGTTAAGCCCCAATTCCTGCCGCGCCTTCCCCGCGTCCTGTTTCCCGCTGAATTCAGCATAATCAATCCCATAACGAATTACACTATACCTATCTTTACCGGCAATATTATTGCTCAGGCCTTTCTCCTGATCATAGCGGGAAACCACAATCAACCTGTCGGTAAAACCCCCGATCCATCTTTCCAGCCATATATAGAGCAGGCGCGATCATTAAATGACCAGCCGTGAACTGTATGTATGATGATTTTGACCCCGGCCAACCTGGCGGCAAGCCGGCCGATAATCCCCGCCTTAGAGCTATGCGTATGGACAATATCTATTTGCTTTTCTTTTATAAAACCATAGATCTCAAACAAAGCCAATAAGTCTTTTAACGGGCTTATCGGCCGCTCTATAAATCTTGATCTTTTTACGGTTATCCCACTTATGGCTAAAGCCTCATCCATCAATAAACCGTTAAAAGCGGTAAATAAAAATATTTTATACTCCTCTTTATTTAAATGCCGCATCAGGCTCAGCGCCTGCTTTTGCGCTCCCCCCAGCTCCAGCTTGGTAATCACATAGAGGATGTTCGTTCCTGGCATCTTTCTTTAATATCCTTCCCGCCAGGATAGGATTTTGCCGTCTTCTAAACAAAAGATGACCTCCGGGCCCTTCTGCCACTTGCCTTTTATCTTACTTTCAATCGGCAGACTAAAATATAAAGATTTTACTGTCCATAAACTCATTAGAGAGAGAATCTGTTGTTCCTGGGCCAAGGTCAATGATTCAAAATCCCTTAACCGCGAAAGAATATCCGAAGTGCTAACCAAGGCTCCGTCATCTGAAGTAGCCTCCTCCCGATCCGGGCCGCTTGATTCCCGGCGATAGCGGGCAATAATCCCAACCAGCTCCTCTTCTAAACCCAAGGCCTTAAGCACGGCTTCCGAGGCGGTATTGATATTGACCTTGCCGTCCCCATAAACGGTTATCAGGTCTTTAAATTGATTGAATTTCTCTTTATTCATCCCTTCAACCAGGAGTATTTCCTCTTTAACCTTAAACGGCCGCCTATCTGAAGCAAGGACATCCTTGGCCAAATCCTCATCCATCCCGGGGAGTTCCTTAAGCATACCTGAGTTCGCGGTATTGATATTTATCCGGGAGCCTTCATCCTCAAAATGATACCTAAATCCGGAATCTTCCTCGAATAGCTTACTCCTCTCCCGAATAAGCTCTTTCTGACTGTCAAAAGAAGCTGATGTATCGTTTTTATACTGATAAAGGGCATCGTAATAGGCGGACTTGGCCAAAGGAAAGGACATAGCCGAGCGCAGATAAAAGTTAGCGAATTTAATCCGGCTATAGATAAAATTGCCCAGGCCTAAAGCAAAAATAGATAGGACCAAAACCACCCACAGGCAAAAAACTAGTATGCTGGCCCTCTCAGTCACAGACAAGATGTCTGTGCCACCGGGTGATGGTTTCACAGGCATCCTTGCCTGTGAAACTAATTTAGCTTGAGGGGATAAAAATAACCGCACTATAGGTTTTATTATTAGAAATCAGGTTAACTTTTACCGCCGCGGGTAATCCGGGATCCTGCCAGCTTTCCTTCCAAAGATATTTATCCTTCTTTAAATCAAAATAAAAATAGGAGAAGCTTAAATCTTCGGCCGCGGACACCCATACTTTGAATTCAGGTTCCGGCTTTTCTTCTTTGGCCTCAGCCCAAAGTATATCCTTAAGACTCTTAACCGCCCTTAAGAATTCTTTTTTACCACTGTCCAAGCTATAAGTAACACTGCTAACCTCGGAATCAACCAAAAGCGGGAAGCTCAACTTATTCTTATCTCCCCAAAAGGCTATGTCCTTATCCTTAAAAACAAAGGATTGCCTGAGGTCCTGCCTGAATTTCTCCATTTTTAGAATAACTTTTCTTTCATAAAGACTCAGCTCATTCGCCCGGCGCCAGATCTTCATTCCCAAACTAAAGGCGGAATATATGGCAATAGCGGCCACGGAGAAAATAAGCGCGGTAATCAACACCTCTATCAGGCTAAACCCTTTTCGTCTCATTGCGCTTTTATTTCTTCTTTTATTTTAGGCAGGTAGGTAACTATGCTTGAGGATTTAGGGATGCCGCGCTCTTTCCAATTAAGGCTGACTTTAACCAAAAGCATTTCTTTGGCCAATTCCGGGCTATGGCTTTGGCTATCGGAAACTAAATCATGGTCTTCCGACCTATCGGAAATCTCCGTAGTCTCTGACCTCCAAGAAAAATTTCTTCCCCTTGAGGTAAAACTTCCCGACTGCGTATCAATAGCCAAACCTTTATTCTCATAAGAGGCGATTTCCATTTCCTCTATTTTTTCCCGGGCAAGACTGGCGGATTCAACATAGTTCTGTCCGGCATTCAAGGCCCGGATCGCTCCGATAAAGGAATTTAGAATAACACACAGCCCAAAATACAGAATAACAATGCTAATCATCAGCTCAATAAAAGTAAACCCCGTTACACCCCGCCCTAAAGGGCGGAGCTTTATCATTGATTCAAATTTAATCTGCCATTCATCCCCAGCCTGAAGGCCGGGGCTTTCTGGGTGTAACGGGGTAAACCCTGCTCGTCTCATAAAAATAAACCAAAAAATAATAATTTCTTTGTGACTGGTGTTTTTCGGTTTCTTAAATAGATATTCCAATAATGCTTGCTTCCAATTTCATTGTGCCGATATTCTCATCCTTGAGCGCTAAGTTGAATTTCTCGATTCTGATTAGCAAGTCGGCGTTTTCCAGGCTATAGATAAAACTCATAATCCTGGAAATATCAGCCTCGGCGTTCAGCTGCACCCGTGAAATTGAAAGCTCCGCGTTAGGGCCGGACTGCGCGGAATCCGGCTTCATATCCACGATAGTCAAGCCTGCCTTACTAGCCTCCAGTTCGATACGGCTTAAAACCGCGGCCATTTTATCTTCAGGATTTCCTTTAAAATTAAGGTAAGGCTCAATCTTTTTATATTCGCCTAAGATAAAATCCTTTTGGGCCTCCAGTGCCGAATATTTCTTTATCGCGAGCGTAAAGGCGTTAATTTCATCGCCGGTATTTTTAAATTTCGTCGAGACCGGCTCAATCACCAAGAGCTTTAAAACCATAACTAACAGTGAAACCGCGACCGCCGCGGCCAGCATCTTTTCGTTCTTATTCAGCTGTCTCATTGTTTTTTGCTTATCTCAAAATCCACTATTTCCTTATCCTTGACCTTGCGCCGGCGGGTGGAGCGGGATTGGGCCGACTTAAAAACCGCTGTTTCATTGAGAGCGCTTACGAAACTAAAGACATCGGGTATCTGATCGGCATAGCCGCGAATGGCAAAACCCCTTTCTTTTTCCCAAGAAAAACTGCTTATGGTTATATCGTCAGGGCAGACTTGAAGCAATTCATAGACACAAGCCAGGGCCGAATTCTTATCTCCGGAATACTGCTTGACTAACTTTATCTTCTTCTCCATATCGCCAAGCCCGGAGCATTTCTCTGCCAAAATTCCGGAGCGTTCACTTAACCTGGCCAGATAAAGCTGGCGCTGGTTTAAGATGGAAAAAAAGATCATAACTGAAATCAAAAAGACATAGACAACGCAAACCCCTGTAATTAATAACTGCCGAAGCCTTACTTTCATCTCTTTTTTTATCCTGGCCTCAGGCAAAACAAAAGAGATGTCTTCCTTTTTATTAGGAGAAAAGGCGAAACCCAGCAAACCGGCAAACGAAGCCTCTTTTAAGGTTTCATCCGAGCTTTCAGGAATTCCGGGCTTAATTAACTGGGTCTTGAGCCCTAACTCTTTCTCTAAGAAAACCGCCAGGCCCGGGGCTTCCCGGGATAAAGCACAGCTTAAAAAAAGACACATCGGTTTCTGAACCGAAGTTAAGTCTCCCTGAAAAGCCAAGAGGGCCTGCTTCAGCTCCGAGATAAAACGCTCCCTCTCCTGGTCAGACTTTATCTGCACGGCTCCCTGAGAAATCACCACAGTAGAATCAAGCTGATTCTTATTCACCAGTATTAAGTCGCTGTAATTATAATCAATATCCAGGACCAGATAAGGCGACGAAGGCAAAGAATGTTCACCCATTGAATAACGCAGATACTTTATTACCCCCTGAGAACTCAAAAACATCGCCTCAGGAAGAATATTTAAAAAGATAAAGGCGTTAAATATGATTCTAAGCATATCCCGGTGGGCTATTGCCGTGAGGATACGGCTGTTGTTGAAATTGTCTAAACCCAAATTATGATATCCAAAGACAATCTCCTCCTTAGGATAAGGCACCTGGCGGATAATATGAAGACCGAGCATCTGTTCAATTTCTTTAGGTTCACGCGAAGGAAGATTGATTTTACGCACAGTTATCTTATTGCGGCTGATAATCACGATAACCTCAAGGCCCTTTCTCTTTCCCACCCGCGAAAAGACATTTTTTAAGGCCCGCCCGGCATTGGCAAAACCGGCCTCAACCGGTTCTGAGATTACCTCTTTTATCTCTACCGGGCTAAGCGGACTTTTAAACTCCGCCACTGCCGCCTTAATCCGGGAATCAGAAAACTCTATGATCAGTTTTGTTTTCATTTTACTTACGTCCCCACAGGCAGGATGCCTGTGCTACCACTACTGAACTATTTATGGCACAGACAGGATATGCCTGTGCTACCCCACACACCAGTGGCACAGGCATCCTGCCTGTGATAACTGTTGCTTTTACTATGTCCCCACCAAAGTATTCAGGTTAAATATGGGGAGTAAGACGGCTATAACCATACCGCCGATAACCAACCCCAGAGCCAGGATAATCAACGGCTCAAGCAATGAACTGATTATCTTAAGACTAGCGTCTATCTCCTGCTCGTAAGACTCAGCTATATCGCTTAAGACACTTTCTAACCTGCCGCCTTCTTCTCCCACCCTAATCATCTGCGTAAAGAGTTCCGGAAATATCCTGAACTTGGACAGAGACTGGGAAAAAGACAACCCTTCCTTGATATCCTTGCGCACCTCTTCTAACTGAATTATATATTTAGGATTGCCTAATAAAGATGCTGAAATATTCAAACCGGATAAGAGGCTGACTCCGCTTTTTAAAAGCAGGCTCAGGCTGTTGGAAAAATTAACCAAGGCCTGTTTATAAACTAAATCCTTAATCCAGGGCAGGTGGTATTTCAGGTTAGAAATAAGGCTGGCCCTGCCTTTGGGGCTGCGGATTAAAATAAAATACAGGAAGAATCCCGAAAACAGCAGGACAATCCAATATTTCCGGAAAAAGAAACTCACTGACAAAAGGACTCGGGTAGGCAGAGGCAGGGCGGCTTCAAAATCCTCAAACATGCCCACTAAGCGCGGCAGGATAAAGGTAAGCATTACAAAAATGCTGGCCGCTCCCACCAGCACCATAAATATTGGATAGGCCAGCGCCTGCTTAATCTTAGATTTGAGGTCTTCTAAACGTTTGAGATAACTTAATAACTGTGAAAATGAGTCTTTTAATTGTCCGGTAGCCTCACCGGAGCGAATTATGTTCACGTAAAGGAAAGGGAAAAATTGGGGATAATGTCCCAGGCATTGGGAGAGAGTGAGGCCGTCCTTGATTTTTTTGATTATATCCTCTAACAAGAGCTTCTCGGAACGCTCACCGGAACCCTGCTGAAGAAGCCTTAAAGCGCTTAACAACTCCACATTGGATTTGGTGAGATTGTAAAGCTTCTGGGTAAAGAGAGTCAGCTTTTTGCCTGACCAGCGGCCGGAACTTAACTTTAAACCCTCTTTCTTTAGCGCCGCCTGATTCTCTGCCGGCTCCAGCACAAAGGGAATGAGGCCCTGTTTTTCCAATTGCCCCAGGGCCTGTTCTAAAGACTCGGCCAAAACCTTTCCCTCGGCCACCTCATCTAAGCTCTTTTTGGCCTTATACCTAAATTCCATCGTCAGCCTCGACCACTCGCATAACCTCTTTAAGGTCGGTAAGCCCTTTCTCGGCCAAAATCATTCCGCTTTCCCGCAGGGTGCGCATGCCTTTTTCTCTGGCTCTCTTCTTGATTTCCGGTGATGACCGGCGTCCAATAATCATCTGGCGGATTTCCTCATCTATCAGAAGCATCTCTAAGATTGCCGTCCTTCCTTTATATCCGGTAGCCGAGCACTTATCGCAGCCCTTACCTTTACAATTCTGACAAACCAGGCGCACTAACCTCTGGGCAATCAGGGCGTCAATGGATGAGGCTAAAAGAAAAGGTTCAATCCTCATATCTATCAGCCGGCTGACGGCCGAAGCCGCGTCATTGGTATGCAAAGTGGAGAAAACCAGATGCCCGGTCAAAGAAGCCCGGATAGCCAAATCCGCGGTCTCTGAATCCCGGATTTCCCCAATCATCATAATGTCCGGGTCATGCCTTAGGACCCCTCTTAAAATATTGACAAAGGTAAGCCCCACCTTGGGATTGACCTGAATCTGGGTTATCCCCTCAATCGCGTATTCCACCGGATCCTCGATACTGATGATTTTTACCTCCGGACGATTCAGGCGGCTTAGGCAGGTATAAAGAGTAGTGGTCTTTCCGCTTCCGGTGGGGCCGGTCAATAAAAGTATCCCGTGCGGCTTCTGGATAAGCTTTTCAATCCGGACTATATCATCCGGGAAAAACCCTATACTTTCAAAACCCAGCAAGGCCCGGGACGGCAATATTCGGATTACCACATTCTCCCCGAAATATCCCGGGATAATGGAAATCCTTAAATCAGCCTCTTGTCCGTTCAACAGTTTTACCTTTACCCGGCCATCCTGGGGAATGCGATGTTCCACCACATCTAAGGCGGAGATAATCTTTACGCGTGAAATAATCGCCGGTTCAATATAATAGATGTCATCGGGAACCTTGATGTCCCGAAGCACCCCGTCAATACGATAGCGCAGATGCACCTTCTTCTGATAAACCTCTATATGAATATCGGTTGCCTGCATCTGGATGGCCTCAAGAAGCACCTGATTGACTAACTTGATAACCGAAGCCTCCTCGGCGCTCTTATCAATCTCTTCTAAGCCATCCCTGGCTTTGAGGATAAACTGATCCTGGTGCTGGGTGCTTTCCGAGAGTATCTGATCCACGGTCTCAGCCACTACCCCATAATACTTATGTATGGCCTCATCAATTTCACTTTTGGTACTTAAAACCCGCTTCACCTGATAGCCCAAATGCATCTTGATATCCTCAGCCAGCCAGATATCCATCGGATTAAAAACAGCCGCGGTCAACACCTTATCCTTTATCTCTATAGGCATAAAATGGTAGCGCTGGACGAATTTTGCCGGAACTACCTTAACCGCCTCCGGGTTTATTTGGATATCTTTGAGCTTAGGGTAAAAGCTCATACTCAGTTGCTCAGCCAGGCACAGGAATAACTGCTCTTCGTTCAAATATCCGTTTTTAACCAAAGTCTTGCCCAGCATTTCCTCGGATTCAAAAGGAGGAGAATCCTGGAGCACAAAATCCAACAGCTCCTTAGTCATAAATTTTTTCTTTACTATTATCTCGCCTAATTTCATCGCGTCGCGAACCAAGAAACAAAGAAAACTTAAAAACCTAAAAACAATTTTTCTTATGGTTTTTGTTTTTCTGTTTTTTGGCCTTTCGGTTCTTTAGTTTTTCGGTTAATTCTCTATGGCTCCGATCAAATACAAACCTGACTCCTCCGCCCTATCCAAATCTCCGCTAATAATCCTCTCGCATCCGGAAAGGGTATCCTCTAAATTAACATAGACTCCCGGTTTCCCGGAGTATATCTCGGCGGTAAAAAACGGCTGGGAGAGGAAATTCTGCAATTTGCGCGCCCGGTCAAAGACAACCTTCTCAGCCGGCGAAAGCTCCTCTTTTCCGATAATTGAGGCAATCTTCTCTAATTCCTGATAACGCTTGAAATGACGGGTAACCTCCTGGGCGATATCAAAGTGGCGCCGGCCTACCATATTTGGGTTAAGCGAATTGGTGGAAGATAAAAGCGGCTCAATCGCCGGATATATCCCCCGCTGGACCAGACTCCGGGAAAGGACAATCAGGCTGTCTAAGTGGGCAAAGATAGCCACCACCGCCGGATCAGTCAAATCATCCGCCGGCACATAAACCGCCTCAATAGCGGTGATGCTGGCGGAACCCCGCGGACAGATGCGCTCATGCAATTGGCTTATTTCGCTGGCTAAGGTAGCCTGATAGCCTGCCTCTGAAGGTATCCGGCCTAAGAGCGTGGAAAGCTCGCTTCCGGCCTGGGCAAAACGGAAGATATTATCAATAAAGAGCAAAACATCCTGCTGTTTTTCTAAAATGGCCTCTGCCAAAGCCACCGCGGTATGGGCGGCCTCAAACCTGGCCCCGGGAGGCTCGTTCATCTGGCCGAATATCAGTATCGAGCGCTTCAAAAGGTCTGCTCGCTTAAACTCATAATAAAGCTCGTTTCCCTCACGGATACGTTCCCCTACTCCGGCAAAGACGCAGGTACCGCTATGATGAATAATAATATTATGAATAATCTCTAAAATAAGTATGGTCTTGCCTAAGGCCGCCCCTCCCAGCAGGCCGATTTTTGAACCCTTCGCCAAGGGAAATAAAAGGTCAATTATCTTTATTCCGGTAGGAATTATAGCGGAGGCCGGGCTGAAATCATTTTTTAGTTTAAGCTCCGGCTCAACTGCCGAATTATGCACCGGCAGGAATTCCTCAAAAGTAAGTTTCTCTTTATGATCAATGGGCTGACACATCGCGTTTAGCACCCGGCCGTAGAGGCTTCCCACCGACGCGGGGATAACCAAACCTCGCTCGTCCGCCACCGCGTCCATATTCCTACCCACTCCGTAAGTAAAATCCAGGGCCAGACAGCGGCAGATATTATATTCCCGGTGCTCAGCCACCTCCAACACCACCGGTTCATCCGTCCCGGGAAGCCTTATCCTAAGCAAGGAATTCATCGGCGGGAGCTTCAGCTCAACCGCGAATTGCACATCTACCACCGAACCGTAAACTCCAATAACCTTGCCAATCTTATCCATTTTTAGTGTTTTCTTAACATCCGCGCCGCCGAAACCTCCCTTATAGTCTTATCCGAAAGGCTATGCAGATATTTAAAATACTCTAATTTTAAATTTTGATTTATCCGGCCTAATTCCTGGACACTTCCTTCTAAATGCATAATCCTGGCGGAAAACTCGGCTAACTTGGCCGACCAGAAAATATGATAAATCTTACCCAGAAGCCACAGCTGGACCCAGCCGCTCACCGCCGAGTCAAATCCCGGCTCAAGCAAAAGCTCGCCGCTTACCTTGGTTATCTTGGAAAAAAGCGCTCCGGTTAAAGGCAAAAGTTCTTCCAGCTCGATCTGTTGTAAGGATACGCTGACAAATCGCGGATAGATAAGCCAGAGCCGGGAAACCTTTCGCTTAAAATAAAGCTCAAAGACATAATCCCGCAGTTCTTCCATCTGGTCAAGCTCCAGCTTATCACTAATAGAGTTAAACTGCTTAAACTCAATTCTTAATTCCTTAAGATATTGTGCCCCCTGATTCCCTAAAACAATTATCTCATCATTATCTTTTCTTATGCCGGTCAGCTTATTCACCAATAAGGCATTCAACTCCCCCAAAAATCCCTCATCCGAACTCACCAGGACTACGGCCGAGACCCCTTCTCCCACGGCCGGCCTGAAAAAAATATGCTCCGGTCTAAGCGGGTAAATATAACCTAAAATAATCTCCAACTGTTTAATAAAATCAACCGAGGGTTTGCGGTAAAGGCGGAATTGATTAAGCTGGGAAACCGAAGCCAGCTTCATTATTTCAATCAGCTCGCCTAAATTTTTGTTGAAATCCACATCGTATTTTAACTGGGACGCGGAAAGCATATTTGAAATATCCCCACAGGCAAGGATGCTACATATAATAGTGCCACAGACATCTTGTCTGTGAGACTAATCAATACCCAGTGCCACAGACATCTTGTCTGTGATTACACAACTTAATTACCAGGTTTCATTCGGGCGAAGAAATCCTTAATCGCCTTGTCTAATTGGACCTTAGCCTCCTCGGTCAAATCTCCAGTCTGATCTAATTTTTCTATAAAACCGGGATTGCGGCCTGATAAAAAAGAAAAAAACCCGGTGATAAATCTTTTGGCCTGCTCCAGGCTGACCGTTTCCAGGATTTTCTGCTCAAAGGCATAAAAGAGCGCGATCTCCCCGGCCAGGCTCAAAGGCCCGCCGTTTTCCTGAATAAGAAGTTCATATAAGGCCCGGCCCCGCTGTAACTGAGCGCCGGCCTCTGCCGAAAGTTTAGTCTTCAGGCGGGTCAAACGCAATAGAGAGCGGTATTGAACATAGACATAACGCAAGCCCTTACTTAAAGCGCGGACTGCCGGAGCCTGAACTTTACTACCGATACGTGAAACCGACAGCTCCAAGTCTATCGCCGGCTTAAAGCCCTCCTGAAATAATCCGGAGCTGAAATATATCTGGCCGTCGGTCATTGAAATCAGATTGGAAGGAATATATCCAGTGATATCACCGGACTGGGTCTCGGCAATCGGCAGGAAAGTCATTGTCCCGCCGCCAAACTCAGGCTTCAACCTTCCTGCCCGTTCAACCAACTGAGAATGTAAAAAAAAGATATCTCCGGGATAAGCCTCTCTTCCCGGTGATCGTTCAAGCAATAAAGACATCTGCCGGTATATCCAGGCATGCTTGGTCAGATCGTCAAATACCACCAGCACATCCTTACCGTGGCGCATAAAATATTCGCCTAAACTGGCCGCGGTATAAGGGCAAAGATATTGCTGGGCCGCGGAACTTCCTGCCGAAGCGCGCACGGCAATGGTATATTCCATTGCCCCTTTAGCCGCGAGAAACTGGATTAGTTTGCTGAAGGCAAAATGGTTTCCTCCTATCCAGCAGTAAATGCAAATAACATCTTTTCCTTTTTGATTAATTATGGCATCCAGGGCAATCGCGGTTTTACCGGTCTGCCGGTCTCCCAGGATAAGCTCGCGCTGGCCCTTTCCGATAGGAATAAGAAAATCCACAATCTTGATGCCGGTAGACAGCGCCTCGTCTATCGGCTCTCTCTCCATTACCCCGGCGGCAGGAACGAACACCGGATAAATTTCGCTTGAGCCAATCTCTCCTCTTCCGTCAACCGGACAACACAGGC
>Ga0076285_128_pt1 | contig 11397 bp, 10 predicted proteins | sample RifGroF2_FD_67789 | JGI IMG/M metagenome (GOLD analysis project Ga0076285, IMG submission 67789) | Parcubacteria bacterium GW2011_GWF2_45_11
GCGATTTATCTATGGGTGGCGGTTATTTTAATTTTTCACATACAGGCGCGGCTTTTATTAATGGTAACCACAACGTACAAGTAAGAGTTGATACTGACAGTAACGGTTCCAATTATTTCAAAATTAATAATGGCGACAATAATTCAATATTTCAGGTTGATGAATTCGGGCATATTTCTAATATTCTCGGCTCGGTCACTATTGATGATTCTTTAGTTGTGACCGGCGCAATTTCCGACGACAATAGCGATGTCGCGATTAATGATAATTTGGATGTTAGCAATACCGTCTTAATGGGATATGAAAGAGTTTCTAACACATGCGGCGGAGAGGTGTCATGTACCGTTTCATGTACTCCGGATAAAAAAGTCATCGGGGGCGGCATTGATTGCCCGGATGGTTATAATGTTGTTGACAGCTATCCCGGCGGCGACAGTTCATGGACGGGCAGATGTAATCATATAGGCGTTGGCGTTTATGCCATTTGCGCTAGAATAGGCGACTAATAATTTTGTTTTGTTTCAACCAAAATTGATTTAACGCCTGCCAGCCTTTTGCATCTGATTTATATCATTGGCTACAATTTAAAGCCTAAAATGGATATTGCTCAAGAAATAAAGCTAACATCAGCGACGGTCGTTATTCTTGGAGCGGCGCTGGCTAATTCGGTTATCGGTCATTTGGATTAATCCAATGTTCCTTACTGGACTAACGCGTATTCCGGAGATAATTGTTATGAACATCGGGTTTATTGTTTTGCCCAGCTGGTAGGGCCGCCAGCTTAATAGTTAAAAAAATGTTTATCCGGCGTCCGGGCACCTGTTTCTTTGCCTTAGGTTCAGGATGATTTTAGCGGCCTCGGCGGTTAAGTATAATTTCACATGAAATTAAAAAGTTTATTCATTAGTAGTCTTTTTCTGTTCTGCCTGTTTTTAGCCTCTTTTATTTTTGCCGCGCCGGCTCCGCCCAGCGTTACTTTTTTGGCCGGTGATGACATTTTGCAAAACGGCGGCACTGATGATCCTTACGATTCTTTAATAATTTTTAGGCTGGCCACCGGCGAACCAGGTTTAAGCGGCTGGGAAATGGATTACTCCAACGATGGCGGGCAGTTATGGACGGCGGTTGCGGCTGATTATTATGCCGCTCAGGATCGGTATTATTGGTCAACTTCCGGCATTTACGCTCCGACTTTGCTTTTTCGGGCGCGCTCGGAACACGCCGAAGCTTTTAGCGAATACGTTTACACCACTTTGTCCTTGAGCCATCGCTTAACCAATAATAACGCCCACTATTTCGTGGAAGATTTTACCACCAGCGATTATATCCAGACTTTGTCTCAAACCGAGCTGGAAACCAGATTGCATTTAAGATACGAAGGCGTCAGCGGCCGGTATCAAACTGACGGCTCGGCCGATTCCGAGGATTTGTTAAGCGGAGTGGATAATGACGTTGTTACGCAGGTAACGTTTCAGCCGGTTCAGGGGGATTTGGGCCAGACCATCAGATATCAGTTTTCCAATGACGGGCAGGCTTGGTACGGCCCCGGCCTCGGCCAGTGGCTGACTTTTGCCCAGGGCGAAATATTACCCGAGGCGGTGACCATAACTTTTACCGACTCTGTCGGCGATCAGCTTTATTGGCAGATTGAGTTAAGCACGGCCGTTAATACCATCTCGCCCCATGTTTACCAGTTGCGTTTTAACTGGCAGGAGAATTACACTCCCCAGGCCTGTTTTACGGTTGAGCCGCCGCGGTCCACCGATCCGGATCAGGTTTTTGATTTTAACGCCGCCTGTTCCACGGATTACGAAGACAGTTATCTGACTATGGCTTATCGCTGGGATTTTAATAACGACGCCTTATGGGAGCTGGACTGGCAGACGGGGCGTTATAATCCCAGCTACAATTACGGTTCCACCAGCACTCAGAATATAGTTTTGGAGGTTAGGGACGCTTTAAGCGCCAGCGATAGCTTTAGCGGCCAGATTAACGCTTCCGGAACGGCGAGCGGCCTTTACGGCTGGGCCTGGAGCTCCAACTACGGCTGGATTTCCCTTAATTGCGATAACTCTTATTATGATAATCCTTTGGATTTGTGTCCGCCCACTTACGGTTTAACCTTAAATACCGATAACACCATCACCGGCTGGGCTTGGGACAGCAATTTAGGCTGGCTGTGTTTTGGCAGAACCTGCGATTCAGTTACTTATGGTTTTACGCCCAGTCCGCCCAGTCCGCCCAACACTCCGGCCCTGGCGATTTTTAACACCGCCAACGGAGAAATTTCCGGCTGGGCCAAGTATCTTGTTTACGGCAATCAAAGCGTGGACGGCTGGGTGCAGTTAAGAGGCAATTGGTGCGACGCCGTCGTAGGGCAAGACAGTTGCGTTTACGTTGATTTGCCCACTAATCGGATTTACGGCTACGCTTGGAACGGTTTTGAAACCGCCGGCGAACCCAGGGGCGCCGGCTGGATAAAATTTTTTGGCAGCGTTTCCGTCCCGTGGCTGGAAACCAGGTATGGCCAGGTTTACGGCCGCAATAACGCTGGCAGCAGCCAGACTTTCAGCGCGCCGGCTGAGCGCTATAATTCCACTTATTGTATCAGGGCCAGCGGCGACATTGTTAATTTTTCTAGCGAAACCGGCTGCACCGAAGCCGACTATAATGATCTGGGTTTCCCGCTACCCGGCAACAAGTACACCACCATTTTAGGAGTGATTGATTTTGAGAAAATGCTGAATGCCGAGGAGACAGTGGAATTCGCCAGCAACGACGTGGATCAGTCTTTAGCCGGCGTGGCTTCTCTGGGGAATAAAATTTATAATTTTACCGGCCAGACCGATTACTATATCAGCCAGCCGCTGACTTTTTACAATGCCCGTAATCTGGATTCCTCGGGGGCCGGCACCATCATCATCAACGGCAATTTGCATATTAACAAAAACCTTTATTACGAAAGCAACGCCGTCACCGCTCAAATAGAAAATTTAGCCTCGGTGGCCTGGATTGTCAGGGGCGATGTGATCATTGACGGGACGGTCTCTAACGTCGTTGGCGATTTTATCGTGGTCGGCCCGGAGCCGGCGGTGGCCTGCGCTGATCCTCGTCCGAGCGGTTGTGGTGAATTTAGAACAGGGGCTGACGCAGACAGCCCGAGGCAGCTGGTCTTAAGCGGTTTGGTTATGGCCAGGGAGATGTTTTTTGAACGGAGCTTTAGGCTGGCGGGTGAGCCGGCCGAAAAGATTATTTATGACGGCCGGGTTATAGTTAACACGCCGCCGGGGTTGGAAAACGTGGCCAAAGGCCTGCCTCTGTGGCGCGAGTCCACGGTTTCCGCGGATTTTGAATAGCCGCTTAGCCGATCAGATGAGGCCTGATTTTAGCTCAGGCCTTTTTGTTTTTTAATTTAGGCCCAAGGAACATAATGAACCCCCAGCCGTATAGCCGTTTTGTTATCACGTTTTGTTATCATCTTTTCAAAAGAGCGGGATTTATGTTATAATTTAATTTAAAGAAAGCTGTTAAGCAGTTTTTTTCACTTTGAATTTTATGGGAATTTTTTCTTCGGCAAAAGTCAGTTACGTTGGCGTAGACGTAGGCACTGCCAGCATTAAATTAGTGGAATTAAAACGTGAATCCGGCCGTCCCTTTTTGGTCACTTACGGGTATGTTGATATTTCCACCGATATTATCAGAAGCAATACGCCGGAAACCCGCAAAAAGATCGTTGATTCCTTAAAAAAAGTCATAGCTTCGGCAGGGGTGACCACGGCGAGCGCTATTGCCGCCTTGCCTACTTTTTCCGTTTTTAACTCCATTATCACTTTGCCAAAAATGCAGGCTAAAGATCTGGCCTCCGCCGTCAGATGGGAAGCGAAAAAATACGTGCCGTTGCCTTTGGAAGAAATGATCCTGGACTGGAAGATCATCAAAGAACCGGGCGAGAAAGTTTGCGCGGTTGAAACATCAAAAAAGTTAACGCTGGAGCAACAGTCAAAAAAGGGCGGTTTTTCTTTATTCAGCAAAAAAAAAGCGGTTAAAGATCAATCGGGTGATCAGGCTGAAGCCAAAGCAAAGCCGCCTAAAAAGGCCGCTATGGAAGATAAATCGGCGGTCATTATGCCCGAGACGCGGCCAAACAAACCTGATATTTCGCGTATCTTAGTCACCGCCGCGCCTAAGAATTTAGTCAACCGCTACATCCAGATTTTTAACCAGGCCGGCTTAAAGCTGATCAGTTTAGAAACTGAGGCTTTTGCTTTATCCCGTGCTCTAATCGGCGCCGATAAAGCCACCATTATGATCGTGGATATCGGTTCCATTACCACCGATATGTGCGTGATTGAGCAGGGCGTGCCAATTTTAAACCGCAGTATTGACGTTGGCGGGCTGACCATAACCCAGTCCATCGCCAAAAGCCTGGATATCAGCCTGGAGAGAGCCGAACAGTTTAAAAGGGATTTTGGGGTTAGTATTAATCAGGAATCAAACCAGAAAGGCATACCTAAAGTGATTACCACGGCGTTAGCGCCGATTGTCAACGAGATCAAATACGTTTTTGACCTATACCAAAATCAGGGGAATCTGGAAGTTGAGAAAATTATTCTAGCCGGCGGCTCGGCCTTTTTACCCAACTTGGCTGATTATTTTGCCAATTTGTTCAACAAGCCCGCGGTTATTGGCAATCCCTGGGACAGGGTGGTTTACCCTGAAGAATTAAAGCCTGTTTTGGACGAGGTCGGTTCCCGGCTGGCCGTGGCTATCGGTTTGGCGATGAGAGACCTATAATTAATTTTGAATTTTCAATAATTTATTTTAATTTTTAATAAATCCGGAGGTGTTTTTTAAGGCTCAGCGTCGTTTATGTCTGGTCAACGTCAAGTTTATAAAAAAAGTGACGCCGGCCGAGGCCGCGCAATTTACCGCCGACTTTCCGTGGACGCAGTATCATTTATCCGGCACCTTTTCTAATACCTTAACGGCCTTGCCCAGCACCAGCCTTTGGTGTTGCGTTTGCAAGCAGGGTTGCCTGGCAGAATTCGTTTCTAGAGGGTCTAATACCCTAACCGTAAAGGTGCTGGATTTATCAATTTTAATTAAGCTAATTTTAAAACCTGTTAAGCCATGAGTGCCGGTGATGACAATATAAATCTATTGCCCGATGATCTGAGAGATCAAGAGGCAAAACTTAGTTCGGTCAAAAATGGCAACGTGCCGGTCACTTTTCATATTCCGCAGAATCCTGACCGGACCGTTTTGGCCGCTGCGCCTAAATCGCCAGCGGCTGATAATCTCGCCAGACCATTGGGTGAGAACAAATCCGGTCTGCCCCAAGTAAAATCAATGGCTCCGGCAGTTCAGCCGAAAATAAAAACCCCCAAGCTTAAAAAGGGACCAGGCTTTTTAAGCAAATTGTTTGCCAGGTCAGCCAAAAAATCGTCCGCTTCAGTCTTACCCTTAGTAAAGCCCGTCGGCGGTGACCAGCCCAAGGACGGCCATCGGGCGGCCGAGGCTTTGGCTCCCAGCCTGGCAAGCGGCGAAGGGAACAATGTTGAGCCCGGCCAGGGACAAAGCTATATTAACGCGGAGATGGACGTTAACCTGATTCCGGAGGGGACTTATTTGCTGCCTAACAGCAAAATTTTTAAATCTTTTATTGTCCCCCTGATCATCAGTTTGGCGATCGGCGCCTTGCCTTACGTTGGTTTAATGGTTTATCAGGGTATATTAAAGGGGCAGAGCGAGCGGCTGGCAATGGAATTGCAACAAAGCGAAACCGCCGCGCAGCAATACAAAGCTTTAGAAGCGGAAGCGGCCGTCTTAGTTGATAAAGTTGACGCCGCCAAGGCGATTATTGACCGGCATGTTTATTGGACAAAAGTTTTTGGCCTGCTGGAAAGCTTAACTATCAGCGATGTTTATTATAAAAATATTGCCGCTAGTGAGAATGGCCGCATTACTTTATCAGCTACCGGCACCAGTTATACGGCCGTGGCCAAGCAATATCTTGTTTTTCAGCAGTCTAATTTAATCAAAAACGTGACTATTTTAGGCGGGAGCGGCGATTCCACTCAAGGCGAAATCAGCTTTAATATCATTTTGGAATTATTCCCGGATATATTTTATTCATTAGCGGCAGATTAATTGGCGTATGGCTTTAAAAATCAAAAAAAAGAAAAAAGAGCGCAGTAATTCCCTAAACATTTTTTTAAACAAAAATGTCAAGCTGGTCAAATACGGATTTTTTATCGCCGTCGTGGTTTTGCTGCTGCTATTTTTAGTCCAGCCGAAATACGTTCAGGTCAAACAAACGCAGTCAACCATGTTCCAGGACCAGTCCAGCGAATTGGCCGGTTTTAAAGAGTACATCCAAAGTTTAGAAGAATTGCAAACGGTTATGGTCAATTATCAAAAGACTTACGGCCAGAATATTGCCAAGTTAAGCGAACTGTTGCCGACAGAGCCGCAGGTGCCTAATTTAATGGCGCAATTGGAAGCGCTGGTCCAGGCGAGCGGTTTTTCCGTCACCTCCCTGAATTTTACGGAAAGTTCCGCTTTAAACGCAAAGGCCGCACCGGCCGAGAACGGGACGGCCCAGGCAACTGAGGGATCCGTCCTGGCTTTACCCGAGCTTGACCCGTCTGTTCACGATCTCAGAATCGCCATGGTCATTGGCGGCGGGGATTATTTTAACTTTAAAACTTTACTGGCTAATTTAGAAAAACATCTGCGAATCATTGACGTTAGCGCCATCGCCTTTTCGGGCGCGAGCGAAGAGACCTCCATTAACCTGACTTTAAATACTTATTATTACCGTCCGGATAATTTATGAATAAGACCGGGAAAAAGCAATCGTCTAAGAATATCATTTTGGTCGTGATAATTATTTTTGTGATCGGCGGTACCGTCTGGTATGTTTTTAGTTCGGCCCCGCCTCCGCCGGCCGAGAATATTTCCGCCGAGGGGACGACCGTGAACAAATATTCCAGTTCCATCAAGCGCCTGGATAACATCCTTAAGTCTTTGAACCCGGAGTTTTTCAGCCGTGATATTTTTAATCAATTAAAGTCGTTTATTAATCTGCCTTTGGAAATCGGACGCCCGGGCAAAGAAAATCCTTTTGCGGCGCCGCCCGCGCCGGAAGATTTGTTGCTCAATTCTTCAAGTTTATAAAAAAGTTAGCGTAATTTCATGTATGCTGAGGCCAGAGCTTTTACAACAATTGCTGGCTGAGCTTAAAACAGCCAATTTATTAACTCCGGAAAAGTATGACGAATACCTTTCTTTGGTTAGGTCCAATCCGGCCAGATTAAACAGTCTGTTGGAAAGCGATCCCTTGATCACCATGGAAGGTTTAGTACAGGCCAAGGGGCGGGTCTTAAACATTCCTTACGTTAATTTAGAGGGCAAAAAATTGGAGGATGAGGCTTTAAAGACCTTGCCTCAGGATTTAGCCCGGAATTACCGCATGGTGATTTTTGAAAAACAGGGCAGTGAGCTAAAGGTGGGGTTGGTTGACCCGACCAATTATAAAGCGGTGGAGGCGATAGAGTTTTTAGCCCGGAAAAAGAATTTTAAAATTAAATATTTTATTTTGTCTGCCCAAAGTTTTTCTTTGGCCGCTAAAGGTTACGAAAGCATCAAAGAAGAGGTGGGGGAGGCCTTGGGTTTTGCCGAAGAAAAGTTCGCCCCTAAAACCGGCGCCACCATGGAAGAGGCGACTCAGCTGGATGACGTGATCAAGTCGGCTCCCGTTTCCAAAATTGTTTCCGTTATTTTGCGGCATGCCATTGAGGGTAGCGCTTCCGATATCCATATTGAGCCGCAGGGGGATAAAAGCAAAGTCAGGTTCCGCATTGACGGAATTTTGCATACTTCAATCATTTTGCCTATTTATGTCCATGCCGCCCTGGTTTCTAGAATAAAAGTCGTCGCCAGTTTAAAGATTGATGAAACCCGGATTCCTCAGGACGGCCGAATTCGTTTTAATATTGACGGCAAAGACGTTGATTTTCGCGTTTCCATCATTCCTTTAATCAATCAGGAAAAAGTGGTGATGAGAATCCTGGAATCTCCCGATCGCGCGCCCACCTTTGAAGCTTTAGGCTTTAAGGGCCAGCAACTCAAGCAGATGAAGAGGAATTTAACCAAGCCTAACGGCATGTATCTGGTTACCGGTCCGACCGGGTCGGGCAAATCCACCACCTTGTTTTCCGCGCTTTCGGAATTAAACCAGGAAGGGGTTAACATCAGCACTTTGGAAGATCCGGTGGAATACCATATTGAAGGCGTCAATCAATCGCAAGTCCGGTCGGAACTGGGGTTTACTTTTGCTACCGGCTTAAGGGCTCTTTTAAGGCAGGACCCTGATATTATCATGGTCGGAGAGATTCGCGATAAAGAAACCGCTCAGCTGGCCATTCATGCCGCTTTAACCGGTCACTTTGTTTTGTCCACTTTGCATACCAACGACGCCGTCGGCGCCATTCCGCGCTTTATTGACATGGGCTCGGAGGCTTTTTTATTGGCCAGCACTTTGAACATTATTATCGCCCAGCGCTTAATCAGAAAAATATGCAATAACTGCAAGGTTAAAGACGAAGTTCCGGCCGAGGTGGTGGAAGAGTTGAAAAAAGATTTGTCTTTGTTGCCGGAAACGACCTGGTATGAAAACGTCAATAAAAACAAAGATTTGGTTTTTTACAAGGGCGAAGGTTGCATCCAGTGCGGCCAAACGGGCTATAAAGGCCGGCTGGCCATCGCCGAAGTCTTAACGGTTAATTCGCGGATGAGAGAAATAATCGCCAAAGGCTTTCCGGCCAAAGAAGTGGAGGCGGAGCTCAAGAATCAAAATTTTGTTAACCTCAAACAAGACGGCTGGATGAAAGTTTTACTGGGGGAGACGACCGTTGAGGAAGTGCTAAGGGTCACTAAGACTGAAGAGTAGAATGGATAAAGAATTAAGAATAAAGAATGAAGAAGAAAGAGAAGTTAAGTGTTAAGTCATGGGTAAATTGGTGAATAGGTGATTGAGTTAAGAGTTAAGGATTACCCGCCCGATTCGTTTTTGTAACCGGCGGGCAGGCTACATGATTAATTGAAAATTAAAATAAAGGCATCAGTTTAAAACAATTATTAACCAAGATTAAATAATGGTTAATCAGAGGAAAATATTAATTGTAGAGGATGACGGTTTTTTAATCCAAATGTACGCCGCCAAGCTGGAAATGGAGGGTTTTAAGGTGGTGGCGGCAGTGGACGGGGAAAAGGCTTTAAGGATGGTTAAAAAGGAAGAGCCGGATTTGATTCTCCTGGATCTTTTATTGCCGAAAAAGGACGGCTTTGAGGTTTTAGCCGAGTTGAAAAAAGATCAGGCAGTTAAAGACATTCCCGTGGTTGTTCTCTCTAACTTGGGCCAAAAAGAGGATATCAACAGGTGTTTGGCTTTAGGCGCTAAAGATTACCTGATTAAGGCTCATTTTGTACCCGGAGAAGTTGTGGCCAAGATTAAGCAATTTTTAGAAAATTATTGATTGAACAACTCTTTGGGCCGTCGCCTTTCAATTGGGGGGGGGGATTATTTTACGGTTAAACAAAATTTTAATACATTTTTTATGACAACCACTGAAAATTTAACTATCAATAGGATCTTAAACGCCGTCGCCGAAAGAAAGGCCACCGATGTTCATTTTGTGGTTGGCAACAATCCCATCATCAGGATTAATGGTCAGCTGACTGATTTAGCTGATGAGGAAGTCATTAATCCTGAATTTTTGGAATCGCTGATTAATTTTTTTGCCGGCGAAGATAAATTAGAAATTTTGAAAAAGAAAAAGGAAATCAAGTTCGCCTTTAACTGGCTGGATAAGGCCCGGTTCAGGGTTTATATTTTTAAGCAGAAAGGCTATTACAGCATTTCCTTAAAATTAGTGCCACAGCAGGTTAGATCGCTTGAGGAAATCGGCCTTGCCAAGGCCGTGGCCGGTTTTTGCCGGTCCAAACGAGGCCTGATTTTTGTCAGCGGGCCTTTTAATTCCGGCCGGAGTTCCACCATGTCGGCCATGATTGATTTTATCAATAAAAATATCGGTGGACGGATTCTTTCCTTTGAAGAACCCATTGAGCAGATTTTTATCAACCAGAAGAGCATGATTGAACAAAGGGAGGTGGGGCAGGACGTTGATTCTTTTAGCCAGGGCTTAGCTTCCATTAAAGACGAGGACGTTGACGTGGTGGCGGTTTCTAAAGTTGATAGCATTGAAAGCCTGGAGTTGATTTTGGAACTGGCCGAATCCGGCCGGCTGGTCATGGCCATGGTGGATTATGACTCGGCGATCAGCTGTTTGGAAGGTCTGATCAGCGATTTTCCGCAATCCAAAAAACAGTGGGCGCAAGACGTTATCGCCGACTATCTGGTGAGCATTATTGTGCAAAGACTGGTGCCCACGGTGCAGGGCGGCATGGTTTTGGCGGTGGAGATTTTAATCGGCAGTTCTTCCGTTAAATCGTTAATTAAAGAAGGCCGCTACGGCAATGTTGAATCCATTATTCAGACTTCCAGGGCCGAGGGCATGATCAGTTTGGATTATTCTTTGGCGGAGCTGGTTAGAACAGGCAAGATCGCCCAGGCCGAAGCTATTAAACAGGCGGTTAAGCCGCAGGTTTTAATGGCCAGCCTAAAAAAACAGTAAATCACTCGCCTACGCATACGCTTCGGCGAAGCGGGCGGATGAATCACTGACAATATCCGGGCGCCATTAGCGATTCCTCGGCGAACAAACGGTGATATCTGTCGTTTGCGCGGATAGGTCACTGATGAATAAGCTATATTCACTAACAATAAAAATGCAATTTAATTATCGTGCCCGAAAAATTACCGGAGAAATATTTCAGGGAGTGGTGGAGGCGCCTTCGGAAGAAATAGCCGCCGATGTGTTAATGGACCGAGGTTTGTCGGTCATTACTTTGGAGACCGCCACCAACACGGCCGGGGCCGGCAAAAAAGAATTTAAGTTCGGCTTTAACAAGAAAGTTAAAAAGAAAGACGTGGTGATTTTCGCCCGTCAGCTTTCGGTAATGACTTCCGCCAATGTGCCGATTGTCCAGTCTTTGAAAATTATTACCCAGCAGACGGAAAAACAGAGCCTGCAAAAAATCGTGGCCTATATAGCGGATGAGGTGGAGAGCGGCGTTAAACTTTCTTCGGCCATGGGCCAATACCCCAAGGTTTTTACCGATTTTTTCGTCAGCATGATTAAATCAGGGGAAACTTCCGGCAAATTGGACGAAGTCCTGGAATATCTGGCGGATCAGGAAGAAAAGGATTACGACTTGATCAGTAAAATTAAAGGCGCCATGATTTACCCGATTTTTATCATGAGCGGTTTGGTG
>Ga0076285_132_pt1 | contig 11007 bp, 12 predicted proteins | sample RifGroF2_FD_67789 | JGI IMG/M metagenome (GOLD analysis project Ga0076285, IMG submission 67789) | Parcubacteria bacterium GW2011_GWF2_45_11
CGAAGAACCTGGCGATGGCGATCGCCGCCATTTTGGCCATAACGCTTGACCCGGCCATTCGGATGATGTTTACCCGCATGGATTACGCGCACTTCAAACCGGTCTGGCTTTCCGATGCGGTGAACGCAGTTACCGTCGGTAAATACTATCCCGAAGAGCAGCATCCTATTTCCCGCCGCCTGTTCAGGATATATGAGCCAATATGTCGTTGGACGCTGGAGCATCCTAAAAAAGTAATCGGCACCGCAGTGTTTCTCATACTCACGACTATTCCGGTTTATCTGAAAACCGGCTCTGAGTTTATGCCGCCGTTAAACGAAGGCACCATCCTTTACATGCCCACCACGCTGCCCGGCATCTCGGTCACCGAGGCGCAGAAGCTGTTGCAGGAGCAGGACCGGATACTTAAGTCCATCCCGGAGGTGGAGCGCGTATTCGGCAAGGCGGGCCGCGCCGAAACCTCCACCGACCCCGCGCCTTTTTCGATGATGGAAACCATAGCCGTCCTAAAGCCACAGGAGCAGTGGAGGAGGAAGGACCGCTGGTATTCATCATGGATGCCGGAAGCAGCGCAGAAACTGTTGCGTCACGTCTGGTATGACCGCCTGACATGGGACGAGCTCATTACAGATATCGACTCCAAGATGCAGTTCCCCGGCGTGTCCAACGCCTGGACCATGCCGATAAAAGCGCGCATAGATATGCTCACCACGGGCGTGCGCACCCCCGTCGGAATAAAAATATTCGGCGCGGATCTGAAAAAAATAGAGGAGACCGGCCTGGAAGTGGAGAAGCTGATCCGCCAAGTGAAGGGAACACGCAGCGTCTATGCCGAACGCACAGCGGGCGGCTACTTTCTGGACTTCACGCTCAAGCGTTCGGCCCTGGCCCGCTACGGCTTGACCGTGAAAGAGGCGCAGATGTCGCTGATGACGGCTATCGGCGGCCAGAACCTGACCACCACCGTGGAAGGCCGCGAGCGTTACTCAGTGAATGTGCGCTACTCGCGTGACTTCCGAGACAATGTTGATAAGCTGCGCCGTGTACTTGTCACCGCCGAGAGCGGCGTGAACGTGCCGTTGGCCGAGATAGCGGATATAGATTTCCGTCAGGGCCCCGCGATGATACGCGACGAGAACGGCATGCTTTCAGGTTATGTCTATGTTGATATCGAAGGCGTGGACGTGGGAACCTATGTCGGAGCGGCCAAGAAGCTGGTGGGCGAGAAACTGAAACTCCCGCCCGGCTACACCCTGCAGTGGAGCGGCCAGTACGAGAACATGCTGAGGGTGCGTGAACGCCTTAAGTTCGTTATGCCGCTAACCATATTCCTGATCTTCCTGCTTATCTATATAAACACCAAGTCGGCGGTGAAGACCTCTATAGTCTTGCTGGCCGTGCCTTTCTCGCTGATCGGCGCGGTGTGGCTGGTGTATCTGCTGGGCTACAATATGTCCATAGCAGTCTGGGTAGGCATGATAGCGCTGATGGGCCTGGACGCGGAGACAGGCGTGTTCATGCTGCTGTATCTGGATCTGGCATACGATGAGATGAAAAAGGCAGGCCGGATGAACTCGCCCAAGGATCTTGAAGAGGCTGTGGTACACGGCGCGGTTAAGCGTGTGCGCCCCAAGATGATGACCGTGATGGCGGCCTTTATGTGCCTGGTGCCTATAATGTGGGCGTTGGGCACAGGCTCCGATGTGATGAAGCGCATAGCCGCGCCGATGATAGGCGGCCTGTTCACAAGCTTCGCGCTGGAACTGCTGGTCTACCCGGTTATATTTTTTATATGGAAAAGCCGGGAGATAGGGGGAACACATGAGTAAATCGAGCATAATCCTTGCCGCCGCTCTGATAACGCTGTGTGCCGCCGGTACGGAGGCCCATGAGAAAAAGAAGACATTGGTGCCCGGCCAGGCCATAAGTGCCCCGCACGAAGGAGTAAAGCATACCGCTATGGCCGATAGAGAGGCCTTCGAAAACCCAGTCGCGCAGAATACGGGGAACTCCGGAGAGGAGGATGGAATGGCGCTGATTCTGCTGTTTGGAGCGCTGACGGCCGTGAGCCTTATGGTCACGGCGTTCTTCTCCATCTTCCGGGTTCCAGTCGGCTGGATGAAATGGCATAAGGTGTCAGCTTATATAACTTTGGGACTTATGCTCGTGCATGGTTCACTGGCAATTTACGGGCATTTTTTCGGATAAACTAAAGTAACTCAAGACGGGCCTCTCAAAAGGAGTCACAAATGAACAGGAAAGCTAAAATGCTGTGCGCGTTCGCGCTGATATTCTCGTGCTCCACGTCTTTTGCGGAAGAAAACGTTTCCACGGCAACCGCGAAAACCAGCCATCACGCTGCGATGGGGAATACAGCAGCAACAATCCCGGACAAGGTTAAAAAGAAGAGCCCCGGCAGGAAGACGCAGGAAACTAAAGCTGCCCTCCGAAAAGTTACTAAAGAGGAAGTTGGAAAGGAAGCGGTTTGTCCCGTAACCGGGGAGAAATTCAAGGTAACCGCTGAAACGGGGTCAGCCTCCTACAAGGGCAAGATTTATTATTTCTGCTGCTCCGCTTGTGATGCGCCTTTTATTGAAAACCCGGAAAAGTATCTAGCTAAAAAGCAGCCGGTCCACGCCAAAACATATATCTGCCCCATGGGCGACTACCAAGGCGACAAACCCGGCAAATGCCCCAAGTGCGGCATGACCCTGATTGAAAAGAAATAGTCCGGAATTAAAACGACGCGCCCCCGCCCTTAACAAGATAGGCACCAACCCATGTTGGGAACTTTTATAAGCTCTGAACTGTCACCGGAATTTATTTTGCCGGAGCACATAGCCGGGGATTTAATATCATGCGCCGGTAACGCAGCCATCTTTGGGCAGAATCAATGTAAAAACGCTTCCTTTGCCGGGGATGCTTGAAACCTTGACATGCCCTTTGTGCGACTCGGCCGCCTGCTTTACGATAGCCAGGCCAAGCCCCAGGCCGCCTCTTTTTCTGGTAAGGTAGTCGGCGACCTGGTAAAACGGGTCATAAATGGATTTCAGATATTCCTGCGGTATGCCTTCGCCTGTGTCCTCCACCCGGATACTGACGCCCGTCGGAGTCTCCCTGACTTCCACGCAAACACTGCCCTGCGGTCTGTTAAAGAAAACGGCGTTTCTTATGAGGCTTTTGACAGCCAAAAAGATTCTCCCTCTGTCGCCACTCACAACGGCTTTCGTGCTCGGATATTCCGCGCGGATAACAATCCCAAGTTCGCTGGCTTTGGGCAATATCTCTTCAACAGCCCGCTGAACTATTTCCATTATGGCCGCGGGGCCGCATTGCGAAGGCTCTTTTTCGCTTTTCATGCCTGCATAGGCAAGCAGGTCATCTATTATTTCCTCAAGTCTGGCCGCTCCGCGCCTCATCCCATTGATTATTTCCGGCGGGATCGCGCGGTCCGTGCCGGCTGCCAAAAGCTCCAATCCGCCGATTATCGGCGTAAGGGGAGTTTTCAGCTCATGGCCTATGGTGGATAAAAAAGAGTCTTTCATCCGGTCCAGTGACTTCAACTGAGAATAAGCGGAGGAAAGTTCTTCCTGATACGCTTTTATGGTCTGCATTTCCGAGGACAGCGACCGCTTTTCGATGCAACGCTTAAGTGTAAAGAACAGCGTTTCATTTGAAAAGGGCTTAATCAGAAAATCATACGCGCCGGCTCCCATCGCTTTTACGGCGTTCTCAAGCGTCGGATCTCCGGTCATCATTATCACATCGCACGAAGGAATAAGATTCTTTATTTTGGCCAGCAGTGCCAGCCCCTCCATCCCCGGAAGATTTATGTCTGTCAAAATGATTTCATAGGTTCCAGACATCGCCAGAGCTAACGCCTCTTCCGCAGTTGAACTGCCGACAGCCTCATATCCCTCTACCCGTAGCGAGCGCAGGAGAACCTTGGAGAGATCATCATCATCGTCCACTATCAAAACGCGGGGCGCCGGTTTTATGTCGTTCATGATTTTCTATTACAGTTTCAAGCGGCTCGTATCGCTTTTGTGACGGTCTCCACAAGAATATCCATGGTCACCGGTTTTTGCAGAAATGACGTTTTGCCGGTTATAAGCTCTGATTTAAGTATTTCCGGGTCTATGCGCCCGGACATAAAAACGCTCTTTATGCCAGGCCGTTTTTCGGATATCTTTTTGGAGAGCTTGAAGCCGCTTATGCCGGGCAGGCCCACATCAGCCAGGAGTAGGTCGATTTTGTCCTTGTAACTTTCAGATAACGCCAGCGCTTCTTCGGCGGTCGCAAAATCCAAAACCACAAAGCCTTTCTCTATCAACGCCCTGTGCGCCAGACTCCTCACGGAATTATCATCATCCACCAGCAGGATGGTCGCTTTTATTTTCGCGTCTTCGACTTCCGGCCGGACTGCTTCGGAGCGTTCCAACTGGAGTTCTGCGGCGGGAAAGTATATGTTAAATGTAGAGCCTTTACCGGGAGCGCTATCCACGGTAATATATCCACCGCCCTGTTTTACTATCCCGTAGACAGTTGAAAGCCCGAGCCCCGTACCCTTCCCCGGACCTTTGGTGGTAAAAAAGGGTTCAAAGATCTTTGAAATCAGCTCATTGCTCATGCCTGTCCCTGTGTCGCTTACCCGCAACAAGACGTATTCACCCGGCTTCGCTGCGGTTAATTCTATAGGGCTTTTTCCATCCAAAACCGTGTTTGAGACGGAAATGGAAAGTTTTCCGCCATGCGGCATGGCGTCCTTGGCGTTCACGGAGAGATTAAGCAGCACCTGCTCTATATGACTCGGATCGGCCTTGATGCACTTCGGCGAATCCCCCGTGTCTATCTGGAATTCTATATTTTCGCCTATCAACCGCTTGAGCATCTTCTGTATATTCTGGATGACTTCGGCTAAATCCAGCACCTTAGGGGTAACCGCCGTCTTCCTGCTGAATATCAGTAGTTGACGTGTTAAAGAGACCGCTCTGTCCGCCGCTTTTTTTATTTCCTCAAGGTCAGAGGCCTCCTGGCTGCCGGGCGCGAGCTTATTCGAGAGAAATTGAGAATAGCCGGTTATGGCCATCAGGATATTATTGAAATCGTGCGCGATTCCGCCGGCCAGCAACCCGATGGATTCCATTTTCTGGGACTGCCGCAATTGGTTCTCGAGCGCGACCTCTGTGGAAACATCGCGCTGCACGGCGGCGTAATTTGTCATCTGCACGTAAGCGTTCTTTATGGGGAAAATGATTGCATCCATCTCTATAATGGAGCCATCCTTTCTTTTATTGGACAGCCGGCCGCTCCAGATCCCACCCGCTTTTATCGTATCCCAGAGTCTTTTGTAGTAGTTCGCGTCCTGCAATCCGCTTTTGCAAACGCTGGGCTTTTTACCCAGCACTTCCTGGGCAGCAAAACCGGTATGTTTCTCAAAAGCGGGATTGACATAAAGTATGATCCCTTCCATATCAGTTATGATCACCGAATCGTATGACTGTTTCAGGACTTCGGCCAGCTTAGCCTGTTCATCCTCGGCCCGCTTGCGCTCGGTTATATCGTTGAATGCAATCAGCACGCCCGTTATCGCACCCGCCTCTATGACCGGCGTAGCTGAATACTCAACCGGGATAGAAGAACCGTCTTTTTTCCAGAACACCTCGTCTGATATCCGCCGAGGCTTGCCGTCTCGCGAAGTGGCGTATATGTTGCACTCATGTGCCGGATAAACGGAACCGTCGGGGCGTGTATGATGGAACAACTCATGGGAATGCTTGCCGATAAGTTCATTCTCCGGGTAACCGAGGATGGCTTCAGCCGCTTTGTTGGCAAACATAACATTGCCAGACATATCCATTCCATATAAGCCTTCCCCTATGGCGCCCAGCAATACGCTGTTTTTTTTGCCTGTATTTTCAAGCGCTTCGTCTTTCATACGGCAATATTCAAGTTCAGCACGGATTAAGAGATATATAAATGGAGCGGATATCGTCGCCAGCAGCATCGTGTCCAGGAAAGCAGATAAAATGGGGGTTATCCGGAAGAAGCTGAAAGCCGCCATTATAAGCAGTTCCGTCGCCGACACAATAAAAAGTATTTTTAGAAACAGGGCGAGATTTCGCTTCATTTAGTATCTCCCGGGCAGATTCAATTTCATACTATTTCAGAGATTAATTATACTGAAATTGGGCCGTCCATATGGATGTTATGTTTTGCATCCACCCAATCTCCGCCAGCCGCATGTAGTGAAGCCCCATAATTCACAAGAGATTCGAAGAGGAATCATAAACACGTCGGGGGGAAATTTTGTAGCATAGATGGGCGTCCTCAGGCCGCAGACGGAGGAAATAAACCGATGAAAGCAGGAATCATTCGATGCCAGCAAACGGAAGACATGTGCCCTGGAAACACCGACTTCAAAGTCGCTCAGGAGGGGAAATGCGCCTTCGAACAAACCGGCCCGGTTGAGATTGTCGGCTTTGTTTCCTGCGGAGGATGCCCGGGCAAGAAAGCGGTTACGCGGGCTAAAATGATGGTGGATCGCGGAGCGCAGATGATAGTATTTGCATCATGCATCAAAAACGGAAATCCTATAGGCTTTCCGTGCCCGCATTCTGCAAAAATGATAGAGGCAGTAACTAAAAAACTCGGGGCTGATGTAAAGGTGCTGGATTGGACTCATTGACGATTAGAGCCTGATATAAAAGGGCTGGGTTGGCGCAAAAATGAAAAGTTAACTGCGGACATGCCAGAGACGGAACCCCCCCGAGCTTTAGCCCGGGGATTTATTTTATCGCTTTTTGAACTTGCCTTAATTTTTCGGGGGTTGTGTTTTGTTGCGGATGATAAATTTTGCGGTTTTAATCAAGAAATCTTGCTCTTTCGGGGAAGCGTTTCTGTATAGAGATATGAGCTGGTTGACCGGAGCGGATTTCGTTATGCAATTTGCCATTTTACCTGAAAATATTTCCAAAACCGGCACCCGCAGCGCTTTTGCGATTTTCCCAAGCGTGACTATTGAGAAATTCTTTTTTCCGCGCTCCGCTTCACCCAGATAATTCGGGTGGATCCCCGCCAGGTGCGCCGTCGCCTCTATGGTTAAACCGTTTTCCTGCCGCAGTTGGCGTATACGCATTCCGATTTCAAGCCTGATGTCGTTCTTCATCATAATATTTTAAGTCAAAGACAACGACTCTTACAATAATTTATAGATGGTATTGACAGGCACATCTATAGATGGTATATTCCTATGAAGTCAGGGGGGGCGTGCTTCCAAGTCGCAGGTTATAACTCCGCATAAGAGGACACTGGCAGATGGAAGCCAATGATTCATCTTCCGCTGTCCGCAAAATCCCGCAGGAAGACTAGGCGGCCGGATATTCGTTGGGGGGACCATGACAGAACAATCAATACTTGTTATTGACGATGAAATAACATGGCACAAGCTGATTAAGCGGCTTCTGGCCGGCATTGGATACAAAGTGTATACCGCCGCAACCTGCGCGGAAGGCGTCAAGCTGGCGGAGATCCATAAACCGGACTGCATAATATTGGATTTTCATCTAACCGACGGCGATGCCGTTTCCGTGTGTTTAGCTATAAAGTCAAACGAAAATATTAAAAAAACTCCCATAATAATATTCAGTTCGGACCTGGACGCGGAAACTACCGCTTATGCGCAGTGCCAAGCCGATAATTTCATTCTGAAAGGGCCGGAAGCATTAGAAAAACTACCCGCAGCTATAGGGAGAATACTGCGCCCTGCTTTTTCAGTGCAATCGGATGGTTAATCTGTTACAATAAGAGAGGGTAGGGGGGCGTTGCGCATTCACAGTCTGTTTTTTACCAATAAATTCCATCCCCGATCTCCCCGCTAAAAAAGCCGGGGGGAAATACTTGCGCAGGTTGCGTCAAACAATCACGAACCGCAACCATTCAGCCGCCGCTTCTGAAGGGCAATAATGACCTCATCCGGCCATATAAATAAAGAGAACACCGACCCGGTTCCAGACCATAAGTCTCTGCCTGAGGGCTATGGTAGTACCGAGGCCGTCCTTCTTCCCAGGGACCCCAACTGGATGTTTATTTACTGGGAAATCACCGACATTTCCAAAGCTGAGATTTGCGGGAAGCACGGACCGGATATTTTTCAGAAATCCAAACAGGTTATCCGGGTTTACGATATCACCGGAGCCGAGCCCATAGATACTGGCGGGCAAAAGTATTTTGACATCCCGGTGATGTTGGACGCTAAGAATTGGTATATAAATGTCCACGAAAGCGGCAGGACTTACTGTTGCGAGGTGGGATTGGTAACACCCGAAGGCACCTTTATAGGCTTGGTGCGCACTAACGCAGTTAAACTGCCCGACGGCAGGGTGTCAGATGCCACCGATGAAAAATGGATGTCGGTTACTCCCGATTTTAACAAACTGCTGCAACTCTCCGGAGTGGAATACATCGGCAAGGGTTCGGGCGAAGTGGCCAAGTCGCTCGCACAACGCTGGGAAATGCTGCGCGCCGTGTTCTCCCGCGCCTCCTCCTGGGGTGTCAGTTCCATGTCATCGCAGGCGTTGCACAAGTCGGAACAGCAGAAGAAGTTCTGGCTGGTGGCCGACTGCGAACTGGTACTTTATGGTGCCACCGAACCGGATGCACATGTAACAGTCTCAGGCCGGAAAGTGAAATTAAACGCGGACGGCACCTTCTCTATGCGGTTTGCCTTGCCAGATGGCGGTATGGATTTGCCTATAAAGGCCTGCTCCACGGACGAAACCGATTCAAGAGAGATAGACATAAAAGTCACCAGGGCAACAACTACTGATGGCAAATAACGAAAAAGACCTTCCCGACTGCGGGAATCCTGAGGAAAAACGGATACTCATTGTTGATGACGATGAAGCTGTATGGGACCTGCTTTATTATATAGTGCGTAATGAGGGCTTTATGGTCGAAAAAGCGTCCGATGGTGAAGAGGCCCTTAGCAAGGCTAGGCTCCTGCACCCCGCACTGATACTTCTTGATTTGATGCTGCCGAAGCTCGGCGGCTTTGAAATTCTACGTGAACTTCAGGAAGACGACACCGCTAATATTCCCATAGTGATAGTAACCAGCCGCTGCATGGATCGCTCCACTGAGGAAATGCTGAAGCGGGAACCGAATGTAAAAGATTTTCTGGAAAAGCCGGTAAAGCCCCAGGTTCTTGCCGCACTTCTGCATGCGCTGCTTAAAACACACCCCCGGGTTAAAAAATCGGGCGATAAATCTGTTGGGCCATAATTTCAGTGATAGAAACTTTATGATTACTGCCGCGCTGAACTATTATTTTTGGAAACACGGGATAATGATGTGACCGGCGTTAAACGAAACAAGATTAGAGTATTTCTGATAGATGACCATCCGACCGTGCGAGCGGGGGTGCGTTTATATCTAACCACACACGCTCTCGCAGTAGTGGGTGAAGCTTCCGATGCCCCAGAAGCCCTTCGCAAGGTCAAGAAGCTGGCACCCGATGTCATTGTCTTGGATATCAATCTGCCTTCCATGAACGGCTGGGAACTGGTCCACAGCCTGCGCCAGGTTGTCCCAAAAGTTAAAATCCTCGCCTTCAGTATCCATTCCAGTGAGGAATATGTGGTGAGGATGGCCAGATGCGGCGCACAGGGCTATGTGGTAAAAGACCAACCGACGGCCGTACTGCTCGCTGCCATTAAGCAGGTGGCCCAGGGCGGTCTGCATTTTCCCGCCGGTATGACCGGCGCTCTTTTACACCCTGCCGAAGTCTTCCCCAGGAAAATGAGGGGTTCCGAATATGAAAAACACAGTTGATGGCAACATGCCGGTAAATTCAGGCTCTAACATCAAATCAGGACTGTCTCATTATAAAATATCCATCAAATTTATCGGCAAGTCCAATATAGGCACACAGTTAAGCGTTTTTGATGCCATTAAGAAGTTGGGAACTTTCAGTATTCAAGATCAGCAAAATCACGTCTATATTCTTGATTTCAAATCAGAATTTACAAAGGACGGCATGGAAGGGCGATTAAAGGAAATAGCTAGTCCGGACAAACTGTTTGATTACACAGTGGAAAAGATCGTGCGGGGTTGACTTAATGCGAAATGGCGCAGAACGAGAAGATTAAGGTTGTCAGGACACCAGGATGTTATCTTTTTCTCTGCTACTTCTCGCAAGCGATTAATGTAATGATTCCAAGGAGGGCATAAGAACATGGGAATAGCTAAACTGATAAAATCACTAAGCAAAAGGAAAACCGTGGCGCATGGGAGCGGTGACGCGGTAAAGACCGGTGAGGTCTGCGCCATTTTAGATCATCCGCAACAGGGTGAAAGAATTACTGCGCCGCACTACACATTCCGTGTAGGAACATTCGGCGATATTGCACGGGTGGAAATATCGATTAATAAGGGTCCCTGGCAACCCTGCCGGAATTCGGTAGGCTACTGGTGGTATGACTGGTCAGGCTATACGGGAGGGCGATACCAAGCCGTGGTCAAGGCACAGACGAGAGCTGACCAGGTATTTACTTCCGAACCGTGTAAATTTCAGGTAGCTTTGGGGATAGGCAGGGAACAGCCCAAAAAAACAAAATCATAATCAGGCAAAAACATACCGGCCTGATTTTGGGTTATAAGAGGACACTCGAATCAGTAGCGGGCTCCGCCCCATCCATAGGAAGTTGGCGGCTGGTTCGAGGGCGGCACGGGGTAATAATCCGGGTATGATAGCTGGCGGAGGATCTCGTAGCCGAAAGGCCAGCGGTTTTTGCCTTTTATCTCGAATACGAGGGGAATTTCCGGGTAAAGACAACCAGTTTTTTGCACGCCCCCGCAACCAATTTAAGCCCTCGAAGATATTCGAGGGCTTTTTAATTGCGGGGGAGGGAGACAATAGTTTGTCTCGCGTCAGGATTTGAAAGCCGGACCTGCGAGGCCAGCAGGCCGCAGCAGGGAGGCGGGGTCGCGAGCGCCGAAGCGCGACGG
>Ga0076285_161_pt1 | contig 10310 bp, 9 predicted proteins | sample RifGroF2_FD_67789 | JGI IMG/M metagenome (GOLD analysis project Ga0076285, IMG submission 67789) | Parcubacteria bacterium GW2011_GWF2_45_11
TTTTTCAATGGTTTGTAAACTTCCACGCTCGCCGATTGTCCCGAGATAATAACCGTCGCTCCATAATTCTCCTCCCCACAGCTCTTTCTTGATCTCCGGAAACAGCTTGAATAACTCTCTCGCTGTGATGCTCTTGAATAATCTGACGATTTGCCCGCCTGAATACTTGGGGTGAAAACTGCACAATAGGTGGATATGGTTAAGGTCGCATCCCAGCTCCTCAATCTCCAACTCGTATCGTTCGGCAAGCTGATTGGCTATGTCTCTGATGGCATGGACAATCGGTTCGCTGAGCAATGCTCGGCGGTACTTTACAGGGAAAACCAAATGATAGTGTGAGGTATGGACGCAATGATGTTCTCGCTTTAGGGTCATACCTTACAGTTTCCCTTTCAAGGTACCCTGCGGCAAGACCGCAGGGTAAACTGTGGTAAATTTAAGTTATCTATTTTACGAGGCTATGAATGTTCCACGTGGAACATTCATTTTTAAAGTCTCCATTTGCACAAATCAGTCAAACAAAAAACTGAATGATCACGCATCAGTTTTAATCAACGGCTTAGTTTGTCTAAATTCAATATACGACTAAGGCATATCTTTTGCCAAACCAGCTAAATATTTTTCTGCCTCAAGAGCGGCCATGCAACCAAGCCCCGCGGCCGTAACCGCCTGGCGGTAACGCCAATCAGCCACATCGCCCGCCACAAATACTCCAGGAACGTCACTAAAAACCTGATTACTAACTTCGAGGTAATCATGCTTGGCAAATTTTAATTGTCCCAAAAATGGCTCAGTATTGGGAATATGCCCAACGGCTAAAAAAAGCCCGTCAATTTTTCTAACAGTCTTTTGGCCGGTTTGCCTATTTAAAAGCTCAACGGACTCCAGCCTCTCTTGACCTAAATAGGCAGTTATCTCGCTATTCCAGACAAATTCAATTTTAGAGTCGCCCAGAGCCCGCTTCTGCATGATATCAGAGGCCGAAAAACTGTCTTTACGATGGATCAGGTAAACTTTTTTGGCGAACTTGGTAATAAAAGTAGCCTCCTCAACGGCAGAATCTCCGCCGCCTATCACTATCACCTCCTTACCCCTATAAAAAGCACCGTCACAAGTGGCGCAGGTATGGATTCCCTTACCCAAAAACTTTTTTTCATTTTTCAAACCTAGCATTCTTGGTCTGGCGCCGCTGGCCACGATAATTGCCTCAGCCTGATAGGTCTTGGCCAAAGTTACGACCTTAAATGGCCTATATTTAAAATCAACGGACTGGACTATTTCTGAAACAAGCTTGGCTCCAAATTGCTTCGCCTGCTTTTGCATCTTTTGCATCAAAGCCGGCCCTAAAACACCTTGATCAAAACCAGGAAAATTCTCAACCTGAGTTGTCCACAATAACTGACCCCCAGGTGTGTCGCCTTCCAAAACTATCGGACCTAAATCAGCCCTGGCAGAGTAGATTGCAGCGGTCAGGCCGGCCGGGCCGGAACCAATAATAATCAATTTTTCCATATTCATCCTAAATAAGTGTAATATCGGATAAAAAAGCCTTAAATTTAACTGGTCATTAAGGCCAACAAGTGCTAAACGATTATTATCCGATATTGCTAACAACGTTGAAATTGCAATCTCTTGCGAGCCAAAACCGGCATAATTTAATCACTGCCGACTAGAAGTCGGCAGAGTAGACGAATGACTGAAGTCAGTTCATTGTTCCACTCTGAAAGAATCTTCATGCTCTTTGCCTTCAAAATGATGGTTGATATACTCCTCAATCATCTTGGCTGTGACATTGCCTACGGTAACTGCGAAATAACCTCTGGCCCAAAGATGCTGTTCCCAATACTTTTTGCCAAGTTCGGGAAATTCCATCTGCAATCTTCTGGAGGTCTTGCCCTTGAGATATTTGACTAACTTGCTGATGGATAGGCTGGGGTCGATGGAAACGAGCAGATGGACATGGTCTGGAGAGATTGAGCCGGAGATGATTTCCACGTTCTCTTCGGTGCAAATCCTGCGAATGAGCGTTTTAGCTCTTTGACCTATTTGGTCTTTGAGCACTTTGTAGCGGTATTTAGTAATCCAACAAAGGTGAATTTGAAGACTAAAAAGTAGAATGTGAAGATTTACGGTAATCATTGGTCATATCTTACATTATACTGAAGTTATCGCCTGAAGGCGAGGGAAATCACCCACCCAAAATGGGACCTTATAAGCATCTAAGCATAACGATAAGAAATACCTAGTCGCTTGAAAAAATAAAATTTCTTAATAAAATGGTGGACCTCAAGGGATTTGAACCCTTGACCTCTTGCATGCCATGCAAGCGCTCTGACCAGCTGAGCTAGAGGCCCAAATTAATTTTTTATTTTAAATTAATGCAGAAAAATTATAAAGGAAAAAAAGTGGATTGTCAAGATTCTGCCAATTTGAGCCAAAAAATAATAGTTACTAAAATTTTTTTCAATAACTAGCCCAAAACACTAAAATCTTTTGGTCAGCCCTTATATAACAGCTTATCCATAACATAAAAAGTAACCAGTTGCTTATCTCAAAAATAGTCAAAATGGTCCTAAACCTTCAATCTTCGCAAGCCCGCCTGCCAAAGCTCAATGGTGGACCTACCGAGAATTGAACTCGGAACTTACCCATGCGAAGGGTACGGTATACCGTTTACCTATAGGCCCTGGCAAGCAGGTGCGAATGCATACTCTGAATTTAACTATTTTTTTGTGTGCTTCATAAAAGGCTAATATTAGCCTATTTAAGCTCAAAAATTTATTTTGTTCTCTTGTCTGCAATTTTTACCCCGCACCCTTGGTGCCCCGGCCAAGAATCGAACTTGGATCTAGGCGTTAGGAGTGCCTTATTCTATCCGTTGAACTATCGGGGCAGCCAGGGTGCGGGACCATTTTGGATCTGAGGCTAAAAGTTGCTTTATTCTGTCGGTTAAATAATTTCAGCCGAATGAACCATCACCTTTTTACATTGTCAAAGTAATGTTCCACGTGGAACAATTAAGATAAAAATTGTATGAATATTGTTTAATTTACGCTAATGTTAGATAATTCAAGGCGTCGTAAAATATTATTTAAATATTTTACCTGCCAAAACCTCTAAAACGCCCGAATTTCGATCCCACATAAACAAACCGACTAAAATTAAAACAAAAACTAAGAACAAAACAATGACAGCCGTTAAATCTCTTTTTAAAAATGTGTCTTTCATAAATATAATTTTAAGTGTTATTACCTGGTAATATAGTATAAAATTCATAAAATGTCTAAATTCATCCTGGGATTTTGACAATTTAGACACTTTCTTCTAAAATTTAACTGCTTAATCAAAGACACTTAAGCCGCTGACACGCCTTTGCGTTAAGCCCTAATACTCGGAATTTTAAAAAGTATAACGAAGTATGACCAAGTAAATTTATTTTTACCTTGAATCGCTTCGGCGGGCGAGACTTGCTGTTAATCAAGCAGTATTTATATTATTTAAGCTCCAATGCTCGGCAGAGAAGTAATCCTTTTCACTGGACAGGCCTGATAAAATTTGATTTTCACTAATTATTAACTTTTACGCTTATGTTTAAAGAAGAAAAGGACAAGGGATTTTCCAAGGTAGAAACAATTATCGGCCCCTCGGTCAAAGTTGAGGGTGATTTTTTTGGCCAGGGCGATATTATCGTCCAGGGCGTTGTTTTGGGAAACTTAAAAACCAAGGGACATCTGGAAGTCGGAGCGGAAGCCAGGATCACCGCCGATGTTGAAGCCGGCAGCGCCAACATTGCCGGGGAAATATCCGGCAATCTGACAATTAACGAAAACCTTGATTTGAGCTCAACAGCAAAAATTAAGGGCGACATTATGGTTAACGTTCTCTCGGTGGAAAAAGGCGCCCAGATAAACGGCAAAATTTCCATGGACAAAAACGCCGCTGAAAAAAATAAAGCCTTAAACCCTAAAGCTGATTCAGAAAAAATGAATTAAATATGTACTTGTACATTTACGACAGTTTTTTAAATCATAAAAAATATTCAGCGCTTTTGGCGCGCATAGAAAACCGCCTGGCTGATCTTGAGATTAAGGGTAAAATCAACCGCCTTAATATTTTAAAAAACATGAAAGAGGTGATTGAAGACGGCATTGAGCAGGGCGTAAAAACCGTCGTGGCCGTAGGCGACGATCAAACTTTCAGCAAGGTGGTGAATATCATCGCTGATTTGGACGTGACTTTGGGCTTGATTCCGGTAAATAAAAAAAGTAAAATCGCCCGGATTTTGGGCATCCCCGCGGAAGAACAGGCCTGCGATGTCTTAGCCCAGCGCTTGATTAAAAAAATTGATTTAGGGAAAATCAACCAGCATTATTTTATTGATTCCGCCACCATAGAAAGTCCCGATGTGACTTTAGAATTTGGAAAATACAGAATCAGCCCGATTGTAAAAAAATCTTTAATCAGCATTTGTAATCTTGGCTTTTTATCGGGCAATCAAACGGTTTACCAAAATAATATTTCCAATCCCACCGACGGCCTTTTGGAAGCGGTGGTCGCTCAAACCACGGGCAAGCTTTTTAATAAAGTTCAAAAATCCGCCAGGCAAAGCATCTTTCCCTTTAAAAAAATAAAAATCGGCAGCGCGGGCGAACCGGCCACCATTACCATCGATCAGCAGGCCGTGTCTAAAACTCCCGTAGAAATTTCCATTGCCCCGAATAAATTGAATATCATTGTGGGCAACAAAAGACTGTTTTAACCGAAAAAAATTCTCCTCCACCAAACCCGATCATCCGGGCTTTTAATTTAGCCAAAACCTTGAATCCGGCACCCTTAAATTATAGTGGGCCGGATAAAAAAACAGTTAATCAAACAATCAATGAATCCCCGGCCCGACTCCCTGCCCGCTCCTCAAGTCTTACGTCTCAGAGCCAAAGACCAGCTTTCGTCTCAAGCTCAAATCTGGAAAGGCAGGCCGGGCGCAAGCGATGCAAGCGGGGCGCGGCAAGTAAACAAGAAATCAAGTGCCTCCTTTGTCATTTTAAACCGAGGACAAACTTTTAGTGAGGACGAACGCCTGCCTGCGCAAAGCCGTTGTTTCGCTTGTGGCCATGGCAGGGAGAAATCCCTCGTGTCCTGGCTTATAATCAAGAGATTTCTCCGCTCGTTCGCCATTAGGCTCACTCGGTTGAAATGAACCTAATCACCAATTCACGCTTATCATAATTTATCATTCTTTTTCTTGATTCATTATTCTTTATTCACTACATGTTGCTTAATATCCAAAGCTATATTATAATAATTCCACTCTTCGTTAAGTGAAGGCGGGCTTTAATAGCCTTAATTAAAATACTTGCTTTTATTTTATGAAAAATTCACTCTTTAAAAACTTTCTTATTTTTCTTTTGGTCTTTATCCTCATCGCCAGCATCTTTAGTTTATATAACGCTTCCGTGGGGGACGATGTGGAAGAAATTGGCTTAAACCAACTGATTGAATACATTAATAAAGACGAGGTCAAAACCATTGAAGTTGAGGGCGATAAAATTAATATCGCCTTAATCAACGGCCTTAAAAAAGAAACTCATAAGGAGTCGGCGGAATCGCTGACCGCCATGCTCAGCCACTTTGACGTCAGCCCCGAAAAACTGGAAAAAATCGGGATAAAAATAAAACAAGAAGGCTCGGTTTCGGTTTGGTTCAGCGCCATTCTGCCCTTTTTGATACCTTTGATATTTATCGGAATTTTTATTTGGATGATGATGCGGCAAGTGCAAGGCGCCAACAGCAAAGCTTTATCCTTTGGGCAATCCACGGCGCGATTGAATAATCCGGAAAATAAAAATCAAACCACTTTTAAAGATGTCGCCGGCGCCCAGGAAGCCAAAGATGAGCTTTATGAAGTTGTGGACTTTTTAAGAGCGCCAAAAAAATATCTCTCTCTGGGCGCCAAAATTCCCAAAGGCGTTCTGCTCTTAGGCGCTCCGGGTACGGGTAAAACATTGCTGGCCCGCGCCGTCGCCGGTGAAGCCAAGGTGCCTTTCTTCCATATTTCCGGCTCGGAATTCGTGGAAATGTTTGTCGGGGTGGGCGCTTCCCGAGTCAGGGATTTATTTAAAAAAGCCAAAAAGGCCGCGCCCGCCATTATTTTTATTGATGAAATAGACGCGGTCGGACGGCAACGCGGTTCTGGTTTGGGCGGCTCTCATGATGAAAGGGAGCAGACCTTAAATCAAATCCTAACGGAAATGGACGGCTTTGAAACCGACACCAATATTATCATCATGGCGGCTACCAACCGTCCGGATGTTTTGGATCCCGCTCTCCTAAGGCCCGGCCGTTTTGACAGGCAGGTGGTGATTGACCTGCCCGATATTAAAGATCGTGAAGCCATCCTCAAAGTGCACGCTAAAAACAAACCGCTGGATCAAAAGGTTAATTTAAAAATGATTGCCCAAAGAACGCCCGGGTTTGCCGGAGCCGATCTGGCCAACCTCTTAAATGAGGCGGCGATTTTAACCGCCAAGCATAATCAAAAAATTATTGGCATGCCGGAACTTTTTGACAGCATAGAAAAAGTCATGCTGGGGCCAGAAAGAAAAAGCCACATTCTTTCGGATAAAGAAAAAAAGATTACCGCCTACCACGAAGCCGGCCATGCTTTGGTAGCCCATATTTTACCCAATGCCGATCCGGTCCACAAAGTTTCCATTATTTCCAGAGGACGGGCGGCGGGCTATACCATGAAACTGCCCCTGGAAGACAAACATCTGCAAAGACGCAGCGAGTTTACCGACGAGCTGGCGGTTCTGCTTGCCGGCCATGTCACCGAAAAAGAAATTTTTAATGAAGTGACGACCGGCGCTTCCAACGATCTCAAAAAAGCCACGGACATCGCCAAAGAGCTGGTAACGGTTTACGGCATGAGCGACGCTTTGGGTCCGAGAACTTACGGCCAGCGGGAAGAGATGATTTTCTTGGGCAAAGAAATTCATGAACGACGCGATTACAGCGAAAAAACCGCGGAAATCATTGATAAAGAAGTAAACCAGCTGATCGCCCAGGCCGGCAAAACGGCCAAGGATTTAATCCTTAAACATAAACCCATCCTGGATGCCATTGCCACCACGCTCTTAGAAAAAGAAACTTTGGAAAAAGAAGAATTTGAAGCTCTTTTCCAAAATACGAAAAATAAAGTATAATATAGAGGAACACCGGCCCAGTTCATAAGCCTGACGCCGTCTACGTGGCACTTTTTAAATTACTAACTAGAAACCCTATGTCTAGTTTATATCGCAACATCTTAAAAAAATCCTGGCAAATTACCAAAAAGCACCTTTACTTATGGCCCCTGGGGTTTTTTGTGGCCTTTTTGGGCAATGGCGGTGAATATCAAATCCTCACCAAACAAATCGGCAACGTCCGCAACCAGCCGGAAGCCATCACCAATTTGCAGGGCTGGTTCAATACGGTGATGCCGAACCTCGGCCTGCCTTTCGGCCGGGGGCTTTTGCTGGCCCTTTTTCTGATTGCCTCGCTCTTAATCATCTTGCTTGTTATCTGGCTGGTCATCTCCGCCGTCGCCGGTCTGATTAAAGGTAGCGTGGATGCTTCCAAAGATCAAAGGAACAGCTTTGCCGCCCTGCTGGCCACCGGCAGTAAAAACTTTAAGCCAGTTTTCGGTTTATTTATCATAGCCAAAATCATTGTCTACACTCTGCTGGCTTTAATTTTGACCCCGCTGATGTTAGCCACCTTTGCCCAGGGCAATGTTACTTTAAACATTTTGATTATCATCATCAGCTTCCTGATTTTTGTGCCTCTGACCATTATTGTTTCTTTTGTGACTAGATTTGCGGCGGCTTTTGTGGTGCTCCAGGGCCAAAAAATGACCGAAGCTTTTAAAAACGGCTGGCGGTTGTTCGCGGCCAATTGGCTCATCAGCCTGGAAATGGCGTTTATCCTGCTGATCATCAATCTGGTTGTCGGCTTTGCTTTGTTTATTGTCGCCTTTCTGCTTTTTTCACCGTTCTTCTTTATCGGCATGGCCAGCGCCATCAACCAGACCGCTTCAACCCTGAACATCATCATGATTCCGGTAATTTTGATTATTTTGCTGACTATGGTCATCGGCTCAATGCTGGCCACTTTCCAGTTAAGCTCCTGGACTTTGCTCTATCTGCGGCTGACCGAAGGTGGCAAGGCTCACAGTAAAATCGTCAGGTGGATGGCCATGTTGCCGGAAAAAATGAAAAGAAAAAAAATTGCCCCTTAAATTACCGGTCAAGCTGAAAATATTAAAAACAAATAAAACAAGGCTTTAGCGCCTTGTTTTTGCTTATAAAATAAAGTAAAATTCATATATATGAACGACTCCGACCTCCCCCAGATCAATCTTTTACCCAACATGGCTGACGCAGACCATAAACAACAACTGGTGAACAAACTGGCAGAGATTAACCGGCAAAGCGTAGAGCAAGACATAGAACAGCGCGCGTCCGGCTTAGGCTTAGCGTATATCAATCTCAAAGGCTTCCCGGTTTCACCGACCGCGGTGGCTTTAATTGACCAGGAACAGGCGGAAGCCCTGAGCACGGTTTGCTTTTTCTACTCGGGTTCCGAAGTCAGACTCGGCTCAACCAACCCGGAAAATCCCCAACTGACTCAGCTGGCGGCCGAAATGACTAAAAAACACCATACCAATATTGAAATTTATTTAATCTCCCAGGAAAGTTTAAACGCTGTTTTAAAACTTTATGAAAAAATCCCAAAAATTAAAAAATTTTCCAGGGGCGTGGAAATTACGGAAGCGGATTTAAAAAAATATCAAACCCAAATCAGCTCTTTTGCGGAACTGCAAAAACTGATCAATGAAGTCAGCATGACCGAACTGGTTTCCATGGTTACGGCTTCCGCCCTTAAAGCCGGCGCTTCCGATATCCATATAGAAGCGGAAGAACAGGACATTAAAATCCGCTTCAGGATAGATGGTATCTTAAACACCGTCGCCGAAGTGCCAACCGAGAGCTGGCCGAAAATAATTTCCCGCGTTAAACTGCTGGCCAACCTTAAACTCAACATAACGACCCAGCCCCAAGACGGACGCTTTACCATCTTTTTAACGGATGACAAAGTTGACGTTCGCGTTTCCACCATTCCTACGGCTTACGGCGAAAGCGTGGTCATGAGACTTTTAAAATCTTCGGCCACCGGCTTGAACTTTGAAGATTTAGGCATCAGGGGCAAGGCCTTTGTGGATATAAAACACGAAATTCAACGACCCAACGGCATGATTATCAGCACCGGTCCTACCGGATCCGGTAAAACCACCACTTTGTACGCCATCTTGAATAAGCTCAATAAGCCGGAAACGAAAATCATCACCCTGGAAGACCCCGTGGAATACAAACTCAAGGGCATAAACCAAAGCCAGATTGATCGTGGCAAAGACTACACCTTTGCCCGTGGTTTAAGATCAATTCTCAGGCAAGACCCGGACGTGGTTATGGTGGGCGAAATGCGCGATCTGGAAACGGCCGACGTGGCCATCAACGCCGCCTTAACCGGCCACCTGGTGATTTCCACCATCCATACCAATAGCGCTTCCGGAGCCATTCCCAGATTCTTAGCCATGGGCGTTAAGCCATTTTTGTTGTCACCGGCTTTAAACGCCATTATCGGTCAGCGCCTCTTGAGAAAAATCTGCCCGGAATGCAAAGTGGAAGACGCCATTGATAATGACATAATGACTAAAATTCTTAATATCTTATCCAAAATACCCATGGAGTCGGCCGAAAAACTGGACGCCAAGGAATTGAATAATTTAAAATTCTACAAAGGCCAGGGCTGTCCGGCCTGCCATGGCCTGGGCTACAAAGGTCGCGTGGGCGTCTACGAAATTATGACGATGAACGCCGAAATAGAAAAGGTGATTTTGTCAGGCAAAGTTTCGGAATACGAAATAGAGGCTATCGCCATTAAAAACGGCATGCTGACCATGGTGCAAGACGGACTACTGAAAGCCAAAGACGGCATCACGGCGGTTGAAGAAGTCTTTAAAAAAACCGAATAACCGAAACGGCCCTTACAATAAATCTAAAAAATCAGCCGGCGCCTCGGTGTTGGCTTTAAACTCTAGCCAACGAAAAAAGTCTATCAATAAAAGACTTTTTTTATTTATTATACGAAAAAATTATTAACACTCCCTCCGCTACGGTATAGATAATAATAAACGGTTACTGTAACTATGAGTGGATAGATAATAATTTGGTTACCGTGGCTTAGGGTTAATTGCCAGCACATGTTCGTTG
>Ga0076285_142_pt1 | contig 9226 bp, 10 predicted proteins | sample RifGroF2_FD_67789 | JGI IMG/M metagenome (GOLD analysis project Ga0076285, IMG submission 67789) | Parcubacteria bacterium GW2011_GWF2_45_11
GATACGATTTTCTTTGATTTTTGTTTTGATGTTTCATAAGGATACAAGTTAAACTTATACCCTTATTTTACACCAAAATTAGTTTTGTAACCATCTCATGGTACAAGGTTAAGGTAAATGATATTTTTGTTCCCGCTAAGTATCAGCTTTACTATGCCAAGAAATGTTATTAGCGGCGTGATAATGGTTTATATAAATGAATCACATGAGAGCAATCCAGTCGATTTTACATTTATAAACCCCCTTCCGCAAATAACATCAATTTCACCAGAAATTATTTATCCAGGAACTGAAATTACACTTATCGGTAATAATTTTGGTACTTATGGAGATTATGGCATTAGTTGTGCATTATGCAAAGTTAAGGTTAATAATACGTCAATTACTTCTTATATTTATTCAAGTGATTGGTCTGACACAAGTATAAGTTTTACCATGCCTTATAATGCAACAAGTGGTTACATAACAGTTGTTGACAAGAATGGTTATGAAAGCAACAAATTTAATTTTACTTTGACGCCTAAAGTTTCATCTTGTATAACTAGCGATTGGTCATGTGGCAGTTGGAGCGCCTGTTCTTCAAGTGGCAGTCAAAATAGAACGTGCAGTAAAATTTCCGGCTGTTCTGGGGGAGTATCATCTCCAGCTACCACACAATCCTGCACTTATACTCCGGCTTGTTCGGCGGATACTTGGCAATGTGGCAGTTGGGGTACTTGCTCACCGCAAGGAATTCAAACAAGAAGTTGCAATAAAACTTATGATTGCCCGTCTGCGGAAACAGCGGCACCGGCAACTTCGCAATATTGTGAATCTTCTTACCAACAAAATTATCAAACGCCGTCAGCGGATTTTGATATCGTAACCAACCAAGACACAATAATTAAAGCCACGGTAAAATTAATTTGTCCGGTTAGTAGTACGATGGCCAGTCAAGGATCGGGCACGGTTATCAATTCAACTGGTCTAATTTTAACTAATAAACATGTCATTGACGGCACTTCGGGCTGTTTAGTTGGTTTTATAGACGATTATGACGATGAGCCGTATTTTGGTGACAGGCAAATTGCGGATATTTATAAAATTTCTAGCGATGCTGATGTGGCTGTTTTAAAATTAAGAAATCCAAGCAATACTACACTAGCTTCAATTAATATTTCTCAAAGCAATAGCGGCAACATCAAGCTAGGTGAAATACTCACTACTTATGGTTATCCAGCAAAATTCGGCACAAAAATAACTTATACCAGCGGCGACTTTAGCGGAGTTGATGGAAGTTATCTAAAAACAACCGCCATTATTGAGCATGGCAATTCTGGCGGCGGCGCGTATTTAAAAAATGGCACGTTTATTGGCATTCCAACCGCCGTAGTAAAAGGCAGTTTAAATTCTATGGGTTATCTATTGTCCGTGAGTAAAGTTAATAGTTGGCTAGGAAATTCCCCGATAGTTTATAACAGCGATAGCTCTAACAATTATTCCAGAGTTTCTTCAATTCTAGAAAATATTGATTTGAACACCCTTAATACATTAGATTTATACATTGCAGAAGATAGTAGTACGGCGCAAAGTAATTCAACGACAAATAATTCAAGCGTTGGTAAAAATTTACAAAGTAGGGTAAAGGGTTATATTTTACTACAGGTAGAATCTCACGGCGAAGCTTGGTATGTTAATCCTAAAACCGGGTACCGGCATTATATGAAAGACGGCGCGGCGGCCTATAGTTTAATGCGTTTTTACAGTTTGGGCATAACCAATGCGGATTTGGAAAAAATATCTGTCGGGGAATTATAGGTAGCGGATTTTATAAATATCACTTTTTGGAATAGAAGCTTTTTGACTGCTGGGAAATAATGTAAATGCCCAAAACAGTGATATAGGTTGCCGGAAATTCATTAGGAATCTGGAAATCATTTTTTGAAATAGCCGTTATAAAAACAAATAGCAGCATTATAATAGACCAAACAATCGGATAAATTTCTCCCCAATGGATGGAACGATATTGGCCATTTTTGGATTTCCAGCGTTGAAATTCTTTGGAGCCGACAAACATTGCTAAAATAAAGCCGTAAATAACAGCGCTGGCGCTAGTGGCTTCTGAATACGAATGGAAAGAAAAAAAGTCCACAACAAACAAGGTCAGAGTAAGTATCCCCCAGGTATTAGTAATAATACGCCAGAAATTTAGATTTTTATTATTAATCGGCATGAATCAATTATATCAAATTTTGAAAGTCTTTGACTAGTCTTTCAAGCCCTTAAGGCCCTTAAGGCCCTTAAGGCCCCTTAAGGCCCCTTGCCAAAATTTTAAGGTTATGCTATTATCGTGGCAATGTTAAATGAAAAATGAGAAGAAAAATAATTGTCATTTAGCATTTGTCACTTAATTTATTTTAATCAATCTCTCACACTCTAATAAATTTCCTTGCCCTTTTGGGGTAAAAAGAGTGGAGGTACCCGAGTCAAACTCGGAGAAAGGAAAAACATATGTTAAACACTCCAGAATTATCGGACATGTTAAAGTGCGGCGTGCATTTTGGGCATCAGTCTTCCAAAAGACATCCCAAGATGTCACCTTATATTTTTACCATCCGCAACCAAATCCATATTATAGATTTGGAGCAAACTGCAAAAAAATTAAAAGAGGCCATGGATTTTATTGCCAAGACAGTAGCCACCGGCGGAACGGTGCTTTTTATTTCCTCAAAAAGGCAGGCTCAGGCCTTGATTGAAAAGTACGCCAAGGAATGCGGCATGCCTTATATTAATTCCCGCTGGCTGGGCGGAACTTTTACCAATTTTGTCAACATTATCCGGCTGACCAAAAAATTAAAGGAACTGGAGCAGAAGCAGGCCGGCGGCGAACTGGAGAAGTACACCAAAAAAGAACAGCTGGATTTTAACCGCGAAATCAGCCGCTTAAGCGGATTGGTGGGCGGCATTAAAGGGATGAACAGGATTCCGGAAGCAGTCTTTGTGGTGGACATTAAGAAAGACAAGACGGCCGTTAGGGAGGCGAATAAGAAAAATATTCCGGTGATCGCCATGGTGGATACCAACACCAACCCGTCTAAAATCAGCTATCCGATTCCGGCCAATGATGACGCCGCCAAATCAATTGACATGATCATTGGTTGCATGGCGGAGGCCGTTAAAGAAGGCCAGGAGCGGCAGAAGACCGTTGCTGTCCCGTCATAATTAATCTTTAAGCATTGATTGTAAAATAAAATGAGCGTTTCCATTGAATTGGTAAAAAAAATCAGAGAAGCAACCGGCGCCGGCTTAAACGATGTCAAGGAGGCTTTGGATGAAGCTCAGGGCGATGAAGAAAAAGTTTTGGAAATTTTGCGGAAAAGAGGACAGAAGCTCGCCGCGAAAAAATCGGAGCGGACGGCCAAAGAAGGCGTGATCGCCATTTATCGTCAGGGGAATAAAGTGGCAGTTATCGGCCTGAACTGCGAAACGGATTTTGTGGCGCGCAACCAGGAGTTTGTGCAGGCGGCCGAGTCCTTTGCCAGTCAGCTGTGGGAGATGGGTGAGGCTGATTTTAAGCCTTGGGCCGAAGCGGAAATTAAAAATAATTTAATCGTTAAGCTTGGCGAAAATCTGCAATTAGCTTTTAGCCAGGTTATTGCAGGGACGGCAGTGGGCAGTTATTTGCATTCCAATAAAAAGCTGGCGGCGGTTGTGGTCTTAAAAGGCGGCCATGAGGATTTGGCCAAAGAAGTGGCCATGCAGGTGACCGCCATGAGTCCGCAGTATAACCGCCCGGCAGACGTGCCCGCCGAAGTCATAGACAAGGAAAAGGAAATCTACCGCGAACAGTTAAGGCAGGCGGGCAAGCCTGATGAAATGATTGAAAAGATCCTGGACGGCAAAATCAATAAATTTTATACCGAAGTTTGTTTGATCAAACAGCCGTTTGTCAAAGACGATAAAATCAGCATTGAAAAATTGCTGAACGGCGTCGAGGTTGAACGATTCTCAAAATTTAGCCTTTAAAATCAGGCCGAGGTTTATGCCTCGGCCTTTTTGTGCTATTCTATTAATGGTATGAAATACAACAGGATTCTCGTAAAATTTTCCGGGGAATCATTCGGTGAAAAAGGCCAAGCCATTGATCGGGCAAAAGTCCAAAAAATTATTGAGGAAATAAAGTCTTTAAAAAAGGCCGGGATTAAGGTGGCGGTTATTTGCGGCGGCGGTAATATTTTCAGGGGTCGTGAAGCCAAAGGCGGCGATCGGGTTTTGGCCGATCAGCGGGGCATGAGAGCGACTTTGAAAAACGTGGATTTTTTATTTAAAGCCATGATTAAATCAAAGTTGCCTTGCCGGGTTTATACCAGTTTTTCCTTGACTTCAATATACGCGAAATTTGATTATCTTAAGGTTAAACGGGATTGGCGGGCCGGCACGGTGCTGATTTTCGCCGGCGGGACCGGCCATCCGTTTTTTTCTTCCGACACTTCCGGCGTTTTGCGTTCGTTGGAACTGGGCGTGGATGTATTTGTTAAAGCCACCAAAGTTGACGGAGTTTTTTCCGCCGATCCGCTGAAAAATCCCCGGGCTAAAAAATTCCCTAGGCTTTCTTACCAGAATTTTATAGAAAAAAATCTTAAAGTCATAGACAGCACGGCCGTTTGTTTGGCCCGGGATCATCAGCTGCCTATTAGAGTGGTTAAATGGGAGCCGGGGAACATTGTTGACGTGGTGAAAGGAAAAAATTTAGGCAGCCTGATTGCTTAATTTCCGATTTCCGATTTTTAATTTTTAATCAATTTTGAAATTTGAATAACAGATTTACCCGGAATAAACTTTCTAAATTATTTTTTAACATGCAGGTGATTGAAGTACAATTTACTCCCTGGGATCAAAGCTATTATTTTAAGCCGGAGTCTCAAAACGGCCAGCCCTTGGCGGTTAAGCTGGGCGATCAGGTGATTGTGGAAACCGTTTTGGGCGTTGATTTGGGCAGGGTGATTTTGGCCGGCGAAATGGACATGTCGGCTGCCGGGCTTGATGAAGTTAAGCCCATTTTAAGGTTAACCACGCCGGAAGACCAGCTTAAACTTTTGGAATTGAACAAGGATAATGGCGATTTACTGGAGGAGTGTCGGGGCCTGATAAAAAAGTACCAGCTGGCGATGAAGCTGGTGGCGGTTCATAAATCCTTTGACGACAACCGCGTGACTTTTGCTTTTATCGCCGACGGCCGGGTGGATTTTAGAGAGCTGTTAAAGGAGCTCATCCGGCATCATAAAAAATCAATTCGTCTGCAACAATTGGGCGTCAGGGACGAAGCCAAAATCAAGGGCGATACCGGCCCTTGCGGCCGCCCCCTGTGTTGCCGGACTCATTTAAAGGAACTGGGCAATGTTACCACCGATATGGCTAAAAATCAGCAGATAGCGCACCGCGGCTCCGATCGCTTATCGGGCAGTTGCGGGCGGCTTAAATGCTGTCTGCGCTACGAAGAGGATCTGTATAGCAAATTATCCCGGGGCCTGCCGGCTTTGGGTTCCAGAATCAAAACCAAACAGGGAGCGGGCACGGTGGTCGGCTGGCACACCTTAAAAGGCACGGTGGATGTTGATCTGGGCCAGGAAAACGAGCGTAACATCGTGGAAGTGGCGGTTAAATAGGCTATTTGTTATAATGAGTAAGTTAATTATTATCATAGCAATTAAATGCTAAGGCATTAGAAAACTTATGAGACAAAAAACCAAGATTGCGATTAACGGCTTTGGCCGGATCGGCCGGGCCGCCTTAAGAATCGCTTTAACGCATGCGGAAGTGGAAGTGGCCGCTATAAATGATCCTGGTGACACCGCCACTTTAGCTCATTTAATCAAGTACGATTCCGTTTACGGAGTTTTGGCGCATTCTTTAAAAGTTGATGGTGATAATTTAATTATTGACGGTAAAACCATTGTCGTCACGCACGACCGTGAGCCCGAAAATTTGCCCTGGGGAGGCTTAGGGGTGGAGGTGGTGCTGGAATGCACCGGCGCTTTTAAAACTTATGACGAAGCCGCCAGGCATCTTAAGGCCGGCGCCAAAAAAGTGGTGATTTCCGCGCCGTCAAAAGATGATCAGGTTAAAACATTTTTATTCGGCACTAATCATAAAGACTATAACGGCGAAGTGGTGATCAGCATGGGTTCCTGCACCACCAACTGCATCGCGCCGGTCATGAAGGTGATGGGCGACGTTTTTGGGGTAGAGAAGTCTTTAATGACAACCATTCACGCTTACACTTCAACGCAAAATTTAGTGGATAACAAGCATAAGGATCTCAGGCGGGCCAGGGCGGCGGCCATAAATATAATTCCCGCCAGCACCGGCGCGGCCGTGGCCACTACCAAAGTGATTCCGGAACTGGCCGGACATTTTGACGGCATGGCCTTAAGGGTGCCGATCCCCACCGGTTCCATTTCCGACATCGTGGTGCTGACCAAAAAAGAGACGACGGTGGAAGAAGTGAATCAGGCTTTGACTCAAGCCGCGCAAGGCGACTTTAAGGGCATTATGGATGTTACCAAAGAACCTTTGGTTTCCAGCGATTTTATCGGCAATCCGTTTTGTTCCATTGTGGATTTAGAATTAACCAAAGTGGTCGGCGGCAATTTGGTCAAGATTATCGCCTGGTACGACAACGAATGGGGTTATTCCAGCAAATTGGTGGATCTGGTGGCCTTGGTGGCCGAGTAAACATGCCTGACCGCTTAAAGGCCGCATTTTCAGGGATTTCTTGTTCACGTCTGGTAAATGATTTTTAAAAATGATTTTTAAAGATGATTTTTAAAGATTGACAATGGCAACTGAATGATATAGGCTAAAGGGTCATTTTTAACAGATGATCCTTTTTACGTACATAAAACTCGGATAGAGGAGGAGCAGGTGCAAAAGATACTGGTAGTTCCTGGCTTTTGGTCAGACGGTCAAACCGTCATGGATGTGGTCTGCCGGTTTCTTGCGGCGGGTTTTGCGGTGGAAGTTATGACGTTTCGCAAAACGCCAGCCTCAACAATGACTGATTTTATCAGACAGACCGCCGCCGTGGTCCAGTCAGACGGCATCAGGTTTTTGTTCGGTCATAGCGCCGGCGGCCTGATCTGCGCCAAGGTAGCGGAGCTACTGCCGGAGGTGGTCAAATGCCTGCTGTTGTGGGCGCCGGCCATGCCAAGGGGCATTATGCCCATTCGGAATCAACACCAGCTTATGGCGTTAATCAGGACGGCACCGGCGTTGTTCGGCGACTGGTTCAGGCCGGGATTTCAGACGGCCAGCGCTACACTCTTCAACGCTTACTCGCAGTCTGACCAACAATTTGGTTACAGCCGGCTGACTATGGAGCCGGTGAGGGCGTTTAAGAGCGTTTTTGTTCCGGGCGTGGCGATCAGGCAGGTCACTCAGCCGGCTTTTTTAGCGGTTGGCACGGAAGACCTGACAACGCCCCCCGAGGCGGTTATAAGGTTTTCCCGTCGGTTTCCCAGATGTCAGCAGGTCAGATACGTACCTAATGCTGACCATATGGGCATCCTGGCACCCAGGCATTTGGGCTGCCTTGACGAGCCCATTAAGTTTATTACGCAAGCCTTTCAACTCTGATAGGCTTGTTTTTTTAACAAATCCATTTGATTATTGACACCAGCTTAAAAACCCGCTATATTCATTTTAGAGCCGTCGTTTACTTTTGCGCCGTCGGTTTAATAAAAATAGACATTTTTGATTTTTTATCTATTATTTTTTTAATATGGACATCAAAAATTTGATTTTAATTATAATTTCAGGCATTTATGTTATTTTAGTTGCGGCTATGCTAATGAGAAATTTCAAGAGTCCGATTATAACTTCTTTTAGTCTGGTAGTATTAGGGGCCGCATTGTGGGGGTTTAGCTTGGCCATGTTTAATGAAACCTTGGAAATGAACGAAGCCGAAGCTTGGGCTAAGATTTATTATTTCGCTTCAGCCGTTATAATGGTAGCTTTTATGTTTTTTGCCAACAATTTTCCTTATAAGCTTTTTGATTTCAGCGAAAACAAAATTTTATTCATTTTTTTGCCATTTTTAGCCATTACGGTGGTGATTTTTCACCCGACTTTGTTAATAGAAAAAGCCGCTCATTTTGAATGGGGGAACGACGCCAACGAAAAATTATTAGGCCATATTTTATATGCAATTTATTTTTTTAGTTTTTTGATTGCTTATTTCGCGATATTGTTCAGAAAATTAAAAAAGAGCGAAGGCTTTGTGAAAGCCTTGATAGTTAAAATTATTATGATTACATTTATTTCTTTTAGTTTTGGCTTTACTTTTGATTTGATTTTGCCCATCATTGGAAATTATAAATTGATTTGGGTTGGCCCGTACTTTACCGTGGTCACAATTTTTTATGTGGCTTATTTAATCTTTCATAAAGATCAGAAAAAAATGATCATTTAAAATTATGGACATCAAAAATTTGATTTTAATTATCATCGCCGTATTAAATTTTTTTGTCGGACTGATTGTCATACTGCGTCATCCTAAAAATAAAATTAATTTATCATTCGGTTTGTTATTATTCAGCGTGGTTGGCTGGAGCATAGGTTTAGCCATGTCCAGGGAATTGGCCGGAACCTCAGAGGCTTTGTCTTGGTCACGTTCAACTTATTTTTTTGCCATATTTATCAGTCTGACGTTGTTTTACTTTTCTTTAGCTTTTCCTTATCAAAAAAGTCTTAGCTTTGCTCAAAAAGTCATGACTATTTCTCCGGCTTTAATTTTAACCCTAGTTTTGGCGGTTCAAAGTAATTTTATCATCAAGGAAATGGTCGTCATGCCCTGGGGCTATGATAATGTTTATCAGAGCGGTTATACGATATTTTCTTTAGTTTTTTCCTTTTACTTTATTCTGGCTTTTATAAATTTTATTAAAAATATTATAAAAAGCGAGGGGGTGCTGAAAAAACATTTAGTAGCTATTGCCGCAGGTTTTGCTTTAGCTGGTATTTTTGGCATTGTTTTTGATCTGATTTTGCCTTATTTTGGCAACTGGAAATTCAATTGGTTCGGCCCTTATTTTAGCATTATTTTGTTGTTTATTATTGCGTATAGTCTTTTTTATAAACCAAATAAAAATACCGATAAAACCTATCAAATAATCAGCTTAAACGATAGATATTAAGATTGAATTAATTTTGCTCCTTGTAATTTTTACACAGTTAAACCTGCGGCAGC
>Ga0076285_144_pt1 | contig 8378 bp, 5 predicted proteins | sample RifGroF2_FD_67789 | JGI IMG/M metagenome (GOLD analysis project Ga0076285, IMG submission 67789) | Parcubacteria bacterium GW2011_GWF2_45_11
GATCGCATCCGGCTTGCTCCGGTGGCAATCCACGCAGCCGATCCCCGCCGCGCCGTGGCGCGACCGCTCCCACTCCATCACCAGGGCGGCTGATTGCGTGCGGTGGCACTGCACACACGTCTTGTTCTCGTCGGTGACGAGCGGCTCCACCTTGTCGGCTGCAAGAACGGACGTCGTCAATGACAGGCAGCACACCGCGACCGCCATGTGTTGGTAGATGATCTCTTTCATGGTTTCGCTTCCTTGTTTTTCGGTTCCGAGCGTTTGCTGGACCGCAGCCAACTCCTTTATTTGTATTCGGCCCGCGGCCCAAATTCAACTCGCGTTTCGCCAGTTCCTTCGCCTACAACGCGCAGCGGCAAGCGAACGACAGCCTGTTCTTCGGGCAGCGTCGCGCGCTTGAGCGACCAGCTTGGTTTTTACGACGGTGACGCGGGAAACCGTCGTGATTCATAGCGCCATCCTCGTTTTTTCGGGCCGCACTGGAATTGACGCACACCAACAGCGTCCAAACAACTAGTGTTGCCGGCGGCATGGACGGGTGTTGTGCAAGCGCCGTTATTTTAGAAGGTGGCAAGCGCGCGAGCTTTCTTCTATAGTTTTCGCCTGTCGGCTCATTATATGAAATCACCGGACATCCTGTTGAACATCGGCTGCGGTCCTAACGGCCTGCGCTAAAGTGGTCCAATGAGGCTCAGACTGACTCACGAGTTTGGATTCATCATGCACCCCATCGTTCATCTGTTTGCCGCCGCGGCGTGTCTGATGTTACTGGCGTGTCCAGCGAACGCCCAGGTCAACCAAGGTCTCGACGAAGCCACCGGCATCATCCACAACGGCCAGTGGCAGAATGGCGTGCCGCTCGGCGCGCTGGGGTGTGGCAAGTTTGAAGTGCTGCCCAGCGGTTGGTTCTCGCGGTTCAGCATCAACCACAACTGGGACGAACCGCTGTGGAACAATCCGTGGCGGCCGTCGCGCGCGACGTTCTTCGCCATCCACATGGCCAATCCGAAATCCGAAATCCAAAATTCAAAATCGGTGACGCGCTGGCTGCGGTTTGGTTTTCGGGAGCAGGAACTGTCGGGCGTCACGCAGGTGGCGCACGTTGCCTACCGCGGGCAGCTTCCGTTCGTGGACGCCACGTTTGAGGACGCGGCGCTGCCGCTGGGCGTGTCGTTGCGCGCGTGGTCGGCGATGGTGCCGCACAACGCGAAGGATTCCAGCCTGCCGGTGGCGTTCTTCGAGTTTACGCTGACCAACACCAACGCGCAGCCGGTGGAAGCTTCGCTGCTGTTTTCGCTGGAGCACCTCATCGGCTGCGGCGGCTATCAGGTCCACGGCGACCACCGGCAGTGGCGCGAGCAGGAAGGCAACCGCGTTGAACCGGCGGCGGTGAAGGAAACGCCGTTGACCGGGTTGCGGCTGTTCTCCACGAAGCAGTTCGAAGGCATGAAGCTGAACTCGAGCGGCGAATACTGGTTGCTCAGCGACGGCCCGACCACCGCGCGCGGTTGGGACGCGGCGGGCGACGGGACGGAGTTGGTTGGCGATTTCTCGACACGCGGCGAACTCAAAGCCGGTGACCCGCAAGCTCCGACCACCGCCGGCGCCATCTGTCGGAAAGTCACCGTGCCGGCCGGCGGCAAACAAAAAGTTCACTTCGCGTTTGTCTGGTGGATGCCGCGCCACGTCACCATGGACGGCAAAGATCACGGCCATTATTACCTGCGCGACTTCCAAAGCCCACAGGCCCTGGCGGCATACGCGTTCGAACAGCGCGAGCGACTGCAACGCGAGACGGCGGTGCTGGGAAAGTTCGTGACCGATTCCAACCTGCCGGAGTGGCTGGGGCGGCTGATTCTGGGCGGGACGCACCCGATGACCGCCAACACCGTGCTGACGCGCGACGGCGAGTTCACGGTGCATGAGGATCCTTCGTGGATGGAAGGCGCGCTGGGCACGCTGGACCAGCGGACGGTGGCGCACGTGTTCGCCGGCACGTTCTTCCCGGAGTTGGCGCGCCGTGAACTGGAGCTGTTCGGCCAATGCCAGCAGGCCTCCGGTGAGATCACGCACTTCTGCGGCAACATCTATCAGGTCATCGGCGACGCGCGCGTTTTCTACGGCATCACCCAATGGCCCGACTTGGCGGCGGTTTATGTCTGGCAGGTGCTCAAACAGTATCGCTGGACCGGCGACCGCGCATTTCTGGATCAGGCATGGCCCGGCATCAAGCGCGCGCTGGACTGGCTCGTCACCGCCGACCGCGATGGTGACGGCGTTCCGGAAGGCGGCACGACGTTCGACGCGGGCATCCAATACGCCGGCGCGTTTGTGTTCACCGCCAGCACGTATGCGGCGGCGCTGCAATGTGCCATGGAGATGGCCGCGTTGGAAAACGACGCCGCGACGCGCGACGCCTGCCGGCAGCGGTTCGATCGCGTGCTGACCACGATGCGGCAGAAGCTGTGGACGGGGCAGTTTTTCGCGAAGTGCTATCTGCCGGACCGCAACATGGTCGTGCCAACGATTTTCACTGCGCAACTGGCGGGCGACTGGTTGACGCGCATGGCCGGCTTGCCGCGCGTGGCGTCGGAGACCGAGACGCGGACAAGTCTGGAGAGCCTGTTCAAGGTCAACGGCCGGGGCAGCCCGTGGGCGTTTGCGGACGAGTTCATGCCCGACGGCAGCGCACACAACGACCGCTGCTGGCTGACGTATCAGTGGACATATTTCGCCGGCCTGGCGATGGCCGAGGGCTACTGCGACGACGCGTTGGAGGTGGTGTGGCGGACTTACGACGCCGTCTGGCGGCGGTCGAAAATCCCGTGGGGCATCTACCTGAATCTGATGCCGACGCAGACGGACTCCCCGCAACCCGGCGGCAGCTACATGAGCGCGGTGGCCGGCTGGTGGTGGTTTTCGGCTTTTAGCTTGTCATTGGCAGGGGCGTGCGTCATGAGTTTTTATATGAGCCGTGATTTGCCTCAGCGGCTCAACTGGTTGGTGGTCAGCTACGTTACGGTGGCTTTCTTTATTGGGCCATTAACGTACCCGTTCCGGGCCCGACCAAGCAAGAAGATGAAATACTAAGCACAGTCTATAATGTCTGTGTTTTTTTATCCGATTTTAGGAGAGAAAACGGCGTCAGTTCAAATGATCTGACGCTTTTAGATCAAGCAAGCCGTTTTATAGTCTGCGAAGCTGGCGAAAACAGGAAAGAAGGGATAATGTCCGGTCTCCTGTGGCGAGAGTCTGCTTTTTGTCATTATTCAGGGCTGTATTTATTCGGCTACATTTTAAAAAATTTTGTCTGGCAGCGGTGGCGGACTGGGAATTTTTACAATTTGCCAAAAATGGTTAAAACTGGTAAAATAACGTTGAATTGGCGGATTATGACAACCAAACAATTTGTTATTTTAATGTTAATAGTTACAGTGGTTTGCGGCGGCGCCTTTTTAACGGTTCTTTTTTTTATTAATCCCGAGACCACCGGCCTAACCGGCTTCTTCCTTTTTTATTTAAGTCTTTTTTTCGGCCTGACCGGCTTGTTGTCGCTCCTGGGTTTTTACTCGCGTTATTTGTTTACCCGCAAGTTTCAGGAGTTTGAACAGGCGCAGATTTCTTTCAGGCAGGCCATTTTTTTCGGCATTATCATAGCCAGTTCACTGCTGTTGCAGTCCCAGCAATTATTAACCTGGCTTAACGCCGTTATTCTGGTGTTTTTATTAACCATCATAGAATTTTTAATTGTTTCCTTGAGAAAAAGCCATTAGTAGTTTTCTCGCCTCGGCCTGCGCTTTGGCCAAGCGGGCGAATGCCGCGCGGATTTCTCACGAACGTTCGCGGCCATTAGCGGGTTAGCGTCGCTCAGGCGTCTTATTTATGTTAAACGAATTAAAAAAATTAAAAGACCAGGCCATAAAAGAGATCCAAAAATCTAAAGCCCTGGATCAGCTCAGGGGTCTGGAAGTTAAGTATTTAGGCAGAAAAGGGGAGCTGACCAAGTTGCTCAGGCGGGTGAAAGATTTAACCATTGAAGAAAAGCCCAAGTTTGGCCAGCTGGCTAACGAGGTTAAACAGGAATTAAGCCGGTTATTTTTGGATTTTAAAGATAGGCTTGAGCCTTCAACCCCCGGTTCAAGCGGCGCTGGCGAATATCTGGACCTGACTTTACCCGGCCGCCGATATTTACAGGGACATCTGCATCCCCATACTTTAATTCAATACCAGCTGGAAGAAATATTTTCCAATATGGGCTTTTTGGTTTTAGAGGGCCCGGAGCTGGAATCGGAGTATTATAATTTTGAATCTTTAAATGTGCCGCCCGCCCATCCGGCTCGCGATATTCAGGACACTTTTTTCATTAAAGACAAGGCCAACCAGGTTTTAAGAACGCAAACTTCCAACCAGCAGGTCAGAGTTATGGAAAAGTACGGCGCGCCTTTAAGAGCGGTTTTCCCCGGGCGGGTTTTTAGAAACGAAGCCACCGATTCTTCGCACGAAACCACTTTTTATCAGTGGGAGGGTTTGATGATTGATAAAGACATTTCCATTGCTCATCTAATATCCACCATGAAAACCATGCTTAAGGGGATTTTTAAGCAGGAGGTGGCGGTTCGTTTGCGGCCCGGTTATTTTCCGTTTGTGGAGCCGGGCTTTGAGGTTGACGTCAGTTGCGTCATTTGCCAGGGCAAGGGTTGTACGGTTTGCAAAAAAAGCGGCTGGGTGGAAATGATCGGCAGCGGCTTGGTTCATCCTAGCGTCTTAAGGGCCGGCGGCTTGAACCCCGAAAAATATTCCGGTTTTGCCTTTGGTATGGGTTTAACGCGTTTGGCGATGATGAAGTACGGTATTGACGATATCAGATTATTTTTATCCGGCGACCTGCGTTTCTTAAATCAATTTTAGCCCAGGCTTAAGATTAACGGCCGTGTTTATTTTTTCTATCTTATTTAACTAATCACCAATTCACCCTATCGGCTAATCACCCATTTACGCTTAGCCTGTCCGCCCGTTACGACAACGAGTCGTGCGGGTAATTATTAACCCACCGCCTCCATCGCCAACCCACTATGAAAATTTCCCTTAACTGGATTAAACAATACGTTGACATTCCCAAAGATTTTACTCCCCAGGAACTAGCTTTAAGGCTGACTATGTCGGTGGTGGAAGTGGATGCGGTTGAGGATCAAAAAAGCCGTTATGATAATATGGTAGTGGGCGAGGTTCTGAACGTGGTTGATCATCCCCAGGCCGATAAGCTTAAAGTTTGCAAGGTTAAAGCTGGTTCGGCCGAGTATCAGGTTATTTGCGGCGGGTCTAACGTCCGTAAGGGCCTGAAAGGGGTTTTGGCTTTGCCCGGCGCCCTGGTTAAATGGCACGGCCAGGGGAATTTGGTTAAGCTGAGCCAGGCTAAGATCAGAGGCGTGGAGTCCGAAGGCATGCTCTGTGCCGCCGCGGAAATTGATTTGGCGGATGAGTTTAACGAACCCACTTTCACTCAAGCGGCCGCTGGCCGGGAGGACGGCATTGTGGAATTAACCGCCGGCAAGTCCGGCCAACCCGTGGCTGAGGTTTTGGGTTTAAATGACGTTATTTTGGATATTGACAACAAATCTTTGACTAACCGGCCGGATTTATGGGGACACTACGGTCTGGCCAGGGAAGTGGCGGCTTTGCTGGGTAAAAAGTTAAAACCTTTAGAACTGAACGAAAAAATTGTTGAAGACAGCCAGGTGGATTTAAAAATTGACATTCAGGATGCGGAAAACTGCAGCCGCTATTTGGGCGCGGTCATGGGCAACATTCGGATCGCGCCTTCGCCCCGCTGGTTGCAGAACTTTTTAAAAGCCGTCGGCGTCAGGCCGATTAATAACGTGGTGGACGTGACTAATTTTGTCATGCTGGAATTGGGCCGGCCGTCTCACGCTTTTGACCGTCTCAGCATTCACCAGGATACCATTACCGTCAGGCGGGCGGCGGAGGGCGAAAAATTTAAAACTTTGGACGGCGTGGAAAGAAAACTTGACGGCACGATGTGCCTGGTCTGCGACGCCGACCGACCGACCGATCTGGCCGGCATTATGGGTGGCGAAAATTCGGAAATCAAAGCCGGGACCACGGAAATTATTTTGGAATTAGCCAACTTTAATCCCGTCAATATCCGGAAGACCGCCGCCAAGCTGGGCTTAAGGACCGACGCGGCCACTCGTTTTGAAAAAGGTTTGAGTCCGGATCTGGCTGAGCTTGGCCTTAAGCGCCTTGTCACTTTAATTCAGCAGCTTATTCCCGAAGCTAGGTTGTTAAGCAAAATTGTGGATGTTAACCATGAAGCCGACGTTCAGCGCCAGATTGAATTTGATTTGGATTTCATCAGGCGCCGGCTGGGCGTGCCCATTGACAAAAAGGAAGTCAGCAGAATTCTGGAGGGCTTGCATTTTACGGTCAGCGTCAAAAAGGAACACTTCAGCGTGACGCCTCCGTTATTCAGAACCGTAAAAGACGTTTCCATCCCCGAAGATCTAGTGGAGGAAGTGGCGCGGATTTACGGCTTTGACAATATTCCGCCGGCCATGCCGCTGGTTTCCATGGCCCCCCAAGATAGCAACGCTGAACGCTCAGCCGAAAGGCAGGCAAAGCAGATTTTGGCCTATGTCTGCGGGTTTACTGAGGTCAGTAATTATTCTTTTATGGGCGCCAATCTGATTGTGGCGGCGGGCTTGGCGCTTGATCAGCATCTGGAAATTAAAAATTATTTAACCGAAGATCAGCGTTACTTAAGGTCTAGCCTGTTGCCGTTGCTGTTAAAGAATGCCGCTGGCAATCTTAGGTTTTTTAAAAATTTTAACCTCTTTGAACTGGGCCGGGTTTTTAGCCTTGGGCCGGGGGAGTATAAGACCGATCAGGGCGGTAAAAATTATCTCAGCCGCCAGGAAAAATATTTGGCCGCCCTGAGCATCGGTCCGGAAGTTTTTTTCAATCTCAAGGGCGCCGTTGAAGCTTTATTGGCTGGCCTGGAAGTTAATTACCAGTTTAATTTTGATGCCGCTCAGGCACCCAGCCATGTTCAGTCTTCCAGATACGCCAACATTACGGTCAACGACCAGGCGGTGGGCTATTTGGCTGAAGTCGCCGTTAAGACCTGCCAGGCTTACAAAATCAATAAAGCGGCGGCGTATTTTGAAATCAATTTCAGCCATCTGTTAAAATATTTAGGCGAGCATAAAAAATACCAGCCTTTGCCCAAGTTTCCCGGCATTATTTGTGATATTGCCGTGGTGGTTGATCAGGCTGTCCGCTGGCTGGATATTGAAAAAGAAGTTAAGGCCCAGAGCCCTTTGATCAATCAGGTTGAGCTTTTTGATGTTTACCGGGTTGACCAAGCAGGCGCGGCTAAAAAATCCCTGGCTTTCCATGTTCATTTTTCGGACGCCAACAGGACTTTGACTTCAGCGGAGACTGGAACGCTGCGCGACAAAATCGTCAGCCGGCTGGTTAAAAAATTCAAGGCGGCTGCACGTTAAACCGCATTAACGGTTATGAGTCAGCGGCTATCATTATTTTGAGATATTGTGCGCGACTTTCGTTTTTTTTGCCTAACTAATAAGACATAACTCATAACGCTTATCTAATAACTCAATCATATGATGGAAATCAAAAAAATAGATATTTTATCGGTAGCCAAGTTTTGCGCCTTTTTAGTTGGGGGCGTTTATCTGGCAGCCGGCGTGGTCATTTCGCTGGTAGTTGCTGTTTTAGGCTTGCCCGCCATTCAGTCTTTTGATCTTTTGAATTTAGGCTCCGCTTTGCTGGCCACGTTGCTGGTGGCCATTATGGCGTCGGCTGTCTCTTTTATTTTGGGCGCGATTCTGGCTTGGCTTTACAATATTTTCGCCAAGTTAATGGGTGGTGTTAAAATTGAGCTTGATCAGGTCCATAATAAGCTGGTGAAGTTTGAAAATTTGGAGAGCAGGGACGCGGCCGCCAAGAACGATTCCCCGGCTTCAGTCAATTCCGCCCAGCAAGCCGTAGACGAAATCATTCACAGTCATTCCCATGATCGCGACACCTTTGTCCAATAATTAAAAAGTCCTTTCCTGGCTTAAGTGGCCGGACGATAATTTGCCGTCCTAGCCAGCCTTAAGGGAAGGGTTTTTTGTTGGCAAAATCGTTTAAAAACCAGCTTGCTTTTTTGCTAAAAATATGCTATCCTAATTATAGGGATAATGGCTAAGGTTAGCCCAAAAATAGCCATAACTCCTCTTATTTTTTTATTTTTAGGACTTACGCCTTTGGCTTAAAAACAGCCGAAAGTTAGTCAATTCATTAAAATACAACTTTGTGAGATAATAATAACATAAAAGGTCGTTTTAAAA
>Ga0076285_147_pt1 | contig 8157 bp, 7 predicted proteins | sample RifGroF2_FD_67789 | JGI IMG/M metagenome (GOLD analysis project Ga0076285, IMG submission 67789) | Parcubacteria bacterium GW2011_GWF2_45_11
CGCTTGACAGATTAGCTGCGGCTTTGTTAAACTAATAGTAATTATTACTGATAAATGGCTAACTGGCCGTTGGTAATCATTCATTATTAATCATGTATCCATTATGAAATACGAACTGTCCAAGTTAAATTATCCATATAACGCTTTGGAGCCGTATATTGACGCTCAAACCATGGAGATCCATCACCTGAAGCACCATCAGGCTTATACCGATAAAATGAACGCCGTTTTGGAAAAATATCCCGATCTGACGGCCGAGCCGGAAACCCTGATGTCTCAGCTCGGCAGTCTGGGCATGTCGGAAACGGATCAGTCTATTTTTAAAAACCACGGCGGCGGTTATATAAATCATAAGCTTTTTTGGGAACTGTTGGATCCGGCCAGCCAAAAGGATGAACAATTGTCCGCTGAAATCAAGGCGACCTTTAGCTCAATTGCGGAGTTTAAGGAAAAATTCACTCAGGCGGCCGTCAATCAGTTTGGCAGCGGCTGGGCCTGGTTAGTCAGAAATTCCGCTAAAAAATTAGAAATTTATTCCACGCCCAACCAGGATTCTCCCTGGCTTAAAGGCCATCAGCCTCTGATTTGCTTGGACGTTTGGGAGCACGCCTATTACTTAAAATATCAGAATAAGCGGGCCGAATACGCCGCCAACTGGTGGCCGCTTTTAAAAATTATTTAAACAAACCTCCCGTTTCAGACGTCATATGCTTATCTGAACAAAAGTCCGATATTTCGGTCTTTTGTTGTTTTTTAGCCGGTTGGCAAGTCCAATCGACAACGGTTCAAGCTTTGTGCTAAAATTCAGATGTTCTTTATCCGTCCTTTTCCCGGAGGGCACTGAACCGCGCGCCAGCGCTGGTTTTGTTGGGCTTATCAAATTAAACATAGATTTTATGAAAATAGAAAAAATCTCCGCTTATGAAATTTTAGACAGCCGCGGCCGTCCTACCCTGACCGCCGTCACCACTTTAAGCGGCGGCTTTTGCGGCGAGGCCAGCGTGCCCTCGGGCGTTTCCACCGGCTCTCACGAGGCCATTGAGCTGAGGGACGGCGATGATCAGCGGTATAACGGTTTAGGCGTGCTTAAGGCTTTGGCCAACGTCAGGACTAAAATAGCGCCTGTCTTAATCGGGCAAGACGCCGCCGACCAAAGAAAGATTGATAGTCTGATGATTGAGCTAGACGGCACTGACAACAAGGCCAATTTGGGCGCTAACGCGATTTTAGCCGTGTCTTTAAGCGCGGCCAGAGCCCAGGCCTTGGCCGAGGGTCAGCCATTGTATCGGTATTTAAGCAAATTCAATCCTGACTTTCGGGGTCAGTATTTGTTGCCGATACCCATGATGAACATTATGAACGGCGGACAGCACGCCAACTGGGCCACGGACATTCAGGAATACATGATTATGCCGCTTGGCGCTAAAACCATGGCCGAGGCGGTGAGGATGTGCGCCGAGGTTTATTTTCAGCTGAAGAAAGTCTTAAAGTCCAAAAATTATTCTCTGGGCATAGGGGATGAAGGCGGTTTCGCGCCAGCCGTGGCTTCCAATGCCGAGCCCTTTGAGTTGATTTTAGAAGCCGTGGACCGTGCCGGTTATCAGGCTGGCCGTGATATATTTTTAAGTATAGACGCCGCCGCTTCGGAATTTTACCGCGAGGGGCGTTACCAGCTTAACAAGGAGGGGCTTGAGGCGGACAGCCAAAAGCTGGCTGATTTTTATCGGGCGTTGCTGGATAAATATCCGATCGTTTCCGTGGAAGATATTTTCAGCGAAGACGATTGGTCCGGTTTCAAATCTTTTACGGCGGCTTTGGGGAATCGTTTGCAGATTGTGGGGGACGATATTTATGTGACCAATCATCAGCGTTTGCAGACCGGCCTTAAGGAAAAAACCACCAATTCCATTTTAATCAAACTGAATCAGATCGGCACTTTAACTGAAACGATTGACGTTATGCTCTTGGCCAAAAAGCATAATTGGACTAACATCGTTTCCCATCGGAGCGGCGAAACCACGGATGATTTTATCGCCGACTTGGCGGTGGCCTTGGGCGCCGGCCAGATTAAAACCGGCGCGCCTTGCCGGGGGGAGCGGACGGTCAAATATAACCGGTTAATGAGAATTGAGCAGACGGAGTTAAACCAGGCGGCTTATGCCAGTTTCCCCTTTCATTTATGAAAAAGCATTCCATTATTTTGGTGATTTGCGACGGTCTGGGCCAGCGTGAGGATAAAGAACATAACGCGATCGCCGCGGCGCAAACCCCCCATTTGAATTATTTGGAAAAAAATTTTCCTTACGCTTTACTGGCGGCCAGCGGCGAAGCCATCGGCTTGCCGCCGGGGCAAATGGGCACCAGCGAGGCCAATCATTTGGTCATCGGCTCCGGCCGGATTATCTACCAGAATTTACTTAAAATAAATGACGCCATTCAGAGCGGGGCTTTGGCCAATAATCAGGCTATTCTGGAAGCCTGCGCTCACGTAAAAAAATATCAGAGCGTCTTGCACATCAAAGGCATTGTTAGTCCGGGCGGGGTTCACGGACATCTGGATCATTTAAAGTTTTTGGTTGAGCTGGCTAAGGAGCAGCAGGTGCCGCGGGTCCTGTTGCATCTTTTTACCGACGGCCGCGATGTGGCGCCTAAGACCGCTTTGGCTTTTATTGAAGATTTGGAAAATCATCTGACAAAACTGGGTTTAGGCAAAATCGCCAGCCTTGGCGGGCGTTATTGGGGCATGGACCGAGACGGCAATTTTGACCGGATTGAAAAACATTTCAGAGTTTTGACTTCCACCTCGGGGCCTAAGTTTAAAACCGCCCGGGAAGCCATTTTTAAGGCGTATGAACAAAATACCACCGATGAGTTTATTGAGCCGGCTTTGATAGAAATAGGGCCGGGCGAGTGGGGTTGCGTCCAGTCCAACGACGCCGTGATTTTTGCAAATTTCCGTTCCGACCGCGCCAAACAAATGGCTCACCGGTTTATTAAAGAAAATATCCCCAATTTGCATTATGTGTCTATGACCAAGTACGACGACGACCTTGATGTGAGGGTAGCCCTGCCTCCGGAAGAAATCGAGCAGACCCTTTCCGAAGTTTTAAGCGTCCAGGGATATAAGCAGTTAAGATTAACCGAAACGGAAAAATTTACTCATCTGACCTTTTTCTTTAACGCCCAAAGGTACAAGCCGGAGCCGGGTGAAGACAGGATTATGATTCCCAGCGACAAGGACGTTAAAACTTACGACGAAAGGCCGCAGATGAAGGCTTTGGACATCGCCGCCAAGCTGGCGGATATTTTGCCTCAAAAAAAATACGATTTTATCGCTATCAATTTAGTCAATTGCGATATGGTCGGCCATACCGGCAATTTCCCGGCCATTATTGAAGCGGTCCAGACTGTGGATCAGGCCCTGGACCTGATCGTTAAGGCCGCCCGGGAGAACGGGGCCGAAGTCATTATTACCGCCGACCACGGCAACGCCGAACAGACTTTTGATCTTCAGCTCAACCAGCCCTGGACCGCGCATACTTTAAATCCGGTGCCTTTTATTTTAGTCTCGGAAAGATATAAAAAGCTGAATCGGACGGAGGGTTTGTTAAGCGACGTGGCGCCGACAATTTTAAAAATGTTTGCTTTACCCGTCCCCAGGGAAATGACCGGCCAGCCTTTGGTTTAGTGTTATGGGTGGATTGAGATAAGAGTTACGTGGTGATTAGATGATCGGGTTAAGTGTTAAGCGTAATGTTTGCCATTTAGATCGAGAGAGAGCCTAATGGCGAATGAGCGCTTGCCTGTGGCGAAGCTGTTGTTTCGCTACCTCAAAGGCAGGGAGAAATCCCTTGATCATGCTTTCACTTCACCATACCTGCCCGGCTTGTTGTTGTGGCGAGCTGGCGCGTTACGGATTCCGACGGCTGTTTAATCTTTAGCCACTGTTAGCCCATGGACTGTTTTGGCTCCGGCGGTTTTTATTAATTTGGCGATTTCTTCCAAAGTGGCGCCGGTCGTCACCACATCATCAATCAGGATGATGTTTTTGTTTCTGACGGCTTCCGGCAAATTAAGCGTAAAAGCGTTATTAATGTTCAGCCGCCTTTGTTTTTGGTTAAGGCCCACCTGATGGGGGGTGTTCCGGGACCGGCTGACAATCTCAGCTGACAGCGGCAAATTAAAATGCTCGGCAAATATTTTCGCCAAAAGGTAAGATTGGTTAAAGCCGCGCTCCAGCAATCTTTTTTTGTTTAAAGGCACGGGGATGACTAAAGAGTTTTTGAGATCAAAGTCTATTTTTTTAACAAAATCAATCAGCAGTCCGGCCAAAGGTTCGGCCAGCGCTTGAATAAAGCGAAACTTAAAATAATGTATGGTTTGGGCGATTAAGTTTTCATGATAATTGGTCGCCGTTAGCACGCCGTCCAGATGGGTCAGGGGATGGTCAAAAGGCGCCAGCGTCGGCTGAACAAGGATTTTTTTTAAACAATTATCGCAAAGATAGTAATTTTCCCGGCCGCAGTTAAGGCACTCAACCGGGAAAATCAGTTTGAGGATTGAATTAATGAATTTTTTGACGGTGGTCATATTGGATTGATGAGGGATGAATGATTAGCGATGAATTATGATTTAACGTATTTTTTAGATCAATAATCTAACATTATATTATTGGTTACGACTATTAAACAAAAACAGAGCCCGATGTCTCTAGGCATCATTGACCCTGTTTTAAGTATTTAAAGGCTAATTTATCAGACAAAGACAATTTTATCTTTCTCTTGTTTGGCGTTCACGGTTTTTTTATCTTTGAATTTATCAGCTAAGAGATTTTGGGCCAGGGGTGATTCCAGCAATTCCTGGACGGCTTTACGGATGCCCCGGGCGCCTTGATCGGGATCATAGCCTTTTTCCGCGATTAATTTATAAACTTCATTCTTAAGCTTTAGTTCAAAACCTTGCGCCTTGAGCCGTTCAACCAGTTGCTGAATTTGCAGTTTGGCGATTTCCAAAGCGGCCTTTTGATTTAAGGGTTTAAAAACGATCACTTTATCAAGGCGGTTCAGGAATTCCGGCCTAAAAGTGTCTTGCAGGCCTTGAGTAATTTTAGACATCAGCCTGGCAAATTGTTCATCCAATTTTTTTTGTTGGTTTTTATCGGCGATTTCAAAACCCCAAGAAGCCTGCTGGTTGAACTCTTTCAGCCCGATATTGGACGTCATGATAATGATGGTGTTTTTAAAATTGATTTGTTTGCCGGTGGCGTCGGTCAGCAGGCCGTCATCCAGCACAGGCAGGAGCAGATCAAAAACATCAGGGTGGGCTTTTTCTATTTCATCAAACAGCACCACGCTGTAAGGGCGCCTTCTGATGGCGTCGGTCAGTTTGCCTTGCTCTTTGTAACCGACGTAGCCGGCCGGCGCGCCGATGAGTTTGGAGATGTTAAAGCTTTCGGAAAATTCCGACATGTCTATCCTGACCAGGGCGTTTTCGTCTTCAAATATTTCTCTGGCCAAGACTTTGGCCGTTTCGGTTTTGCCCACGCCGGAAGGGCCTAAAAAGATAAAGGAGGCAATGGGTTTTTTGGGGTCGGAGATGCCCGCTCGGGAACGGCGAATGCTTTCCGCCAGTTCGGTTATGGCTTCGTCTTGTCCGATAATGAATTGTTTTAAAAGGCTTTCCAGCCTAAGGAGTTTTTGCTTTTCTTCCACGATCATTTCCGTAACCGGAATTTTAGTCATCCGCGCCAGCACCAGGGCAACGTCGCGGCGGGTGATGGTGCCTAAAATCTTTTTTTGTTCAATCAGTTCCTGCCGTTTGAGATCGTCCAGCTTTTTTAAAATATCGTCTTCCTGGGCTTTGTATTTTAAAGCCTCATCAAATTTTTCCGACAAAATAAACTGTTCTTTTTGGTTTTGCAGTTTGTCCAGTTCAATTTCCAGCTGTTTCATGGCTTTGGCCAGGCCGTTTTTGGTGGTTTCAACTTTGATTTTTGCCGCCGCCTCATCAATCAGGTCAATCGCCTTATCCGGCAGATATCTGTCAGGCAGGTATCTGACCGAAAGTTCCACCGCCGCCTTAATGGCTTCGGGGGAAATTTTAACCTGGTGGTATTTTTCGTAATTTTTTTTAACGCCTTCAATTATTTTGATCGTTTCGGCGGGGGTGGATTCCTGAACCATAACCGGTTGGAAGCGCCGCTCAAAAGCGGCATCCGATTCAATGTGTTTTTTGTATTCTTCCAGGGTGGTGGCGCCGATCATCCTAAGATTGCCCCTGGCTAGCTCCGGTTTAAACAGGTTGGCGGCATCCAGCGAGCCGGATGAAGCGCCGGCCCCCACCACGGTATGTAGCTCATCAATAAATAAAATAATATCAGGGTCGGCTTTAACTTCTTCAATAACCTGTTTTAAGCGGTTTTCAAACTCGCCGCGATAAATGGTGCCGGCAATGGTCGCTCCTAAATCCAAATTAAGAATTCTTTTATTGATCAAAACGTCCGGCACCTTATTTTCGGAGATCCGCTTGGCCAGGCCTTCAACAATGGCCGTTTTGCCCGTACCCGGGTTGCCCAAAAGAATGGGATTGTTTTTGGTCCGCCGGGAAAGGATTTGGATGACCCGGTCTATTTCTTCATCGCGGCCGATGACCGGATCAATATTCGCCTGGAGTTTGGGATCGGTTAGGTCCACGGCAAACAGGCCCAAAGCGGAGTCTTTTAAGGCGCCTGGCATATCCGTTAAGACTTTTTCCAGTTCCGGGTCCGGCGCCAACGGGCCGTTTAGGGCTAAATCGGAGAATTTGGAGGTGCTTTTTAAAATGGTTTTTAGGTGGTTTTGCAGGCCCGGCAGTGAAACTTCGTTGCGCTCCAAAAAATTCAGCAATAAATCGTTTTTGCCGTTTATTAAGCTTAACAAGAGATGTTCGGTGCCGATGTACTGATGGCGGTATTCAAAAGCGATTTTAACCGAGCGTTCAATGATTTTTTGAGATTCGGGCGAAAGGATGGGCTGGGCGGAGGTGGTGGTTTGCAAACGGCTCTGGGAGTTGTTTAAAATTTCCAAAACCTGCCTGACTTTATCCGGCGCCAGCTGGTGTTTATGCAAAATTTCGGCGCCGATGCTGCCTTTTTCGTTAGCCAGGCAATAAAGCAAATGTAAAGGTTCCACCTGCTGGTGATGCAATGAAGCGGCCACGTCTTGAGCCAAAGTTAAAACGCGCTTGTAATGCCTGGTGAATTTGTTGAAAATGTTTAGATCCATAATTGGCGTATGCCTTACCCCCCTTATAAGCTAAATAAATCCTTGAGGAGTGCGGGATAAATTGTAAAAAAAAAGACCCTGATTGTCAAGTGTCGTCGGGACAGTGTCGTCGTGAAACGGTAATCTCATAAAGGCGTATCGTTTATAGCGAATCCCGCATCATTCTATTGCTAATATATTACGATATAAGTTCCACGCTACGCCTTACACGATTTACGCCATTTGCCTGAGCCTGGCGATTCTGTCTTGAATGGGCGGGTGGGTAGAGAGCAGTGCGGAAATTTTTTTGTTAAGGCCGTTAAAAGGATTGGCGATGTAAAGATGGGCGGTGGCGTGATTGGCTCTTGGCATCGGCTGGTTATAGCGGTTGATTTTTTCCAAAGCTTGAGCCAGCCCGTCGGGATACCTGGTTAAAAGCACTCCGGAAGCGTCGGCTAAGTATTCCCGTTTGCGGGAAACGGCCAGTTGAATCAAGGTGGCAAAGACAGGGGAGAGAATCGCCAGCACCAGCCCGACAATCATTAAAACGGCGCCTAACTGGCCGGCGTTGTGATCATTCCTTTTGCCGCCCAAGAAAAAATGCGCCCTGAGAAAAAAATCAGTCATCAAAGTAATAATGCCCACGCAAATAATCACAATGGTCATCACTCGGATGTCGTAGTTTTTAATATGCGAAAGTTCGTGGGCGATTACGCCTTCCAATTCTTCATTTTCCAGTTTTTCCAGGGCGCCGGTGGTAATGGCGATGGAGGCGGTTTTAGGATTGCGGCCGGTGGCAAAGGCGTTGATATTGGGATCGCTGATCAAATGAATTTTTGGCAGAGGCAAACCGGCGGTCAGGCAGAGGTTTTCCACCAGGCGGTAAACGTAAGGGTTATCCGCTTTATCAATTTTT
>Ga0076285_168_pt1 | contig 7849 bp, 10 predicted proteins | sample RifGroF2_FD_67789 | JGI IMG/M metagenome (GOLD analysis project Ga0076285, IMG submission 67789) | Parcubacteria bacterium GW2011_GWF2_45_11
TCCCCTACCGGAACTTCTAAAAGCCCGCCCTGACTGGTAACCATGTCCCCGACCTTTATCTTATATTCATCGCCGAAGACAATCCCCGAGGCGGTGTATTGGTTAAACTCAATAATCATCCCCTTAAGCCCCCAGCCGATTTCAATAAGCTGTCCGTAAAAACAATTAGGCAGGCCGCTGATTTTGATTATGCCCCGCTTAACCTCTTCAACAATACCTGTTTCCTTTACCTCTACCGGCGCTATGCGCATAATAACTATGGTTACTTCTTCAGATAACTCATTGCCCTATTTAATCTATTCCTCAGGCTTCCATCCACGACCAGCCCTCTCATTTCCACCACCAAGCCGCAGATTAGGCCATTATCGGTTTCTTCCTTGGTATCAAAAGCCTCTAACTTCCTGCTAAGTATTTCTTTCAGACTGTCCCGCGCCGCGCCATCTAAAGGCAAAGCCGAGATTATCCTGACCGTATCCACCGAAGAAGAAAACCTCTCTTTAGGAATCCTGGCTATCTCCTCAATCACCTCATTGACGACGAACTGCTTATGCGCGAGCGTATTATTTTCCCCGGTAAAGGTGTTTTTTATCAACTCAACGGCAAACCCCAAAGCCTGATTTTCAATATCTTTTTGGGCGCTTTCCCGGAATTTCTTGGCCTCTTCCTTAGTCTGCAGAATTATCTTTTCCGCCTGGGAACGCGCCTCCTCTTCAATTTTAAGACGCAGGGCCATTCCTTCTTTTTTGGCCTCTTCAATTACCGCCTCAGCCTCTTCCTTACCCCTTTTTATCTGAGCATCACTTTCCTCTCTTGCCCGGCGCAGTTCCTCATTAAGCTGAGACTCCCGGGCTGAATTTTCCTCCTGGAGCTGATTAAGCTTAGTTACCGCGGTATTCAGACCGCGGCTGAAGATAAAGCGCAAAAACAGGATAAGCCCGGCAAAGATAAGAACATTAATGATTAGTAATTGGATTAGCATTATTTTAAACACCGCAGGCAAGGATGCCTGTGCCACTATGACAGGCTGGAAGCCTCTACCCTGCCAGTGACACAGACATCTTATCTGTGATTATGCATGAAAGTTTTATTTACTGAAAAGATTATACACAATAAACAGCGCGATAACCGCGATAGCCTCGGCAAATATAAAAGACAGAATCATCGCGATGAATATCCTGGGCGAAGCCGAGGGATTACGCGCCACCGCCCGAACCGCGGAATACCCCACAAAAGCAATTACCGCCGCGGGCCCGGCGGTACTCAAAAACATCAACATCATCAATGCTAAACTTATCTGCATAAACGCTAATATTCGCTATTTTACTACGTTTCCACCACTATCTTTAACTCATTGGCCCGCATAAAGGCGATTCCTTCTTTTATGTTAGTTTCCATCCCGCCGGCTTTAATCTGGCCGGACTTTAATCTCACAAAAAAAGGCTGATGGAAATCCAACACGCTCATCTGTCCATCAGCCGCGGGAAGGATTACCTGCCTGGACATCCCTTCCCAGATTATTCCCCTTGGCTCTAATATGCTCACCTTCATATTTAAAATTACATAAAAACCTAAAAACAGAAAAACTCAAAAACCAAAAAGAAAATAGGGTCAGACTGTCTCTCACCTATAGATGTCATGGGTTCCAACATCGTAATAGATAACTTCATCACCATCAAGGAAACGAAAGAGCACCCGGTAGCCGCGGCTAACCGAATATGCCCACGCGCCGGATAATTTACCCTTTAACTTATGGGTACGCAGCCGAGGGTCAAATGGATTTCTACGAAACCAGCCGTCTTTCTTTTTCGCTAACTCCTGAATAGTAAGCGGCAGTTTTGAAAACGATTTCAGAAAATGCGGAGTAAAGTTTATGGATTTAACGTGAGCGGCTGGCATAACTCTTTAACGCCTCTTTAAGAGAAGACGCCTTCACTGTCCGGCCTTCTCTGTAGGCCTCTTCTCCTTCAGCAATAACTTTTAAGGCATGCGCAATCTCCTGGTTATGCCTGATAAGCTGTTCATATTCATCCTTACGCAATAACACAAACTCTTCACCATGGGTTATGCGTCTTGAAATAGTAAGCACTGGCCACATAGCTGTCACCTCCTGAACGCGAATTTACGCTAATTTTCTTTTAGTTTTGCCTTTTCACTTTTTATATTTACTTGGCCGCGCAAAACTTGTTCTTCCCGGTGCGCTTGGCCTCATATAAGGCGGTGTCCGCCTTCTCAATCAGCTCCTGGCTGTTTTTACCGTCCTGGGGAGCGCAGGCTATACCTATACTTACGGTAGCGGCTAAATATAGATTTACCTGCGCGCGTAGACGCTCGGCTACTACCTGAGTCTCCTCTTTATCCGTCCGGGAAAGGATAACCACGAACTCCTCGCCTCCATAGCGGCAGACCGAATCCACCTCCCGCACCACGCCCTGAAACACCTGGGCCGCCTCCTTTAATAACTTATCCCCGGCGGGATGGCCTTTGGTATCATTATAGGTTTTAAAATTATCAATGTCAATCATTAACAGGGAAAAAACGTCATCCGCGCGCTTAAGCCGGGAAAACTCTAAAATCATCAGCTCGTTGAAATACCTGCGGTTATAAAGTCCGGTCAAGCCGTCTAAAACCGCCATCTCAGCGTAATAATCCTTCTCGACATTCACCGAAAGCAGAAAATATCTCTCCAGGGCCCGTTCAACCACAATTCTGATCTCCGAAGTATTCAGAGGTTTGGTGATATAGCCGTAGGCCCCGGCCTCCATCGCTTCTATAGCCTGGGCTATAAAGGAATAAAAAGTCAGCACAATCACATTAGTATCCGGTGAAATCTTATGCACATTCCTGGTAAGCTCAATCCCATTCATTCTGGCTGAGCGGGTCTCGGAAATCACCAGGGCAAAATTCGTATCCTTAAACCATTCCAGGCCTTCTTTAGGATTTTCCGTTGTCCACACATTGTAACCCACTTCTTTAAGTGTCCTCTCTAAAGCCGCGGCGGATTCCTGATCATCCTCAATTATCAAGATATTAATCTCAGCCATTTCCACACTCCCGTTCCCATCATAATGCTATTTCCGCCACTTTCCGGGGGTAAACCTCAACCAATTTCATTCACAAAGTCTTCATTATCCCGGAATTTACAACAGTAATGGCATTCGCCGCCAAATAAGGGCGCCTGCCTGCCGGTAGGCAGGCATCTTCGTCAGAAAAAAGCGCTTATATACTAAAAGTATGCGCGCACTTTTTTCTGCCAAATCTGCACCCTTCTTTGTCGTCTCGGTGCTACATTCCTATTGCAAAATCCGGGATTATCTAAAAATCATTAAATTCTTCAATGCTGATTTCAGCTTGTTTTATAAGCTTCTTAAGTATGCCTATACCCAGTTCTTTATGTTGAGGAATTGATAATGTATAGAGATAACCTTGTTTTACAAGCATAACGTGAGACCCTGCTTGACGGTCAACTGTCCAACCAGCGCGTTTGAACTTTTTTACCGCAATCGCGCCTGAACACAATTTGAGCTGGTGACTCATACGGAAACCTCTACTACTTGGGTTTTGTGCTGCCTGGCCTTTTCATTCATCACCGCTAACCAACCCGTGATCGCCTCCTTAATATTAGCTTTAGCCTCGGCTAATGTCCTCCCCTGACTGACACAACCGGGAAACGCGGGAACTTCAGCAACATAATAACCAGTCTCATCCTTCTCAATTATAACTTCTAATTTCATAATCTCACCTCCTATGACCACTCATGTTTCTTAGTTTTTCGGTTCTTTAGTTCTTTTGTTCTCCCGCCTGTTTCTGCCAGATGATGTAAAAGCCTAAGCTTAAAACTCCCAGAAAGCCGATTATGAATAAGATTATCTTCCAGCTCAACTGAACCTTCTCTTGAGGGGAAACCTCCGATAAAAGAGTCCTGGCTGAGGCCAGCTCTGTTTTCACTGAAACCGCCAGAGTCAGGCAATAGCGGTAATCGGAAATATGCTGGGCGGGATTAGGCTTAGAAACAGCCTGAATATCCTCTATCTCCTTAAGTTTGCGGTCAATACTTTTATAAAGAAGTTCAGCCTTTTGATTATACGGCGTATTCTTAAAAGCCGTCAATATCTCATCAGCATCTTCGCGCCAGGCGGCAATCTGGGCCTCCTCAATCACCCAGATATCCTTAAGCTCTATTTCTTTCTCCAGGACTTCCTTGGGCTTAAGCTCGTAATCTCCAAAAACATAATAACTGCCCTGCTGGGTATCGTAAGCGATATCCAGGTCTTCCCGATAAATCACATCTTCGGGTTTGATTTCCACCGGCAGGTAGACCTTGATCGGAACAGTCTGGTTGGAGTCTTCGGAAGGATTGACCGCCACCACCCGTAAAGTAACGCTGGCGCTTGCCTGCGCAGAAAAGACCGCGAGAATAAGAATCCAGAAAACTAAGAAAGCATATAAAGAATATGTTTTGAGTTTTCCCATATTTCTAATTCTCCCCAGACAGGCTGGAAGCTTTATCATTTAACAGGCTGGAAGCCTGTTCCACCGTGTTTTCTTTATCTTCACACATTGCCGCTAATAATCAGTGTCACAGGCATCCCAGTGCCACAGGCATCCCAGTGCCACAGGCATCCTGCCTGTGATTACTTATCCCCCATAATCATCCACTTATACCCTCGCTCTTTATCACACAGCCCGGCTTTAAAAGGATTGTTCAAGACATAATTCAATTTCTCTGCCAACTCATTATCATCTCTTATGATCCGGTCAAAACTCTCATCAAGCCAGACAGAACCGCTTCTGCTTAAGGCTCTATTTACTTGCTTTGCGGAATAACTTTTTATGCTATGCGTAATTTCAGCGAGAGAATAGAAACAAGTCTCGGACTTCTTTAAGGGTTGAAGAATTAAATGCGCATGGTCAGGCATAATAACCGCCGCGGATAACGCGTACTTCTTATCTTTGTGAAAACATATAGCCTGAAGAACTATATCCCTGGCATGGTCCTCAAGAACAAACCCCTGAACCGTTCTAAAAGTTATGAAATAAATGCTCCCCGGCATCTCCCAATGCGGGAGGTTTCTTCTGTAGGTTCGGAAGGATTCGGACAGTCCGGAGGAAAGATTATCCTGCAACAGACTGGAAGCTTTATCATTTAACAGGCTGGAAGCCTGTTCCACCGTGTTTTCTTTATCTTCACACATTGCCGCTAATAATCAGTGTCACAGGCATCATCCCAGTGCCACAGGCACCAGTGCCACAGGCATCTTGCCTGTGACTACTTATATTCAAACCACGACTGGACTATCGGTTTCTTGGCCACATTTTCGGTCATCTTCTTGTTGATCTCCATTACCGCCTTGAGCTCCTCGGCCTTGTTCTTCAGGTAGATGATGTCTTCCTTTTTCTCCTGGGAGACCTCATAAAGCTTTTCCAAGTTCACATTCTTGGTCGCCCCGATGCTCTTTATCTGGGCGCTTAAGTTAGCCAATTGATTATACACCGATTCCATCTCGCTGACAACTCCTTTTGTCTCCTGGACCTTATTCACGATATTCTGCCCCATCCCGCTTAAGGATTGCTCCAGGGCCTTGAACTGGGCGTCTATATTCACTAAGGAGGCGCCCATTCCCTTAAAGTCGTTTAGATTGCTGGTTGAGCCCACCACCGCCGAGGTCATCCCGGCCACATCCTCCAGGCTGTGCTTGATCACGGTAATCACCATCGCGTCCACCGTGCCTAAGGACGACTCGGAACAGACTACCGAGAAATCCCCACTACCCCAGCTTGCGCTAAAGGTGGCGGGATATTCATATATCCCTGTCCCGCTGACTTCGGTCATTGCCGTGCCGCTGACCATCAAAGCATTCTTGGAGTTGTAAATACTAATAGTCGGCGACTTGCCGGTCTCGGTGCGGTAGCGGATAGTCAGGGACTGGCCGGTCTTGACCACATTGTCCCGGTTAAGGATACCAGACTTGATATGCGGCTTGACATCGCTTTTGATGGCCGCGGCCAGGTCGGTATTTATCTTCTCCGGTATAGTGGTCTCGGCGGCAGTAAGGATCTTGGCGGTCTGGGTCTTCAGGTCGCTGACTTCAGAACTCAATTTCTCCTTGATCGCCCCGGTCTGGGTCTCCATGCTGGTCTTTAACTCGCTCCTGGTGGCGGCGGCCTCGGCGGCCACGGTTGAGCTTATGCCGGTCACATTGGCCTTGATGTCCGAGCTCATGGTCTTGATCTCATCGGTAACCGATTTCAAGGCCTTGTTGATGGTTACCTCAAAGGCCGCCCCGGACTGGTATTCCCGACTGCGATACCAAATACCCATCTTGGCAAAATAGGTCTTGCCGCTTTCTAAGCCCAGGCCGCCCTCGCTTACCGTCTTGACCACATTGGAGGCCTCAAACCAGTAGTTACCGTTACTATCCACGGTAGAGTCGGTCAGGGTGGCCTTGAGGGTTTCCCCGTCATAGAGTTTGATATAGCCGTCACCGCCTACCCCCACATCCGCGTCAGCCGAGGTAATCAATGTGCCTTTCTTCTCCAACCAGGAATTAACCTTTAATTTATCGGTGTCCTCATTATAGGAAAACCCGGAATAGACCTTATACTCGGTCTGGGCCGAGGCCGCGGACTCCAGGAGCACGGTCACCTCGGTATCCCCGTTTATAGAGCGGTCATTGTCCGAGCGGTCGCCATAGCCGTCTTTAGACCAAAAGGTGGAGAACACCCCGTAAGGATCCCGGCGGGGATAGCTCTTAGCGGAATAACGGGAATCCGAGGTAGAGGTCAAGGCCCCGTTACTCACCCGCCAATAAGTGGTCCCGGAATAAGTAGAACTTACCGTCAAGGAATCCAGCAAGGTCAGGGTGTCATAATCCTTAATCTTCCAAGTAACAGTATAATATCCGATCTTAAAGGCCGAAGACTCCGTGAATACCGAGGTATCCGCCAAATTAGTAATCTTTAATTTGACATAATAAAACTGCGGCGGCTCATCCGGATATGAGGACAGATGCGGGTCAGGCACGGTCCAGGAATAAGAGCTGATATTACCAGTCCCCGGGCTGTTGACCAAGGTATTGATGATCTCCTGATAAGCTCCCCAATTAGCGCCGTTACTGGAAGTAGCGTATTCCAATTTCACATTGGCGAAACTACCCTTGTTATACCACTTTATGCTATGCCCGGTATTGGCCTTCCACTCGCTTGATGCGGCCAAGGCATTGGCAGTGTTAGCCTCGTCCCGGAACTCGAAACCTCCCCGGACGCGGAAATGCCCGGCGGCCAGCCCTTCATATCCCCGGGCCGTATCCCGCAGGCGCAGTTTTAAATTAGCCGAGACCTGGGCATTATCCGGCAGGGTGATGGTCTTGGTCCCGGTATATTTTCCGCTGTATTCATCGCTGGTATCCGATGCCCCCCGGGAAATCCCGGAAGCCAGGGTATACAACTGCTCATCCGCGTCCTTAAGATTATCCAAATCCGCGTCATCCCAATACTCAACACTCAAGCTGTCCGCGGAAAGCCCGCGCACCTTCCAGTTCACGGTCATAGTATCCTGAATCACAAATACATCCCCGTCCACCGGCGAGCTTACTTCTATAGTGGGCGCGGCAATGACCTCAAAACCGGCCGGTGAATCGGCGTAAGAATTAGGCCGCTGGCTGTCCTTGACCCGCGCCTTAACGCTATTAGTCTGGGCCCCGGCAGGGATTGTCCAGCTATAGATATAACTTCCACTGGTCTGGCCGCTCTTGGGGGCGCTCGCGGTTATGCTGGGCGAGGCATCGCTCAAAACACCGGAGGCGTCATATTGCAAAGACAAAGGCCCGATCACCGCCCCGTTATAGCTCCA
>Ga0076285_155_pt1 | contig 6348 bp, 6 predicted proteins | sample RifGroF2_FD_67789 | JGI IMG/M metagenome (GOLD analysis project Ga0076285, IMG submission 67789) | Parcubacteria bacterium GW2011_GWF2_45_11
ATACACGAGAATTATCTCAAAGAACAGCTATTTATTCGCTTAACTTAGCTAAATTAATCAACTAACTTTCAACAGAATTATTTTAATCATCTCTCATATTGATAAAGCAAGTTATGAGTAATCAGTTATCAGTTATTAGTTACCCGACCGACTCGTTGTTATGGCGGGCGGGACCGCATCCCCGAAAATACTCTATCGTCTGCTCAATCCCCTGTTCTAAAGTGACTTTAGGCTGCCAGCCTAAAACCTTTTTGGCTTTTTGGTAATTGAGCGAACTTCTAAAAACCTCGCCGGGTAAGGCCGGATAATGCTTAGCCGGCCGGGACTTAAAAATGTCCGCCAGCTTTTGATAAAGCTCGTTGATGGAAATTTCTCTGGCAGTGGCAATATTGTAAGCGCCGCGGCCGCGGCTGACGGCCTTTAAACAGGCGGAAACAACATCACTGACATAAACAAAATCCCGGGTCTGCCGGCCCGAGCCGTTAATATGGCACGGCTTTTTCTTTAAAAGATTGCTGGCAAAAACGGCAATGACGCCGGCTTCGCCAAAAGGATCCTGCCGCGGGCCGTAAACGTTAGCTAACCTCAGGGAAACATAATTCAGCTTTTTCACCCGGTTGTAAAATTTTTCCAGATAATTATCAATAGCAAGCTTGCTCAGGCCGTAAGGCGAATCCGGTTTTTCGGCCGTGGTTTCCGGCGTGGGAATTTGCCTGGCTTCGCCGTAAATGGCTCCGCCGGTGGAAATAAAAATAAATTTTTTAACTCCAGCCGCCAGGCAGTTGTCAATGACGTTCAAGGAGCCGCCAATGTTTATGCGGGCGTCTTCCGCCGGGTGGCTGACCGAAAAACCCACGCTTTTTTGGGCGGCCAGATGAAAAACAAGGTCCGGCCTAGCTTTTTTAAAAACCTTGGCCAAGGACGCCAAAGTAACGTCCTGTTTATAAAAAACGGCCTGGGAATTAACAAAACTTTTTTTGCCGGTGCTTAAATTATCAACCACCGTGACGCGGTGGCCCTTTTTAATCAACTCGTCCACTAAATGCGACCCGATAAACCCCGCACCACCAGTAACAAGAATCTTAGACATATTGGTAAAGCAAGTTATTAGTTATTCCGTTATCAGTTATTGGTTATCGGTTACGTGTTACAAGCATTCTTCAACTCTTCCGTCTTATCAGTTTTTTCCCAGGTAAAACCTTCTTCATGCCTGCCAAAATGGCCGTAAGACGCCGTCGCCCGATAAATCGGACGCTTTAATTGGAGCTGTTCAATGATTTTGCCAGGCCTGAAGTCAAAAACCTTTTTAACGGCTTCTTCCAGTTTTTCATCGTCAACTTGGCCCGTGCCAAATGCGTCCACCCGGATACTGGTCGGTTCGGCCTTGCCGATGACGTAAGCCACCTGCACTTCGCATTTTTCCGCCAAACCGGCGGCCACGATGTTCTTGGCCACGTAGCGGGCCATGTAAGCGCCGGAACGGTCAACCTTGGAAGGATCCTTGCCGGAAAAACAGCCGCCGCCATGACGGCCCATGCCGCCGTAGCTGTCAACAATAATCTTGCGGCCGGTTAAGCCGGCGTCCCCCTGCGGCCCGCCGATAACGAACCGTCCCGTCATATTTATGTAAAACTGGGTTTCGTTATCCAGATAATCACGGCAAACCGGTTTTATCACTTGTTCGGTAATATCCTGCCTCAGCTGATCCAAACTGACGTCGGGATCGTGCTGGGCGGAAATAACGACGTTTTTCAGTTTAACCGGCCGGCCGTCAACGTATTCAACCGCGACCTGCGATTTGCCGTCCGGCCTCAAATACTTTAAAACGCCGGACTTTCTCACCTCGGTTAAACGCCTGACCAGCCTGTGCGCCAGCATAATCGGCAAGGGCATCAGTTCCGGCGTCTCCTTGCAGGCATAGCCGAACATCAAGCCCTGATCGCCGGCTCCCTGCTTCTCTGCCGAAGCCTTGGCAACGCCCTGGGCGATGTCCGGCGACTGTTCGTGGATGGAAACCAAAACGCCGGCATGCTCCGAATCAATGCCGTATTCCGGATTGTTATAGCCGATCTGATGCAAAACGTCGCGGGTTAATTTTTGCACGTCCACATAGCCTCTGGTGGAAACTTCGCCGCCCACAATCACCAGACCGGTCGTGGTGAAACACTCCACCGCCACATGCGACTCCGGATCCTGCCGGAATAACTCGTCCAAAACGGCATCGGAAATTTGATCGCAAATTTTATCAGGGTGGCCTTCGGTCACGGATTCCGAGGTAAAAATGTACTTATCCATACTTTTACTATTTTTAGGTTTAAATTTCTCGTTAATTTTAAAATTCACGCGATTAAATCAGACAAGCATTAATTACCGGTTATCATTAGCCAGATTCTCCTGAAACTGTGCGATTAAAAGCGGCTTATGCGCCTTGGTATATTCCAAGGTTTTCAGAATGCCATCATCCAGGCTGACCAAGGGAAACCAGCCCAATTTTTCCTTGGCCACCGTGGTATCAGGCAAGCCCAAGGGCGTCATAAACAATAAAGGCGGCTTGTAGACAATCCTGGCCGTGGAGCCGGTCAGACTGATGATTTTTTCAGCCACTTCGCTCAGACGGATTGAATCAGAACTGCCAAAGTTGACCGGGCCGGCCACTTCGCCGTCCATCAGCCTGATTAAGCCCTGGACCACGTCGTCAACGTAGCATAAAGAGGTCTGAAAATCATGATCGCCGTAAATAACCAGATCCTTGCCCTCCATGGCGTTATAAATAAAATCAGGCAACATCTGGCCGTCATTAAGCATCATCTTGGGCCCGTAAGTTCTAAAAACGCGGGCGATTTTAAAATTTTGCTTGTAATAATTTCCGTAGGTCGTCACCATGGTTTCGGCAAAGCGCTTGCCTTCGTCGTAACAGGCCCGCGGGCTCAAAAAATCAACCACGCCGGCATCGTCTTCTTTAAAATAACCGTCACCGCGGCGGGGTCCGTAAACCACCGATGAAGACACGTGCAAAAATTTTGCCTCATATTTTAAAACCACGTCCAAAATATTCTTAAGGCCCTGCGAATTTGACAATAAGGTTTCAATGACGTAATTATCAAATTTTTTCGGCGAAGTCGGGCAGGCCAGGTTATAAACCTCCTGAATGCCCTGGACTCTAAGGTTGAACTTTTTTAGTTCAGGCAGATTGGCTAATTCCCAAGCATCGTTGATGTCCTGCTTGATGAATTCAAAATTGGAATTCTGCAACAAGAAACGGATGTTTTCCACGGAGCTGGAAATAAAATTATCCAGGCAGATCACCTGGTGTTCCTTCAACAGCTCGGCGCACAAATGGCTGCCGATAAAACCGGCGCCGCCCAAGACTAAAATATTTTTTCTTTTAAAATTTGGTTTCAACATATTCAATATTTGTTTAATAAATCATTATATTTTATCAAAAACAATTCGCCTAAAGTTTGCGCATAACTGACTAATTTGACTTTGGAATCAGGCTGATTTTGCCAGACCACCGGCAACTCCACGATTTTATAGTTCTGCTTTTGCGCCAAAAAAAGTATTTCAAAATCAAAACCCCACTTTTTGATTTTCTGCTTTTGAAACAGTTTCAGACACCGCCGGCGATAAAGCTTAAAGCCGCACTGGGTATCGCGGATACCTTTGACCAAGAAAAATCTGATCAGCCAATTGCCCAGCCTGCCCAGATTTTCCTTGATTTTAATTTGATGAACTCCGACCACGGAATCTGGTAAAGCCCTGGAAGCGATGACGATATCGGCCCCAGACTGTTTCAGCACCTCCAAAAAACGGTCTAAATTATCAATAGCCGTGGAATAATCGGCGTCTAAAAAAAGCAAATAACCGCCTGTAGCCGCGAGCATGCCGGTTTGCACCGCCGCCCCCTTGCCTAAATTGGCCTGATGTTTGAGCAGTTTTAAGCCTGGAAGCGGCAAAGCCAAAACCCGCTCCGCCGTCTGATCGGTTGAACCGTCGTCAACCACAATCAGCTCATAAGTGAGCGATTTATTTTCAAGGAACTGAACGATCTTTCTGATCGTCGGCTGAATCACCTCTGCCTCGTTAAAGGCGGGTAAAATAACGCTTAAATCCATAATAAATAGATGTATATTATACCCTAAAAATCTAACTTTTGGCAAGTTTAAAACATCACGTTCAAGCCGCCGGAAAAACCGGTGTCCAGGCCGCTAAACTGCTTTTTGAGGACGCCATGAAAATCAAATATTTTAACGTCATTTGACCCTCCAGCCGCCTGACTGACGAAAATCTCCGGCTCATTATCGGCATCAAAGTTGCCGGCAGTCAGATTCAAGCCGTAAGCGGAAGATTGATCATAGGCCAGCCATTGATTTTCCAGGTTACCTGCGGGAGAAAAAATTCTCACTTGCGGCTCGTAATTTCCGGCCGCCACCGCCACCAGTTCGGTCCTGTTATCGCCGTACAGATTAACGGCGGTTAACTTGACACCGTCTGAGGCTTGGCCGGGAAAAGCGTAAAAACTTAAAATTTCCTTAAAGTCTTGATTAAAAACTTTCACCTGAGAATCGCCCTCTGCCCGCGCCGTAACAATCTCCATCTGGCCGTCCGCGTTAATATCGCTGACGGCTAGATTGACTCCGCCCGCAAAGCGGCCGCTAAAGGCCAGGCCGGCTTTTTTAAGCTGGCCCTGATAATCAAAAATTTTCACTTCGGCAAAATGACCGGACTGGGGCGCGGTGATAATTTCGGCCTGGCCGTCGGCATCCAGATCGCTAGCCGCCAGATTGACCCCGCCGCTGAATGATGTTTCATAAGCAAAAAACTGGCTAATGATCCGACCGTTGGCATCAAAAACCCTAATATGGGGCCCGCCGCCCGGGCCGGCCGCGGTGATTATTTCCTCGCTACCATCGCCATTGACGTCGGCTTTAGCCAGATTGACCCCGCCCCTAAAATTTTCGGCATAAGCTAAGAATTCTAAGCGGACCACGCCCGAACCGTCGAGCAATTGGACCGTCGGCGCGTGCGCGCCAGCCGGCGCTACCGCCAGCCTGGCGGCATTGCCTTTAAAATTTTTAGCCGCGTTAACGGCCTTGGCCACGTTCAACCGGCCGCCGCCTAAGCGGCCCTGGTAACCGGGATTTTCGCCATCAATGGCATCGGCATTGTCTTTGATTAAGCCGTAAATCTCCTTATTGGCTAAATCCGGCCTTAGGCCCTTGATTATGGCCGCGGTGGCCGAAACCAAAGGCGCGGCCACCACACTCTTATCACTCGACGGCAAAGAAGCGCGAAGAATGATCTTGGAAGATGGAGTGCGACCAGATGGACGTAAATCAACTGACATTCGTGAGATTACTTGTGCAGTTGATCTATTGCCAAGAACACATGGCTCAGCAATGTTTAAACGTGGTGCAACGCAAGTGTTAACAGTAACAACTTTAGGAGCACCAGCACTTGGACAATTAATTGAAGACATGGAAGGTGAAGAAGAAAAACACTACATTCATCACTACAATATGCCTCCATACGCATCTGGTGAAGCCGGAAGAATCGGATATCCAAAAAGAAGAGAGATTGGTCATGGTGCTTTAGCAGAACGCGCAATCATGCCAATGCTTCCTTCACAAGCAGAATTTCCATACACCATACATGTTGTTTCAGAAGTTATGAGCTCAAATGGCTCGACTTCTCAAGCATCAACCTGTGGAAGCACTATGTCGCTTATGGCAGCAGGTGTTCCACTCAAAAAGCCGGTTGCAGGTATTGCAATGGGACTTATGACAAATGGTGCAAAAGCAGTTGTACTTTCTGACATTCAGGGAATGGAAGATCATGTTGGAGATATGGACTTTAAGGTTGCAGGAACTGCAGATGGTGTGACAGCACTTCAAATGGACATTAAGGTAGTTGGTTTAACATTGGACATCATGAAAACTGCGCTAAATCAGGCAAAAGAAGGCCGCCTATTTATCCTCAGCAAAATGCTTGCTTGCATTGCTGAACCTCGTTCAGCTTTGTCTCCATTAGCGCCAAAGATTGTGCAGCTTGAAATTCCGCAAGAACGCATTGGTGAACTGATTGGTCCAGGCGGAAAAATGATCAAGAATATTATTGCTACAACAGGAGCACAGGTTGATGTTGATGAAGATGAGGAGAGAAAAGTTGGTCTCGTGAACATTTCTTCAACTGATGCAGAGAGCATTGAAAAGGCTCGGTCTTGGATTAGCGGCATGATGCGAACTGTTGAGCCTGGAGAAGAGTTTGACGGCATTGTGGCACGTATCGAAAACAACCAATTCTGACGAAGTTGGCTCTTTTTTTTTTCTTCGGGGGCGCCTTGGGCAC
>Ga0076285_158_pt1 | contig 5762 bp, 7 predicted proteins | sample RifGroF2_FD_67789 | JGI IMG/M metagenome (GOLD analysis project Ga0076285, IMG submission 67789) | Parcubacteria bacterium GW2011_GWF2_45_11
AAGGAAAAGCGCTCAAAGCAAGAAACATCATCACCATTAGCACTGCTATTGTTTTTTTCATCTCGATCCTCCTGTAATGGATTCGAACGTGTATTTTTTACCTGCCTTATAATAAACTTTTGGGATGCATGGATTCTATGGGGTGTTCACCCCAACAAATTTGGTGCTATCGCCACAAGCCGCATCCCCTTACTGAACGCCTGAAAAATTTGCAGCGCAACCCCGCGGCCCATGAATCCAGCCCCCACCATCGCTACCCGGATGGGATTTTTTTCGGCTTCACGTTTTTCCAAGGCCTTATCAATGAGTATCATGACAGTAATCCGGCCAGCTTTTATCCTTTTCGCTTACGATTTTTATCGAAATATCCGCGGGCCATTTAATCAGAAAACCAGGGTCATTAAACCGAATGCCGTCTTCAGCGCCGGGCGTATAACATTGCGACATCGAATACATCAACTCGGTGTCATCTTCAAGCGTGACATAGCCATGGCCAAAATCCTTGGGAATATAAATCATTCTGTAATTATCCGCGGTAAGTTCGACGCCAAAAGACTGCCGGTATGTTGCTGAATTCTTACGCAAATCGATAATAACATCGTAAACAGCCCCTCGCGTACAGCGCACTATTTTATTTTCCTGCTGCGGGGGACGCTGAAAGTGAATGCCTCTGAACGTGCCTTTTTTAAGGTTCAAAGCCATGCTCATTTGAGCGATATGGGGTTCTAATCCATACTGTTCAAATTCCCTTTCACAAAAAAAACGGGCAAAAAAGCCCCGCAAATCCTCTTTCTTTTCCAAATCAATCACATACGCTCCCTTGAGTTCTGTTTCTTTAATAATCAATTCAAACTCCAATCCACCGCAGCTGGTTATCTAAAAGGCCCAAATCGCGTAATCCGGTCAATGTTTTGATGCGCATGTACTGTGACTCCCTGTAATTCGTGTCCTGAAATTTCATTTCCGTAAAGCCGGCCTTTAGTTCACGAACGGCCTCTGCCAAACTAATTTGCGGCTGATGATCGGGCGCGAGTCGCTTAAAAAGACCAAAACTGACGCGGTAAGACCTTTTGTCAGGCGCGGCGTCTTTATTTAAAGTCACTTCAACTCCCGGAATTTCACGCGCAACCGCGCAGGCAAGATCTTTGACTTGATAATTCCACTCATCCGAACCGGCATTAACGACCAAAAACAGGCCCCCTTGCGAACTCTTGCGGCTGATTCCCCAGGCCATGGCCCGGGCCATATCTTTGATATGAATAAGCGGACGCCACGGTGAGCCGTCGCTTAAAATCGATATCTTCCCTGCCACCGCGGCACCTGCCGCAAAATCATTCAATACAAGATCCAGTCTTAGGCGTTCGCTCATGCCGCAGGCAGTGGCAAAACGAAAGCAGGTTATTTTAAAATTCCCGCCCGCGAGCGGCTTGAGTTTTTGCTCGGCCAAAATCTTTGAACGCGCATAAGCCGTAAGCGGATTTACACTTGACGCTTCCGTTTTGGCGCCTTCTTCGGCAAATCCGTAAACGCTGCAGCTCGATGCAAAAACAAACGCTTTCGCGCCCGCCTTTTTAGCTTGCCTTGCCAGCCTCAGGGCCGCATGGCAATTGATTTCCATCGTCAAACTTTCATCGATGCAGCCCATGATATCGTTGGAAATAGCCGCAAGGTAAATCACGGCATCCACATCCCGAACAATTTCACTCGAAACATTTCGGATATCCGCGAAGATTTGCTTATTTAACCGCGATTCAGGCAGTACTTTGGCATTGGTCAAACAATGCGCAAAGAAACCCGTATCGATTCCGGTTAAGTCAGCCTTGGGAAATGACCGGCGCAGTTCTTTGATCACGCTCGGTCCGATATATCCCATATTCCCGGCGATTAATATTTTCATCTCTCCCCCAGGGTGAATTCAAGAATCCATCAATTCGATCGCAGACATAACGCGAAAAAGGAATAGCACAGGTGAAACCCGGTGACACCGCGTTTAAAATGTGCAGCGACTTATTGTCTCCTTGAATCACAAAATCCATTTCAAGCCTGCGTGTCCTGATATGAACAAGTTGAGCGCGTATTCCCGGCCTGCCCCATCTTTGATAATCACCGGATCTGACATCCCGCAAAAGCAACGCCGCCAGAGAGACAATGCGCGCCCGGGAACATTTTTGGATTTCTTCCGCCGCAAGCTTTCTAAAGTCAAATCCGGCTAAAAAAAAGAGCCCCGTTTGACGTTTTAATATCTCAAAAAATTCGCCGCCTTTGAACCGGCCAAAACCGGAATACTGCTCTCTCCAAAAAGCGGGTATTGCCGTAGGGCCGATTTTCGCGTGACCGTCGACGGTCACGGTAAAATGCACCCCCAAAAAGGGATTTCTCAAATCCGGCACCGGATAAATATTCGTCCGGATGGCCCCGGCCGGTTCCTCCGAATACAAATAAAGCCCTTTAAAGGGCAGAATGCGGTATTCCTCCGAAAATCCGAAATCGACCGCAATCTTATCAGCATACAATCCGGCGCTGTTTACCACATAACGGACGCTGTAAGTGTCTGTCGACGTTTGGATGTCCCCGTTTTTCAGCTTCTTCAGGTAGCAAACGCCCGTTTTGATTTCAACGCCCTCCCGGACAGCATCTTCTTTCATCGCCAGGGTTACCCGCACCGGATCCACCGAAGAAGTTGTGGGTGAAAAAATCGCGCGCGCGAAGGTTTTGACACGCGGTTCAATTCGCATGGCTTCTTGTTCAGTGACGGCTTCAAGAGGCACTCCGTTCGCCGCCCCTCTTCTGAGCAGTTCGTCAAGCTGCGCCAAGTCAGCCGCATCTTTCGCAACCACTAGCTTTCCGCACCGGTTAAGCGGCAGCTTCTTTTTTAAACAATACTCCGTCATCAATTGATTCCCGAGGCGGGTGAATTTCGCTTTTAAACTGTCGGCCGTGTAATAGAATCCCGCGTGCAGCACCCCGCTGTTTCTACCGCTGGCATGTTCCCCGCATTGGTTCTCTTTCTCGATCAGAACGACACGGGCTTTAGAATATTTTTTATTCAACTCGCGCGCGACATTAATGCCAACAATGCCGCCTCCGATGACCAGAAAATCAGCGGTAATCATTTAGCTCCACACATCCCAGGGCGCCTTGCCTGAATTCCACAACTCTTCAAGAAAGGTTCTATCTCTCAGAGAATCCATCCCTTGAAAGAATCCTTCATGCGGGAAAGAGGCCAGCTGCCCTTCTTGCACGAGCTTCTGAATCGGCTCCCGTTCCAGAACCGTGGTATCGTTTTCGATATAGTCCAGAACCCGGGGCTCCATCACGAAAAAACCCGAATTCATCCGGCTGTCCTCTGCGACCGGTTTTTCGGTAAACCTTGTCACGATTCCGGAAGTTTCATGAATAACGCCAAAACGGGTTTGATGCCTTGAGGCCGTAACCGTGGCTAGTTTCTTCTGCGCTTTATGATAGTGAATAAGCTTCGTGATATTGACATCGCTCAGGCCGTCACCGTATGTAAAACAAAATGTATCCTGGCCGATATATTCTTTGACACGTTTAAGGCGGCCGCCCGTCATGGTTTCCATTCCCGTATAAACCAGAGTAACCCGCCAGGATTCAGCCGGCTTGAGATGCACTTCCATTTTATTGGTTGTCAAATCGAATGTGATATCCGAACGATGAAGGACATAATTTGAAAAGAATTCCTTAATAAGGTGATCTTTGTAGCCGCAGCAAATCACAAATTCATTAACACCGTGGGCTGAATAAATTTTCATGATGTGCCACAAAATAGGCATACCGCCTATTTCCACCATCGGCTTAGGCTTTAAATATGTCTCTTCGCTCAAGCGAGTGCCCTTACCGCCGGCTAAAATAACCGCTTTCATACAATATATATCTCCTTGTAGCTCGGATTCTAATCCAGGCGCTAATCTCCAGCTATCAGGAAAACCCCATAAATATGACAGGGAAATCCTGAGATACGCCAAACAGGCCGTTCACACAGGGTTTTTTCTACATTCGGTTCAGCATTATCTCCGCAGAAAACAGGGGAACCCTCTATTAAACTCGAAGAGACTCATTTGTATTCTGTTACCAGCGGCAACTTAGATTAACTGAAAAAGGGAGGCTCAACATGTTGTTCGAATTCCTAATCCAACACAAAAAAGAAATCATTCAGGCATGCAGAGACAAAGTACGTATCGCCGGCGAATCAAAGCCGACTTCAGAATTATTAGACCGTGGGCTGCCTGTTTTCTACAATGAGTTAATAGGGGTATTGCGGTACCGATCGGCCTCTGCCGCTGGATTCAAGGACACCCTGTCTGAAAGCAGAATAAGGGAAGGTGACGCGGCCTCGCATGGAAAAGAATCGTTACGCCTCGGCTACACGATTTCTCAGGTCGTGCATGCTTACGGCGCGGTTTGCCAATCCATAACGGAATACGCCCAAGTCAAATCGTTCGAGATCACACCGCGGGAATTTCACGATCTTAATCTTTGCCTGGATTTCGCCATTGCGGAAGCAGTCACGGAATTCGAGAAAGTGCGCAACGAGGATATCAGCCGCAATGAAGTCGAACGCCTGGGTTTTTTTATACACGAACTCGGGAATTCACTGGCGGCAGCGTCCATTGCCCATACAATGATACAAGAAGGCCGTGTGGCAAACGCGGGCGTCACCAGTCATGTCCTGAGTAGAGCCCATGAACGCATGCGTCATTTGATTGAAAGGTCGCTGGCGGAAGTACGTTTACGCGGGCATGCCGCCGTGGAACAAACCCAAATGCTTTTAATCGATGTTATGCGTGAAGTGGAAGCAACCTCAATGATTACCGGCAAATCAAGAGAAGTTCATTTGGAAATTGATGTCGACCCCGCTATTCTGTTGACTGTGGACCGGCATTTGTTTTTTTCCGCGCTATCGAATCTGGTGAATAACGCCATGAAATTCACCAAAAAACACGGAAAAGTGTCGGTGAGGGGCAAAGAATCAAAAGGACGCATCCTGATTGAAGTGGAAGACGAATGCGGAGGACTCCCGGAGGGAAAAACGGAAGAGTTATTCGAACCTTTCATTCAGAAAGGGACCGATAAAACCGGGCTGGGCCTGGGCCTCTCGCTAAGCCGCCGGGCAATCGAACTCAATCAAGGCAAACTTACCGCGCATAATATTTCCGGAAAGGGGTGCGTCTTCATAATAGACCTTCCGCAAAAAGAGGAAATAGTTCAACCCGTGGGGCAAAATGCTTAATGCACGCGGTTACTTTTCGAAGTGTAAGATTGCACATTTGCATTAATCGGAAATCTTTGTGATAGAAACACGCACAAGACCGATACTCGGATCGGCAATGAGCCTGAATGCAGTTTTCGTCAAATCAATCTTCCTGCGCCACAGCCTCTTATGAGGCCCCCGGTCGTTAACCCGACAGACGACACTCTTTCCATTTTTTAAGTTCTTCACCCGAAGACGCGTCCCAAAAGCATAATATCGTGAAGCGCAAGTCAATTTTTGGTCATCAAAGAGCTCTCCATTTGCCGTATGCCGCTTGATTCCGGGCGCTTCCTTGCTATACCAAGAAGCGATTCCCGTTTGTGCGGCAGCGAGAGAAGCCGGAAAAACACCGTTCAAAATAAACGCAGCGAGGATGAGAGGAATGATTTTTGTCATGGTTCCCTTTCAAGGAACATCCTATTAGGATCAATTCCCTATGACTATCAGCCCCATCTTTCTTTTTATGTAAGGGAATCGCTGGAACTAGCGG
>Ga0076285_111_pt2 | contig 5686 bp, 9 predicted proteins | sample RifGroF2_FD_67789 | JGI IMG/M metagenome (GOLD analysis project Ga0076285, IMG submission 67789) | Parcubacteria bacterium GW2011_GWF2_45_11
GGCCATAACCCCTACAAAGATTATGCCTGCCTACCGGCCGGCGAGTGTAATCCTTATGAAAACTTAGGCACGGCCTATTGCCCGCCATTAAACAATGCCGCCCAGTCATGCTGTCTTAACATACAACCCGCCGATTCCATGCAATAATAAATAAATCCGGCGCCCCCTGAAGTTAGATAAATATGCTTCAGGGGAACCTGAATAAAATATTATAAAAAACTATGATAAAATTTTCAAAAATTGCCAGCATCTTAAGCCTTTGTTTATTGATCAGCGGATTGGTCTTGTCTCTGCCCTTAAGCCTTAACGCGGCCAGCTTGGATAACCCCCTGGGGAACAATAATCTGGCTCCGCAACAGCTCTACGGCAGAATTATCTACGCTTTTATGGGGGTCACCGGCACGGTGGCCTTGTTAATGTTTGTCATCGGCGGCTTCCAGTGGATGACCGCCGCCGGCAATTCGGAAAAAGTTAAAAAGGGGCGGGATACCCTGATGTGGGCGGTCTTTGGCCTGGTGGTGATATTTTCCAGTTACGCCATTCTTAGAACCATTTTGGAAACTTTACGATTCTAATTCGTATCTGCTAAGATTAAATATCACCTTAAGACTAGGGCTAGCAAAAATTAGTAAATTATTGTATAATTATAATAGTTTTAAAAGTTATCCCCATTTTAGGGACTACGATAAACTAATCTAAGATATTTAAAAAAATAATTAATTCCAAATTGAAGTTAATTCCGTAAATTAAATTCAATTCACGGAAGGAGGTGAAGATATGACAAGACACAAAAAAACCCTTATGGCATTAGCAGGCACTATGCTTTGGGTTCTACCAATGGTGGCCGGCGCCGCCGCTTCTTTAGGCATTGAATGGGGAGGCTCTACCGGATTAGGCAGTCGCGACCTCAAAGCCACAATTACTTCAGTTTTAAACGTCCTCTTGGGCTTCTTAGGCATTATCGCGGTCATTGTTATTCTCTTAGGCGGATTTAAATGGATGACGGCCGGCGGCAACGAAGACAAAGTCGGCGAGGCTAAAAAGCTTATTGGCGCAGGCGTTGTCGGTTTAGTAATTATTTTAGCCGCGTACGCCATCGCTACGTATGTCATCAGCACCATCAGCGAAGCTACGACCTAACGGCTTTCTAATACTTATAGTCTAGGCTATCCCCGTCTAGCTCAGCTGGACGGGGTAGGCGTGGACTATAATTTTGACTAGGAATTATAGATGTCTTTCTTAGCACAACAAAAAACAAAAACACGGGCGATCCTAGTTGCCCTATTTTTGTTTTCCATAATCTGCCTGCCGTTTTGGCCGGCTTTAATAGTCAACGCTCAAGCTAAAACAGTTGATCAGTTAAATCTGGAAATTTTTGAATCAACGGCTAAAGAAAGCGGGTTTACCAGTGATAATAAACAGGCACCCAACGCCTATCAGATCATCGGCTTTGTCATTAATATCGTCCTGGGGTTCGTGGGCGTAATTTTCTTTATTTTAATAATTGCCGGCGGCTTTATCTGGATGACCGCTTCGGGCAACGAGGAAAAGGTCGGCAAAGGCCGCCAACTGGCCGTGCAATCGGTCATCGGTTTGGCCATAGTCTTGGCCGCCTATCTGCTGACTAATTTTGTGGTTAAACAAATATTGTCCGTTTCCCTGACGTAAACTTTTTAAAAGATGAAAAAACGCGCCTTAAACATGTTCCAGCTAACATTAGCCGCGGCCGTAGCCAGTCTTATTCTATTTGCCAATATTCCTATCACTCAGGCTGTTGTAGACTATAAATGCCCATATACCGAACCTCAGGAATGTTTGGCTTGGACCTTAAACCAAACCGGCGGCCAGGCCGGCTTTCAGACCGCCTCCAATCCTAATACATTTATTGATGCCTCCTCGGCTACCATTTCCGGAAAAGTCGGCCAGATTATTTCCTATGCCTTAACCTTTTTGGGCGTTTTATTCCTGGTGATAGCCGTTATGGCCGGTTTGCAGTGGATGACGGCCGGCGGCAACGAAGACAAGGTCAAGCTGGCTAAAACCAGGCTGATGAACGCCGCCGTTGGCATGATTATTATTACTATGGCTTATGCGATAACTTGGTTTGTGGTTAATAAACTCCAAAAGGCGGTTGAATACAAACAGCCGTCCGAAGAATTTGTATGCAATGAAGCTAATTGTTCATTTTTTTGTGAAACATTAAATCAATTTTTTATAAACTGTGATGAATATAATACTTGTCGTTGCAGTGGCGAACTAGAGCCGCCAGAAATGTAAATATTTTTAAAAATCAATGAATAATCAAAAAAAAATAATATTACCTGCCACATTACTGATAACTCTCATAAGTCTTACGGTTAAAGCAAACGCCAAAAACATCAGCGACGTTATCAACAGTTTAGACCAGACCGCCGTTGAATCCCACATTAAACAGAACGTTACGGTCTTTGGCATAACCGGCACCTTTATTTTTCTGCTTTTGGGCGTTTTAGGCTCCATTTTTTTACTGCTGGTTATCTTTGGCGGCCTGACCTGGATGCTGGCCGCCGGCAACGAAGAAAAAATAACCAAAGCCCGCTCCACCATCACCCACGCCGTCATCGGGTTGCTCATAGTTTTAGCCGCCTATCTGCTGACCAACTTTGTTATTTTCCAGTTAAGCGACAATCTGACTACCGGCGGCACGCCCGCTGAAAACAATGCCCGTAACGATTCTGGCTGCACGAACTCAAACGGCGTCTGCCAAAATAATGCCACAGCCGGCCAAGCCTGCACTATTGGTAATGCCCAAGGCACTTACCAAACCGACCTCTGTTTAAGCAATCCTTCGCCAACTTACCTTTGTTGCGTGCCTAACTAAATAACGCCATGACCCATAAAGCCTGCAAATTTATCTGGCTGTTACCCCTGGTAATTGTTTTGATCTGGCCGCTGATTACTTCGGCCACCGACTTTTTGTGTCCGCCCGGGACCTCTATTTCGAAGTGTCAAGAATTAAAACTCCAGGAGGTTTATAATAATAGTTACGGCACTACAGCCGAAGCGGTGACCGCGCTGACCGTTTCGGAAAAAATCGGAATAATCATTTCTTATATGTTAGCCTTTTTGGGGGTTATCTTTCTGGTCTTAGTCATTTACTCCGGCTTCCAGTGGCTGACGGCCGGCGGCAACGAAGACAAGGTCAAGCAGGCCAGATCAAGAATCACTAACGCCGTTTTTGGCTTAATCATTATCCTGGCGGCTTTTGCCATTACCAACTTTATAGTGGGAAAAATCCAAAACATAGATCCGCCACCTGCCGCAGAACAAACGCCAGAGTAAACAGCTGAATGTGACTCAAATGATCCAATTCCAGTCATTGTATGGGATTGTGCCGGGAAAGTGGACTGCGATGTCAATCAATTCATAAGATGCGTAGATAATAAATGCGTATGCTCAGATGAATAATGATTAAAAAATCTTTAAACAAATTTTAACCTTATGCCGAAAAAAATCATAATTTTTATAATGCTCTGCTTTTGTTTAATTACGCTGTTTTCTAATGCAGTATTAGCTCAGACCCCGCCGGACAACACAGAAGAGACCACCGCACCTGAAACCTCGTCATTGTTGGATAATCTAAAAAGCGCCGGCACAGGCGCAAAATATGAGGTAAAAAGCCAAAGCGCTAACAACGCCATTCCCAATACCATCGGCCAGATTGTGGCCATAGTTTTAAGCTTTGTCGGTTCAATTTTTCTGATCCTGACGGTTTTTTCCGGTTTCCAGTGGATGACGGCCGGCGGCAACGAAGACAAGGTCAAACAGGCCAGAACCAGGCTGATAAACAGCATTATGGGCCTGGTTATCACCGTGGCCGCCTATTTTATCACCTACCTTATCAGCACCACTCTCTTGAGCTAAAACCATGATCAAGCTTTATAAAAATCTTATTTTTCTGCTAATCGCCCTGATTGTTTTTAGCCTGCCCTTATCATCGTCCGCAAAATTAAATATAGACAGCTATTCCCAGATCATTGCCGAACGGGCCGGCTATCAGACCACGGAGGTCAAAAACCCCTCTTATCTGGATACGACCGTTGGCAAAACCATCGCCCTGATTATGGGCTTTGTCGGCCTGATATTTTTCCTGATGATTCTGGTTGCCGGTTTCCAGTGGCTTTCGGCCGGCGGCAACGAAGATAAGGCTAAAGAGGCAAAAAACAGAATTGTCAGCTCCACCGTAGGCTTTTTAATAATCGTTTCCGCCTATATCATCACTTATTTCGTTTACCAGACCGTGCAAAACGCCACCGGCGAACCACAGCCCAATGACTGGTGGCAGCAGGCCGGCGGTTATGAATGTCAATACAACGTGGATTGCACCGATCCGTCGCAACCGTTTTGCGCCTGGTATGAGGTTCGCAGTTTTTGCGCTGAATGTTTAACTGATGCTGATTGCAATGGCGAACAATGCTGTACCAGTGTCTTTAATAATTTTTGCGATTCTGAATGTGAATAAATCCAGCACTTTTTCTAAAAGGTATTCATCAACACCACTTTCTGACACAATATTAAAAGGGGAAAAAGTTCTTACATTTATCAGCTTTTATTTTAAATATCATCTTGAAAATGGCGTGAGATATTAACAAGGTGCAGTATAAATTTATCTGACAAAATGAAACTATTTACCAAAATATTCCTGACCGCCCTGCTAGTCTATATTGGTTTAGCTGGCCTGCCGGTTTCAGCGGCGCCTTTTACACCGGATTTAAAAACCAATTTTGACAGCTACTTAAACATCGTGGCTCAAGGCCCCGGTTATAATACTAATGTGGATGCCAGCGCGGCCGGACCAATGATGAACCTGATTGCCTACGGCCTGAGCCTGCTGGGCATTATCTTTTTGGTTTTGGTCGTCTGGTCAGGATTGCAGTGGATGTCCGCCGGCGGCAACGAAGACAAAATCGGCGAAGCTAAAAAAAGAATCGTCAGGGCCTCCATCGGCCTAGGCATTACCCTGTCCGCCTTTATCATCTCTTATGCGGTTTACGCCTTTTTAACGGAACAATATCTGGATACTGCCGGGACGGAAATCGGCGCGCCGCCGGGCTCGCAAGAAGTTATAGCTTGTGACTCCGTACCGGATTGCGCCGACCGCGGCACCAGAATATATTGTTTGGCAGGAAATTGTGTTGAATGTGCCAACGACAACAATTGCTCTTCCCGAGCCGGCCTGGCAAACAGCGGCATCCCCGCGCGAGCCACCTACTGCCATCCTACATGGCATGTTTGCGTTCTGCCCGCAGGCACAAATTGTACATCCATTAAAGACTCCGGCTTATGCATCGCCAGAAACGACTGCAAATGGATTGTTACCGGCGATGGCGATCACGACACCTGGGCCGCCGGACAATGCTTTACACAAGCACATGACTGCCCGCAATGCAATGAAAATACCCCTGTTTGCGTAAAAATTGAAGGTGAGGGCATGGAGTGCGTGGAATGTGTCATGAATAAGGCCCGCGGCGCCTGCGGCGATTTCCAGGTTTGCACCTGGAATCAAACTTGTTTTCCCTAATCAATTTTAAAATACCGATAAAACCTGTCAAATAATCAGCTTAAACGATAGATATTAAGATTGAATTAATTTTGCTCCTTGTAATTTTTACACAGTTAAACCTGCGGCAGCGGCTACTGCCTAAAA
>Ga0076285_164_pt1 | contig 5084 bp, 4 predicted proteins | sample RifGroF2_FD_67789 | JGI IMG/M metagenome (GOLD analysis project Ga0076285, IMG submission 67789) | Parcubacteria bacterium GW2011_GWF2_45_11
GCGTGTGCTCTTCCGATCTCTTTGAGAATGTTGATGAACATCTGATCATCAACATTCTCAAAGGCCACCGTGCCCCTGGCTTTCATCACGCCGATCACTTCAAAGCTTTCGCGGCGAATTTTAATTTTTTGACCCAAAGGATCCTGACCGCCGAATAAATCAAGAGCGAGCGCCGAGCCTAAAACGGCCACCCGCGCGATGCCTTTTTCGTCCGACTCCGAAAAAAAGTGGCCCATCGCCACTTCGGTATCCTCCACGTCCAGATAACTGGCCATCGTCCCAACAAAGGTGGTGTCAAGCTGCTGGTTTTGCCAGGAAACAGTCTCTATGCCGCGAACAAAAGCGGCGGCCGCCGCCACTTCTGGCACCTGCCTGGCCAGTGCGACGGCATCTTCATATCTTAAAGTCGTCACCGTGATGCCAAAAGCGGCGGCCGGCGGGCCGTCTTCGGCCGAAGCGCCGGGCAAAATGCCGATTAAATTAGAACCGACTTTTTCCACCTGGCTTAAAATCAAACTTTGCGCGCCGGCGCCGACCGACATAATAATAATAACGGCGGAGATGCCGATGATAATCCCCAACATGGTCAAAACGCTTCTGGTCTTATTGGCTTTTAAGCCGACCAGGGAAAGTTTTATGATGCTGCCAAAATTCATGACGATGAAAGCCCCGCGCTGAACACACGGGTAGGTGATTAATTTTTATCCGTACGGACAAAGGCTGAACCCGGCGGCCGTAGTCAGCTAAAACTTATTTATTCAGGTAGCTTGTTTTAGCGGTAATCCTATCCTGGACCCTGTAATCTTGGACAATTTTACCGTCCTTTAATTGGATGATCCGCCCGGCATGCTTGGCGGTTTCATTTTCGTGAGTCACTAAAATAATGGTCTTGCCGCACTCGTTAAAATCCTGAAGAATATTCATCACCTGCGCTCCGGATTTAGAATCCAGATTGCCGGTCGGCTCGTCCGCGAAAATAATCTCGGGATCATTGACTAAAGCCCGGGCAATAGCCACCCGCTGCTTTTCGCCGCCCGATAACTGGCTGGGCAAATAATCCAGACGGTGTTCCAGGCCGACAGCCTTAATCGCCGTGCTGGCTTTTAGGGAATTTTGATCTTTGCCGCTGTAAATCAGGGGCAGCTGGACATTTTCCAAAACCGAAGTTTTAGGCAACAGATAAAACGATTGAAAAACAAAACCAACCTCCTGATTGCGGATGACCGCCAGCTGATTATCGCTCAGTTGCGCCGTATCTTCGGACTTGTAATAAAAAACGCCCGAAGTCGGCCGATCCAAAAATCCCAAAATATGCATTAAAGTGGATTTGCCCGAGCCTGAGGGTCCCATAATCGCCACAAACTCCCCTGTGGCAATCTCAAAAGACACGCCCGTTAAAACGGAAGTTAAGACTTCGTCGGTCTGATAATTTTTGACGATATCCCTGACCCGGATCAATGGTTCGGCCATAGCGTTAAAAGTTAAACTGGCTGGTTGAAATTTTCACTTGCCGTTTTTAATATAAGTAATGACGTTTTCGCCTTCTTTAAGGCCGTCCAGAATTTCTATCAAACCGTCGTCGCCCCTTAAACCGGTCACGACCGGTTTTTCCGTTTGCTGGCCGTTTTCCAAAATTCTGACCAAGCGCTGATTATCCTTAACGATAACGGCGCGGGCCGGCACATACAGAACGTCGGTGCGGCTGTCGGTTAAAACGGTGACGTTAGCGGTCATGCCGGATTTGACCTGCTCCTCTTTTTGATCAAAAGTCACTTTCACCTGATAATAGACCACGTCGTTAATTATGGTTTCGGCCGGATCAACAAAGGCGATATGCCCCTGAAACATATTGTCATCGCCAAAAGCGTCCAAAGTAATTTCCGCCTGATCGCCAACTTTAATTTTAGAAATATCCGATTCTGGAACATCCACGTTAATCTCCAGATTGCTTTCACCGATTAAGGAAAAAAGCGGCTGGGCGGAACTGACAAATTCGCCGATTTCATAATTGATGTTAGTCACCAAACCGGCGATGGGCGCCCGTAGCCGGTAATTTTCCAAATCAGCCAAAGCCGCCTGCAAATTGGCCTGCGCCGCCTTAAGCCTGGCCTGATACAGCTCTATTTCAAAATCCCGAGGCCCGGCCCCCTTTAAGGCCAGCTGAGCCTGCTTTAAAGATAGATCTTCAGCGGCCTGATCCAGCTTAGCCTGTGCCTCGTCAACGCCGGCCTGATCGTTTAAAGTTTCCGCTTCCAAATCGGACTTGGCCGACTGCATGGCGCTGATTTTAGTGGCTAAACTCGCTTGTTCGGTTTCCAGGCTTGATTTATAGGTATCAATCTGGGCCTGCGTTAAACCGCCCGCCGGCACGGACTTAAGCATCATCTCGTAAGCGTTGTCCAATAAACCGGCCGTGCTGTTTAGCGTGCTCAAAATTTGGACGGCCACAGCGGAAAGATCAGCAACGGTATTTTCTATTGAGTAAAGATCAAAATCATCATCCGCTTGATTAAGCAAAGTTTCGGTGGCGGTATACTGGCTTTCGGTCTGATAATAGGAATTGCGGTTAGTGCCGCCCAAATAGTCGGCGTAAGCCGAGCTTAAGATATAATCCACTTTGTGTAAGGCCTCTTTGACGCTAAAGATGGCGTCGGCGCCGTTATCCAAAACATCATTTTTCAAATTAATTAAAGCCTGATTCTGACTGGCGACGGCGTTAAGCCAAGCGGTCTTGGCCGCCTCTAAAGCGGCCTGGGCGGCGCTGACGGATTGGCGGCTGACCTCCAAATCTTCGTGGCTGGCTCCAGCCAAAACCTTATTTAAATCAGCTTGAGCTTCGGCCACCTTGGCGTTGGCCGCGGCCACCTGGCTGATGGGCTGAGCGGAGTCAAGCTGGGCCAATAACTGGCCGCCCTGAACCCGCTCGCCTTCTGTAACGGTCAACTGCCACAGCTTGCCGGAAACGGAAAAATTCAGATTGGTCTCCGAAGCGGATTCAATCTTACCGGTCGCCGTCACCGTCTGGCTTAAGCTGCCCCGCTGCACCGGGGCGGTGATCAGTTCTTCTTCCTGGGGTTTATTGGCCTGCAGGGCGACAATCGCCAAAATCACAATGATGGGTACAGCGGTCAGCCAAAATGCCTTGCGTTTAAATAATTTTTTCATAAGTTTTAAGATAAATTAAAAAAGGTGAAAATCATCCCCCCGATAAAAATCAAAGTTAATAAAGCCACCAGGGGCATCGGCAAAGACAACTGATATTCCGGCAGGCGCTCCCGCTGTTTTAATGACCTGAGCTTAAGATAAATCGCCAAAACTAGCAAGCCCTCAAGGCCGCCGCCCACAGCGCCGACAGTGCCAATCACTCCGACAAAATCATGAAGGCCGAATAAAAAAACAACGAGCGGCACCAGACAGGCTAAAGACCAGGCCCAAAAATGGGAAATTTTTAAATCGTATTTGTAAGTATCGCGCAAGGCCAGGCCTAAAGTTAAAAAACTGGTGCCCATGGTAAAAACCGCAAATAAATTGCCAAAAATAATCATCGCTTCCCCGATGGTCTGGCCCAGGCCGATAGTGGCGATGGCGGTCGTTTTAAGGCCGGTCACGCCCACCACCAAAAGGGTGAAAATAAAATAAACAACAAAGGGAATGACAGAGCCGATAATAATCGCCTGTTTGACTTTCTGTTCCTGGCCTTTAAGCGCCAGCCGTAACTGAGGGATAGCGGACATGCCGCCAATGGCAAAAAAAATCACGCCGTAAGGCACAAATAATTTTAACAAGCTGAATTCCCGAAGGTGGTCTAAATTTATGGCGCTCGCTCCCCAAAAAGTAATGATGATGACAATGGTCATAATCGCCAAAGTCATAAAAAACTCAAATCTTTTGATAATGACCAGGCCGATATAAACCAGCAGGGAGGCAAAAGCAAAAAAAATCAGACTGTAAAGCAAAGGCGAACCGCCAGCCAGGGCCGCCAAGGCTTCGCCTTCCCCGATAATGTAGGCCAGCAAGGCGCCGTAAAAACCAAAGACCACCGAGCCGAACATAAGGTATTTGCCAATCTTGCCAAAATACTTTTCCGCGTAGCCGGTCAGCTGATGATTGCCTTGGGTGCTTAAAACGATTTCGCCCAGTAACAAATTTATCAAAATAACGGCAACGGACAAAACTACCAGCACAACCATACCCGTTAAAAAACCGGCCTGAGCCACTACGTAAGGAATGCCTAAAATGCCGGCGCCGATGATCGTGCCGACTAAAATAGAAATCGCTTCCACTAAAGGTAAATTTTTACCCATAAAGTATTTTTTGCTTAACTAGAAAAAGCTGATTTAAACTTTGTTTAAAGCCACGACGTATATTGATGCCGCGCTCTTGATAAAAAATTGCAGGCCAGGCCCACAACAAAATCTTAGTTTTTCATCTTCAATATAGCCATATTTTAGTATAATTTTGACGTTTTGGCAAACTTAAAAAACTGCTTTGAGGCGTTTAAAAAACCAAAGGTTAAGGCTAAGAAGCTTCAAGGACAAAATTGACTGACAATCAAAAAAACAACGAATCAAATAATCAAAAAATCATGCGTCTACATTTATCATTTAGACCTAAAAGACGGGCTTTAGTGAGGAGAAGCGCCTGCCTCTGCGCGGAAACAACGGCCTGGGGCAGGCAAACGCCAGGCGGGCATTAGGCTGACTCGGTCTATAATGACAAACATCGCTCTTAACCTAATCCGCCAATTCAAACTAACAGGGCCAAAATCAGGTAGTTTAAAGAATAGCCATAGGCGAAAAAGAGGGTCAAAAATTCCAGCCATTTTAATTTGCCCAGCTTTACGGCAAACAGGCCGGCGTTCAAAACAGGCATCACCACCAGCATGGTTACCAGCCATAAAAAGGCCGACCACAAGAGAGCGGTAATTAAACTGAATTCCGCAAAAAATATGCCTTGGGCAACCAGCCAAAAATAAACCTCGGCCAACATACCGCCCAAAAACAAATGGATCAGCCAGCCGAGCGAGGCGGCCAAGGCCTTATCTTTGGATTGTCTGATAAAAAATTCCCCCACCAGCAGCATAA